>Ga0182737_1004147_pt1 | contig 10040 bp, 12 predicted proteins | sample eDN5th30CBELigOP_FD_128878 | JGI IMG/M metagenome (GOLD analysis project Ga0182737, IMG submission 128878) | Enriched Organic Plus compost microbial communities from Emeryville, California, USA - eDNA 5th pass 30_C BE-Lig OP (version 2) (version 2) ... | reverse complement strand
TGGGCGCGCAGGCCGGGCTGGAGTTCGCACGCAACCACGACCTGGCCGCGCGCTTCGTCATCCGCGAAGCAGGCAGACTGCGCGAAGCGATGACCGACGCCTTCGGCGCCCGGCTGGTGCAGGCATGAGCAGCACTTCGAGCGGGCCATCCGGCGTCTTCCCCTGGTCGCTGGCCGGCAACCTGCTGGTCGCAGGCGCCCTGGTGCTGGCGGCGCTGCTGCTGTTGCCGCTGCACGGAGACGCCTGGTGGCTGGCCGCGCCGCGTCCGCGCCGCTGGTGGCTGGCCGTGGCCACGCTGCTGGCATGGCTGGCCGTGTCCGCGCTGTTCCTGCGCAGGCGCCGCGTTGCCGAAAGCGCACCCGCGGACGGCCCAGCGCCGCTGCTGGTCTGCTGGGCCAGCCAGACCGGTTTCGCCCGCGAGCTTGCCGAACGGAGCGCGGCGCTGCTGCGCGACTCCGGCACCGCGGTGCGGGTGCTCCCGCTGGAAGCGGTGGATGCGGACCTGCTCGCAGGCACGCGCCGCGCCCTGTTCGTGGCCAGCACCACCGGCGAGGGCGACCCGCCGGACCACGCCATCGCCTTCCTGCGCGGCACGATGGCGCATGCGCCGGCGCTGGACCTCGATTACGCGCTGCTGGCGCTGGGCGACCGCAGCTACAGCGACTTCTGCGCCTTCGGCCGCCAGCTGGACGAGTGGCTGCGCACCTGCGGAGCACGGCCCCTGTACGACCGCGTCGAGGTCGACAACGCCGACCAGGCCGCGCTGCGCCACTGGCAGTACGAACTGGGCCGGATCGGCGGCATGGACGAACTGCCGGACTGGACACCGCCGGCCTACGCCCCCTGGATCCTGCAGTCGCGCAGCTGCCTCAACCCTGGCAGTCCTGGCGCGCCGGTATTCGACCTCGCCCTGCAACCCGCCGATGGCGCGCTGCCGGAGTGGCAGGCCGGCGATGTGGTCGAAATCGGTCCGCGCCACCTGCCTGCCCAGGTGCAGGCACTGCTCGACCGGCTCGGCCTGGACGGTACGCAGCCGGTCGAACGCGCCGGCGTGCGCGAACCGCTGGCGCAGGCGCTCTCGCGCCTGCAGCTGCCCGCAGCGGACACCGTCGCAGGGCTGGCGCCGCAGCCCCTGGTCGACGCGCTGGCGCCGCTGCCGCACCGCGAGTACTCGATCGCCTCGGTTCCCGGCGAAGGCTGCCTGCGCCTGCTGGTGCGGCGCATGGTCCACCCCGACGGCCGTCCCGGACTCGGCAGCGGCTGGCTGTGCGAGGGTGTGGCTCCCGGCCAGACCGTCGACCTGCGCCTGCGCGCCAACCCCGGCTTCCGGCCGCCGCCGTTCGACCGGCCGCTGATCCTGGTCGGCAACGGCACCGGCATCGCCGGCCTGCGCGCGCACCTGCAGGCGCGCGTTGCCGCAGGCGCGCCCGGCAACTGGCTGCTGTTCGGCGAACGCAGCCCGGAACACGACCGCTACTACGACGCCGACCTGCAGCGCTGGCAGGCCGAGGGCTGGCTGGACCGCGTGGACCTCGCGTGGTCCCGCGGCCCCGAGCCGGCCTACGTGCAGCATCGCCTGCGCGCCGCCGCCGAGGCGCTGCGCGATTGGGTGGACCGCGGCGCCGCCATCCTGGTGTGCGGCAACGCCACCGGCATGGCACCGGCGGTCGATGCGGTGCTGGCCGAAGTGCTGGGCGAGGAACGCCGCGACGCCCTGCGCACCGAAGGCCGCTACCGCCGCGACGTCTACTGACCGCCGCCGGCGATCTCCACCGCCGGTGGCGTGCCGCCCTCCGGCCATTCCACCTGGACCAGCAGCAGCGCGCCGGCGCCGTCGATCGCATGGCGCCGGCGTCCGTCCGCGCTGGCCGGCAGCCAGGCGCTGTCGCCCTGGGCCAGACCGACCTCGTTGCCGCCTTCGCCGATGCGTGCCGAACCGGCGAGCACGTGCACCGCCCACGCCGTGCGCGGGTCGCAGAAGCACAGCATCGTGCCCACCAGCGGACGGTGGAACAGCGCCGCCGCCAGCGCCGGCGGCCGCCACATCAGGTTGAACACCTGCACCGGACCGTCCACCGGAATGCCGGTCACCGGGCGCGCGCCGTCGAAATGGGCGCGCTGGTGCGGCGGCAGCAGCTCGCGCGTCTCGCCGTCGTCGAAGTGCAGGCGCAGGCCATTGCCGGACAACAGCAGCTGTTCGCGCCGCAGCCCCGGGAAAGGCGAGAAGTCCGCCACCGCGTCGAGCTCGGCGATGGACAGGCGGAGGTTCCAGTCCGGATCGCCCGGCAGGGCCAGGATCTCGCGGGTCCAGCCGCGGCCGTTGCGCCAGCGTGCGCGGCGGTATTCGGTGGCCGGGATGGGCAGGACGCCAGGTTCGCTCATGCACGCATTGTGCCCCATGCAGCGAGGGATCCCGCGTGCCCCCACGCGGGCGGCGCGGGAACCTGCCTGCGGGGGTCGATGGAGAGCGCGAAACCGGCAGACCGGCACCGGAGGCGCGTCCATGCGCGATCCGGTGCCGTGGCTCCCTGCCTGCCCCTGCGCGCCCGGCGGGGCGCTGCGGGTCCCTGCTTCCTTCGCAGGCCTGCGGCTCAGAAGACGCAGGCGGCGCGGGAAACCGGCCAGCTCAACGCCGCGCCACCGGGGCGGCCGGGGCGGCGCCCTGGGCGGCAGCGTCCCTGGCCGCGGACGTGGCCGGCTGCGCGGGCTTCGCCGGGGCGGCCTCGCCGACTGTGATCAGGTCGCGGTTGCGCTCGACCGTCTTCAGGCCGATGCCCTTGACGTTGGCCAGTTCGTCCGCGCTCTTGAACGGGCCGTGTTCCTCGCGGTACTGGACGATGGCCTCGGCCTTGGACGGGCCGACCCCGACCAGGACCTTCTCCAGGGTCGCCGCATCGGCGGTGTTGATGTCGACGGTGTCGGAGGCCAGCGCGCCGCCGGCCACGACCAGCAGCAGCGACAGCAGCAGTGACTTGAGCAGGAGGGAAACGGATTTCATGGCAACGCTCCTTGTCTGGATGGGTGGTGGACCGGCCGGGCCTCATGCCCCGCGCGCCGGTGCCGGCAGCTTCCCGCACGCGCCGGCGCCGGGCCATCGGCCGAGGGCGCGCCGTCGCGCGGGAAGCCGCCCCGTTCACCTGTAGGAAATTTCCCGCCAGGGGCCGGGGCGTAGAATGTCCGTCTCTCCGTTACACGCTGGGAACACCATGGAAGCCAACCGGCTCGATCCGCAGGCTGCGGCCGACTACCTCTCCGCCAAGTGGGACGACGACATCGTCCCGCAGCTCGTCGAATACATCCGCATCCCCAACAAGTCGCCGATGTTCGACAAGGACTGGCAGGCCGCCGGGCACATGGACGCCGCGGTCCGCCTGATGGAGGACTGGGCCAGGGCGCAGGACATCCCCGGCCTGCAGGTCGAGGTGGTGCGTCTGGAAGGCCGGACCCCGCTGATCTACGTGGAAGTGCCGGCCAGCGGCAAGGACGCCGGCGACGACACCGTGCTGCTCTACGGCCACCTCGACAAGCAGCCGGAAATGACCGGCTGGGATCCGGACCTGGGTCCGTGGAAGCCGGTGCTGAAGGGCGACCGCCTGTACGGCCGCGGCGGCGCCGACGACGGCTACGCGATCTTCGGCTCGCTGGCCGCGATCCAGGCGTTGCAGAAGCAGGGCGTGCCGCATGCGCGCTGCGTGCTGCTGATCGAGGCCTGCGAGGAATCCGGCAGCTATGACCTGCCCGCCTACGTCGACCACCTGGCCCCGCGCATCGGCAAGCCGTCGCTGGTCGTGTGCCTGGACTCGGGCTGCGGCAACTACGAGCAGCTGTGGTGCACCACCTCGCTGCGCGGCCTGGCCGGCGGCAACCTGACGGTGAAGGTGCTCAGCGAGGGCGTCCACTCCGGCGACGCCTCGGGCATCGTCCCGTCCAGCTTCCGCCTGCTGCGCCAGCTGCTGTCGCGGCTGGAGGACGAGAACACCGGCAGGATCAAGGTCGAGGGCCTGTACGTCGAGATCCCGGCCGAACGCCTGGAGCAGGCCGGCAAGGTCGCCGCGGTGCTGGGCGACGAGGTGTTCGACAAGTTCCCGTTCCTCGAGGGCATGAAGCCCATGTCGGACGACCTCACCGAGCTGGTGCTCAACCGCACCTGGCGCCCGGCGCTGTCGGTGACCGGCGTCGACGGCATGCCGCCGCTGTCCTCGGCCGGCAACGTGCTGCGCCCGCACACCGCGGTGAAGCTGTCGCTGCGCCTGCCGCCGACCCTGGACGGCAAGCGCGCCGGCGAGCTGCTGCAGGAAGTGCTGCTGAAGGATCCGCCGAACGGCGCCAAGGTCGAGCTGGAGCTGGAGAAGGCCTCCTCGGGCTGGAACGCCCCGGCGCAGTCGCCGTGGCTGACCGGCGCGATCGAGGCGGCCTCGCAGGCGGCCTTCGGCAAGCCGGCGATGTACATGGGCGAAGGCGGCTCGATCCCGTTCATGGGCATGCTCGGCGAGAAGTTCCCGGGCGCGCAGTTCATGATCACCGGCGTGCTGGGCCCGCACTCCAACGCGCACGGCCCGAACGAGTTCCTGCACATCCCGATGGGCAAGAAGGTCACCCAGTGCGTGTCGCACGTGATCGCCGAGCACTACCAGGCCAGCGTCCGCGGCGAGACCACCGGCGTGGGCGCGGTGGCCGGCGGCGAACAGCATGGCGGCCACGGCTGCTGCTGAGCCGCGCTTCGGCTGTTGAAGGAAAGGCGCCGGTTTACCCCGGCGCCTTTTCCTTTTCCGGCCTGGCGGAGCCGCATTCGCCCCCCGACGCCTGCTGCGCTACGCTGGCCGCGCCCCCACATCCCCAAACCGGAGTCTGCGAATGGAACAGATCTTTGGTGGCGGCATCATCTGGACGATCTTCATCGGCCTCATCGCAGGACTGCTGGCCCGGGCAATCAAGCCGGGCAACGACAAGCTGAGCCTGTTCTGGACCATCATCCTGGGCATCGGCGGCGCGCTGCTGGCCTGGTACATCGGCGGCCTGGTGGGCTGGTACGAACCGGGCGAGCCGGCCGGCTTCATCGCCTCGGTGGTCGGCGCGATCGTGCTCCTGTTCCTCTACGGAGTGCTCCGCAGGAAGAAGGCCTGAGGCCGGACGCGAGACAGGAAGCCCCGCCATCGCGCGGGGCTTCCTCCTTGCGCGAAGGGGCTCGCAGGAACCGCTGGCGTTCCCGCTGCTCCAGGCGCTGCCGCTCGCGGCGCGCGGGCACCCCGGTTTACCCTGTGCATCCACACACAGGCACCAGGGCTGCGGCATGGCCAGCGACGAACAGGCGGCTTCCGGACGCGAGGCGCAGCGGCTCTACTGGGCCCGCGGCGCGCTCGGCGATCCGCATGCCACGCTGGAACGCGCCTCGGTCGATGCCGGCTTCCGCAGCTACTGGCGCAGCCAGGGCAGCGGCCCCGGCCGCATCGTGATGGATTCCCCGCCGGGGCTGGAGGACGTACGCCCCTGGCTGGCCATGCGCGACCTGCTCGAAGGCGGCGGCGTGCGCGTGCCGCAGGTGCTCGCGCGCGACGTCGAGCTCGGCTTCCTGCTGCTGGAAGACCTCGGCGGCCCCACGCTCGCCCAGGTGATCGACGCGCGCAACGCCGACGCCTGGTTCGACGCCGCCGTCGGCCAGCTGCTGCGCCTGCAGGCGATCGCCCCGCCGGAGGGCATGGGCGAGTTCGGCGAGGCGCTGCTGCAGCGCGACGCCGGCCTGTTCGAGGAATGGTTCCTGGGACGCCACCTCGGCATCGGACTCGACTGCGGCGAAGCCGAATCGCTGCAGCTGGTGCAGCGCCGGCTGATGGACAACGCCCTCGGCCAGGCGCGCGTGCTGGTCCACCGCGACTTCATGCCGCGCAACCTGATGCCGGTGGAACCGGGACCCGCGGTGCTGGATTTCCAGGACTGCGTGCGCGGCCCGGTCGCCTACGACGCGGTGAGCCTGTTCAAGGACGCGTTCCTGTCCTGGCCGCTGGAACGCGTCGACGGCTGGCTGGCGCGCTACCACGCGCGCGCCGCGGCCGCCGGCCTGCCGGTGCCGGCGCTGGCCACCTTCCTGCGCGACGCCGACTGGATGGGCGTGCAGCGCCACCTGAAGATCCTCGGGATCTTCGCCCGCCTGCACTACCGCGACGGCAAGAGCCGCTACCTGCCCGACGTGCCGCGCTTCATCGCCTACCTCGACGAGGTGCTGCCGCGCTATCCGCAGCTGGAACCGCTGCGGCGCCTGCTCGACGCCCGCATCCGCCCGGCGCTGGACGCGAAGAAGGCGGCGGCATGAAGGCGCTGGTCTTCGCCGCCGGGCTGGGCGAGCGCATGCGCCCGCTCACCGACCACACGCCCAAGCCGCTGCTCGAGGCCGGCGGCAAGCCGCTGATCGCCTGGCACCTGGAGAAGCTGGCGGCGATCGGCGTGCGCGACGTCGTGGTCAACATCTCCTGGCTCGCCGAACGCTTCCCCGGACGCCTCGGCGACGGCTCGGCCTGGGGGCTGCGCCTGCACTACAGCCACGAAGGCCCCACCCCGTTGGAGACCGGCGGCGGCATCCTCCACGCGCTGCCGCTGCTGGGCGAGGATCCGTTCCTGGCGGTGAACGGCGACATCTGGACCGACTACGACTTCGACCGCCTGCCGCGGGAACCGGCCGGCGATGCCCACCTGGTGCTGGTCGACAACCCGGAACACCACCCGCAGGGCGATTTCGTGCTGGACGACGAAGGCCGCGTGCACGCCGACGGCGGCGCGCGCCTCACCTTCTCCGGGATCGGCGTGTACCGCCCCTCGCTGCTGCTGGGCTGGCGCGACACCGTCGATGGCGATCCCGGCGATCCGCCGCGCTTCCGCCTCGCCCCGCTGCTGCGCGCGGCGATGGTGCGAGCCGCGGCCAGCGGCGAACACCACCGCGGCCGCTGGACCGACGTCGGCACGCCGGAACGGCTGCAGGCGCTGGACCGGCAACTGCGCGCAGGCTGACTGCGACGGTTCGGCCGCCGGCTACGTACAGCAGGACGATGGGCGAACCGCCAAAGGACCCGACAAGCGAGGCAGAGCGACTGCGCCGGGCACGGCGCGGCGACGATGCCGCGTTCGAGGCGATCTACCGCGACCACGCCCGCGCCATCCACGCCCTGGCCCTGCGCCTGACCGGCAACAGCGCCGCGGCCGAGGACATCGTCCAGGAAACCTTCCTGCGCATGTTCGGCTTCCTCTCCGGACTGCGCGACGACACGCCGCTGCGTCCCTGGCTCAAGCGCGTGGCCGCCAACCTGGCGATCGACCGCCTGCGCCGCGAGCATCGCCTGGCCGACGACCACGCCCTCGCGGAAGCCGTCGATGCGGCCGCGCCCCCGGCCACCCTCGCCGAAGCCGATGCGCTGCTGCGACGACTGCCGCCCCTGGTCCGTACCCTCGTCTGGCTGCACGAGATGGAAGGCTGGTCGCACGAGGAACTGGCGCAACGCTTCAGGCGCAGCCCGAGCTGGTCCAAATCGATCCTGTCGCGCGCGCTGGCCCGGCTGCGCGCCGGCCTGGATCCGGAGAACGAGGCATGAACACCCCCGACCGTTTCCACGAACTGCTGCAGTCCCTGCCGGAACCGCCGGAGCCGGACCTGTGGCCACGCGTGCTCGCCGCGCGCCGGCGCCAGCGCCGCCGCCGGCGCCGCGTCGTCGCCGGCGCCGCCTCGTTCGGCGTCGCCGCGCTGCTGGCGGTGGCGCTGTGGCCGGGCGTGCAGGCGCCGCCGGCGGTGGACACGCCGGCGATCGTGCAGGCCACGCCCGATGTCGACGAGCAGCTGCGCGCGCTCGACCGCGCCCTGCAGACCGCCTACGACCGCGGCGCCAGCGACGACGAACTGGCGCCGCTGTGGGAAGTGCGCCAGGCCCTGGCCGCGCAGCTGGACGGCGGCAGCCGTCCCGGCAGCAGCATCTGACCTGGAGGTTTCATGCCGAAGACCCCGCTCCGCGTCCTGTTCCTGCTGCTGGCCGCCGCCGTGCCGGGCGCCGCGTCCGCGCAGCTCTATCCGGCGATCCCCGTCGACGGCGTGCCGGTCGACACACCCGGGTGCGGCCTGGTCAGCAGCGCTGCGCGGCCGATCCCGGAGAGCATGGACCTGTTTCCCGGCACGATCATGCGCATCGACAACGACGGCATCAACGCGGTGCGCGAGACCTACCGCCTGCAGCCGGGCAAGCACGTGCTGGTGGTCGCCGAGAACATCCCGGCCTATCGCCTGGGCAGCGCCAAGCAGGTACAGATCCAGAAGATGAAGCGCCGGCGCAGCTTCGGCGAGATCTACAAGCCGCTGATCCTCGACGTGCGCACCGACCGGCTCTACCGCATCGGCGTGCACCTGCGCCGCGACCGCCTCGACCCGGAAAGCATCCGCAACAACGAGTACTGGCACCCGGTGGTGTGGGAGGAGATCCCGCAGGCATGCCGCTGAATCCTTCCACCGTGCGATCCATGCCCGCGGCGCCGGCCGGCCGCCATCGCGGCCGCGCGTTGCTGCTGGCCGCGCTGTGCCTGCCCTGGGCACCGGGCGTACCGGCCCAGCCTGCGCCGCCTGCGACGCAGGCCCCGCGCGACGCCTTCGAACTGGGCGCGGTGGTCGACGTGCGCCGTCCCCAGGCCGAAGGCCTGCGGGTGATGGCGGTGACACCGGGCGGCGCCGCCGACCGGCTCGGCCTGCGCGCCGGCGACCGCCTGCTGTCGCTCAACGGCCAGGCCCTGGCCGGCGTGGACGCGCCGCGCGAGGCGCTGGCGCGTGCGCTGCAGGCCGGCGACGGCCGCCTGCAGGTGCGCGTGCGGCGCGACGGCGAAGAACTCGATCTGGCGGGCACCGCCGACCTGCAACGCGCGACCGGCTCGGCGCAGTGCGGCCTGGTCGCCACGTACCGGCCCGGCGGCACGCTGCCGGCCGACCTGCTGGCGGTGGACATCGTCCAGGTCGAAGGTCGCGGCGTCCCGGCCGACGGAAGCGAGCCGTACCGGCTTCCACCCGGTCCACGCGTGGTGATCGTGCGCGAGCACGTCCCGCCCGCCGCGCAGCGCTCCCGCGCCCTGAACAGCTACGCGTCGCGCGCCGTGGTCATCGACGTCGCCGCCGATACCCGCTACCTGCTCGCCGGCCGCACCCACGGCCCCACCGCGTCCGGCGACGCGCCGGTGTGGCAGCCGGTCGTGGTGCAGGCACGCAGCGAACCCTGCCGCTGAGGCAGTCCCCCAGGTCCAGGAGAACGACATGAACCGACCGACCCTGCTGCTCGCCGTGATGCTGGCCGCCACGCAGCCGGCCGCCCTCGCCCGCGCCGACACCGCGCCGCTGCCCGGCGACGCGACCAGCACCTGCGGCTGGGTGACCGGCGAACGCCCCGCGGTCCCGCGCAGCCAGGACATCTTCCGCGTCGAGATCACCCGCATCGACGGCGACAGCACGCCCCTGCACCCGGTGCCGCGGCATCGCGTCCAGCCGGGCCAGCGCGTGCTTACCGTCACCGACCACATCGACACCCACCGGTTGCCCGGCGCCGCCATCGCCCAGATCGAGCGGATGAAGAGGCTGGAGATGCAGCGCGCGTACAAGACCTTCACCGTCGACGTGAAGCCCGGCGTCAGCTACGCGATCGGCGCGCGCCTGCTGCGCGACCGCCTCGACGCGCAGAGCATCCGCGACAACGCCTACTGGGAACCGGTGGTGTGGGACGAGCGCGCCGAGCGCTGCCCCTAAGCGCGATGCGCGCGCTCAGTCCAGGCCGAGCGCGCGGCGCAGGAACGGCACGGTGACCCGGCGCTGCGCCGCCAGCGATTCGCGGTCGATCCGCTCCAGCAGCGCCAGCAGCTGCGCCAGGTCGCGGCCGGTGCGGGTCAGCAGCCAGTCGATCGCCGCTTCCTCCAGCACCAGGCCGCGGCGGCGGGCGCGGTCGCGCAGCACCTCGCGGCGGCCCTCGTCGTCCAGCGTGGCCAGGGCGATACGCGTGCACTGGCCCAGCTGGACGACGAGGGCCGCCGCGAGG
>Ga0182737_1004146_pt1 | contig 10041 bp, 9 predicted proteins | sample eDN5th30CBELigOP_FD_128878 | JGI IMG/M metagenome (GOLD analysis project Ga0182737, IMG submission 128878) | Enriched Organic Plus compost microbial communities from Emeryville, California, USA - eDNA 5th pass 30_C BE-Lig OP (version 2) (version 2) ... | reverse complement strand
TGACGAAGCCCAGCGGACGGCTGGTGGTTCCTGCGAGCCGCCCGGAGGCAACAGCCCAAAACAAGAAAGGACGGCCCCACCGGGGCCGCCCTTTCGACGCAACAGGTCGCAACAAGACGCCTAGTTGAGGCGCTCCACGAGCATCGCCTCGCCCTGCCCCCCGGCAACACACATGGTCTCGATGCCGAACTGGTGGTCATCGGTCTCCATGACGTTGAGGAGGGTGCCCATGATGCGGGCGCCGGTCATGCCGAAGGGATGGCCGAGGGCGATCGCTCCGCCGTGGGTGTTGAGCTTGTCGAGCGGGATGCCGACCTCCTCGGAGATCGGGATGACCTGGGCGGCGAACGCCTCGTTGAGCTCGACGGTGTCGATGTCGCCGATGGTCATGTTGGCCCGGTCGAGGAGCTTCTTGAGCGCCCAGATCGGGGCGACGCCCATGTACTCGGGCTCGTTGCCGGCGGTGGCGGAGGTGACGATCTTCGCCCGTGGGGTGAGACCGAGCTCCTTGGCCTTGGTGTCGCTCATGATGAGGACGGCGGCCGCGCCGTCGTTGAGGGGGCAGGAGTTGCCGGCGGTCACACCGCCGCCGCCGAACGCCTCGGGCAGGCTGGCGAGCTTCTCGCGCATGTCGCCGCCGTCCTTGCGGGGGCCGTCGTCCTTGCTGACGACGGTGCCGTCGGGCAGGGTCACCGGGACGATCTCGCGATCGAAGAAACCGGACTCCTGGGAGGCCACGGCGAGGTGCTGCGAGCGGAGGGCGTAGTCGTCCATGGTCTCGCGGCTGACGCCGTACTTGTTGGCGACGTTGACGGCCGTGAGGCCCATGTCGATGTACGCGTTCGGCGTGCCGTCCTTGCCGATGAGCTTCTCGTTCTGGTCATCCTCGCCGGCGGCGATGGAGCCGGCGATCTCGGTGCGGGCGTTGAACTGGCTGACGAACTCGACCCCGGCGGCGATGTAGATGTCGCCCTCGCCGTTCTTGACGGCGTTGGAGGCGTGACGGATCGCGTCGAGGCTCGAGGCGCAGTAGCGCGAGACGGTGACGCCGGTGGTCGCCTGGGTCAGCTTGTCCGAGAGCAGGACGAGGATCCGGGCGAGGTTGTAAGCCTGCTTGCCCTGGGGCATGCCCACGCCGCAGAAGACCTCTTCGACGTCCTTGGGGTCGACGCCGGGGTTGCGCTCGAGGAGCTGGTCGATGACGAAGGCGCCGGTCTCATCGGGGCGGACCTGCGAAAGCGAGCCCTTGAAGGCGCGCCCGATCGGGGTGCGGACGGTGTCCACGATCACTGCTTCAGGCATGCGAAGTCGTTCTCCTTGGGATTGTTGAGGCAGAGGTGTGAGGGCACCCGGGCCCCGCGTGACGGATAAATGCCATCGGACACGATATTGAACTGTGGGAATCCGGGACGGGTAGATTGACCGCTGATGAGCAATCCGCCCCACGATGGTGGCACCCGAGACGTGCCCGTTAACGCCCCTGCCGGTCAGCCTGGACGCCCTCAGCCTCCCGCCGGAGCGGGTCAGTCACGCCCGGCGCCCCCGCCCGCCGGTCCGGGATCCCCGCCCACGGGCCCTTCCGGGCAGCCGGGCCGGCCGGCCCCCGGGACCCAGCGCCAGCCGGTGACCCCTCGCCAGGGCGTGCCGCCGGTGTCCACCGGCGGCCATAGGGTGCCGGCGGCCCAGCAGCGACAGCCGATCGACCTCGCGACCCGTCTCGACGGTCAGCGTGGTTGGCTCGCCCAGATCGACAACTCGCTCAAGAAGCGGTCGATCATCGCGCTGGTCCTGACCTGCCTCGCCGTCGGGGTGGGTGCCGCGGCCATCTACATCTCGCTCACGAAGAACGCGGACGGAGATCGGATCGACGCATTGCAGACCCGCGTCGAGGCGCTCGAGGCGGCGGCCGGTGTCCCCTCGCCCGACTCGGCCGATCCGACGGTCCCCGAGGCCGAGACCCCGCTGCCCGACACGGGCACGACCCTCCCGGACACCGGCACCACGTTGCCGGACCTCGGCACCACCGACGGGTCCGGGCTGGTGCCTCCGGCCGGGGAGTAGCCGCGGTGGCGGAGTCGGTCCTCTACGAGGAGCCCTCGCCCGGCGTCCGGCTGCTGACGATCAACCGCCCGGAGGCGCGGAACGCGATCGGCCCGGTCGAGTCGCGGGCGCTGTTCGAGCATCTGGGGCGTTTCCGCGAGGACGACGAGGCTTCCGTCCTGGTCGTCACGGGGGCGGGAACGGAGGCGTTTTGCGCGGGCGCCGACCTGAAGTCGGTCGTGGCGATGTTCGACCCGGGCTCGGACCTCGAGCCCCTGTACGACCCGGCCGACCCCCATGCTTCCCCGATCCCCGCCGAGGGCAACATCGGCCCGACCCGCTGGACCGGGATCAACAAGCCGGTGATCGCCGCGGTGAACGGCGCCGCCTACGCCGGCGGTCTCGAGTGGGCCTGCCTCGCGCACATCCGCATCGCCGATCAGCACGCGTCGTTCGGCGTCACCTGCCGCCGCTGGAACGTCGGCCTGGGCGACGGCGGGACGCAGCGCCTGCCGCGGCTGATCGGCATGTCCCGCGCCCTGGAGCTCATCATCACCGGCCGGGTGATCGGGGCGGCCGAGGCGGAGCGGATCGGCCTGGCGAACGAGGTGACCGAGTCGGGTCGCTGCCGCGATCGGGCCCTGGAGCTGGCCGCCCAGATCGCCGCCCTCCCGCAGCCGGCTCTCCGCACGGACCTCGAGGCGGCCCTCCGCGGGTTCGGGCGTCCGCTCGAGGAGGGGCTGGCGATCGAGGCCGACTGCTTCAACCGGCTGCTCGACGAGCCGGAGATCCGGACCGGATCGAGGAGGTTCGTGGAGCGCGACCACCCGGACCGCGTCGCCGGTGCCGCGCCGCTCCACCTTCCCGCCGCGGCCTGGTCGTTTGCGGAGGCCGCGCATCGCGGCCAGGCGGGGAGCCACGGCGAGGGCGATTTCATCGAGCATCCGGCCCGGGTCGCCCGGATCGCGGTGCAGCACGGCGGCGACGACGTGGCCGAGGCCGCGGCCTACCTGCACGACACGGTGGAGAAGAGCGACGTGACCCCCGATCGGATCGAGGAGGAGTTCGGGCCGGAGTTGAGAGATCTGGTGCTGACGCTCGGCCAGGATCCGGCGATCGAGGACCGGGCGGAGCGGCGGGACGACCACCGCCGTCGGGTCGCCGGCGGGGGCGGCACGGCCCGCCTCGTCTATCTGTCCGACCGGTTGGCGGGGATCGAAGCGGTGATTGAGCAGATCGAGGCCGGGACCGACCCGGGCGAGCTGGAGGCCGAGCGCCGGCTCGGGCAGTGGCGAGGCGACCTCGAGGCCCTGGCGGCTTCGAATCCGCCGTCCACCCTGTTCGCCGAGATCACCGATCGTCTGGACCGCCTCGAGCACCTGATCGCCTGAGTCGATCGGCTTCGGGTGGCGCGATGCCGCTCGGGCGTGAAAGGCTTCCGCCCCAGTGGGACTCTCCGGTCAGACAACGGCGGACTCTTTCGGCAACCGTTTCACCGGGCTGGTCACCTTCGGGCGCATGGAGGTGGTCAGCTTCTGCCATTCCGCGGTCTATCTCGCGCTGCTCGTCTGCGCCTTCGTGCTCGACGGGCTCCAGCCGTGGACGTTCATCTTCGGCCTGTCGCACGGGCTGATTTGGATCGGGATGTCGATCACCTGCATCTTCGCGGTCCGCTACCGGGTCATCGATCTGCGCCTTGCCCTGGCGATCGCGCTGCTCGGCTGCATCGCGCCGTTCTTCGGCTCGATCGAGTTCTTCCGCCAGGGCCGCCGCCGAAAGGTGGCGGCCCCGTGAGCGACCCCCGATCCCTCGCGGTTACCGGCGCGACCCTGAACGGGGAGCCGGTGGAGGTGCTGGTCGAGGATGGCGTCATCGCCGCGATCGGTCCCGGTGCCACCGCCGGCGGCGATGTGGCCGACCGTCTCGATGCCGGCGGGGGCCTGCTCTGCCCACCGCTCGTCAACGGCCACACCCACGCGGCGATGACCCTGTTCCGCGGGCACGGCGACGATCTGCCCCTGATGCGCTGGCTCCAGGAGGCGATCTGGCCGGTCGAGGCCAAGCTGGACGAGGAGGACGTCTACTGGGGCACCCGCCTCGCCTGCCTGGAGATGATCCGCGGCGGCACGATCGGGTTCTGGGACATGTACTGGAAGCCCGCCGAGACCGCCCGCGCGGTCGAGGACGCGGGACTGAGGGCGGTGATCGGCCCGCCGCTGTTCGACGCGCCCGGCCTAACCTTCGAGGAACGGAACCGCGAGCTGGAGGAGCACCTCGACTCGCTGGGGCCGTTCGGCGACCGCATCCATGCGGCGATCGCCCCCCACGCGATCTACACCGTCGGGACCGACGGTCTGGAGTACGCCGTGGGGCTGGCCGCCGAGCGTGACCTGCCGATCCACATTCACCTCTCGGAGACGGAGCAGGAGGTGATCGATTGCGTCGAGGCCCATGGGATGCGGCCCGCGCAGTACCTGGACGGTGTGGGGATGCTCGGGCGGCGGACCACGCTGGCCCACGGGGTGTGGCTGGACCGCGAGGAGCTGGAGCTGATCGCGGACCGCGGCGCGACCGTGACCACGAACCCCGTCGCGAACATGAAGCTCGCCGTCGGTGCCGTCTTCCCCTATCCGGCTGCCGCTCGGGCGGGCGTGCCGATCGCGCTCGGTACCGACGGGGCCGGGTCGAACAACTCGCTCGACCTGCTCGGGGACCTGAAGGCGTTCGCCCTGGCGCAGCGTCACGCGGCGGCCGACGCGGAGGCGATTCCCAAGGAGGAGGCGTGGGCGATCGCGACCGGCCGGCGGTCCGACCTGATCGGTCGCCTCGGCCGCCCCTCCCTCCCGGCCTCGGATCCCCTCACGGTCGGCGCCCCGGCCGATTTCCTCGTCCTCGATCCCACCGCCCCCGAGCTCGCCCTCGGGGATCTGACCTCGAGCCTGGTCTACTCGGCCGCCGGCGCCGTGGTCAGGCACACGGTGGTCGACGGCAAGGTCCTCATGCGCGACCGCGAGGTCGAAGGACACGAGGAGGTCCTGGCCAAGGCGGCCGAGCGCGCAAAGCGCCTCGGTCTCTGAGCCGGACGATCCTCGGACGCGCGCGGACGAGGACGGCTACAGGTAGCCCAGCGGGTCTTGCGCGGCGCCGTTCACCCGGACCTCGAAGTGCAGGTGAGGGCCGGTGGAGGCACCGGTGTTGCCGGAGTACCCGATGACCTGGCCCTGGCTCACGGACTGGCCGCTCGAGACCGCGAAGGCGGACTGGTGGGCGTAGCACGTGGAAAGCCCGCTGCCGTGGTCGAGACACGTGTAGTTGCCGTATCCGCCGTTGTACGAGGCCATGATCACCGTGCCGCTCGCGGACGCACGGATCGGCGTGCCCTCGGGGACGGCGATGTCGAGGCCCTCGTGGTAGGTCGAGCCGACCCCACCCGGCGAGCTGCGGCCGCCGAACCCGGAGGTCACCGTGCCGCTGACGGGCCAGATCAGCCCCGCCGCGGAGGGCGACGACATGGGCCCCGCGGGCAGGACGCCGACGCCGGACGCGGCGGCGAGCTGCTCGGCGATCTTCCGCTGCAGGTCGGCCTGGATCTCCTCGAGGTGGTCGACCTCGCTGTTGATCTCGGCGACCTTGGACTGGCGCTTCCGGCGGGCGGAGACGAGCTCGTTCTGCTGGCTCTGGACGGCCTGCCTGGCGGTGGCCAGCTTCTGCTCCTCGGCGGCGATCTCGTCCCGGGCGGACTCGATCGTGTCCTTCGCCTTCTTCAGCTTCTTGACGGTCGCTTCCTGCTGGTCCCGCAGGTCGCGGACCCGCCCGACGATGGTCTCGTCGCGGGTCTGTATCTGTTCGAGGTAGGTGGACCGCTGCAGCAGGTCGCCGTAGCTCTTCGAGGTGAGGATGAGATCGGTCACGTTCGACCCGCCGCTCTGGTACATCGCGACGAGTCGGTCCCGCAGGACCCCGAGGGAGCGGTTGAGCCGGTCCGCGAGGATCTTGAGTTCCTTGTAGGCGGCGTCCACCTGCGCCTGGGCGTCGTCGAGCTCGGCCTGCTTGGCGGCCAGCCGGATCTCCGCGTCGCGCTCCTCCGCCCGGAGCGCGGCCACCTGGGACTCGAAGGCGTCGATCTGCGCGCTCAGTCCGGCGATCTCGTCGGTGAGCACGCCCTTCCGGTCGTTCGCCTTGGCGATCTTCGACTCGGTCTGGTTCAGCTTCGACTCGGTCGAGGCGACGGCAGGGGCCCGCGTGGAGAGCAGGCAGATGGCCGCCAAGAAGATCGCGAGAGCGAGCAGGAATGGGGCGCGGGAGGGGTCTCGACGGACCTCGTCGGGACCGGGGTTGAGGGGATTCGCGAAGTGCACTTCCGAGGGAGTTTAAGTACATGCACACAAAGCGCTCTCGTCGCCGGAGGGCTGCAAGCGGATTTGCCGCGGGGCCGCGCGACTAGGATCTTCGCGTGTCCCAGGACAGCGCCTCCGCCTCGCCAGTCAGGTTCGATTCCGTCACCAAGCGGTATCCCGGCGCGGAGAGCGTGGCCGTCGAGGAGCTGAGCCTCGAGGTGCCGGCCGGGGAGATTTGCGTGCTCGTCGGACCGTCGGGTTGCGGCAAGACGACGGCGCTCCGAATGGTCAACCGCACCGTTGAGATGACCAGCGGCGACATCACGATCGGCGGCCGCTCGGTGAAGGACGGCGATCCCGCCAGGCTGCGGCGGGAGATCGGCTACGTGATCCAGCAGATCGGCCTCTTCCCGCACCGGACCATCGCCGAGAACATCGGCACGGTCCCGTCGCTTCTGGGCTGGGACAAGCAACGGATCCGCGATCGCTCCGACACGCTCCTCGGGCTGATCGGGCTCGACCCGGAATACGGCGACCGGTACCCGGCCCAGCTCTCTGGTGGCCAGCAGCAGCGGGTCGGCGTCGCTCGGGCCCTCGCGGTCGACCCGACGGTCATGCTCATGGACGAACCCTTCGGCGCGATCGACCCGATCAACCGGTCTCGCCTCCAGAACGAGTTCCTCCGGCTCCAGGCCGAGCTGAGGAAGACCGTCCTCTTCGTCACCCACGACGTGGACGAGGCGATAAAGATGGGTGACCGGGTCGCGGTGTTGAAGAAGGGCGGCCGGCTCGCCCAGTATGCGACGCCGACCGAGCTCCTCATGGACCCCGCCGACGAGTTCGTCGAGGACTTCGTCGGGGCGGACCGGGCGCTGAAGCGGCTGGCGCTGATGCGGATCAGGGACGTCGATCTCTGGACGGCTCCGGTCGCCCAGGCCGGGGACCCGACCGAGCCCGTCCGGGCCGCGGTCGCCGCCGCCGAGGTCCCCCATGCCCTTCTGGTCGACGCCGAGAACCGCCCGATCGGCTGGCTCTCCGAGCGGGACCTGAGCCGGGAGCGGGTTCCCTCGACGCCGGACTCGGCCGCGGAGCTGCTCGACGCCGACTCGGTCCTGCGTGACGGCCTCGCGAGCCTGCTGCAGAGCGGTTCGCTCTACGCGCCGGTCGTCGACCCGCGCGGTCGCCTCTTCGGGGTGCTCTCCGTCGAGATCGTGTCCGAGTTCCTGGCCTCCGCCGAGGCGTCCGATTCCGAGTTGTCCGCCGCCGAGCGTCCGCATGGTTGAGCCCCTCGCCGCCGTCGACGAGAGCTTCTTCACGGACCGGTCGAACGGCAGCTGCATCCAGGACAACAAGCTGTTCTGCCCCGGCTGGGTCGCCGACAACTACGACCGTTACGTGGATCCGACCCTCCAGCACCTGGTCCTCGTCGGCAGCGCCGTGGCCGCCGGCTTCCTGATCGCTTTCGCCCTCGCGATCCTCGCCCACCGCCACCGCTTCCTCTCGACGCCGTTCCTCGCCGGGACCGGGGTCCTCTACACGATCCCCTCGATCTCGTTCTTCTTCCTCCTGCTCCCGGTGACGGGCCGTGGCGCCCTGACCGCGATCATCGCGCTGACCGCGTTCAACCTCCAGATCATCTTCCGGAACATCACGACGGGGTTGCGGAACGTGCCGTCGGAGGTGACGGAGGCCGCGACCGGGGTCGGGATGACCCGCACCCAGATCCTTTGGCGGGTCGAGCTCCCGCTGGCGATGCCGGAGATCATCGCGGGCCTCAGGATCGCGACGGTCAGCACGGTCGCGCTCGCCACGCTCGCCGTGTTCGCCAACGGAGGCGGACTCGGGACCGAGATCGTGACCGGCTCCAACATCACCTTCAAGACCGGGATCATCGTCGCGGGCTCGATCGCCGTGATCATGGCGATCCTCTTCGACGGGGTCCTCCTCCTGATCGGCCGGCTGCTGGCCCCGTGGAGGCGGGTGGCGGCGTGATCTACCCTCCGCTCGCCTCGCTCGGCCTCTTCGGCGACGCGTTCCAGTTCGTCTTCTCGGGCCGCGAGGCCGAGACCGGTGGGGTGACCGTCGGCGGCACGAGCCAGGTGCTCGACCTGGCCGCCAAGCAGCTCGAGGTGACGGTCCTCGCCCTCGGGGTGGCGATCCTGCTCGCCCTCCCGATCGGCCTAGTCCTCGGGCACTACGGGCGGGGAGAGTTCCTCGCCGTCTCCGCCGGGAACGCCGGCCGGGCGATCCCCGAGCTCGCCCTGATCGCCCTGATGGCGGCGGCCATCGGGGTCGGACTCGTCAACCTGGTGGTGGCGCTGGCGATCCTCGGGATACCGCCGATCCTGACCAACGCCTACGTCGGCATCAAGCAGGTGGACCGGGCCTCCGTCGAGGCCGCCCGCGGCATGGGCATGACGGAGGCCGGGATCATCCGCGGGGTCGAGGTGCCGCTCGCCGTGCCCACCATCATGGGTGGCGTCCGGACCGCGGCGATCAACATCATCGCGACGGCGACCATCGCGCCGCTGGCGGGGATCCTGACCCTGGGAGACTTCATCATCTCGCGCAACGTCTACGGCGACGCGGGCGTCCTGGCGGGCGCCGTCCTCGTCGCCCTGATGGCGCTCGCCATGGAGGGAGCGCTGGCCGGGCTCCAGTGGGCGATGACCTCCAAGGGCCTCAAGCTGAATCGCTCGTAGAGCCAAATTTCCCCCGCCGCCGGGCCGTCCGGTTACGTTCTTGGCTGAGTCCACCCCTTCAGCTACCCAGTCAAGGAGAGAACGACAGATGCCTGTCAAGAAATTGCGCTACCTGTTGATGGTCGCGCTGCTGGCCCTGGCCCTCGGCCTGGTCGCCTGCGGCTCGGACGACGATTCGAGCGACGAACCCAACGCGGAAGCCACCGCTTCGGGCGGCACCATCGAATCGAATCCCGAGAACGGGAAGACGCCAGCCCTCACGATCGGCTCGAAGAACTTCACCGAGCAGATCGTGCTCGGGGAGATCTACGCGCAGGCCCTGGAAGCGGCCGGCTACAAGGTGAAGACCGACCTCAACCTCGGCTCGGAGACCGTGGCGCTGGCCGCCCTCAAGAAGGGCGAGATCTCCGGCTATCCCGAGTACATCTCGACGGCGCTGACCTCGTTCTACGACACGGCCCCCGAGGACGTGCCCGGTGACGTCGAGAGCGCGTACGAGATGGCCAAGGAGGACCTGGCCCAGGACGGGATCGCGGCCCTGCCGCCCACCCCGTTCGCGAGCGCCAACGCGGTCGGGCTGCTGACCGAGAAGGCGGACGAGCTGGGCGTGTCGAAGATCTCGGACCTCGAGGGCAAGAGCCAGGACCTGAAGCTGTACGGCTCACCCGAGTGCCGCCAGCGGATCGATTGCCTCCTCGGTCTGCAGCAGAACTACGGCCTCGATTTCAAGTCGTTCACGCCGGTCGCGATCGACCTGCGCTACGAGGTGCTCGACAAGGGCCAGGCCGACCTTTCGATCGTGTTCACGACCGACGCTCAGCTGGGCGCCGGTGACGACAAGTACACGATCCTCGAGGACGACAAGGGCGTCCTCCCGGCCGGGAACGTGGTCTTCCTGACCACCGACAGGGTCCAGCAGCAGGCGGGCCCGGACTTCGCCGAGACGATCGAGCTCGTCCAGG
>Ga0182737_1004145_pt1 | contig 10042 bp, 7 predicted proteins | sample eDN5th30CBELigOP_FD_128878 | JGI IMG/M metagenome (GOLD analysis project Ga0182737, IMG submission 128878) | Enriched Organic Plus compost microbial communities from Emeryville, California, USA - eDNA 5th pass 30_C BE-Lig OP (version 2) (version 2) ... | reverse complement strand
GCGTTTAAGAACTCGCCCACTAAATAAGCCGCGAGACTTGCCAGAACGATCTGGGGGAAGAAGCCAAGCACGGCTTCAAAAGACGCCTGATCGTGATACTCGGCAGCGGGTGGCATATAGCGCACGATGGTGAATGAAAGAATTGCAAGCAGCATCGTCGCAAAACCGGTCCAAATGGCTCGGCGTGCGTATTTATATCCGTAGACTTCGGTAAGAACATCACCAAAAATATACACCAGCGGGAACAAAATGGCGCCGCCGTCAGTGATAATTGGTCCAAATTCAATGAGCTTGGTGGCAGAGAGGTTTGATATTAGCAGACACGCGGCAAAGAGTGCCAGGATAAGGTCATAGTAGCGGTAGGATTTCGTTTTCATAGTGGCATTATACTCCGCTGGAGGGGTGAAGGCTACAGCGTGCTATGAAGAACTTCACAGACAGGCTGGAATAAAAACGGTTTAATTGGTGCCAAGCAAACCAACGGGAAGGGATGTATATGAACAAAGACCAGTACACGATGACAGATCCTCGTAGTCAATACCCGGTAATGGATATCCCGCCGCAACTGCAACCTGAGCCAGGACTCGATGACAAATTGATACCAAAAGCCGATCATGGCGAGACGACATATCGTGGGTCGGAGAGGCTAAAGGGCCGGAAGGCGCTTATCACCGGTGGTGATTCAGGTATTGGACGTGCGGTCGCGATTGCTTTCGCCCGAGAAGGTGCAGATGTTGTCATCAACTATCTTCCAGCCGAAGAAGTCGACGCTCAGGAGACGATCCGGACTTGCCTCGAAGCCGGCGTAAAAGTTGAGGGGTATCCCGGCGATATAAGCTCGGAAGACTTTTGTAAGTCGCTCATTGTGCAGGCTGTTAAAGTGCTTGGCAGTATTGACATATTAGTAAATAACGCTGGCAAACAAGTGTATGTACCGAGCATTGAAAATCTTTCGACCGAGCAGCTTGAAAAAACCTTTCAGACGAATATATTCGCGATGTTTTGGCTGGTTAAATACGCGCTGCCGCACATGAAGCCTGGCGCTACGATTATCAACACGACGTCAATTCAATCCTACCAACCATCACCAGGCCTTTTAGATTACGCATCAACAAAAGGTGCCATTACGACTTTTACTAAAGGGCTTAGCGCGCAGTTGGTCGAGAAAGGCATACGCGTGAACGCGGTTGCGCCAGGGCCAATTTGGACGCCACTCCAGCCGAGCTATGGTCAGCCGGAAGAAAAAATCACAAAGTTTGGACAGTCAGCTCCCCTGGGGCGCGCTGGCCAACCCGCAGAACTCGCACCAGCTTATGTCTATCTGGCCTCTCAGGAGTCAAGTTATGTTACGGGCGAAGTGCTTGGCGTGACAGGCGGGGAATTCTTATCATAACAAGGAGAAAGTATGCCATACACATCAACCAACGATTTGCCGAAGTCTGTCACCGACGTACTGCCTAGTCATGCGCAGGATATTTTCATGGCGGCGTTCAATAGCGCATATGATAATTATAAAGACTCTGATGACAGGCGAAATGACGAGTCAAGGGACGAAGTCGCTTTTAAGGTAGCATGGAGCGCGGTTAAGCGCGATTACGAAAAAGGTGCAGATGACAAGTGGCATCCCAAAAAGTAATATTGACTTGATTGAGAGCAAGTGCTATACTACAATTAAACAAGTATCCGGCCGCCAGGTCGGATTTTTGCATAAAGGGCCCGTAAACGTGAAAGGAAAATCATGGAAGAATTAAACCTAAAACAGCTGATGCTTGCGGTGCGAACGATCGCTGAAGAGAAAAATTTACCAGAAGAAACAGTTTTGTCTGTCATCGAACAGGCAATTGCTGCTGCATGGCGCCGAGATCACGGCGAACGCGAGCAAGAAGTGCGCGCTGAATTAAACGTCAACAAAGGAACCGCTAAGGTATTTGTAGCGCAAGAAGTTGTTGAAGAGGTTGAAAATCCCGTGACTGAAATTACCGTCGAAGAAGCTAAAAAGAAAAAGGCCGATGTCGTCGTTGGTGACATAATCGAAGAATCTCATGAGGTTACAAGCTTCGGCCGCGTGGCGGCTCAGACTGCGAAGCAAGTTGTCTTGCAGCGCCTACGCGAAGCTGAACGCGAGGTAGTACTTGCTGAATATGAAGATAAAATTGGCACCGTCGTCACTGGTACCGTGCAGCGCGTCGAACCACGCGTCGTGCGAGTTGATCTTGGTAAAGCCAGTGGTATCATTCCGATGAGCGAGCAGGTGCAGGGCGAGTTCTATAGCATAGGTGCGCGTCTAAAAGTATTTATCAAGGATATTGAGCGCGATAACCGCGGTCCTCAATTGATCCTCTCACGTTCAAACGAAGCGTTTGTAGAATATCTCTTCCGCCAGGAAGTGCCAGAAATGGAAACGGGTGCCGTTGAAATCAAGGCGATTGCCCGTGAGGCGGGACGCCGTACTAAAATTGCAGTCAATAGCACCGTGCCCGGTGTCGACCCAGTCGGTACATTTGTTGGCGGTCGAGGCACTCGTGTTCAAGCGGTCATGAATGAAATTGGCGATCAAGAAAAGATCGATATCGTTACTTATGATGAAAGTCCTGAACAGTTCATTAGAAATGCACTGAGCCCTGCTGAGGTAAATCGCGTAGAAATCGACGAAGCAGCAAAGAAGGCAAAGGTGTTTGTGAGCGAAGACCAGCAGTCAATTGCAATTGGCCGCGGCGGGCAAAATGTTCGTCTCGCCAGCCGGCTGACAGGTTACGAGCTTGATATCGAAGCAGGCGGCAAGCTGGCAGCCCCAGTCGAGCGAAAACCTAAGAAGAACATCGAAGACAGCCTGCTTAATGCAGTTGAAGAATCAAGCGAAGAGTAAACGGAGTTACCTCTTCCCCCCCTCGGGTCCTGCCGCTCGGTCCGCCCCTGAAAATATTTTACAGCTGAAGCAGAAAATCATTTTCGGGTGCTGACCCGCCTCGCGTCACCCACGGTATTAGGGAGGAGGATAAAGAAATTAAAACTAGGACGTTAGCACTCTATTGACTAGAGTGCTAATTCTTTATATACTGGATAATATAAACAGGCAGTCTTCGGTATATAATGCTTGCGCCTGTGATTGGGAGGGAACATAATAGTAGTATGTCAGATGAATTTTCAGAGTTCGTATCACGACTAACCGACAACGCTCGTACCAGCTTACAGCAAGCTGACGCGATTTCGCGTGGCTATGGGAGCAGTTATATTGGTACCGAGCATCTTCTTCTTGGTGTCTTATCCCAGGAATCCTCGGTTGGTGCCAAGATTCTTGCTGATGCCGGCGTGACGCTCAATCGAGCCGAACTGGCACTAAATTTGACTCCACGCACTCTTGTTGTTAGCCCAACGATGCGCGGCTTGTCTGAAACTGCCAAGTTAACGCTTAAAATGAGCTGGGAAATTGCTCAGGAGTTTCACCAAGATTACCTTGGTACGGAGCATCTTCTCTACAGTATCCTTACACAAAAGAATGCCCGCGCAACGGTACTGCTCCGCGATATGAACGTGGATATCCAGCTTATCATTAATGAGCTCGAAGAATACTTTGAACGTCAGGAGAATTCGGCGGCGGATGCAGACTTTGCCTTTCGATCAGAACCTAAAAAACGCTCCGGCAAGGGTGGCGCGCTTGACGCGTTTGGTACCGATCTTACCCAAAAAGCCGCCAAGGGCGAGCTCGACCCGGTCATCGGGCGCGATAAAGAGGAAGAGCGTTTGGTGACAATTCTGTCCAGGCGCACCAAAAATAACCCGGTATTGATTGGTGAACCGGGTGTTGGCAAGACGGCCATCGTCGAGGGTTTGGCGCAGCGGATTGTCAGGGAGGATGTACCCGATAACCTTCTTGATAAGCGGATTATTCAGCTTGATCTTGCCGCCATGATTGCCGGTACAAAATACCGCGGCGAGTTTGAAGAGCGCCTGAAGAAAGTAATTGATGAACTTCGCCAAGCCAAGAACGTGGTTGTTTTCATCGACGAACTGCATTTGCTGGTTGGCGCCGGTGCCGCCGAAGGCGCGCTTGATGCTGCGAATATGCTAAAGCCAGCGCTTGCGCGCGGCGAACTGCGAATGATCGGCGCGACCACGCTTGACGAATACCGTAAACACATCGAAAAAGATAGTGCTCTTGAGCGCCGTTTCCAGCCGATCGTCGTAAAAGAACCGAATCTTAAGGATACGGTCGCAATCGTACGTGGCCTTAGGCCCCATTACGAAAAGTACCACAGCGTCAACATTAGCGATGATGTGCTTGAAGGTGCCGTATATATGGCTGACCGGTACATCAAAGAGCGATACATGCCCGACAAAGCAATTGACGTGCTCGATGAGGCTGCCGCGCTTGTGCGCGTCAAGTCGAATTTAAAGCCAAGTAAGGTGCGGGATTTTACTAAACAGCTTAAAAATCTTAATGAAAAGATGGAAGAAGCAGTTGAAAATGAAGACTACGAACGGGCGGCTCTCTATAAAACGCGTATTAGCCAGTTAACGACTAAACTCGAAGAGACCAAGCAGAAGCTCGAAAAAACCTCCCCGGTTCATTTAACTGACGATGATATTGCCCGGGCGATTGCTGTCATGACAGGGATTCCAGTAGAACGGCTGCAACGCTCTGAAGTTAAGCTGCTCAGGAACCTTGAGAAGCACCTTTCAAGGTATGTTATCGGTCAGGAAGAGGCGGTCGAGAAAGTTTCCAGGGCTATTAGACGGTCGAGAAGCGGTGTCGCAAGCAGCAAGCGGCCAATTGGATCATTTGTATTCTTAGGACCGACAGGAGTTGGTAAAACTGAGCTGGCGCGCGTGCTTGCCCGCGAAGTTTTCGGAAGTGACGAAGCACTTATCAAGATCGACATGAGCGAGTTTAGCGAGCGGCATAACACCAGCCGTCTGGTGGGCGCCCCGGCGGGGTACGTTGGATATGACGACGGCGGGCAGTTGACTGATAAGATCCGCCGCCAGCCTTACAGTGTCGTGCTGTTTGATGAAATTGAAAAAGCTCATCCGGAGGTGTTCCAGATACTCCTACAATTGCTCGAAGACGGTAAGCTGACTGACGCCAAGGGCCGTGCAGTCGACTTCACGAATACCATCGTAATTCTGACAAGCAACCTTGGTGCCGATAAGATGATGAAGGAATCGAGCCTTGGATTCCATGCTGTAACGAAAAGCGACGAGAAAAAACTCGATGAAGCACATAAAGAAAATGCCGAAGCAGCCCAGGAGGCGCTCGCAAAAGTTATGCGGCCTGAGTTGATCAATAGGTTTGACGCTATCATTACCTTCAGGGCGCTTACTCACAAAGAGGTCGGACGTATTTTTGAAAATCTCGTTGGCGAGCTGCAAGACCGTCTGGCGAGAAAAGGCGTGCGGCTGCTTATTAAGCCCTCGGCTAAGCGCCTGCTCATTAAAAAAGGTTACGACCAGAAAATGGGTGCTCGGCCTCTGAGGCGTGCACTGCAAGATGAACTGGAGCATAAAATTGCCGATGGAATCCTGGCTGGTAAGTACGAAAAAGGCGACATTCTAGAAATTAACGCCAAGAAGGGCGATATTACCGTTACTACTAAACATGAGGCGGCTCTTGTCTAAAAGACGCATCGGTTCGTTTTTTGCCTCCCTGCTGCTTTTAGCTGCGGCAGTTCTTGTAGTGCTTAATGTCCAGCTTATACAAGACGGCGTTTCGTATTATCAGTATTCGCCGGATACCACGATGGCGACGTTTGCCGCCGAGACTGGCATGAATGATTACGGCAAGTTTTTATTTTATGCGAGCCAACCGTCGCTTAGCGACTCGTCTTTATTTAATCAACAGTGCGGCACACCGGAGCACGCAACTGCAATCCTCGGGTGTTATAACGGGCAAAGAATATACATATACGACATAACCGATCCCCGTCTAGCTGGAATTCGTCCCACGACCGCTGCACATGAGATGCTGCATGCTGCCTATATTCGCCTCGATGACAAAGAAAGGCGGTATGTTGATGGACTGCTTGAAGCGGAGTATGATTCGCTTAAAGATAGCAAGGATTTGGCCGATAGGATGTCGTTTTATGATCGGACCCAGCCGGGCGACCATGCCAATGAACTACATTCGATCATCGGTACTGAGGTGGCAGAACTTAGCACCGAGCTCGAACAGCATTATTCCCGCTACTTTGCAGACCGGTCAAAAGTCGTTGCTCAGCATAATCGTTACCGTTCGGTCTTTGATGAACTGCGAACCCGCTCTGACGCACTCAAGCAACGTATCGATCAAATGAAAAATCAGGTTGAAGGCTTAAAAAATACGTACGAGACGAGGGCTGCCTTGGTTCAATCAAACATTGCAGCGTTTAATGACCGGGCGAAGCGGGGTGATTTTGAGAGCCAAGCCGAGTTTACGCGCGAGCGTCAGATACTTTTAAGCGAAACGGCGGCGCTTGATAGTCTTCGCTTCGAAATTAATAAATCTATTAATGACTACAATACCCTCGTCGCGGAATTAAATGAAATTGCGATTGAAACGAACGCGCTAAATCGTAGCATGGATAGTAATATAGGACCGGCGCCAAGCCTGTAGTAGTAAGTGATGGCAAAAGTAAAATCAATTTTCGTCTGCCAGAACTGTGGTGCCAGCTACCCAAAGTGGCAGGGGAAGTGTGACAACTGCGGCGAGTGGAATACTATGGTCGAGCAGCTGCAGGCGGCAACGGGGAAGTCTGCAGTCGCAAGGAGTGCCGGCGGCGGCCGGGTACTTTCGCCTCAGACGATCGGCTCGATCGATGCCGAAGCGACTGCCCGCCGGATGGATACTGAGTTCGAGGATCTTAATTTTGTTTTAGGCGGTGGTATATTGCCTGGTGGTGTTATCTTGATTGCCGGCCAGCCGGGAATCGGCAAAAGTACCCTGCTCTTGCAGATCGCAAATGCGATCAGTAAGCGTAATCCCGTGCTGTATGCAAGCGGTGAAGAGTCTGCCTCACAAGTGAAACTTCGAGCCGAACGACTGGGAGCGAGCGATCAGGAATCGCTTCATTTTGTTGCCAGCACTAGTGCTGATGATATAGCGGCAACGATACGCTCGGCTGCTTATGATTTGGTTATAATTGATTCGATTCAAACGCTTAGTCTCAATGAGATATCCTCGGCACCTGGAACAGTCAGTCAAATTACAAACAGTAGTAATGTGATTATTCGCGCCGCAAAAGAGACCAATGCCGCAGTTATACTAGTGGGACACGTTACGAAAGAAGGCAGTATTGCCGGGCCAAAGGTACTCGAGCACCTGGTTGACGTCGTCCTGCAATTCGAAGGCGACCGTTATGGTGGGTTTAAAATGTTAAGGGCGGTCAAAAACCGTTTCGGTTCAACCAGTGAAGCGGCAATTTTTGAAATGTACGAAGGGGGTTTACGTCTTGTCGCTAACCCATCGGCGGCGCTTCTTGCCGAGCGGCGTAACGCAGACGGTTCAGTAGTTCTTGCGACAATGGAGGGTACCCGGCCGCTTCTCGTTGAAATCCAGGCTCTTGTCAGTCCGACGAGTTTCGGGTATCCTAAGCGTACAGCTTCTGGTTTTGACCTTAACCGGCTTAATCTTCTCATCGCTGTACTTGAACGGCGTACAAAACTGAACTTATCAGACAAAGATATTTATATAAATGTCGTCGGCGGCCTAAAACTAAGCGATCCTGCAGCAGACCTCGCGATCTGTATGGCAATTGCCAGCGCCGCTGCCGGAAGGCTCCTCGATGACGGTATTGTCGTCTTCGGAGAAGTGGGCTTAGGCGGTGAAATCAGAAGTGTGCAAGGAGCCGATCGTCGGGTTGCTGAAGCAAAAAAACTTGGCTTCACGCAGGCGATTGCGCCACGGCCAACCGAAAAGAATTCATTTATTAAAGGGTCTGCCGATCTGAGGGCTGCACTCATAGACTATTTACAGGAGAAAACATAATATTTATGGAACCATTGCAATTATTTATGGCGGCTATGCTACTGATCGTAGCAGCCGAAGTATCATATCTTATAATTACATCACCTAGAGGCGTGACCACAAAGAGGCAATCAAGGCGTATCTTGCTCGATACCTCCGTACTGATTGACGGACGAGTAGTATTTGTTGCAAAAACCGGCTTTATGGGCGGCACGCTGGTGATCCCAAGAAGTGTCATCGGTGAATTGCAGTATTTAGCTGATGCCGCCGATCACGACAAACGTGCCCGGGCTCGCTCCGGGCTTGACGTCGTCGCTGAACTCCAAGCCCTGCCTGGCGTCGATGTAGAAATTTATCAAGACGGCAGCAAGGCAAGCGAAGGAGTCGACGAGCGGCTCCTTAGTCTTGCCAAGAAACAGGGCGCCGCTATTTGTACTCTTGACTACAATCTCAATAAGGTGGCCTTGGTCGAAGGAATTACCATTTTGAATGTCAATGAACTTGCCCAAGGCTTACGTATGGCATATCTCCCCGGAGAAAAGTTAGTGCTTGAACTCGTTCAAAAAGGCCAGGATGGCCACCAGGCTGTGGGCTACTTGCCCGATGGTACTATGGTGGTCGTTGAGCATGCCAATAAATCAATTGGTCAGAGTGTTGAGGTTGAAATAATTCGCAGCTTACAAACAGCCGCCGGAAGGATGATGTTTGCCAAACCGATTGGACGGGACAACAAGCAGCAGCCAGTTAAAAGGCGCCCCGCCGATAAAAACAGTAGCCGACGAGAAGGTAAAACGAACGGGCGATCACCTCAGACGCGAAAACAGTATTCTCCATCTGAAGATCCTGAGTCCAAGCTGATCAACTTAGTTAAAAATTCTCAATAAAATTTCTATAAGCTAGGGCGTATAGGTAATCGAGTGAGTGTGCGTATAGTATCCTTCATCGGTTACTATGGCGGTAATTCGTTTGGTGCTGTCGTCTGAAAATGTCTGGGTTGTCGTGAGGGAGCCCCCAGGAACGAGCGTATCGACAGTTTGGCCGTTTATCTGTACGACTATATCTTTTATTTTGAACCTTCCATTGCTAGCGCTAACGGTAATATCGTAGTTTTTGCCGCCTTTTTTCTTTACTGAAATGTCGTTGACCACCGGCTTGGCGTCGTCACACTGGTGGGTGTCGTCGTCAGCGTTTGCGTCGTAGCCCTCGGTGTTCATATATACCGTATTATTGGTGATCGGATCAGTCATTTTGGTGACTTTTACGACGACTTTAGCGGCGTCCGGTGTACATTCCGTTGCCTTCTTTCGTGAAACCTTATCGAAGGTCATATCTTCGCCAGTCTGTGCCTGTCTTTGATCGTACCATGACGGGTAGAGTTCGCCCCTGATTTGCTGTACTCCATCCGGCTTTGTAAACCAGTCGCCGATACTGCCTCTTCCGGTATCTTGGTAAATTTGTGAAGCCGCGGCCATCACCTTATCGACGATACCTGCCGGAATATATGAATAGCCATAGTTAAGTTCTGAGGTGTCAGGATTACCAAGCCACATTGACATTGCAAGATTTGGCGTGTAAGCTACCGACCACAAATCCTTAGGCCTGCCGCCCTTGTCTGAAGTGCCGGTTTTAAGAGCGATTTTTAAGCCGATTGCATCCGAGTTCGGCGTGCCGGTGCCGCTGCCGATATATAGTCCGGAGCGTCGGCGGGCATTTACGTCACCCAAAATGTCATTAACGATATAAGCTGCCTGGGGGTCAATAGCGGGACTGCTTTCGTCTGTGAACTGTTTGATGACATTACCGCCTGAATTTTTGACTTCTAGAATCGTGCTCCAGGGCTTATATGTTCCCATACGCGCGAGTGATGCCATTGCATTCGTGTGGTCAACTAGGCGTGTGCCGCAGCCGCCGATTGCCGAAGAGAGACCGGCGAGCGCATCTGGTCCCTCCGTACAGTATGCTTTGTCGCCTAGGGCGTGGATAGTCTGCCAGGTCGGTTCTTTACCTGCGATATACATGGCTTTAATGGCAGGAATGTTTCGTGACATAGAGAGTGCCGAGCGGATATTAATGGCTCCTTTGTAGCCGCCATCTGCGTTTTTT
>Ga0182737_1004143_pt1 | contig 10042 bp, 10 predicted proteins | sample eDN5th30CBELigOP_FD_128878 | JGI IMG/M metagenome (GOLD analysis project Ga0182737, IMG submission 128878) | Enriched Organic Plus compost microbial communities from Emeryville, California, USA - eDNA 5th pass 30_C BE-Lig OP (version 2) (version 2) ... | reverse complement strand
CCCCGGTGGGCCCGGTAATGGCAAAGATACCGGCGGAACACAGCGGCTCCTGCATAAAATCGATTTCCGTGGTGCCTTCCAAGGAAGCCAGATTTTTAATACGGATGGTTAGTATCTTCATGCCGGGCCTCTTTCTTTTTCATCGACATGCTGAGCTACTTCGTTGAATAACTCTATCAACACGGAAGGCACTTCATTGGCATAGCGCGATTCGTATACCTGCTTGAAAATATCTACCGGCTTCAGCGTTTGAAGTGGGTCGGGCTGCTGGATTTGTTCGGCTGTTGCCAGATTCTTTTGCATCGGATACCGTGTATCGATACGTGCCAGTCGAACATATTTGTCGACTAAGGCTTGCTCGATCTTATGGCGAAGACCCGGCTCTGGAGCATCAAGCAAAACGGATACCTGCAAATAAGGAGCTGTGCTGCGGTCCTTTCCTATAGCTACCGGCAGTTGGCGCAGGGCGAGCAGCACTTCCCCCACTCGGCTGTGAGCAGTCGGCACCCTGAGCAGCGGCACAGTAACGGGTATTTCGATGCTCCGGGGTCGAGTAGCTTGCCCTTCTTCCAAGGTGAAGAGGATAACCTGATGCTTGTAATTGATCTCTGAAAATGACATCGGCAAGGGGCTGCCAGCGTACCGGATATGCTCCTTGCCCCCGAGCCGTTGTGCCTTATGGATGTGGCCGAGTGCCACATAGGCTAGCTCATCCGGAAAGGCAGAAGCAGCTATACATTCCACCCCTCCCATAATAAGCCGCTCGGCTTTGTCCAGATCAGACGTTTCTGCTCCCTTGGCGTGGAGGTGTCCCATGGCAATAAGCGCCTGTCCGGTTTGACATCTGCTTTTAACGGTTTGGCATAGGTTGCGGTACAGCGCTTCCACGCCTTCTGCGTAGGGATTATCGCAATCTGCGAGGACCGGATAATCGCCCATACGCAGAAATGGGACTGCCAAACACCACGCTCTTACGTTCCCATCCTTAACGAGCGGGATGATGAGCTTATCATAATCGATGGTTCCCTTGTTGTCTCTTTCAATAACTCCGATAATATGGATATTGGACGATTCGAGCAGTGGCTTCGGCGACTCAAGCCGCGATGCCGAGTCGTGGTTACCTGCCGTGATAACAACCTGGATGTCCGGACATGCGCGGATGGCCCGGTTGAGGAACGTGTAGAATTGGCGGATGGTAGCGGCCGACGGATTTGACAGATCGAACACATCGCCACTGATGAGCAGTACATCCACCTCCTCACGTTGCAATGTCTGTACCAGCCAATCCAGAAATTGCTGGTGCTCATACGTGCGGTCGTACTCGTAGAAGAGCTGGCCCAAATGCCAGTCGGCTGTGTGGAGAATGTTCATACGTTGCGTCAAACTTAGATAAAGTTGCTTTTTTATGCAATTATAACTCACGTTAAATATAGGCAACGTTATTCGCTGCGACATGTTTCCTTAAGTGCTCACGAATAGTTATGGATTTAGCGACCGTCAACTTGCTATTCGTCTATCAAATTAGCCATTTAATCTAAAGCACTACCCGTTGGTCGAGCCATATCTGTCATTCGTCTAAAAACGCCCAATTGCACTGCAACTTTTTTCCATTACCAGCGTCTCTTCTACAAAGAACATAAAAACAATAATTAAATAACATAAAACGATATCATCATGAAAACGTTCGTATTAAGCACCCTGATCAGTGTAACAGCCCTTGGAAATAGCTTTGCCACAACTCCGCCTGACCCGTCAAATAACAAAAGCAGAGCGACAATGCTGAAAGAAACCGCCGCCTTCCACCAATACAATATGGAAGTACTTTACAACCAATATGATCTCGCTGAAACGCGGATTGAAACAAGCCGCGGCAACCACGCTGAGCTGGAACGTGAACATAAATTTTTTGTGGGTCTGTATCAGCAAGACATCGATAAAGGTATCCGCGTGGAGCAAAGCAAAAAGGCCATCAATGAGATTAACACCCGCTACGCGAAACTGCACGCCGAGCGCGATACCCAGGAGGCAAAGAAAATCGCAAAACTGAAAAAGCAGTTGGAAGTAGCCCTTAAAAAAGAAGAGAAAGAATTTAACAAAGCAAAAAGGGCACTGGCCCAAATCACGACCGTAGCCCGATAACACCATAACTCACTTGGGATTTACAGCTGGATATAAAGGAAGCCTTCCGCTCAAAGGAAGGCTTCGTATTATCTGTTAATGAGCCGCTTCTGGGTTTAAGAGTAAATTAAGTCGATTAAACATCTTAATCCAGCTTTGGTAAGCGCCGGTCTTTTTCGCCTCCTCTTCTGAAACAGTCTGGTGTACCGATATTCGCGTCTGTTCTCCAACGGCTTCAAAAATGACAGTGGTGACCGTCTCCTCGGGCCAGTCTTCGGGTTTCCCTGCCTTAACCGACGTAATGGAATTTCCATCCGAGTCTGAGAGCACCATGGTGAAAACCAGCTTTTCAGGTGGCAGGACCGTTATATACCTTCCCTTAATCCAGCAATCACCGTATATCGGATCGTGAACACAAGAGTGAAAACCGCCACCCGGCGTAACATCAATGGTTTTAAATTCGATGGTGCATCCATCAGGTGCATACCAATGCTTTAATTGCTCAGCATCCGCCCAGGCTTGGAATACGGCCTCCTTAGGAGCATCAACTAGATGCGTGATAAAGAGTTCTTTGTTGCTTGAATTCATACTATCGTTTTTTTGTTTCATTAAGAAATCTATCCAATTTTTCAAACCGTTGGCTCCATAGCTTGCGGGATTTTGCCACCCAATCCATCACCTCCTCTAGTCGCTCAATCCGTGCTTCACAAACCTGTTCGCGACCTTTTTGGGTCATCGAGATCATACCGCACTCATTTAGAATCTTGATGTGTTTGGCTATCGCCTGCCTGCTCATTTCAAGATCAACCCCAATCTGAGCAATATTTAGCGGCCCACGGGATAGCTTCTGGATGATTATCCTCCTTGTCGGATCTGCGATTGCCTGGAAAACGTCTCTTCTTTCTACCATAAATACAACCAAATGGTTGTCAAATATAAATACAACCATTTGGTTGTGCAAATTTTTTATTATTTTTTTCTTAGACAGCTGTTTACTAGCATCCTATTTCCGGACGAAGATGTTTTGATTACAATGGCCTACAGTATTTCAGTAGCCACCGGCAAGGGCACACATTTATCCGCTGACTCCGTACATTAGGATTCTTTTGAACGGATAAATTGCCGGAAAGGAAATAAAATGAGTTTGTATTCTTTGTATAAAGACCGACTTCAATAATTCTTGCCCTGCTCTGTCCAATCGCTCCATATAGGGGATAAGCGCCGATCCTGAAATAAAGTTATACAGTTCTATTTCACTCGTTGCAATGATCGGATAGACTTTTAATGATACATTCAACCCTTTTAACCCGCAATCAAACAACAGCTTTGTGTAGTCATCTATTGTTAACACAGGAGAATTTCGGATAAAACCTCTCAGTAAATCAACAAACGGCTTTTCAGTTACTATTTCAAGCAGGATAGTATTCAAAACATTTTCCGGCTGAAAGGGCATTTGCACGGCAAATTGTCCTCCTGAATTCAAGTTAGCGATAAGTTTCGGAAACAACACTGCATGATTGTCTGACCATTGAAGAGCCGCGTTGCTAAAAATTAAATCCCATGTTAATGTGGAATGGGCAAACTCTTCAATGGTAACCCATTCAAAATGTAGGTTATCCTTCGTAAATTGATTGGACTCATTAAGCATCTCTTCCGAGGAATCAATTCCCAGAAAATTAACATTTTCAAATTTTTCAGACAGGATTGAAGTCTGTTCACCGGTTCCACAGCCGATGTCTACACAGTTCTTCACATTTTCGGCTGAAATTAAATTCACTAAATCATAGAAGGGTTTGTAACGGATTTGCTTAAACTGATTATATAGCTCTGGATTCCAAGGCATATGCAAGTGTATTTTTACAATAGTAAGCAAATTCTATTTTATTTAGCCCGGGGCGGTAAGGAAACGGACCCGAACAACGATTTATTCTTCCAAGCGAAGGCGTTGGACGAAAACAACTCATATCCTACGCTGAAGGAGCTCAAAGAGAATTTTCACAAAATATATCCGGTTATTTATGGCGCACTGCTAGCGATTACTGATGCCTGGTTGAGCGAGGAATTTCCCTTACATATGAATGTCTCTTTTTTTTCCGGAAACTGTACTCAACTTTATTGGTATTTGCATCGGCAGAGAAGATTCCCTCTGCGGCCAAATGGGGTTAATGCGTAGGATACTGAATTATCTGGGTATGAAATATGATGTGGATGAACATATAAAATATTGATAAACGGCATAAGCGAACATTCCTGTTAGCCAATTGTTGTAACGAAAATTCGTTGGCGTCGAGTACCGGTTAGTACTGGTCAGAGAAGCTATACGTTACAATTTAAATGCGCTAATTTACTTTTTATGCCGGAAGGACCGTCAATCGTAATATTGAGAGAAGCTGTGGAGTCCCTACACTTGGAAGGACAACAAATCTGTGCAGTGGAAGGCAACAGCAAAATAGACCAACATGTACTTCCGGGACAAACCGTGCTTAGCTTCCGTTCCTGGGGCAAGCATTTCTTGATTTGCTTCAAAACCAATACCCTTCGGATTCACTTTCTTTTATTCGGAAGTTATCGCATCAACGAACGAAAGCCTTCTCCCGTCAGACTAAGCTTACAGTTTATGACCGATGAATTGAACTTTTATGCATGCTCGATAAAGCTTATCGACAAACCTGTGGATGAAGTCTATGATTGGTCCAGCGATATAATGGCCAACGAATGGGATGCCGAAAACACTCTGGAAAAATTGAAACGCCTGCCCCATATGCTTGCCTGTGATGCGTTATTGGATCAAAATGTATTCGCTGGGAGCGGAAATATCATCAAGAATGAAGTGTTGTTCCGGATTCGGGTACATCCTTTATCTATTTTGGGATCCTTACCAAACACCAAATTAAAAGAAATGGTACGGGAGGTCCGGAGCTATGCGTTTGAATTTCTTCAGTGGAAAAAGGAATTTACCTTAAGAAAACATTGGTTAGCACATACTAAAAAAACGTGTCCACGCTGCCACATTCCTTTTAGCAAAGCCTACACAGGCAAAACCAACCGAAGGAGCTTCTTTTGTGATAACTGTCAGGTGCTTTACAAAGTTCCCGAATGACAATTCCTCTAGATCATTCGTCTCATTATCAGGCATGTCGTGATATGCGATAAGTACCTAATCAGCTAGTCGTCGTGGTGCTTATTGCTTAAACTCTTCACGGTTGAATTTATTTTTTTATCTTCGTCTACACAAACTTCTACCACCATGAAAAAACACCTCAAAGAGGCGATTACGGATTTCAGCGAACGCCTTGCATGCTTTTCCGGGAAGCCTGACATCGTCATGATCATTACCGACCAGGAACGGGCCACACAACATTTCCCCGAGAACTGGGAACGTGACAATCTAAAGACACTGACCTTCCTGAAACAAAACGGATTCAGCTTTGACCGGGCATTTTGCAATACATGCATGTGTTCGCCCAGCAGGTCTACACTGTTGACCGGTCTTTACCCTGCGCAGCATCATGTGACGCAAACCCTTACCGAAGGAGGGAAATATTCTCCGGGAGAGGTTACGCTAGACAGTTCGATACCTAATGTGGCGCGTATGCTGATTGACAATGGCTACGATGTGCACTACCGTGGCAAATGGCACGTAAGCAAGGGTGCAGACGGCGGCAGCCCCGATCCATCGGATATCGCTATGTATGGTTTCAGGGGCTGGGAGGCTCCCGATGCGGGGGAAGACACCGCGCCCGAGAATTTTGGCGGCGGCTTCGCCAACCACGATGGAGCCTATATAAAACAGGCCATTGACTTCCTGAAAAATGTCAGGGAATTGCGCGCGCAAGGAAAAGGCAAACCGTATTGCCTAGTTCTCTCCTTGGTTAATCCACACGATGTGCTGTGTTACCCAAGGGGGTTCAAATATGGCTACAACGATGAGTTCCTCAAGGGCCCAATAACACTTCCCAAAACGGTAAACGAAGACCTTACTACCAACGGCAAACCTGCTGCGCAAGCACAGGTAAAGACCTCCGCTGCCCTAGGTTTAGGCTTACTCAATACGCCCGAAAAGCAAACCAATTACCTCAACTTCTACGGTAATTTGCTGCGTCTGATCGACACCGAAATCGGTTTCTTCATCGATGAGCTCTACCGGGAAGTGGAGGGTAGCAAACTGGCCGACCAAGCGCTGGTGATCCGTCTTGCTGACCACGGCGAAATGGGTATGGCACATGGCGGCATGCGTCAAAAGGCATTTGTAGCTTATGAAGAAGCAATCCGCATACCGATGGTCTTTTCCAACCCGATACTCTTTCCTGAAACAGCTACCTATAAAAGCACCCGTCAACTGGCTTCACTGATCGATATCGTGCCGACCATCGCGGTTATCACCGGTTCACTCCCACCGGTAGGAGTGCGAGGTACCAACCTTACGCCTTTGCTGAATGAGGACAAGCCCGTTCAAGAAGCCATTCTATTCACATTCGACGACACAAAAGCAAGCGCCGCTGATAAACCCAGCGTGGTAAAAGCAGCAAACCGGATACGTTGCATACGCACAGCGGAGTGGAAATACAGCCGGTACTTCGATGCACTTGGCGGATACCCCGAAGAATTTGAATTGTATGACCTGAGAGATAACGGAGCACTCGAATATCAAAACCTGGTACACGACCCCGCATATGCGGAGATTAGCGCAAAATTAGACAGGTTGTTGCAACAGCAAATAAGACAAAAATTACACATACATCCCGAAGCCTTTGATGAAGCTGAATTTATCGAGTGGTATCAAGAGCAGCGATAAGAAGTTCTTTGTATATTTGCTAAGCTGCATCAAACAAACTATTTAGACACCTGGGTGTTAGCTTACTAATTAAAGAACCATTAAACTGTTGAATGATGAACTCACGCCGCGACTTCTTGCAGAAATTAACTGCTTCCGCTATCGCAATCCCTTTCCTATCATCCGCTAATGCCTGGGATCAACCGGTCAACCTTGTCCGCAATCCAGACGGCCCCGTGTTGCGGGTAGCACTCATGGGACTGGGTGGATATGCGTCGATAGTTGCAAAAGCCATGCAGGACTGTAAGCGGGCAAAAATAACAGGCCTTATTAGCGGTACACCTTCCAAACTTTCCGAATGGGGTACAAAATATAATGTTCCGGAAAAAAGCAGGTATAACTACGAAAATTTCGACGACATCAAGAATAATCCGGACATCGACGTGGTCTATGTGACCACTCCAAATGCACTGCACCACGACCAGGTCATCCGGGTGGCCCGTGCGGGAAAGCATGCAATTAGCGAAAAACCCATGGCGCTCAATGCGAAGGAAGGTCAGGAAATGGTAGACGCGTGTTCGGAAGCCGGTGTCAAACTATTAGTAGGCTACCGAATGCATTTTGAACCTAAAACGCTTGAAGTGATACGGATGCGCAATGCGGACGAGTTTGGAAAGATCCTATTCTTTCAAGGCCTAAGCGGTTTCCGGATCGGCGATCCAAACCAATGGCGACTGAACAAGGCGTTAGCAGGTGGTGGCTCGCTCATGGACATTGGCATTTATTCCATCAACGGTGCACGTTACATGGTCAATGAAGAACCTATCTGGGTAACCGCTCAGGAAACAAAGACGGATACGGTTAAATTTAAAGAGGGTGTCGATGAAACCATTCAATTCCAGCTGGGCTTTCCGAGCGGTGCCGTAGCGTCTTGCTTATCCACCTACAATATGAACTACCTAGATCGCTTTTTTTTAAACGGCGAAAAGGGATTCGCCGAATTACAGCCTTCCACCGGATACGGCCCAATCAAGGGACGCACAAATAAAGGAGCGCTTACACAACCTCACGTTACCCACCAAACGCTGCAAATGGACGCCATGGCCGGAATCATCCTCGATGGCGACAGCCCCGTGGTAGCTGTGGATGGAGCTGAAGGGGTAAAAGATCTGAAAATCATTGACGCAATCTATGCTGCATGTGCCTCTGGAAAGCGTCACGAATTAAATCTCTGATACCTCTCCTCGGTATTTACACACAAATGACAATAAACAATTTATTGTAATACAATTTATTGCAGCACATAACCTAAAGTAAATCCATTTTATTTGTTCTTAAACGAATGTTTTAATTAAACGTTTGTTTAACTTTGCCTCCATTATGACGGAAATGGTGCAATACAACGAAAAACAACAACAAATCATGGCTATTGCGCTCCGTCTCTTTGCCGAAAACGGATACGATAAAACCTCTATCCGCGATATCGCGAGGGAAGCGGAGGTAAACGTAGCGATGGTATCCTACTATTTTGGTTCCAAGGATAAATTATTGGAGGCTGTGTTTATCAATCATTTTAAATTCATCCGGTCTGCCTTCAAAACCATCCTCAACCAACGCAACGATTCAGCAACTGAAAAAGTAAGTAAAATCATTGACATGTTTGTCGACATGCTGGCTGACCGCCAGCTTTTCCACCGGCTGATGATCCGTGAATCCGGTATCCTGAAACAAGGTCCCCTGTTTGACATGATCAAAGAAATGAAAACGGTAAACAGGCGGCTAGTGGAAAAGGCCGTGAAGAATGGCCAACGGTTGGGCGTTTTCCGTACGGATGTAGATGTATTCTTGATGTCGTCGGTACTGATAGGCAGCGTACACCAGAATATGGCCAATACACGGTACGAATTGGAACACCGCAATATTACCGAGGAACAAAGGGAAACAATCAAACATGAACGTACGGAGACCCTCCGCACGCATCTTAAACGTATGTTTATTGCCTACCTGACCGACCCCAGCAATGTATAAAACCGCTGTTGGAAAAAGTATAGTATTTTAAAATGAACAAATCGATCAGTTTTATAAAATCAGGATTCGTAATCGGCAGTTTACTGATCGGAGGAATCGCGCTGGGACAGCAGTCCCGGCCTCTGTCGGTAGCAGATGCAGTTGCCGCCAGCTTGGCCCATAGCAACGAACTGAAGATAGACGACAGCAAAATCAGCGGGGCAACCGCCGCCGTACAGGAAGCAAAAAATAGCCGATTGCCCGACATCGATGTTTCGGGACAATACCTCCGGGTCAATGAGCCTCACCTGGAAATAAAGTTTGCCAGCTCCGGTGAAAACAGCAATGACGAAGGGAGCGCCGCAGGGTCGTTTCCGGCGGTAAACCAAGCTATGTTTGGAATGGCTACCGCATCGCTACCTTTGTTTACCGGAGGCAAAATTAATCAAAGCATTGCGTCGGCTAAATTCCTTGAAACAGCCACACGGCTGGATGCCCAGCAGGATCGGCAACATATTATTCAAAACACAGTGGCCGCCTATTATAACCTTTACAAAGCTCAGGCTGCGGTGGAATTGGTAAAGGAAAACCTAAAATCGTCACAACAGCGTGTACGGGATTTCCAAAATCTGGAGGCAAACGGCATCGTTGCCCGCAATGACCTCTTGAAAGTACAATTGCAGCAAAGTAACCTGGAGCTCGCGTTGATCAATGCGGAAAACAACGCCAGTGTCTGCAATTATAATGTTAATCTCATGCTAGGATTGGATAGCCATACCGCGCTGGTTTTGGATACCGTGTCATTAGCGGAGATTCCGTCCACACAATCGGTAGACAAGTGGGAAATCAACGCTTTGGATCACCGTGCAGACTACCAAGCACTCGCAAAACGGGAACAAGCCGCACAAGCTGGCGTAAAAATCGCAAAAAGTGCCTATTATCCGGCTTTAGCAATCAGTGTAAGCTATATGGGAGCTAATATTCCACATGCGCTGACCATTACCAACGCTGTCAATGCTGGATTAGGGTTGAGTTATAACCTTGGCTCACTTTATAAGGCGAGTGCAAAGGTTAAACAAGCCAAGGCCCAAGAAGAAGAGCTTATGTGGCATCGCCAGCAGTTAAATGAGGGTATAAAAAGTG
>Ga0182737_1004141_pt1 | contig 10046 bp, 9 predicted proteins | sample eDN5th30CBELigOP_FD_128878 | JGI IMG/M metagenome (GOLD analysis project Ga0182737, IMG submission 128878) | Enriched Organic Plus compost microbial communities from Emeryville, California, USA - eDNA 5th pass 30_C BE-Lig OP (version 2) (version 2) ... | reverse complement strand
GCGGTAACGAGATCGGCCACATCGGCATAGGCGAGGGAAGCGGGCGCGGATGATTCGACCTGCCGCTGTGCGGCCGCGGTTGAACCGATACCGATCGATGCCGATAAAAAAATACCTGTTATCAAGATATTGAAAAGGCGAGGGGAGGCCGGGGCAGGGGAAGGGGGAAAATTCATGACTCTCTCTTTCCGCGTGTGATATCCGTGCCACACGCAATCTTTTTTCTATTTTCGCGCAGCCGGATGCAGCAATCAATCATAAAGCGTTTGCGTCCGCTGGTCTGCCGCGATAGGAAGATTGTAAATATAGATAAATCGTAAAGGGCCTTGGGGGTTCGCTTTGAAAGCTGTGCACCTTCAAGGCCCTTGCATCGGGTGTCGTCTTCATTTTTGTTAATTGCAGCTGAGTTAAGGAGTGTCGTTGCTGGATGGCCTACGCTGACCACTCGGAGACATCGAGCCGTACAATCTCGATCGTCATCGTCGCCCTGATTCATGTTGTTCTCGGCTATGCTTTCGTGACCGGTCTCGGCATGAAATATGTAAAAAAAGCTGCTGAACAGCTGAATGTCATTGATGTGAAGGAAGAGCCGCCGCCACCGGACGAGCCGCCGCCACCCCCGCCGAAGCCGGCGGATGTGCCGCCGCCGCCAGTAGTAGCGCCTCCGGCGATCGTACAGACGCCCGCTCCGGCGCCTCAGATCACCACCGCGCCCGTGGCGCCGCCGATCCCGGTGCTGCCGCCGACCCCGGCGCCTCCACCTCCGCCGCCGCCGGCTCCGCCGAAGGCCGCGCAGAAGGCGCAGCCTCGCGGCAACCCCGGTAGCTGGGTGACCTCGGACGACTATCCCAGCCGCGCCCTTCGTGAAGAGCGTGAGGGTACTGTCGGGTTCCGCCTCGATATCGGCCCTGACGGCAAGGTCACGAATTGCACCGTCACCTCGTCCAGCGGCCATGCCGACCTGGATAGCGAGGCTTGCCGTCTGCTGATGCGCCGCGCGCGCTTCAAGCCGGCGCAGGACACCGGCGGCAATCCCGTCGGCGACAGCTACAGCAGCCGCTTCGTGTGGCGTATTCCGAAGTAAGTTTCAGGGCGGTCCTGCCATGCATGATGCCATCCGGGCATTCGCAGAAAGGACCGCCGGTGCACCGCAATTTTGTATTGAGAGGGAAGTGCTAACATGTTGATCTCTATCATTGCCGCCGCCGCGCCCGCTGCTGCGGAAGAAAATCCCTACGGCCTCGCCGCCGCGCTGCGTGAAGGTGGCCTGATCTCGCAGACCGTCTTCGGCATCCTCTGCATCATGTCGATTTTCTCGTTCTACATCCTCTTCACCAAGCTGATCGAGCAGCAGAAGATCATCAACCAGGGCAAGAAGATCCGTCAGGGCTTCTGGCGTTCGCCTTCGCTGAAGGAAGCCGCCGCCAAGCTGGAGAAGAACACCGCCTACAAGCAGCTGGTCGACGACGGCCTGGCCGCGCAGGAACAGCACAGCAAGCTGACCGATCCGGTCGAGGCGCATGACTGGATGCACGGTTCGCTCGCCCGCTCGGAAGCGGCGATCAACTCGAAGCTGGGCGGTGGCCTCGCGTTCCTCGCGACCGTCGGTGCGACCGCGCCGTTCATCGGTCTGTTCGGTACCGTTATCGGCATCTACCGCGCGCTCATCAAGATCGGCGCGTCCGGTCAGGCGTCGATCGACACCGTTGCCGGTCCGGTCGGTGAAGCGCTCATCATGACCGCCCTGGGTCTGGCCGTGGCCGTTCCCGCGGTGCTTGCCTACAACTGGCTGCAGCGCCGCAACAAGTCGATCGCCGAAGACCTGAACGGTTTCTCGGTGGACGTCCTGGGCTATCTGGTCTCGGGTGGTCAGGTCCGTCCGACGGTGGCTGCCGCTCCGACCGCCGCCGCGCGTCCGGCTGCTGCCGCTCCGGCTGCGAAGAAGGCCTGATCCTTCGGCAAGCGGCATGGCCGCGCGGCTTGCGCGGCCATCCCTTGCGGGGGCATCTCGCCCGAACATAAGCAAAGTTAGGATACTGATCGATGGCAATGAGCGTTGGATCCGACGGCGGCGATGAAAAGCCGATGTCCGACATCAACACGACTCCGCTCGTCGACGTCATGCTGGTGCTCTTGATCATTTTCTTGATCGCGGTTCCGGTTGTGGTCCAGACGATCGAAGTTCAGCTTCCCAAGGTCGCGTTTGAGCCGACAACGACGAAGCCGGAAAATGTTTCCCTTTCGGTTACCACCGACAAGGACGGTTCGTGCATGGTTTACTGGAATCTCACCCGCGTGAATTCCTCCGAGCTGCTCGACAGGGCGGTTGCCAAGCTGAAGGCGGATATCGAGAAGGCGGGCGGTGTCGAAAACCTGACCCCCGAGGATCTGCCCGAAGTGCACATCCGCGGCGACATCAATACGCCTTATCGCTGCATCGGCGGCACGATCTACACCATGCAGTTGGCTGGTTTCCCCAAGGTAGGCTTCATTTCGCAGCCTGATCCGGGCGACATCAAAGTCCAGCGTCTGTAAGCGTTTCGCAGGAGTTTAGACCATGGCCATGAGTGGCGGTAAAGACGATGGCGAACCGATGATGGAGATGAACACGACGCCGTTGATCGACGTCATGCTTGTTCTTCTCATCATGTTCATCATCACCATCCCGATCCAGACCCACGCGGTTAAGATCGATCTCCCGAACAATGCCAACAGCCCGCCGCCCGATGCGGTGGACCCGGTGAAGAACAAGGTTGCGATCGATGCAGCCGGGAACATCACCTGGAATGGCAACCCGATCGACAAGCTGACGCTGCGGCAGTATCTGCGGGCCGCGATGGCCCTGCCGGTCGAGCCGGAACTCCAGTTCCAGCCGGACAAGCAGACCCGCTATGTCGTCGTCGACGAAGTGCTGGCGATCATCAAGCAGTCCAAGGTGACGAAGCTCGGTTTCATTGGGAATGACCAATACGCCAATTTCTGATCCATTCGGGATCATATTTCATCCCGTTCGGGATGACGAGGGTGGGAGGCTTCGGCCTCCCTTTTTCGTTTCCGGTCTATTCCGTTCCGCCTTTTGGCTCCGTGCTGATGGAGGGAAGGCTGTTCGGGCGATCCCCCAGCAGAATGAACCGGGAGGATATCCGGTGGGCACCGCGCCCGCGTTTCTCCCGTCGCGCCCGGCCATTCCCTGTTCCCATGAGATTTCCGCGCTGGAGATGCCGGTCGATGAGGTTCGGCTTTAACCAATTGGTGGGAATAGCTATTTATGCTCGGGACGATGACAACGGGCAACTGGAACATGTCCTTCGTTGACAAGGAACCGAAGCCAAAATCCCCTCGGCCAAGGGATGCCCGGCGCGCGGTCGCGCTCGATGTCAAGCTGCGCCGTCCGGGGGAGGGATGGTTCTCCAGCCGGATCGTCAACCTGTCCCGTACCGGCTTCTGCATAGACAGCTTCGTGACGTTAGGGCTCGGCTGGCCTATCTGGATCATGTTTCCCGGCTTTGAGGGCCGCCGCGCCACCGTGATGTGGGTGCGGGGCCACCAGGCCGGTTGCCGCTTCGATGTTCCGCTCTACGAGGCCGTGCTCGACCATATATTGCGCCAATCCTGACGCGCAGGGATTGCGCCTTTATCGCAGGGACGGGGCAGGGCGCGGTCTCCGCCTGCCATGAGCACTCAACAAGGCCGCTCGACAGGCCGATCCGCCACCCGCTGGCCGAACGAGATACTCAGGTCAGCACGCCTTCCGGATCATGCCCCACGAGCCGGGCATATAATCCGCCGCCCTTCATCAGCATATCGTGCGTTCCCTGCTCGACGATGGCGCCGCGATCCATCACGACAATGCGGTCGGCGGACCGGATCGTGGACAGGCGGTGGGCAACCACGATCGTCGTGCGCCCCTGCATCAGCCGGTCCAGCGCCTGCTGGACGAGCTGTTCCGACTGGGTGTCGAGCGCCGAGGTCGCCTCATCCAGCAGCAATATCGGCGCATCGCGGAGCAGCGCGCGGGCAATCGCGATCCGTTGCCGCTGCCCGCCGGAAAGCCGCGCGCCGTTCTCGCCCAGGAAGCTGTCCAACCCTTCAGGCAAGGCGCGCAGGAATTCCTCCGCATTGGCGGCGCGGGCGGCGGCCCATATCTCCTCGTCGTTGGCCGACCAGCGGCCATAGCGCAGATTGTCGCGCGCGGAGGCCGCGAAGATCACCGTTTCCTGCGGCACCAGCGCCATAAGCCCGCGCGCCTGTCCCGGATCGGCGTCGGTCAGGGCCACGCCGTTGAGGCGGATAGCGCCGCCCAGCGGATCGTAGAAGCGCAGGATGAGTTGCAGCACGGTGCTCTTGCCCGCGCCGGAAGGACCGACCAGCGCCAGCCGCTCGCCCGGCTCGATCCGCAGTGAGAAATCATGCAGCGCGGCCATGTTGGGGCGACTGGGATAGCGGAACTCCACATGATCGAAGGCGATGCGGACCCCCGCGCCGCTGTCGGGGATGGGCAGGGACCCAGGCACGGCCGCGATCGACGGCGGCGCGCGGAGCAACTCGTCCAGCCTGCTGGCCGCGCCCGCGCCCCGCAGCAGGTCGCCCCAGCTTTCCGACAGCGCGCCGAAGGCCCCGGCGACCAGACCCCCGGTCAGGACAAAGGCGGCGATCGAGCCGCCGCTCATCCTGCCCGCCGCGACGTCGATCGCCCCCATCCACATCACCAATGTGATCGATCCGAAAATCAGGAAGATGGCTGTCGCCGTCATCACCGCGCGCAGGGATATGCGCCGCAGGGCGGTGGCGAAGCCGGAGGCGACGGTTGCGGAAAACCGCTCCGCCTCGCGCTGTTCCTGCCCGAACGCCTGCACCACGCGCATCGCGCTCAGCACTTCGTCGGTGTTGCTGCCGATATCGGCCAGCCGGTCCTGGCTGAGGCGCGAGAGCTTGCGCACCCGCCGCCCCAGCACGAGGATAGGCAGCAGGATCAGCGGTATGCCGAGCAGCAATATCGCCGTCAGCTTGGGCGCGATGGTGAAAAGGTAGATGATGCCTCCCACGCCCGTCACCAGGTTGCGCAGCGCGACGGAGATGGTGGAGCCGACCACCTGATCGATGATCGCGGTGTCGGCGGTCATCCGCGCGGCGATCTCCGACGGGCGGTTTTCCTCGAAATAGCTGGGTGACTGGCGCAACAGATTGGCCTGCACCGCGATGCGCAGGTCGGCGACGACCCTTTCCCCCAGCCATGACACGAAGTAGAAGCGCGCCGCGCTCGCGATCGCCAGCACCGCCACGATCAACATCAGATACTCGAACCAGTGGCCGATGTCGGCGGCATTGCCGCTGCCCGAAAACCCTCTGTCGATCACCAGCTTGAACCCGGCCGGAATGGCGAGCGTCGCCGCCGACGCGATCAGCAGCGACAGCCCGGCCAGAGCCAGACGCCCCGGATAGCGTGCCGCCAGCGCGCCGATGTTCTTCAGGCTGGAAAGGGGCGCCTTGCGGGTTGCTGCTTCGGGAGACGATGGAGACATGGCAAGCGCTTAGCAGGGGACAGGACCCGCCTCAATCATGTTCGATGAAAAGCGGCTGTGTAAAACTGCGTAAAAGGAGCTTTTTGCGGTGCAATAGGAACATGCTAAGCAATCGGCGATTATGGTATAAAGCCGAGTCGGTCGCAAGGATAGTGCTGATGTTGTATAACGCCTATGAGCTTCATCGCAGTTGGCTGGCCGGGGCCAGTGCCATCGCCAATGCCGGCGCGGAGCTGCTGACCAACCCGGCCAATCCTCTCGCCTATTTCGGTGGCGGACCGATCCTCGCTTCGGCGCTGGAAGTATTCGCCCATGCCGCCGCCCCGCGCGGGAAACCCCGGTTCGGGCTGGAATCGACGATGATCGATGGCAAGGAGGTCCCCGTCGTCGAAAGGATCGAGGCGCGCAACAGCTTCGGCCAGCTTCGCCATTTCGTGCGGGAAGGCGCGCCGGAGGGACAACCCAGATTGCTGATGGTCGCGCCCATGTCGGGCCATTTCGCGACACTGCTGCGCGGCACGGTGGAGCGTATGCTGCCCGGGCATGATATCTGGATCACCGACTGGCGCGACGCCCGCAACGTGCCGTTGAGCGAGGGCAGCTTCGATCTCGACGATTATATCGATTATCTGATCGATTGGCTCGCCCATATCGGGCCGGGCGCGCATATGCTGGCGGTGTGCCAGCCTTCGGTGCCCAGCTATGCGGCCGCCTGCATCATGTCCGACCGCAAGGACCCCAACCGTCCTCGCACGCTCACGATGATGGGCGGGCCGATCGACACGCGCGAGGCCCCGACCGTGGTCAACCAGCTCGCGACCGAGCGCCCGATCGGCTGGTTCGAACAGAATGTGATCGCCACCGTGCCTTATCCCTATGCGGGCACGGGACGGCGGGTCTATCCCGGCTTCATGCAGTTGGCCGGTTTCATGTCCATGAACCTTGGCAACCACATGGTCAGCCATTGGGAGATGTTCAAGCATCTGGTCGATGGCGACGATGAGAGCGCCGAAGCCACCAAGCATTTCTATGACGAATATCGCTCCGTCTGCGACATGACCGCGGAATTCTATCTCCAGACGGTGCGCGAGGTGTTCCAGCTTCACAGCCTGCCCAAGGGGGAACTGATCCATCGTGGCAAGCGGGTGGACCCCGGTGCGATCACCGATGTCGCTCTGCTGGCGATCGAGGGAGAGCGGGACGACATATCCGGCCTCGGGCAGACCAAGGCCGCGCTCACCATCGCAACCAACCTGCCCAGGAACCTGAAGCAATATTATATGGCGCCGGGCGTCGGCCATTACGGCATTTTCAACGGCAATCGCTGGCGCACCAAGATCGCGCCGGTGATGGAGCGCTGGATCGCCGATCACAATAGCTGAAGCCTGACGCTTCCGCTTTCCTCCTTTCCCTTTTCCGGCGCGCGGCGATGGCATATCTGGTTTCGGTCGAAGTGGAGCGCTGGCCGGTCGCGGGCTCCTTCACCATCAGCCGGGGCGCGAAAACCTTCGTCGACGTTGTGCTGTGCACGGTTGGGGAAGGGGCGCTGCGGGGACGGGGGGAGGCGACCGCCATCTATTATCATGGCGAAACCGCCGAAGGATGCGCTCGCGCGATCACGGCCTTTTGTGAAGGGCTGGGCGGCCGTCCCCTGACGCGGGAGGGCGTCCATGCCGCCATGCCGCGCGGCGCGGCGCGCAATGCCCTGGACTGCGCGCTCTGGGATCTGGAAGCGAAGCGGGCGGGACAGCCGGTCTGGCGCCTCGCCGGGCTGGAGGAACCGCGCCCGCTCGTCACGGCCTTCACCATCAGCGTCAACGAGCCCGCGCGGATGGAGGAGGATGCGCGCAAGGCCGTGCGGCGCGGCTTCTCCCTCCTGAAATGCAAGCTCACCGGGGAGGGGGATACAGCGCGGATCGCCGCCGTGCGGCAGGGCGCGCCCGATGTCCGGCTGATCGTCGATGCGAATGAAAGCTGGGCCGGCAGGAACCTGATCGCCGAGACGGAAAGGCTGGCGGCACTGGGCGTCGAGATGATCGAGCAGCCCATCCGCCATGGCGAGGAAGCCCAGCTTGCCGGGCTTTCCCCCGCCTTGCCCTTCTGCGCGGACGAAAGCTGTCAGGACAGCGCGGACCTGCCGCGCCTCGGCGATTTTCCCGCCATCAACATCAAGCTGGACAAGGCAGGCGGGCTGACGGAGGCGCTGGCGCTGGCGGACAGGGCGCGCGGACAGGGCAAGAGGCTGATGCTGGGCTGCATGCTCTCGACCTCGCTGGGCATCGCGCCCGCCTTCCTGCTGGCCGAACGCGCCGAATGGGTCGATCTGGATGGTGCCCTGCTGCTGGAGCGGGACCGCGAGGGCGGGCTGACGCTCGACAGCGGGCGGCTCGTTCCCGGCACGCTCTGGGGGTGCGGATAAGCAGCGGGATCAGGCGTTCCCGTCCGCGGCCGCACCGGGGAAGGGGTAGATCATCCGTCCATCCGGGGCGGCGGTGAAACTGGTCTGGGTGGGATAGGCGAATTCCAGTCCCTCGGCATTGAACCGCTGCAATATCGCGATGCCGACCTTGTGCCGCAGCAATGTCGCGGCATCGCCGTCATGGCCATTGGCGATGAAGAACAGCTCGAAATCCAGGCTGCTGGCACCGAATCCGCTAAAGCCCGCGCGCTGGAACTCCGCGCCGCAGCTTTCGATGACCTCCCGCAATATCTCCGGAAGGCGCTCGGCCTTGTCGGGCGGCGTCTGGTAGATGAGGCCGATGGGCATCGCATAGCGGCGGCGCGAGATGTCGCGGAAATTGGTGATTTCCTTCTGGAGCAGATTGGCGTTGGAAATCACCTTCGCCTCGCCGTCGACCGAGCGCAGGCGCGTGCTCTTGAGGCCGATATGCTCCACCGTCGCGGTGGTCTGGTCGTACTGGATGGTGTCGCCCTGCCGGAACGGGCGGTCGAAGATGATGGAAAGGGCGGCGAACAGATCCGAGAAGATGCCCTGCGCGGCAAGGCCGATGGCGATGCCGCCGATGCCGAGGCCCGCGACCAGACCGGTCACGTTGACGCCCAGATTGTCGAGCAGCATGATGATGGCAATCGCGAACAGCGCGAATGTCACCAGCACGCGGATCAGGCCCATCGCGTTGACGAGGGCCTCGCTCCGGTCGCTCTGGTCGTTCGCCCGGCGCTCGATCAGGCCGAGGATGAATTCACGCGCCCACAGAGCGCCCTGCCAGACGGTGGCCACGGTGAACAGGAAGGTGATCGTCCTGAACAGCAACGCGGGCGGATCGGCATAGCCGACGACCAGCCGGGCCGCGACCATCGTCATGAAAAAATGGGTGGTGCGGCTCGCCGTGCGCCCGATCAGCGTCGTAAAATCGATCGAGGCCGCATTACGGGCGCGCAGCCGCTCAAGGCTGCGCTTGACCAGCGCGAGGACCAGATAGACCGCGCACCCCGCCGCCACCGCGATCGCGATCTGCACCCCATGCGACAGGATCCAGTCTATCGCGCTGTCCACGAATCCCTTCAGCTCATGAGGCTGGATGGAAATATCCTCGATGGGGGATTGCGCCTGATTGGTGGCCTGATTGGCGGGCATTACGGCTCCCTTCAACGACTTGGCGGCACATTCGCGGAAATGTGGCGAAACCCTCTCGCCGGGTCAATCCCTCAACGGGCGCGGGCATTCGCCGGACCGCTGCCCGACACCGCCAGCGCGACGAGGCTGATCCCGGCGGCGGCGGACATGTACAGCCCCGCCGTTCCGACGCCGTAGAGGCTGACCAGCGATTGCGCGACGATGGGCGCGAGCGCGCCGCCCAATATACCGCCGACGTTGAACGAGAAGGATACGCCGGAATAGCGCAGCCGCGTCGGGAACAGCGAGGGCAGCCACGCACCCAGCGGGCCATAGACGAAGCCCATGACGAAAAGGCCGACGGCAAGCGCGGTATAGATGGGCAGGTACTGGCCCGTGCCCAGCATCGGCCCGAACGCCATTCCCATCGGCACCGTGGCGAGGCAGCCCGCGACCAGCACCAGCCGGGGCGTGCGCACGTCCGACCACCAGCCCGCGAGGACGATGCCCAACGCCATGAACAGGATCGCGCCGAGCTGGAGCAGCAGGAAGCCTTCCCGCTCCATGCCCAGGTTGACCGTGCCATAGCCCAGCGCGAAGGCCGTGGTGATGTAGAAGATCGCGTAGCAGGCGACGGTCGCGAAGGTGCCCGCGATCGTCGGGGTGAAATGATCCCGCAGCACCTCGACCAGCGGCAGGCGCGCGGTTTCCTCTTGAGCGATCATCTCGGAAAATTCGCTGGTCTCGGTGAGTTTCAGGCGTATCCACAGGCCCAGGATCACCAGCACGGCGCTGGCGAGGAAAGGCAGGCGCCAGCCCCAGGCCATGAACTCCTGCTCCGACAGCAGCGCGCCCAGCACCAGGAACAGGCCGTTGGCGAGGATGAAGCCGACCGGCGCCCCCAGTTGCGGGAACATGCCGAAGCGCGCGCGCCAGCCGGGCGGGGC
>Ga0182737_1004137_pt1 | contig 10053 bp, 7 predicted proteins | sample eDN5th30CBELigOP_FD_128878 | JGI IMG/M metagenome (GOLD analysis project Ga0182737, IMG submission 128878) | Enriched Organic Plus compost microbial communities from Emeryville, California, USA - eDNA 5th pass 30_C BE-Lig OP (version 2) (version 2) ... | reverse complement strand
TCCGCGCCGCGCTGACGCACGACACCTATTCGGCCGAACGCGCCGCGCTCTCCAACAATGCGCAGATCATCACCATGGGCGCCCGCGTCATCGGCTCGGAACTGGCAAAAGCCATCGCCGACGCCTATCTCGCCCAGACCTTCGACGAGAAGGGCCGCTCGGCCGGCAACGTCCAGGCGATCAACGAGGTCGACGCCAAGTACAACGCCGGGAAATAACGCCCGGCCGCCGGCCCGCGGCGGGACCGCCCCAGTCCTGCCGCGGCCTACGGGCCGTTTCGATCCGCAAGGTCGAGCGGCATGACGACCGGCTTCCCCCCGGCCTCGCCGAGATGGGCATCGACGGCGTAGACCGAGCGCAGGCGCTCCCGCGTCAGCACCGTGTGCGGCGGGCCGTCGGCCACGATCCGTCCCTTGTCCAGGAGGATCAGCCGCGAACACCAGCGCGCGGCAAGCCCGAGATCGTGCAGCGAGGCGATGACGCTGCGGCCCTCGCCGGCAAGCGCCGTGAAGGTCTTCATCAGCATGATCTGGTGCAATGGGTCGAGCCCGGCCGCCGGCTCGTCGGCAAGAAGCAGCGGCGCATCCTGCGCGAGCGCACGCGCAATCAGCACCCTCGCCTTCTCGCCGCCCGAAAGCTCCGTCGCCGGACGGTCGCGGAACGCCTCGACCTCCATGCGCCGCATGGCGCGGTCGATGATCTCCCGGTCGGCCGCGCCATGCCTGGAGAAAGCGGGGCGGTGGACGTCGCGGCCGAGCGCCACGATCATCTCGACCGGAACGGGCCAGGCGATATCGCGCTCCTGCGGCAGGTAGGCGACATGGCGCGCCCGCTCGCGCGCGCTCATCGATGCGACGGCGCGGCCGTCGATGGAAACCTCGCCCCTATGGGGCGTCAGGCCAAGGATGGTGCGCAGCAGCGTCGACTTGCCCGCGCCGTTCGGCCCGATCAGGCCGACGAATTCCCCGGCGGGAAGGTCGAACGACACGTCCCTCAGGATTTCCTTGCCGGCGAGAGAAGCACTGAGGGCCTTTACCGAAAGCAGCATCACAGCATGCTCCTCCGCGTCTTGTAGACCAGCCACAGGAAGAACGGCGCCCCCACGATGGCCGTCAGCACGCCGAGCTTGAGGTCGCGTTCAGGCGCGATGAGCCGCACCAGCGTATCGGCGGCAAGGAGCACGCAGGCCCCGCCGAGCGCGCTGGCCGGCAGGAGCCGGGACGGGCGCGCACCGACCAGCGGGCGAAGCATGTGCGGCACCACCAGCCCGACAAAGCCGATGACGCCGGCGACCGCCGTCGCCGCCCCCACGCTGGCGGCTGTGCCGAAGACGGCGAGGAACTGCACCCGGCGCATGTCGACGCCCATGCTCGCCGCCGCGTCGCCGCCGAGCGTCAGCGCATCGAGCGCGCGGCCGAGGCTTGCCAGCATGGCCCAGCCGGCGACCATGAACGGGGCCGCCAGCCAGACGTGGGTCATCGAGCGGTCGCTGAGCGAGCCCAGCATCCAGAACATGATCTCCAGCGCCGCGAAGGGATTGGGCGACAGGTTGAGCGCAAGCGCGGTCATGGCGCTCGCAAGGCTCGAGACGGCGATGCCGGCGAGGATGACCGCAAGCGCCCCGCCGCGAAACCCGGCCATCGCCTGCACCACCAGAACGGCGGCGACCGCCCCCGCAAGCGCGGCGAGCGGCAGGCCGAGCGGGAACAGGGCGGAAAAGCCGGTATAGATGGCGATCACCGCGCCGAGCGAGGCCGAAGCGCTCACCCCGAGAAGTGCCGGCTCGGCGAGCGGATTGCGCAGCCAGCCCTGCAGCACCGCCCCCGAAAGCCCCAGCGTGGCGCCGATCATCAGGCCGAGGATCGCGCGCGGCAGCCGGATCTCCTGCATGACGAGGGCGACGGTATCGCCCTTGTCGGAAAAGAGCGCATGCAGGCTGTCGCCGAAGGCCACCGCCGCCGGGCCGGTCATCAGCGACAGGAAGAACAGAAGAAGGGTGAGGAGGCCGAGCCCGGCAAGCACCAGCCGGAAACGCATCGCATCCGTCATGGCGTACCGCCTTTTCCGCCGAACGCCGCGCGCTGGAGCATGCGCGAGGCCTCCAGCGTGAAGGGAGCGCCGCAGATCGTGTACTTGTCGGGAATGGCGACGGTCCGGCCGGAAAGCGCCCTGAAGGCGGGATGCGAGAAATTCGCCTTGGCGAGCGCGGGCGCGCTGTACTGGCTGTCGCCTTCGAGGATGATGTCGGGATCGGCGGAAACCAGCAGTTCCAGCGGCAGGCGCGTCATGCCGGTAAAGCCGAGCGTATCGCCGATATTGGTGAGCCCCGCCGCCTGCACGATCGCATCGGCGAGCGTGCCGGAGCCCGACGTGTAGCTGTTGGCGTAGTAGATGGCGACGCTCTTGCTTGGCGGGCGATGGCTTGCAAGGTCCGCTAGGCCCCGGTCCAGCTCGGCCACGAGTTCGGCGGCCCGCTGCTCGCGGTGGAGCAGGCCGCCCATGCGCGTGAGGTTTTCGCGGACATCGTCGAAGGATGCGGCCGGCTTGAACTGCTCGACCCGGAAGCCGAGCTCCCGCAGCAGGGCGACCGTCGCCTTGGCCGTATACGTGCCGGCAACCACGAGATCCGGCTGCATGAGGAAGATTTCCTCCGCCTGGCCGCTATTCGGCTTGTAGTGCGCGGCCTCCTCCACCATCACGGAGGTGCCCTCCTCGCTCGCGAGCGAGGAGACCGACCTGAGCTGGCCGGGCGCCGCCATCAGCATTGCGAGCTGGTCGGTGCACAGGTTGATGGAAACGACCCGCTGCGGCGCCGGCCCGGCCAAGGCCGCGGCCGGCGCCAGCGAAAGGAGGCCCGCCGCAACGGCGGCGGCCCCGGTTCTGCGCATTCGGGCAGGGATCATGACGGCAAGCCCTTTCAGAACGACCGCGTGAAGCTGAAATCGACGGTCCGGCCCGGAGCCCTGTAACCTTCCTTCGTCTGATACTGCTCGTCGAGGATGTTGGCCACCGAAAGCTTGAACTGCGACTGCCCGTCGAGCGCATAGAGCGCGGTGAAATCCGCCGTGACGTAGTGCGGCAGTTTCCGGGTGTTGGCGGCATCGGCATAGCGCGAGCCGCCATAGAGGACGGCGGCGGAGAATTCGAGATCCGCCGTCGGCTTGTAGGCGAGCCCCACCGTGCCCTTGAAGCGCTCGCTGTAGGAAACATACTTGCCGTGCGTGCCCGGGCCCTTGTTCAGCGGCTCGCGGATATCGATGCCGAGATTGCCGCTCCATTCCGCATCGAACCGATGCATGAGGGTCGCCTCGAAGCCGGTGATCTGCACGTTCTCGACATTGTCCGGATGCCAGGCGCCGAATGTATTGGCCGGATCGACCGGCGCCCAGTTGATCTGGTCCTTCACCCGCGTGTGGTAGACCGCCATGTCGAGGCTCGTTTCGTCCGCGAACCACCAGTTCAGCCCTATCTCGTAGGAACGTGACCGTTCCGGTCTCAGGTCCGGATTGCCGGACAGGTAGGGGTCCGGATAATAAAGATCGTTGAAGGTCGGCGCGCGAAAGCCCGTCGCATAGGAGGCGCGCGTCACCAAGCCCGCCGCCCATTCGTAGCTCGCGCCGATATTGTAGGTGGTGGCGCCGCCGAACTGTTCGTCGTGGTCGTAGCGCAGGCCGCTGTCCACCGTCAGCCCCTCATATTCGAACGAATATTGCCCGAAGACGGCGGCAAGGTCGCGCTCCGTCGTGGCATAGCCGACATTCGAGACGGACGAGCCGCTCACCGTGTCGCGATAGGCTTCCACCCCGCCCACCAGCGTGTGCTTCGCCTCGTCCGTCTCGATGGTCTTCCGCGTCGAGGCGAGAAGGCCGTAGCGCACCGTGTCGAACGTGTCGCCGGTGACGCCCGGCCCGAAATTCGCGGAATAGTCGAGCGCGCTCATTATCTCCACGGTGGACGACCAGCTATCGGAATGGTCGATACGCGCACCGAGGCGGCCGGAAAAATTGTCCGTGTCGACGGCGTTCGCCGGCTGGCGGTCGTACTGGTTGCGGCCGCGCGCATAATGCCCGTCGCCGTAGAGGCGGCCCCAGTCGAAATCCTTCGACAGCGAAGCGGTGAACGAGCCCCGGCGGAAGCCGTCCTTATCGGGTTCGTGCCCGTATGTCGAAGGCAGGGTGAAGTCGTATCCCTCGGTCCCGAACAGCTCAGCGCCGGCGGAATAGTCGACGCCGTCCTCGCTCTGCCCCTGCACATTGCCCGAAACATAGCCGCCCCAGGGATGAAGGATGCCCACGGTGGCCGTGCCGCAGCGCATGCTGCCGTCGGCGCAGGCGCCGCCCTGCCGGGTGACGATGTTGATGATGCCGCCGATGGCATCCGCACCGTACTGCGCCGAATGCCCGCCCTTGGCGATCTCGATGCGCTCGATCGAGGCAAGCGGGATCGCGGAGAGATTGACGGTTCCCGCCGTCGCCGAGCTGGCGCGAACGCCGTTGACGAGGACCAGCGTCTGCACCGGCGTTGTGCCGCGCAGCGAGACGGTGGAATCGGCACCCATGCCGCCGTTAGAGGTGATGGTGACGCCCGGATATCCCCTGAGCAGCGCGGTAAGGTCGGACGCGGCGGACCGCCTGATCTCCTCCTCGGTGACGATCGTCACGGAAGACGTCGAGCGCTCCAGGCTCGTTTCGCGGCGGAGCGGCGTCGTGACGACAATGCTTTCGAGCTGCGTGACGCCGTCGTCGCCGGCGGCGGCGTCCTGTGCGGCGGCCGTGCGGGCAAGCCCCGCCACCGCCAGGGTGACGATGCCCGTCGTGATAAGGATGGTCTTCAAAATCTGCCCCCAAGGCAAGTTCGGGCGCGTGGGCGCCCTGGTTCGCTACGAACCGCGATCCGGCCTGGAACTGGGAGCGAAAGAAGGCCCACCCCGGTCCGCCCGGCACACGGCAACACAATGTGTCACCGCTACGGACGTCCGCGCCTCGGCACCCCTCGTACCGGGCATGGGTGACTGGAGCGGCAGGTCTCCTGACTTCCGTTTCTACGTCTTTCCTCCGCCTTCCCGGCCGCCGAATGCGGCCAGTGGCAAATGGAAGAAGACTCGACGGTCACAGTTGCGGGGGCAGTCCCGGCTTCGGCCGTCCATCGGCCTTACCGTGTTCCCTTTTAATCCGCCTTTCGGGCGGAGCCGTTTCCAGTGCGGACCCTAGTCACGGGCACCGGGCGCGTCAATCTCCCCGGAGCGGTTGCGAACAGATTGCGGATGCCCGTTTTTCCGCGCGCAAAGAGAAGAGACGGCGCGCGGCTCGTCGCCCCTACTTGATCAGCGGCAGCGACGTGAACTGGTGGAAGGGCGGCGGGGAAGAAAGCGACCATTCGAGCGTGGTGGCCCCGTCCCCCCAGGGATTGTCGCCGGCCACGCGCTTCCGCGCAAAGGCTTCCGCGACGGCGACGAAGAAGACGAGAAGGCCGGCGGCGGAGATGTAGGAGCCCGTCGAGGAAACGAAGTTCCACCCGGCGAAGGCGTCCGGATAGTCCGCATAGCGGCGCGGCATGCCGGCGAGCCCGAGGAAATGCTGCGGGAAGAAGACGAGGTTGACGCCGATGAAGGTCAGCCAGAAATGCACCTTGCCGAGCGTCTCACTCATCAAGTAGCCGCTCATCTTGGGGAACCAGTAGTACCAGGCCGCGAAGATGGCGAAGGCGGCGCCGAGCGACAGGACATAGTGGAAATGCGCGATCACGTAGTAGGTATCGTGCAGTTCGCGGTCGAGGCCCGGATTGGCGAGCACCACGCCGGTGACGCCGCCGATGGTGAAGAGCAGCACGAAGCCGGTCGCCCACAGCATCGGCGTCGCGAAACGGATCGACCCGCCCCACATCGTGGCAAGCCAGGAGAAGACCTTGATGCCCGTCGGCACGGCGATGACCATGGAGGCAAAGGCGAAATAGCGCTGCGAATCCAGCGACAGCCCGACCGTGAACATGTGGTGCGCCCACACGACAAAGCCGATGACGCTGATCGCCACCATGGCATAGGCCATGCCGAGATAGCCGAAGATCGGTTTGCGCGAGAAGGTCGAGATCACATGGCTGACGATGCCGAAGGCCGGCAGGATCATGATGTAGACTTCCGGGTGGCCGAAGAACCAGAAGAGATGCTGGTAGAGGATCGGGTCGCCGCCGCCTTCCGGCGCGAAGAAGGTGGTGCCGAAGTTGCGGTCGGTGAGGAGCATGGTGACGGCGCCCGCCAGCACCGGCAGCGAGAAGAGCAGCATGAAGGCGGTGACGAGCATCGCCCAGGCGAAGAGCGGCATCTTGTGCAGCGTCATGCCCGGCGCGCGCATGTTGAGGATCGTCGTGATGAAGTTGATCGCACCGAGGATCGACGAGGCGCCGGAAAGGTGGATGGACAGGATGACGAGGTCGACCGCCGGTCCCGGCTGCCCGCCGCTCGAATAGGGCGGATAGAGCGTCCAGCCGCCGCCATGGCCGTTCACGCCGATGGCGCCCGGCACGAACATCGACAGGATGAACAGGACGAGCGAGGCGACCAGCAGCCAGAACGAGACGTTGTTCATGCGCGGGAAGGCCATGTCCGGCGCGCCGATCATGATGGGGATGAACCAGTTGCCGAAGCCGCCGATCAGCGCCGGCATGATGACGAAGAAGATCATCACAAGCCCGTGCGCGCTGACGACAACGTTGAAGACGCCCGGATCGGAGAATATCTGCATGCCAGGCTCCTGCAGTTCCATGCGCAGCGCGACGGAAAGGCCGGTGCCGAGAATGCCCGACAGCATGGAGAGCAGCAGATAGAGCGTGCCGATGTCCTTGTGGTTGGTGGAAAACAGCCATCGGCCGGCAAACCCCGGCCGCGGATGCGTTGTAGCTTCGCTTGCATGTGACATCACGTTTCTCCCCGCCGCCGCCCGGGCCGGCAAACCGAAAGAAGTGTGTGCACCTCATGAATGGAACGCAAACGGAATTAAATGCGCCCACAGCGCAAAATAATTGCAGTCAATGGTTGCACGAACGTGACGCCGGCATCGAACCATCGGGCACGTTTTCGCTATGAAATTGGGAAAAGAATAAGCGCGTTCTATGGCTGGCGCGCTCGCCGCAATGCCCTGCCAACGACTTCCTGTCGGGAAGGCCGGCTGGTAGCGGAGGAGGGATTCGAACCCCCGACACAAGGATTATGATTCCTATTCCTTGAACTTCACCACCAAAACCAATCCTGTTGACAAGCTCCGATTTTGCCAGGAGCATTACCGATAACCTGCTGTAAATACAGGTTTAATGTCAACACTTACCGGAGCTACATACGAAAACTCTAACGAAAGACTGATAGCGTTTGCTACGCTTGTCAACGAATTAGAACAGGGTATGGAGAGGGTATGGATTTATAGGATTGGAATTGGCGAATGGCGTCGAAGTGCAGCCCGATTGATAAGAATGACGTAATAGCAGCGGTCCGGATGACCAAGGCTGGAACCCCTGACGGAAAGATTTTTGTACACACCGACCAGGCAACCAGAGGTCTGATGCTCCGGGTTCAGGGCAAGAAGGCAGCGTGGGTCGTGAAATACAAAAATGACACCGCCACAATCGCATATGCCCATCCGGAGGAAGAGCCTCGATATCTGTCAGCGCTGTCGAAGGTGCAGGAACTGGCGCGTGTCGTCCGCACGATGTTGGAGAACGGCGATAAGGATCAGGTCGGTCCTTACCTGACATCCTACTATCTGGAGCGTAAGACCGATAAATCGAAGAACAAAATCGGCAGCGCAAAAAATGCACTCGCAACGATGAAAGCTGCTGTCGCTTTGGACGCCTGGACGCTCAGCGATTGTGTCGATGCGGCTATAAAAATGAAAACCGCACCGGACGCCAAAAAGAAGATCAAGATCAAGCCGTCCGGTGAAAAGGACATGCGCACAACCTTTAATCGGCCTGCATTTAAGGCCGCGATGTCGAAGCCAGTGCTACATCTGACGATTAAAGATATCGAAGCTGTGCGCGACGAGGTTTACCGTACATCAGGCCCCTCCCCCGCCAACAAGGTGATCACCTACACCCGATCCGTCCTGAATTTTTGCCGCATGTACCATTCCAAATCAGGCCTTCAGTCGGTCGATAGATGGTGGGAAATGCTGGATGCGCCGTATGAAATCGAAGCTCGGGATCGCCAGCCGTCAATTCAGGAAGTCGTGCAGACTATGATCCTGGCCGAGGAATATCTTTCAAGACCTCTGCCCGGCCGAGCCTTTGCCACCAACGGCGTGCGACCTGGGTCTTTGGCGGCTTTGTGGTGGATCGTGCTCACCTGTCAGCGTGTCGATGCAGGCCTGTCGCTGCTGCCATACAATGTCGTCGAAGATGACGAGCGTCCCGGGTCAGGATGGCTCCTGGCCGGGTGGGATGCTGCGGATCAGAAAGGCGGCAAATCATTTGTGCTGCCAGTGCCAGAGAGGGCATGGCAGTTTGTCGATAGCTGGAGGCAAAAGAGCCAGGCGGCTTCTTCGTCTGAATGGGCATTCCCGAGCGAGGTGAAGCCCGACGTCCATATCTCCGCGTCTGGCACATATCGCATTATCTATCGCCTTGCCGGTCGAGATAAGCTCTTACAGCCGAAGTCGAACAAGAAAATTGATCGTTCCGCTGTTGAGGTAAAGCGAAAATGGACCGCGCCGGAAAGGACTGAGCGTCGCAATCTACTGGAAGAAGCGGGCATCCGGTGGTGGTCGCATCACGACCTCCGCAATACCCTCACCTCCTACATGTCTCAGAAACGAATGCCTGGTGGTGCGTCTGCCATCCTTGCCCATGAGGTGAAGGACGACACCCGCCTGAGGGTATCGCAGTCGGATCGGCAACGTCTGGATTTTCAGAAAGAACGTGCAGCCAAAATCACGCAGACCGCTTACGGTGCTGAGGCTCAATTCATCGAACTAAAAAGCGTTGCAATGGAAGCCTGGACGACGGCCGTGCTCGACGAATACGACAGGCAGAAGGCTACGGTTCAGCTCATCTCAGCCGAATGATTTTTCAGCAGTCGCGGTCAAAAATCATCGCGACTGCTGAAATCCTCTAAGCATACCGCCAGGCATCGGTTTCCTTACATTCTTCGCAAATCCGGTTCCCGATCCATTCAGATATCATCGGCGACCGACAGGTCATGCAGAGACGGTCTTTCTGCAGAGACGGGTCGAAACCAGTAGGTGACCTACCACCTTTAAATTGCAGATTAATCCCGGTCGCTTTAGTGGAAATTGCACCATAGCTGCGCCCGATGATCTTACAGATTTCCGCTGATGTGTGCCCGGCCTTAGCCAGATCAATCAACCTCTGCGTTTCATCCGTCGTCCAAAGTTCTGTGTTTCCTCTGCCATCCATGATAGTCTGCCACTCAACCTTTTCGTTCAGTGTGCAGTCCAATTCTATCGGCCGCAAAGGAATTTTGTCCTATGTCATTTCGTCCAGATCGTGTCCGGCCAGACTATAGAAAAGACATTGAAGCCATCCGTAACCGGCACGGCGATGAGGTCATCGTCGACTGGCTGGAGCGGTACTATGCATCACCTGATGTCGACCGCGATGATGTAATGATCGTCCTCGATATCGATTATGTCGGCACATTTTACGAGCTGCTGATGGTGTACGAAGTCGACAAGCCTGCGTCCGATGCGGTCGAGGAAATCCGGCAGATGGAGATGATGAGGCTGCTGCTCGACGGTAAAAAGGTGCCGGAAACCCTTAGAAAACCGGCATCCTGGAAGCGACAGTTGAACTGAAACCGGCTTAGGTTCAGAAGTCTTTTATTACCTTTTCGACCGTCTCAAGCGACAAATTGAGTTGATCAGCGATCCATTGCCGTGGTGCTCCACTGCGATTCGCCGCCAGAATCCAGTCTCGCTTTAGGTCTGTCGTATGCGGCGTCCACGCCCCATGGATTTTTCGGTTGCAGCGATCTGACGGCAATATCGGCCGTCGCGTGAGCTCACCGAATAGTACCTGGCGAGCTCATTGTGAGGCCTTGATACGGGCGGC
>Ga0182737_1004136_pt1 | contig 10057 bp, 8 predicted proteins | sample eDN5th30CBELigOP_FD_128878 | JGI IMG/M metagenome (GOLD analysis project Ga0182737, IMG submission 128878) | Enriched Organic Plus compost microbial communities from Emeryville, California, USA - eDNA 5th pass 30_C BE-Lig OP (version 2) (version 2) ... | reverse complement strand
GAGGACTGGGACGTCGAGGGCCTGCGCACCGAGATCGGCACCTACTGGCCCGCGACCCTGACGGTCGAGGACCTCGGCGCAGCGGGCAACAGCCAGGAGCTGTACGAGCTCGTCATGGGTGACGCGCTCGCCCACTACGAGCGGCGCGAGGAGGAGCTCGGCACCGACGCGCTCCGGGAGATCGAGCGGCAGATCATGCTGCGGATCATCGATGGGCGCTGGCGCGAGCACCTGCGTGAGATGGACCACCTGCAGGACGGCATCGGGCTGCGCGCGATGGGCCAGAAGGATCCGCTCGTCGAGTGGCAGCGTGAGGGCTTCGACATGTTCGGGCAGCTCATGGAGTCGGTCTCGGACGAGTTCGTGAAGTACGTGATGCACGCCCAGGTCGTGGTCGACGAGGAGACGCGGCCGGCGGTCTCGAACGTGCGGGAATCCGGCCCCGAGGGACCGTCGGGCGCCTCTGCGCTCGCCCGTGCCGCTGCCGGCACCACGGAGGACGCTGCGCTCCAGGGGGCCGACCCCGAGCCGGAGCCGGTCGCCCAGCAGCCGGTCGTCAAGAGCGACTGGGACAAGACGCCGCGCAACGCGCCCTGCCCGTGCGGCTCGGGCAAGAAGTTCAAGCAGTGCCACGGCACCGCGTGACCTGAGCCGTGCAGGACTTCTCTTCACAGCTCGCGGAGCTGTCGCGGCGCCTCGCCGAGGCCCGGGAGTACCTCCGCATCGACGAGGCGAGCGCACGGCGCCCTCAGCTCGAGACGGAGCTCGGACGCCCCGACCTGTGGGACGACGCCGCGAAGGCGCAGCAGATCCAGCGTGAGTTCGCGGCGGTCGACGGCGACCTCACCGTGTACCACGAGCTCGAGCGCGACATCGAAGACGCAGCGACGCTCGCCGAGATGGCTCGCGAGGAGGGCGACGAGTCCCAGGAGCCGGAGATCCAGTCGGCCATCGACGCCGTCGCCGCCCGCTTCGAGGACCTCGAGCTGCGGGCCCTCTTCACGGGCGAGTACGACGACGAGGACGCCATCTGCGAGCTGAACTCGGGCGCGGGCGGCACCGACGCACAGGACTGGACCGAGATGCTCCTGCGCATGTACACCCGCTGGGCCGAGGACAAGGGGCTCGAGGTCGAGCTCGACGAGGTCTCGCCCGGCACCGAGGCAGGGATCAGCTCGGCGACCTTCGTCGTGAAGGGGCGCCACGCCTACGGCTACCTCCGCAGCGAGCACGGGGTGCACCGGCTGGTCCGGATCTCGCCGTTCGACAACAACGCCCGGCGCCAGACGGCGTTCGCCTCGCTCAAGGTCACCCCGCTCTTGGAGGACGTCGACTCCGAGATCGAGATCGACGACAAGGAGCTGCGCATCGACGTGTACCGGTCCTCCGGCGCCGGTGGGCAGCACGTGAACGTGACCGACTCGGCGGTGCGGATCACCCACCTTCCGACGGGCACCGTCGTCAGCTGCCAGAACGAGCGCAGCCAGCACCAGAACAAGGACCGGGCGATGACCCTCCTGAAGGCGAAGCTCCTCGAGCTCGAGCGGGAGAAGCACCGCGAGAAGCTGGCGTCGATCACGGGCGAGTCCCGAGCCGTCGACTTCGGCAGCCAGATCCGCAGCTACGTGCTGCAGCCCTACCAGCAGGTGAAGGACCTCCGCTCGGGGGTGGAGATCGGCAACGTCGAGGGCGTCCTCGACGGCGACCTCGACCGCCTGATGGAGGGCTACCTGCGCTGGGAGCACTCCTCCGCATCGGCCGCCTCCTCCGGCTGATCCCTGATCCCTGATCCCTGATCCCGGTTCTGTTCCTCCCAGAGCGCTGTGGGCAGCGCTCTGGGAGGAACAGAACCGAGAGATTGGAGGTGCAGGTGGTGTCGCTCCGTGCGGCAAGGGGAGGGCTGCCCCTTTCGCTGCCTCCCCAGATGCGCTGCAGTTCCCGCCCATGGACTTGGAGGCGGAGCTCGGCGATCTGACGGCACGGCAGCACGGTGTGGTGAGCCTCGACCAGGCGGTGCGCGTCGGTGCGGACTGGAACGCGAGGAACCGCCTGATCGACAGCGGCCGTTGGGCGTGGGTCACTCCACAGGTGCTGAAGAACCTCGCGGCGCCGCTCAGCCGCGGAACGGACCTCATGACGGCGGTGCTCGACGAGGGCGAAGGATCGGCGGTCTCCCACAAGCCGGCGGCGGCGTGGTGGCGGCTGCCCGGCTTCTCGCTGCATCCCGTCACCGTCGCCACGACCCGCCGCCACCGACGTCGGGAGGCTGGATGGGACCGACATGTGGTGCGGAGCCTTCCAGCCCGGTGGCTGACCGTCCTCGACGGGATCCCGATCGTCCGGCCAGAGCTGCTCATGATGCAGCTGTGCGCGACGGTGCACCCTGATCGCGCCGAGCGTGCACTCGACAACGCGTGGCGGATGCGGCTCCTGTCGTGGCGTTCGTTGCGGGCCTTCCTCGCGGACCACGCGGCGCGGGGACGCAACGGGATCGCCCTGCTCCGATCTCTCGTCGACACGCGAGGCCCCGACCACCGGCCCGCGGACTCGGGCCTGGAGGGTCGCGTGCAGCGGCTGCTGGCGGACGCCGGCCTCGCGTTCCGCCGGCAGGTCGACCTCGGGGACGGCGACCGATGGCTCGCCAGGTGCGACTTCCTGGCGGTGGACCGCCCGCTGGTGCTCGAGGTCCAGAGCCAGATGTACCACTCGGCGCTGCTGGACGTGGAGCACGACACCGCTCGCCGAAGCGCCCTCGCCGCCGCGGGGTTCACCGTCGTCGAGGTCACCGACCACGAGGTGTGGACCTCGCCCCAGGTGGTGATCGAGAGGGTGCGGGCCGCCCACCGCTCCACCCGCCCACGCGCCTCCTCCGGCTGATCCCTGATCCCCGTTCTGTTCCTCCCAGAGCGCTGTGGGCAGCGCTCTGGGAAGAACAGAACGGCGAGCGGAGGACAGAGGTCACGTCGGGATTTCGGCCGGGGGTGCTGCCGGCGCGGGGGAGGCGTCCGGTAGTGTCGACCCGTCGCCCGGACCCCCGTCCGCACGGCCGCTCCCCGCAGCCCCGTCCCGCGCGATCCCCCCACCGCTGTGATCAAGTTCGACAACGTCTCCAAGATCTACAAGAACGAGCACGTCGCCCTCCGAAGCGCCTCGGTGAACATCGAGAAGGGCGAGTTCGTGTTCCTCGTCGGGCCGTCGGGCTCCGGCAAGTCCACGTTCATCCGGCTGATCAACCGCCAGGAGCACCCCAACGAGGGGACGATCTGGGTGGCCGGCAAGGACATCGGGACGCTGCCGGGGTGGAAGGTTCCGTACCTCCGCCGCAACATCGGCTACGTCTTCCAGGACTACAAGCTGCTCCCGAACAAGACCGTAGAGGAGAACGTGGCATTCGCGCTCGAGGCGATCGGCCGGCCCCGCACCACGATCCGCACGCAGGTCCCCGCGATCCTCGAGCTCGTGGGCCTCGCCAAGAAGGCGAAGAGCCGGCCGAACGAGCTCTCCGGCGGTGAGCAGCAGCGTGTCTCGATCGCCCGGGCGTTCGTGAACCGGCCGTCGATCCTCCTGGCCGACGAGCCCACCGGCAACCTCGACCCCGACACCTCCGTGGGGATCATGAAGCTCCTCGACCGCATCAACCGCACGGGCACGACCGTGCTCATGGCGACCCACGACCGGGGGATCGTCGACCGGATGCGCAAGCGCGTCATCCAGCTGGACCACGGCAACGTGGTCCGCGACCAGGCACGCGGGGTCTACGAGTAGCGATGGCCGTACGCATCGACTACCTCGCGCGCGAGACGGGGCAGAACCTCGTCCGCAACGCCATGCTCACGGTCGCCGCCGTCCTCACGGTCGCGGTGTCCCTCGGGATGCTGTCCGCCGTGATGCTGCTCGGCTACGGCATCAACAACGCGTTCGCCCGCTGGAACGACGACGTCTCCTTCATCGTCTACGCCAACGCCGAGGCCACCCCCGACCAGATCGCGTCGCTCCGAAGCCAGCTGGAGGACAACCCCCAGATCGACTCGGTGAAGTACCTGGACAAGGACGCGAGCTACGAGGAGTTCAAGCGCCTGTTCCCCGACGACCCGACGATCACGGACACGGTCACGAAGGACCAGCTGCCCACGTCGTTCCGGGTGAAGCCGACGAACCCCAACGCAGACGTCGTCAAGGGCCTCGCCGACGAGTTCGAAGCCAAGCCCGGGGTCTACAAGGTGGACTTCGTCGCCGACGCGGTGCGGCTCGTGCAGAACGCGAGCGAGAAGCTCACGAACTTCGCTCTGATCGGGGCCATCGCACTGCTCATCGCGTCGCTGCTGCTGATCTTCAACGCCATCCAGACCGCCGTGTTCTCCCGACGAAGGGAGATCGAGGTGATGAAGCTGGTGGGCGCCACGAACTGGTTCATCCGCATCCCGTTCGTCCTCGAGGGCCTCATCCAGGGGCTCACGGGCGCGGCCATCGCGTCGCTCATCGCGAAGGTCTTCGAGTGGGCCTGGTTCGACAGCTTCACCGGCCGGACCACTGAGACCCTCTTCGACTCGATCCGTTGGACCGGGGGCGAGTTCCGCCTGACCGTCTTCCTGCTGTTCGCGATCGGTGCGCTCGTGGGCGGCGTCGGCTCCGCCGCCTCCGTCACCTGGTACCTGAGGGACTAGACCTCCCTCCACCACCGGGTGCTCCGTAGGATGCCGGCGTGGCCGAGTCCGAGATCGAGTCCCAGAGCGAATCGCCCCAGACCATCACGACCGCCGTCGACGCGGGGGTGATGACCATCACCCTCGACCGGCCCGACAAGCTGAACGCGTTCAACGTGCCGATGCTGCGGGAGCTCGTCGCCGCGTTCGACCGGGCCGACGCGGACGACGACGTCCGGGTCGTGATCGTGACGGGCGCCGGTCGGGCGTTCTGCGCCGGTGCGGATCTGTCGTCCGGCACCGAGACCTTCGACTACGAGTCGCAGGGCGCGAAGCCCTCGGAGGGCACGGAGGTCATCCGTGACGGCGGCGGCATCCTGACGCTCCGGATCTTCCGCAGCACGAAGCCCGTCATCGCCGCGATCAACGGGGCGGCCGTCGGCGTCGGCGCCACGATGTGCCTTCCGATGGACATCCGGCTGGCGTCGGAGACGGCGAAGTTCGGCTTCGTGTTCGCAGCCCGGGGCATCGTGCCCGAGGCGTGCTCCTCGTGGTTCCTGCCCCGGGTCGTCGGGATCTCCCGGGCGGCCGAGTGGTGCTACACGGCTCGCCTGATCGGGGCGCACGAGGCGCTCGACGGCGGACTGCTGCGCAGCGTGCACGCACCCGACGAGCTGCTCGACGCCGCGAACGAGCTGGCGCAGCGCATCGTGCGGGATGCAGCCCCGGTGTCCGTCGCCCTGTCCCGCATGATGCTCTGGCGCATGCTCGGCGCCTCGCACCCGATGGAGGCCCACCGCATCGACTCACGGGCCGTGAACGCCACCGGCCGCAGCCCCGACGCCCGCGAGGGGATCACTGCGTTCTTCGAGAAGCGGGAACCCCGCTGGTCGATGCGGCCCAGCACCGACATGCCGGACTTCGTGCCCTGGTGGGACGAGCCGAGGTTCGAGTGAGGTCCCCACGCCGCGTCGCCCTGGCGGCGCTCTCCCTGGTGCTGGTGCTGCTCGGCCTGGCCGGAGCGTCAGCCGCCGCCTCTCCGGGCGCACCCGCCGCCGCAGCTCAGGCGGGGACGGAGCACATCCGCTCCTACGACGTCGGCGTGACGATCAACCACGACGGCTCCGTGGACGTCACCGAACGCATCGACTACGACTTCGGCCCCAACGAGCGCCGCGGCATCTTCCGGCGCATCCCGGTGCGCTACCCCTACGAGAAGCGCAACGCCGACGGGAGCCTCCAGGACGACGGCCGGCGCTGGCAGCGCGTCACGCCGATCACGGGCTTCCGCGTGAGCTCTCCCGACGCACCGACCCAGGTCGAGCGGACCGAGCAGGACGACTACGACGTCTTCCGGATCGGCGACCCCAACCGGTACCTCACCGGCGCACACACCTACGAGATCCGCTATCGCCTCGGCTCCGTGATGAACGGGTTCGAGGACCACGACGAGCTGTACCTCGACGTCATCGGCAACCAGTGGGACGTGCCCATCGACTCGGTCAGCGCGACGATCACCGCCGACGGCGCCCCGAACCGGGTCGCCTGCTACGCCGGGCCCGAAGGCTCACGGCTGACCTGTGACCGGGCCGAGATCGTCGGCAAGTCGGCCGAGTTCGCCCAGCAGCACCTCGACCCGCGTTCCGGGCTGACCGTCGTCGTGGCCCTGCCGAAGGGCGTCGTAGCGGAGCCGGAGCCCGACGTGATCGAGCTCTGGTCCATCCGGCACGCCTTCGACCCCGCCGCGCCGAAGGTGGCCACCGGCGGCGTGGTGCTCGCCGGCGGCCTCGCCGGTGTGGGTTGGCTCCTGTGGCGGAACGGCCGGGACCGCCGGTTCGCCGGCAGTGCGGTCGACGCGGCCTTCGGGAGCGACACCGGTCAGGCAGAACCCGTCCCGCTGAGGGACCGGGGGCCGATCCCGGTCGAGTTCGTCCCGCCGGACGGCATCCGTCCCGGCCACATGGGGACGCTGTGGGACGAGCGCGCCCACTCCCTCGACGTGTCCGCGATGATCGTCGACCTCGCGGTCCGCGGCTACCTGCGCATCGACGAGGTCACGCCGCCCACGAAGTCGATGTTCGGTGACACCGGGGGCGACTACCGGTTCGTGAAGCTGCGCGAGTCCGGCGCCGACCTGCTGAACGCGGAGCGGCTCCTGCTCGACGCGATCTTCCAGAGCGGCGACCAGGTGCTCCTCTCGGCCCTGCGCACGAAGTTCGCCTCACGCCTCGCGCTCGTACAGGGCGCGCTCTACGACGACACGGTGAAGGCAGGGTGGTTCCCGACCCGCCCGGACCGCGTCCGCGCCCGCTGGCACGCCATCGGTCTCGTGGTGACCGTGCTCGGGGCCGGACTCGCCGCGCTGATCATCTGGAAGACGTCCTGGGGTCTCGCGGCGATCCCCCTGCCGGTCATCGGCCTGGTGCTCCTCGCCTTCGGGGGCCGGTTCCCGCACCGCACGCCCAAGGGGACCGCGATGCTGAGCCGCGTCCGAGGGTTCAAGCAGCTCTTCGACGTCGGGGAGGGCGAGCGCCAGCGGTTCATCGAGGACAAGGGCCTCTTCAGCAAGTACCTGCCCTACGCGATCGTCTTCGGCTGCGCGGAGCGCTGGGCACAGACGTTCGCCGAGCTGGGTGCCACGCCGGAGGAGATGGGCATCGGCGTCTGGTACACGAGCCCGTATCCGATCAACCCGTTCATGTTCGGTTGGGTGATGGGGTCCTTCTCGACGACCACCACCGGCTCCATCTCGATGGCCGCCCCTCCCACCACGGGTGGCGGCGGCATCGGCGGAGGCAGCGGCTTCGGCGGTGGCGGGTTCTCCGGCGGCGGCTTCGGCGGAGGTGGCGGCGGCAGCTGGTGAGTGCGTGCGCTCGAGCCGCCGGTGAGCTGCCGTTGAGCCGCCGGGTCAGCGCTGCAGCACCGCCTGCGTCTGCAGCGTCCGGCTGACGAGCTTCCCGTCGGCCCGGGTGATGTCGGTCTGGACCACGATGGTGCTCCGGCCGACGTGCACCGGGGTGCCAGTCGCCGTGATCGCCCCCTCGGTGACCGGGCGGAAGAGGTTCGTCTTCGACTCGATCGTCGACGTGGTCGCCCCCTCCGGCAGGTTCAGGAACGCGACCGTCGCACCGACCGAGTCGGCCACGGACATCAGGTAGCCGCCGTGGAGGACGCCTCCGGCGGTGCACCGCTCCGCCGCCCACTCCGCCCTGGCGACCACCTCGGAGGGGTCCGCCGAGACGGCCTCGAGGCCGAGGAGGGATCCGAACGGCATCATCTCGCGGAGCAGCGTGGACAGCTCGGCAGGGGTCAACGGTCCTCCTCGCTCGCCCCGGGGGTCGGGGTGGTCAGCCCGCTCGGCGCGGGACGGGCCGCAGCATCTCGCCGGCCGGCTGGCGGCCGCCGCTCCGCAGACCGAACCCGGGCAGCGAGTACGCGTCGGCCTGGGTGACGTCGACGTGGTAGCCCATGTCGGCGAGGGAGACGATCGACATCGCAGAGAGCGGGTTCGTGCCCGGGCTGACGTAGCCGGTCATCATCTCGTTGCCGAAGACGCTCTCCCGCCAGTGGGAGTCGGTGGTGCCGGGCACGCCGTTGTTCTCCACCGGCACGTTGCCGGTGCCGCCGAGCATCCCGTAGGCGGAGACCGCACGGGGCCCCGTGAACCTGGGGTTCGAGGTGCCGGCGCCCGAGAGGAGCGACCGACCGAAGTCCCAGAGGGTGCCGATCCCGAGCACGTGGCCCATCTCGTGCATGATCACGGGGACGAGGGTGCCGTCGGCCACCATGCCGGCGAGGTCCGCCTCGTCGAACTGCATCACGCCCCAGCGGCTCAGGGAGTCGGCGCCGACCCAACAGGGCCCGGCGGAGCCGAGGATCGTCCCCGGCCCGTCGATCGGGCCGACCTCGACGTCGATGACGAGGTCGTCCACGGTGCCGTCGAACGCCGGGGCGCCCGCCAGGCAGCTTCCCGCGGGGACGGTGAGGTGGGTGTCGGGCACGCCGCGGGTGAGGACGGCCTCCCAGCGGCTCTCGGCGAGGTCGAAGGCGGCCTGCACCTCGGGCGTGAGGGAACCGAGGACGCGCAGCGAGATGTCGTAGGTCTCGCTCGGCCCGGCGATCACCTTGTACGTGGCGGTGGACGTCACGGTGGCGGTGCCGTCGGTGACCTCGAGGATCGCCAGGTGGTCACCGATCGGTGCCTCGAAGTAGCGGCCGGTGACGTTCTGGCAGTGGGGGATGTCGACGTCCCAGTTGGTGTCGCCGTCCCAGTCGAGGCGGCACGTGAGGTCGTCGCCGTTCGCGTCGGACGCCTTCCAGGTGAGCGGCACGAGCGCGGGGTCGGGGAACGGCCCACCGGGAGCGGTGAAGGAGGAGATCAGGGGCGGCTGGGGCCCGGTCGGCGTCCCCGTGGGGGGCGTCGTGCACCCCGCCGCGGTGGCGAGTGCGGCCAGCGCCACCAGCACAGCTCGTCTCATCTGATCCCTCCCGCCGTTCGCCTGGAGTGAGTCTGTCGTCACGGGGCGGGTCTTCGCCACTGGTCATGTGACCCAGCGCGACTCTCGTACGCTCGGCGCCCATGGACGAGCCGCTCGAGGAGGAGCTGCCGGGGGAGGACGAGTCGCAGGCCGTGCTCGCCTCCGTGGACCCGGTGACGTACCACCGGTCGATCGCGGAGCTGGCACGGCCCGATGACGGTTCCGTCCTCGGGATGCTGCCCTACGACGAGGCGCTGTCGTTCCACGACCCGCGATGCGTCGTGGTGGAGCCGGTGCCGCGGGGGCGCGACCACATCGCGCTGTTCGGGAACGCGGCCTACCGCGGGTTCGACTCGGTGCTGCGGGCCGCGTTCGACGACCCCGCCGTCGCGCACCTGCTGAACGACCTCCACCACCGCCTCGTGCAGGAGGGCGCCAACGTCGCGCTCGTCACGAACCACGGCCAGATCATCGACATCGCCCTCGTCCTGGGCGCCCTCGTGATGGCGCTGTCGGACCCCGAGCGTTCCTTCGGGGTGCTCGGCGAGTCGGCGACGATCGAGGACATCGCTCACCGGTGCAACGTGCTCGTCAGCCGGATGGTGACCACCCGGCAGGCGTTCGGCATCCCGGCGATCGAGGTGCTGGAGCACTTCACCCGCACCTTCCTCAGCATCCCGCAGACCGCCAGCCGCCGTCGCTCACGGCTCACCCCCGAGCTCGTCCGTGCGAACAACGCAGTGATGCGGCACGAGCTCGGCCGGCGGTTGGAAGGGGGCGGCCAGCTGGTGGCGATGGCTGCGAGCGGCAGCCAGGACCTGTCGCTCGCCGCGAACCTCGTCCAGCGCGTCCACGCGTCGTGGCGCCAGTGGCGCGGGGAGGAGCCCCGGGAGAGCCCGAGCCTCCACCTCCAGCCGCTCTACCGGGGGACGATCT
>Ga0182737_1004135_pt1 | contig 10060 bp, 8 predicted proteins | sample eDN5th30CBELigOP_FD_128878 | JGI IMG/M metagenome (GOLD analysis project Ga0182737, IMG submission 128878) | Enriched Organic Plus compost microbial communities from Emeryville, California, USA - eDNA 5th pass 30_C BE-Lig OP (version 2) (version 2) ... | reverse complement strand
TCACCAGAAGGATCAATCATCCAAGGAGTCAATATCTCCGGATTTGCGGATGGCCCTGAAAAGTCGCAGCCCGAGATAGACTGCTGCAATATAGCCCGCCGCCCCAAATATGGAGACGCCTCCCAGAACTGGCGGCGCCTTGGTGCTCCAGAGAAGTGATGAGCCGAGGAAAAGAGATGCGACAACAATCCCCAGTACAAGCCGGTTTATGACAGGATCGAGATGGCGATGATCCAGGTGGACCTGAAACTTGCCAGTTCGAATACGTTGAATCGCTTCGCTAACATCGTTGGGCAAAGTTTTGATCAGCGCATCCCAATCATGATAAGTTCTGTAGAGTCGCAACCAAAGCCTTTTGGGTGTCATGCGCCGTCTGAGGGCTTTTCGATAGAAAGGCTGGATGACTGCGGTCAGACTAAATTTCGGGCTTAACAACTGCGAAGTCCCCTCCAACAATACCAGTGTACGCAAGAGGAGTGAGACACTGGCAGGAAGCACGATGTGATGTCTTCTGATGATGGAGGTGAGGCTATTAAGCGCTGGGCTTAGCTCCAGCTCATCAATGGGTCTGGCGGCATGATCTGCCACGAACTCTGACAAGTCTGTCACCAGTTCCTCCCGGTCTCCATCTGGAGGGCTGGCAGCCAGGCGATAAACTGCGCCTGCCATGGCCTGTGGGTCAGACTGGCTGATGGCCATGAGAAGGTTTTCCACCTCATCCCGGATGCGTTCGTCTAATCTGCCAGCCATCCCACAATCCAGGACGCCGACAACACCACCCGGCAACAGCATGAGGTTCCCCGGATGAGGGTCTGCATGATAAAAGGAATCCCTGAAGATCATGGCCAAATACATGTTCGCCCCCTTTTTGGCGAACTCGTTCAAGTCAGCCCCGGAAGCCCTTAACTGCTCATAATCATTGCCGAAGACACCGTCCAACCGCTCCATAGTGAGCACCCGTCGGCTTGAATATTCGGCCCAGGCTTTGGGAAAACGCACGGTTGGGTCATGCCTGAAGCGCCGCGTGAATTCCTCCATATTGCGGCGTTCATGATCAAAATCCATCTCATGGAGCAGTGAGCGGCGGAACTGACTTACCACTTCCACCGGCTGATAGTATCTGTATTGAGGGGCGTGATTTTCTGCCTGCTCGGCCAGCCAGGCAAGAATGGAAAGATCCGCTTCGATCTTTTTCCGTATGCCGGGTTTTTGCACCTTTAAAACCACGCGTTCGCCAGTTGGCAGGATGGCGGTGTGAACCTGGGCGATGGATGCTGATGCAAAAGCCACCGGATCGAAAGCCTGAAAAAGTTGTTCAGGGGGCGCGCCCAGGTCTTCTATAATCACCGCTCGAATCAGGTCAACAGGGTCAGCAGGAGTCTGCGCCTGAAGTTTAGCCAGTTCTGTCGCGATCTCTGCGCCGACAAGATCAGGACGGGTGCTCAACATCTGCCCCAGCTTTACAAAAGTGGGGCCCAGTTCGCCCATGACCATGCGCAATCGAACTGAGATCGGCGCATCGGCGATTTTGTCCCCTTCTTTGCTTTTAAAAAACTCCTGGATGCTGGAGAACGGGAGAGGACGCATCCAGTCCGCCAATCCATATCTGACCAAGGCCTTCACGATCTCAGTTACACGACCGAGATCGCGTTGTTGCCTGGCTAGCGGATTAAAATCCATAGAGATAAATTAAACCTGTGGAGTGGCTGCCAGCTTGGTTTCCAGAAGTTCAAGGCGTTGAAGCAGTGATTCCACATCTTCCTTTCGCGCAATACCCAGACGGTCAAGTGCTGCATCCACACGGCGGTCCACCATTTGCTGGAGGGTGTCCGTAGTATGTTCCGCTGCCCTTTTTACGCCCGCTTTTAGCAGCCCTACCTGTACAAACGCCTGATCAATGCGCTGGTCGATTTTTTGCTCCATCTGTATTTTTGCTTCTTCAGACTTAAGCTGAAGCTCTTCATGCAGACGGCGCCCTTCTTCCTCGCTTAGTTGAGCCTCCTTGCTGACATCGGCAGCGACTTTCTGCAGCCTGTCCTTGGTTAGGCTTGCGAGGCCGATGCCCATGTAAACGCTTTTTTTGACGATATCAATCATATCCGTGAATCGTTAGAGGGTTGGGTTTTGGCTTATCAAAACACAGCCTAACACATTTTTATGCATACAACCAGTGGCTTGTGCTTCAACGCCCCGGCACAGTCCCACAATACAATATCATTATTGTCACAGTCTCATGCCGTCCAGCCCCCCTCCCCGTTGAATTATTGGAGATAAGGGGATTCGAACCCCTGACCTTCTCATTGCGAACGAGACGCTCTACCAACTGAGCTATACCCCCGGTGAATGGTCTGATGGGAGAAGTATGCTTAATTTTCACAACTGAGACAAGTACCATTTCTGTTCTGAATTTCTCATTTGATGGTTTTCATTCAGCCTTGTATCTGGCATTCTCATTCTGTTCTGCAGCACAGCCATGAGACTTAGAGTTCATGCCTTTATCCCCGGATTTATCCTGGCTGTATCTGCCATGGCAGCATTCGCCAGTGAGCGTGTGCTTGAGCCCGTGGGGCTTAGCACTGATGGGCGTTCATTAGAACTTCAGATCACAAAAAAGGAATTTCGTGTCTGGGGTGTCAATTATGACCATGACAGTGCGGAACCCAATGGCAGACTGATTGAAGATTACTGGATGGATGAGTGGGACACGGTGGTGAGCGACTTCCGTGAGATGAAAGAGCTGGGCGCGAATGTCGTGCGTATTCACCTGCAGTTTGGCAAATTCATGGCAAGCCCTGACGAAGCAAATGATGAGTCACTGGCCCAGCTACAAAAGCTGCTCGTGCTGGCAGAAGACACCGGCGTCTATCTGAACATTACCGGCCTTGGCTGCTATCACCAAGCTGATGTTCCCCCATGGTATGACGCGCTTGATGAAGCATCACGATGGAAGGCGCAGGCCAGGTTCTGGTTTCACGTGGCAAGTGCCTGCCGGGAGTCTAACGCAGTGTTTTGTTATGATTTAATGAACGAACCGGTCATTGGTGATGGCAAAGAGAAGGGCTGGCTGGCAGGTGAACTTGGCGGCAAACATTATGTGCAACGTATTACTCTGGATAAAGGAACGCGGAGTTCCACCGAGATCGCCGCAAAGTGGGTGAAGATGTTGGTTACAGCCATTCGAGAGACGGGAGCCACACAACTTATCACTGTTGGAGTCATCCCTTGGTCACACGTCTGGCCCAATGCCAAGCCGGTCTTTTATTCACCCGAGGCAGTCCAGCATCTCGACATTGTAAGCATACACCTGTATCCGAAGTCAGGGGAGATTCAAAAAGCCGTGGATGCCATGCGGGCTTATGAAATAGGCAAGCCGTTGATCATTGAGGAAACATTTCCCCTGTCCTGTAGTGTGGCCGAGTTAACTGAGTTCATGAAGAGCACAAAAAAAAGAACCTGCGGTTATTTCAGTTTCTACTGGGGAACAACGGCTGCTGAATATGCCCGTGATCGTGAGAAGAGTCTCAAAAATCATCTCATGCACTCGTGGCTAATAGAATTCAAGAGACTGGCCGGTGAGTTGCAATGATTTTGCAGGCCGTCAGGCTCTCTAATTAGTGAGGATGTTCAGTTCACTGGAAAGATTATGGCCCTCCGTGATCAGGTTTAACAGCGCAGGATGACTTGCGGCGGATGCCAGATGCCCCGTCGAATGCCTGGCCAGGATAACAATCCCAGAATAAACAACCCTACTGTTCGCCCGTTCCTCTTTACCAAGTTTTTCGTAGTTATCCATCAGGAGCTTACAATCCTCCCTAGGAATAGTTTCTGCAATGACCTGACGAGTCTCAGACCGTTTAAGCTTAACTGGGATGCTATGTTTTCTTAATACGCACGCTCTTTTGCTCTTCCAAAGCTTTCCGATAATGTAGCATTCCAAGGTTATTTCAGTGGGTATTTGGGTGGCATTTGCGACAGTAACTTCGACCTGCCACTTATAATCATTTTTCCCGGATGGCGAGGCTTTAAAACGATTGGATAAGCGTACTTTGGGAATTGCATTTACCTGGTCGCCGAGTTCTGTCATTTGAGCCTCCCACTGAGTGGTGTGCAGTTGATGATGATCAGAACCGGCAGTTTCACTGGCGATTGCCTGCAATGTTTTCAGATAAGCGGCGTCTCGATGTGAAAGTGGCGAATCCGATGATCTGGCCCGACTGGGGGCTACCAGACGGTAATTGGCAAATTCATTGGAGAACTCGGGTGCGACACTTGCGGGGACGACAGCTTCAAATACCAACTGCTGTCCGACATCAATCCCCCTGGTAATCCGGCCTGTGAACTGGTTGTTGCTGTTAAAGGCTCCCGATGCTTTTGCATAGTTCCAACCTGCAATGATTACAGCGGCCGTGGTATCCCGCTTCATGGGACCATACTCATTACGAAGCTTAATTCCCTGCCTAAGCAGAGCCTCCCCCCCCATGGCGGAGTGCTTTTCAGCCTGCGCCATGATGTCAAAGATATCAGCAAACCGCTTCTTTATGGAGTTTGGCTGGCTTGAATCCAAAGGCGCGAGTTTTTCGGCTATAAGTTTTTCTGCATTGTCAGGCAGCGCGCCAAAAACTGAAATGCTGAACCATGAAAAACTGTAAAGAAGCAAACGAAATGAAGGCATGATACGTGAGTGGAAAAAAGAATACCGGCGATGAATTAGCAATACCATAGAACGAATGTTCAATGGCATGATGGCACAGGCCGTCGCATTCTATTTATCCGGTCTGGAGAGATCATGATATGTGTTCTACGGTTCAGGGATACAGGGTATAAGGCCCTGAAGTATCGCGACCGATCATTCATTCATTCACCATCATAGAGCGTTTTTCATTCCTGTAGGCCTGCGCCAGCAATGTTACAGGCTGGGTTACTTCCTTACAGTTAGAAGACTGTCGTGTGACCAGGCCGCCTGCGAGCTGCAAGTGACATCCGGGATTGGATGTCGCGACTACAGACATTTGGGTTTTTGCAATGCAATCCAGCTTACGTTCCAATAACCTGGCAGACTGTTCAGGCTGAGTGATATTATAAACACCAGCGCTGCCACAGCACCAGTTGCTCTCAGGCAGCTCGACAAATTTAAGATGCGGGATGGAGCGGAGGATCTGGCGCGGAGCCGCAGTGATTTTCTGCCCATGGGTCAGGTGACAGGACTCATGATAGGTGGCTTCATCTACATTACAGGGTGCCGTGGGCTGTCTGAATGAAATCTCTACAAGCCATTCATGAATGTCTTTTAGTTTTGCATCCCAAAGTTGCGCACGTTTTTCATAACGGGCGTCCCCTTTTAGCAGACTGTGATAGTGCTTTAAATGAGAGCCACAACCACCGGCATTGCTGATAATGGCATCCAGCGACTCCACATCAAACTGATCCAGTTGTTTTCTGGCCAACTCACGCGCAAGCTCTGGGGCGCCGTTGTGAGCATGCAAAGAGCCACAACAAAACTGGACAGCCGGGGTAAAAACCTCACAGCCATTCGCCAGCAATACATCCACAGTATCCCGGTTGATATTTGAGAAGGCCAAATCCTGCACACAACCGGTCAACACAGCCACTCGATATCGTGAGGTCTGCGCCGGGGGTTTTTCAACTTCATCAATGATATTGTTGGAGAAGGCTGGGGATATCTGCGGAGTTTGAGGCTCCAGTCTGCGGAGGTTTGATGGGAGTAAACGAAGCAAGCCAGAAGTGCGTACCGCTTTCTGCAGCCCGCTCTGCTGATACCCCCTTAACAACCAGCCTACAGCACGCAGCAGACGCGGACGCATGAAGAGGACCTCCAGCGTAAGCCAGCGCCAGAAGCTACGCTGGGGCGTATCCAGCACCTGTTTTTTTTCCACCTCTGCGCGTGCTGTCTCGAACAACTCTGCATAGTTTACCCCGGCGGGGCAAGCGGTGGTACAGGCCAGGCACCCGAGGCAGTAGTACATCTCCTCCCCAAAAGAACGCGAAACAGGTTGTTCATCATCAGCAATAGCGCGCATCAATGCAATGCGACCACGAGGACTGTTTCTTTCCCGCCTGGTTTCAACATAAGTCGGGCAGGATGGCAGGCACATGCCGCAGTGCATGCATTGTTGCAACACGGAATAGTCCAGTTCTTTCAAAGTGCCAGCCATCGCAGTTGTAAAAGCTATTCGAATATCTTGCCGGGATTGAGCATTTTTTGAGGATCAAGAGCCTGCTTGATGTCTTTTAACAAGGCATAACTGTCATCTGTATATTGTTGTTTCAGGAAGACTTTTTTGGCCATGCCGACTCCATGTTCCCCTGTAATAGTTCCCCCCAGCCTGAGTGTTTCTTCCACGATTTCCTGCAAGGCTATTTCGACGCGGTGCATCTCTTCAGCATCACGTTCATTGGTAAGGAATGTGGGATGCAGATTCCCATCGCCCATGTGGCCGAAAGTACCGATCAACAACTGATGTTTCCCGGCGGTTTTTCTTATGAAACTGACCATTCTGGCAAGCTCACTGCGCGGCACGGTGACATCTTCCAGAATCGTTGTGGGTTTTACCCGAGCCAGAGCTGAGAATGCCTGACGCCTAGCTGAGGCAAGACGATTGCTCTCGGCTTCATCAGCGGCAATTTTCACCTCGCGTGCTCCGTGTTTAATTGCTATGGCCTGCATGCGTGCCGCTTCGTCATCAACGGCTGCGGGGTGACCGTCTGTCTCCATCAACAGGAGGGCCTCCACATCGGTCGGCAGGCCAATCCTGGCATAGTCCTCCACACAGCCCACGGTCACGCGATCTAAAAATTCCAGTGTGCAGGGAATGATCCTGGCGGCAATGATTGCGCTGACGGTTTCAGCAGCGGCCTCCATGGAATCATACAATGCCAGCATGGTCTTGCGTGCGGCTGGACGTGGCAGGAGCTTTAACAAGACTTCAGTGATAATGCCAAGCGTGCCTTCACTTCCTATGAAGAGGTCTTTCAAAGAGTAGCCGGCGACATCCTTTACGCACTTGTTTCCCAACTGAACAAGACGTCCATCTGGCAATACCACGGTGATGCCCATGACGTAGTCACGTGTAACGCCATACTTGAGTCCGCGAAGGCCACCGCTGTTTTCAGCCACATTGCCGCCAATGGTGGAAATTTTCATGGAGCCTGGATCAGGCGGATAAAAAAGCCCGTGTCTGGCGGCTGCGTCATCTATGTCTTTTGTGATGACTCCGCATTGTGCCTTTAAGGTCAGGTTACGTTCATCTATTTCCAGGATTTTATCCAGGCGAAGCAAACACAATACGAGTGACTGATCCACTGGGACACTGCCGCCGCTTAACCCCGTGCCACTGCCACGTGCAACCACAGGCACTGCGTATCTGGCTGCCAGCTTCACACAAGCAGCGACTTCCTGACTATTTGCAGGAAATGCAACGCATAGAGGTTTCTGCTTGATCGCCGCAGTGCCATCGAAGCTATAAGGCACGAGGTCCTCAGATTCCGTCAGCACTTGATCCGAGCCTACAGCTTGACGTATGCCCGAAAGAAAATCAGCTATCCTTGGTTCCATATTTCCCGGATAGTTTCAGACATTCAGCCACAGGAAGCAATCCTGCAGAAGGTGTTGGATGAGATAAACAAGCTGCGGCTGCTGCATTGCCCAAGGTGAGAGACTTTTCTATGGCCCACTCTTCATGCCAGCCATAAAGGTAGCCTGCTGCAAATGCATCCCCTGCGCCGGTCGCGCCAGCGATGTAGCCAGCGGGGAGTTGTAATGAACGTGAGGTGACGATCTGCCCATCCTTGGTCGCCACAGCAGCGCCACCATTAAAATGAATGACGACCTGTCTCCTGACACCAGCTTCTAAGAGCTTTACCGCTGCCTGCGCGCATTGTTCCAAAGTGCAGCCCTGTAATGAGGCTTGCAGTACTTTGCCGGCTTCAATTTCATTGATCACCAGCAAATCAGTAAAAGGAAGTGAACTGAGTGCGATCTCACGAAACTTTTCGTTTTCGGTACTTACCATATCGACAGATGTGGTAAGCCCGGCTTGCAAGGCGGCTTCCAGAAGTAATGAAGCACGGGTTCTCCCTTCCTGTACAAAAGAGTCCATGGCATCAAGCAGCATCAGGTATCCCAAATGCAAATGACGCGCCGGAGTCTGGGTAAAGTTCACATGCTGTTCTGTCAGCAAGGCATTGGCTCCTCGCTGATGAAAAAACGTCCTTCTACCCGTGGAAGATACCGTCATGGCATCTGTATAGGATGTGGGTGCCTGCTCCGTGATGTGCAACTGCTTCACATCAATATTTGCCGCTTTGCAATCCCTCAATATCCACTCCCCGCGCGCATCTGCCCCCACCAGGCCGGCGGCAGCCAGCGGCAGCGCTGGGTCCATGGCGGCAAGGTCTTTGAGCACATTATAAGGACCGCCACCGTTGCTTGAAGTTTCAGAGAGAATAGAAGCGAGCATATCCTGCTCTGGCCAGGTATTGATGATCTTTACATCATCAACGATAAAATTTCCTGCGGCTATTATGCCTCTGCGTGTAGTGGTAGCCATAAGATACAAATGATCTGATTAAAGGCCGACTATCTTTAATGAGTAGCGGTCATTTACATGTCCCAAGGATAGCTTCGCTCCATAAGCGGCACTAAGGCTGGCATCATGCAATGTGTCCTCCTTACTCCCCGAGGCCAGAACCCTGCCCTGTTTTAACAATAATACATTGGAGAAGCATGGAAGAATTTCCTCCACATGATGAGTTACCATGACAAGGGATGGAGACTCTGGCTGCCCCGCCATGTCTTGCAGCCATTGTAGAAAGTGCTCGCGAGCCACAGGGTCAAGACCCGCGCAGGGTTCATCAAGAATCAATACATCAAACTGTGACATGAAGGCGCGGCAGATGAGTATTTTCTGGCGCTCACCCTGAGACAACACTCCCCAGCGGGAGTCTATAAGATAGGCGCAGCCCATACGCTTCAGCAAAACGCGGGCTTCAGCCTCCAGGGATGCATCGCGTTCTCCCACGTAGTTGAGAATGGCGTCGCGGCCACTTACTACGGCATCCAGCACCGGCTCATAGGGCTCCAGATAGTGCGTGAGGGTGCTGGTCACCAGCCCTACGTGCTTGCGCACTTCACGCCAGTCTGCATGGCCGAACTCTGCATTCCCTACTTTAATCAACCCGGCTGTGGCCATTTCATAGCCTGTCAGACAGTTGATCAAAGAAGTTTTGCCACAACCATTGGGACCGAGAATCACCCAATGCTGCCCTTTCTGCACTGTCCAGTTGATGCCATCAAGGATGGCGCGATCCCCCCGGACAAAACGCAAGCCTGCTACCTGTAAAACGTTGCTCATGCTGGGATATTAACAACAGCGCCCTGCTGCTGAGACGCCAAGGCTGCAGCAAAAATCTGCTGTGTGGCGACGGCTTCCTCCACCGTAGCACAGCCAAAACGCCCGCCCAGTTTTCCTTCCCTTTCCATGAGGAAGGCCGCCCACATCTGCTGTATGACATCGGGGAAGCCCGGTTCAAAGATGCCGCCCGTTACAGCTTTGAATGGCATGCCAAATCCGAGGTCTGTTTTCTTCCAATACTGTTCCCTGCCCATTTCAAACTGCCACAATGTTTTAGGTTCCTTGGTTGAATACTTCACACCGCCTTCAGTGCCTAGCACTTCAATGAACCAGGTATTTGTCTCCCCTGGAGCAAGGCGTTTCATCTCCAGGCGTAGTGGAGTTTTATTTTCATCTATCTGCACCCAGGTATGCAGGATGGCGTTATCCCATGTGTCACATGCAGTGAAACCCCCTTTACCATCAGGGCGCTGGGCATAGCCCTTCTGAAGTTGTGCATAGACGGATTGAGGCTTCCAGCCAAACCTTAATGGCACGTGACAGGCATGCATGCCGAGGTCTCCCAGCACACCAATTTCTCCGCAGGTTTTACTGATGCGTTTCCAATTGGCAGGCTTGGTCGAGTCAAGATCACTGCTGTGATGAAATCCAGATACGACTTCAAGCACACGTCCCAGCTTTCCTGATTT
>Ga0182737_1004134_pt1 | contig 10061 bp, 9 predicted proteins | sample eDN5th30CBELigOP_FD_128878 | JGI IMG/M metagenome (GOLD analysis project Ga0182737, IMG submission 128878) | Enriched Organic Plus compost microbial communities from Emeryville, California, USA - eDNA 5th pass 30_C BE-Lig OP (version 2) (version 2) ... | reverse complement strand
CGCGCCGATTTCGGGGGTCCGTCTCGGCGGTACGGTGGACAGTCTTGCGGTTCACATCAATGTAGGGCAGTGATCTTTTTCGATAGCGAATTGCCTGCCGGATATTGCTTATGACCTATTGCGTTGGAATGAAAATCGATCGCGGCCTTGTATTCATGTCCGATACGCGGACAAATGCCGGGCTCGACAATATTTCTGTCTTCTCGAAGATGCGAAGCTGGTCCAAGCCCGGCGAGCGCGTGATCGTTCTGCTTTCGGCGGGGAATCTCGCGACGACGCAGGCTGTGGCGAGCCTTCTGGAAGAACGCATGAAGGCTCCGGCTGACCGGCATCCGTCAGTTTTCGATGCGCCATCAATGTTTCAGGTTGCACGTCTTGTCGGCGATACCGTCAAGGAAGTGATCCAGAGTTCTGCCACCGGAGGGCAGAATGCCGACGCTTTCGGTGCGTCTTTCATTCTTGGCGGACAGATCAAGGGCGGACAACCGCGCCTTTTCTACATCTATCCCGAGGGCAACTTCATCGAGAGTTCAGCCGATACGCCCTTCTTCCAGATTGGCGAGAACAAATACGGCAAGCCGATCCTCGTACGCGCCTATCAGGAGCAGATGAGTTTCGAGGAAGCGGTGAAGCTGCTGCTAGTCTCTTTCGACTCCACGCTGAAAGCCAATCTGTCCGTGGGGCTTCCGCTCGACATGCAGATTTATGAAGCGGGCAGCTTTGAAACTGGTGCCCGCAGACGATTTGAGGCCTCCGATCCTTATTATCAGACGGTATCGGAAAGCTGGTCGGAGGCGCTGAAATCTGCGCTGGAGCAATTACCGCCGTTCAGTTTCGACAGAGAATAGTGTCTTATAGCAGGCGTTAAAATGCGAACGCATCACACCTGAAAATGCTCAATCGCCGCACCGGCTAAACAAGTCTATGAAAAAGCCGGAGAAAAATTCCTCCGGCTTTGTTCGTTCTATATAATCAAATGATTAGAAGAACACTTTGAAGCGGTCGGCATCGTCCATGAAGGCTTTCTCGCCGAAAGGCTGTTCGTTCGAGCCGAACGGCATCTGAGCACGCAGCTTCCACGAGGCAGGAACATCCCAGACCTTGGCGACTTCCTGATCGATCAGCGGATTGTAATGCTGAAGGCTGGCGCCGATGCCCGCATTTGCAAGTGCGGTCCATACCGAATGCTGTGCCATGCCGCCCGACTGTTCAGACCAGACCGGGAAATTATCGGCATAAAGCGGGAAGTTTTCCTGAAGACCCTTAACGACGTTCTGGTCTTCATAGAACAGAACCGTACCGGCACCGGCAGCGAAGCTGTCGAGCTTGGCTTCCGTCTGCGCGAAAGCGTCGGCAGGAACGATCTGGCGAAGCGTTTCCTTCGCGATGTTCCAGAGCTTGTCGCTCTCGTCGCCGAACAGGATTACAGCGCGCGAGCTCTGCGAGTTGAAAGAGGAAGGCGTGTGCTTGACCGCTTCACGGATCAGCTCGGCAGTGTCTTCATTCGACAATGGAAGAGACTTGCCCAGAGCGTACTGCGTGCGGCGCTTCTTGATGGAATTCAGCAGGGAATTGTTCATTACTCTGTCCTGTGTTTCAGCGGTCCAACAGGCTGTCAGGCTTGGGATTTTCAAGACAACCTCATGAATGATGTTGACGGAAATATTGTTATTTTGGCTGCCGAAGCCAGCCCGTGTTTCTGAAACACACTGTCAACGATCCGTTGTTAGCCGGGTTTTACTGTTTACATTTTGATCGCCGCACCCATGCGTCGTTGGCGCTATACATGAGCCTGAACAGTGCAACTTCTGCGGCTTTATGGGGTTTACAAGAGCAATTGTTTATTGGAATCTAACTAAAACAGTGGGATTTAGGGTCGATGAATTGTCGACGCGCTTTCGCGTCGTTTTCGTGAAACGGGAAGAGGTCACGATAGTTTGAAGTCATTTATCATCATCGGAGCCGGTGCGAGCGGTATCATTCTGGCTGCACAATTGCTCCGGCGTTCACCAGAATCAGTCGTGCGAATTTTCGAGCGTTCCGGCCATTTGGGGGCAGGGATTGCTTATGCAACGGAAAACCCGAGCCATCTTCTCAATGTCCGCGCCAGCAATATGAGCGCATTTCCCGACCAACCGGATCATTTCGTAAACTGGTTGCAGTCGAGCGACATTGCCGGCGCCAGCCATTCGTGGGAACCGCACAGTTTTGCACCTCGTAAGCTCTATCGCTCCTATCTGGAGCATCTGATCACGCCTTATCTTTCCGAGAAGGATACACGTTTGACGGTTGAAAAGACCGGCGTTGTCGATGTCGCGCTGAAGGACGGCAGACCAACCGTTACCGCCGAGACTGGAGAAAAGTTCATCGCCGATGCTGTGATCGTGGCGACGGGCAACGAAGCTGCCATCGCAAAATCCGGCAATCACGTTACGGAATATTGGTCGAGCAATGGCTACTTCGATGTGCCAACAGATGCTCCGGTTGCGATATTCGGCACAGGCCTGTCGATGATCGATAGCGTTTTGTCGCTGCTTGATAACGGCCATCATGCTGAAATATATGCGATTTCGCGCCGTGGGCTTCTGCCCGCGTCTCATGCGCCCACACAAGCTTTTCCAATCGGAGCAGACGATCTGCCGGTATCGCTGGGCCTTTCGAAGCTTATGCAGCGCGTACGCGCCATGATGGTTGAAGCGGAAAAATCAGGTTCCGGCTGGCGCGGCGTGATGGATGGTTTACGTCCGCATACGCAGCATATCTGGGCGGGGTTGCCGATGTCGCAACGTCGCAGCTTTCTCCGTCATCTGCGTCCCTGGTGGGATGTGCATCGACATCGCATGGCACCGGCTGTCGCGGAACGTATCCAATCTGCCGTGAATAGCGGGCAACTTAGAGTCGCCGCAGGTCATCTTGTTTCGGTACGCGACGAAGGTCAGGGAATAGCAATCAGCTATCGCGCGCGGCATAGCCGACAGATCGAAAAACTGCACGTATCGACCGTTATCGATTGTCGTGGCGGTAATCCTCGTTTCTCGACAACCCGCAATGCGGCACTGATCGGCCTCGTGGAACATGGCTTGGCCCACCCTGATACGCTCGATCTCGGTTTCGATGTCACGCGTGATCTGCAAGTTCTTAATGCGCGAGGAGAGCCATCCGGTCCGTTTTTCGCTATCGGCCCGGTGACGAAAGGCGCATTTTGGGAGGTCACTGCCGTCCCGGACATCCGCGTTCAGGCTGAGCGGCTATCGGTTGTTTTGCTTGAAGGATGAAGCCGCTTCTGCGGCAAAAATTCACGAGAAGTTTTGTGTCATCCAGTTGAAAGGTTTTCAGGTCAATATAGCCAACAGTCAGATATCGCGGTTGGCAGTGGTCGATCAATTATAGATTTTCCGGTGCGGGGAACGATAAAATGATTCAAATCCATGCGATAAGCCATTGAAAGCTATTGCCATAATGTTCCGTGGCCGGTCATAATAACGCCATCGGAATATATGATTCCTCTCTACAACTTGCCGGAGCGATTCTGTTGCTGTTTTCTTGAGCGGTGCCTGCTTCGGATCAACCTTGATTTCGGCTAGGAGGCCTGTGGCGCATGATGATGGACGGCAGAATGCTTTTCCTGCTTGTCCTTCTACCATTTCTTGGCAGCGCCATAACCGGATTATTCAGGGGGGCTGATCGCAGCGGTTCGGCCTGGTTTACGGCAGCGATTGCGCTCGTCGCCTTTGTTGTAACCGCCAGCCTTTATCCCATTGTGTCGGACGGCAAGGTGCTTCACGGTACTGTGGAATGGCTTCCGGCCTATGGCCTCAATGTCACCTTTCGGATGGACGGCTTTGCCTGGCTTTTTGCTATGCTCATCACGGGCATTGGCCTGCTGGTCGTCATTTATGCGCGTTATTACATGTCGCCCGAAGATCCGGTGCCGAGGTTCTTCTCGTTCCTTCTGTCCTTCATGGGATCGATGCTCGGCGTGGTCCTGTCCGGCAATCTGATATTGCTGGCCGTGTTCTGGGAGTTGACCAGCATCTTCTCGTTCCTGCTGATCGGCTATTGGTATCACAATGCCAGCGCCCGTGACGGTGCCCGCATGGCACTGACCGTAACGGGTATCGGCGGATTCTGCCTGCTCGCAGGCGTTTTGATCCTGGGCCATATTGTCGGAAGCTACGATCTCGACAAGGTTTTGGCAGCGGGCAATATCGTGCGGACGCATCCGCTTTACAGCGTGGCGCTCATCCTGATCCTGCTCGGGGCCTTTACGAAAAGTGCGCAGTTTCCGTTCCACTTCTGGCTTCCCAATGCCATGGCGGCGCCAACACCCGTATCGGCCTATCTGCATTCGGCAACCATGGTGAAGGCAGGCGTGTTCCTGCTGGCGCGCCTGTGGCCGGTTCTCAGCGGAACTGAAGAGTGGTTCTGGATCGTTGGTTCGGCCGGTCTCATCACGCTTCTGATTGCCAGCTTCTTCGCGGTTTTCCAGCAGGACCTCAAAGGCCTGCTTGCCTATTCGACCATCAGCAACCTTGGCCTGATTACCGTTCTGCTTAGTCTTGGCAGTCCGCTTGCCGCCGTTGCTGCAATCTTCCACATGGTCAACCATGCGATTTTCAAGGCATCGCTGTTTATGGCCGCGGGCATCATCGACCATGAGACCGGCACCCGCGACATGCGCAAGCTGAGCGGGTTGTTGCGGCCCATGCCCTATACGGCAACGCTCGCCATGGTGGCGAGTGCAGCCATGGCGGGCGTGCCGCTGCTCAATGGCTTCATTTCCAAGGAAATGTTCTTTGCTGAAGCTGTTGAAACGCACCTGGCGTCCTGGCTCGATACGATCACGCCTTACGTCGCCACGATTGCCGGTATTTTCACGGTCGCCTATTCCGTACGTTTCATCTATTCGACGTTTTTCGGGCCACCACCGCATGACCTGCCGCATGAGCCGCACGAGCCGCCGCATTGGATGCGCCGTCCTATCGAGCTTCTGGTTCTGCTTTGCTTGCTGATCGGTATTATTCCGGGCCTTTCCATCGGACCGTTCCTGCATTCGGCTGTTCTGTCGGTATTGGGGCAGGCCACCCCTGAATATAGCCTGTCGGTCTGGCACGGCTTCAACCTGCCGCTAATAATGAGTATCGTCGCCATGATCGGCGGTATTCTTCTGCACTGGATGCTGAAGAACTATCTCGCCACCAGTGAAGACGGCCCGCCATTCTTCCGGCATTTGCAGGGGCAACGCATTTTCGAGCGTGTTCTGGTGACCTTGTCATGGAACTGGGCGCGCAAGGCAGAATCCTTCCTCAGCACGCGCCGTCTGCAGCCGCAGCTTCGCATCGTGGTTGCGGTGGCCGTCCTTGCAGCCGCCTGGCCGATTTTCGCTTCAGGCCTGCAGTCCGGTTCGCTTGGCACCCAGCCTGTGGACCCGATCTTCGCCGGTCTATGGATCCTCGGTGGAGCTTGCGCCATCGGCGCGGCCTATCAGGCGAAATATCACCGGCTGGCAGCGCTGATCCTTCTCGGTGGAGCAGGGCTTGTCACCTGCATCACTTTCGTCTGGCTTTCCGCGCCCGACCTTGCAGTGACACAGTTGCTGGTCGAGATTGTCACTACCGTTCTGCTGCTTCTCGGACTTCGCTGGCTGCCAAAGCGCTGGGAAGATCCTGATCCGCTCCCGGTGCAAATTGGCCCGCGCATCCGCCGTTATCGCGACCTGCTGCTTGCAATCGGCAGCGGAGCAGGGGTAGCGGTCATCGCCTATGCGGTGATGACGCGAATGTCGCCCAGCAGTATTGGCGACTATTTCCTCGAAAACGCCTATTCAGGTGGCGGTGGCAAGAATGTCGTAAACGTCATTCTGGTCGACTTCCGCGCTTTCGATACTTTTGGCGAAATCGCCGTTCTCGGCATTGTGGGTCTTACGGTCTTCGCGCTCCTGCGCCGTTTCCGCCCCGCGCCCGACACAACCGGATCGACTGCCCAGCAGAAGATTCAGGATGCCTATGACGAGGCCGCACCCGACCGCAAGGCAGGCGAAACACTGGCTGATTATCTGGCCGTGCCGTCCGTCATCATGCAATGGCTATTCCCGGTCATTATCGTGCTGGCAGTGCATCTGTTCCTGCGCGGTCATGATCTGCCGGGTGGCGGGTTTGCGGCCGGCATCACGCTCGCAATTGCATTCCTGCTGCAATATCTGGCGTCAGGCGCGCGAGTGGTAGAAGACCGCTTGCGCATTCTGCCCTTGCGCTGGATCGGGTTGGGGTTGCTGTTTGCGGCAGCGACAGGCGCTGGATCGTGGTTCTTTGGCTATCCGTTCCTCACCACGTTCTTCCAATATACGGAAATACCGCATATCGGAAAAATGCCGACGGCCAGCGCCCTGCTGTTCGATCTTGGTGTCTTCACCCTCGTGGTGGGCGCTACCGTCCTTGTCTTGATCGCTCTCGCGCACCAATCGCTACGTAAGCATCGTGTCGAGAAGCTTGCCGCAACGAAGGAGGAGAACTGATGGAACTCGTTCTTGCTCTGGCAATCGGCGTGTTGATGGCATCAGGCGTCTGGCTCATTCTTCGTCCGCGTACATTCCAGGTAGCGATCGGCCTGTCGCTGGTTTCCTACGCCGTCAATCTCTTCATCTTTTCGATGGGACGCTTGCGCACGAACGCTGCCCCTGTGCTCGACAGCGGCGTTGACGTTCAGGCCGCACAATATACCGATCCGGTGCCACAGGCGCTCGTTCTGACCGCCATCGTCATCGGTTTCGCAATGACCGCACTTTTCCTTGTCGTGCTGCTCGCCTCGCGCGGGTTGACACGTACGGACCACGTGGACGGCAAGGAGAACTGATGTTGGACTGGAAAACGCACCTCATCGTTGCTCCAATCATCCTGCCCCTCGTCACCGCGGCTGTCCTGCTGCTGTTCGATGAGCGCAAGCGCAAACTCAAGATGGCCATCAACTCCATCTCGACCTTGGGGTTGATTGCGATTGCCATCACGCTTGCCGGCATGGCAAGCGACAGGGCGCCCGACGCTCTGGTTTACCTGATTGGCAACTGGCCCGCACCTTTCGGCATCGTGCTGGTGCTGGATCGTCTCGCGGCACTCATGCTTATGCTGACCAGCCTGCTTGGCATGGCTTCGCTCAGCTTCGCACTCGCACATTGGCACAAGGCCAGCCCACACTTCCATACAATCTTCCAGCTTTTGCTGATGGGGCTGAACGGTGCATTTCTGACTGGCGATCTGTTCAACCTCTTTGTTTTCTTCGAAGTCATGCTGGCGGCATCCTACGGTCTGGCGCTGCATGGGTCAGGCCCGGCACGCGTAAAGGCTGGCATGCACTATATTGCCGTCAATCTTGTCGCGTCGTCTCTGTTCCTGATCGGTGTCAGCCTGATCTATGGCGTGACCGGCACATTGAATATGGCCGATCTTGCACAGAGAATTCCGCAGGTCGCGGTTGAAGACCGTATGCTGCTTGAAGCAGGGGCGGCAGTTCTGGGTGTTGCCTTCCTCGTCAAGGCAGGCATGTGGCCCCTCAATTTCTGGCTTGCGCCAACCTATACGGCTGCAGCAGCACCGGTGGCAGCGGTATTCGCCATCATGAGCAAGGTCGGCATTTATGTTCTTCTGCGCCTGTCGCCGCTGATGTTCGGTATCGGTGCCGGTTCTTCCTATGGTTTCGGCAATGACTGGCTCTATTTCGGCGGGATGGTCACGCTTGCCTTCGGCCTGATCGGGGTCGTCGCATCGCAGGCAATGGGTCGCCTCGCCAGCTACAGCATTCTCGTATCCTCCGGCACTTTGCTGGCTGCCATCGGCAGCGGTAACACAGCCATGACCGGCGCAGCGCTGTTCTATATGGTCAGTTCCACGCTCACCATTGCAGCGTTTTTCCTGCTGATCGAATTGATCGAACGCGGACAGGATGCGGCTGCAAACGTTCTTGCCGTTACCATGGAAGCCTATGGTGACGACGAGGAGGAAGAAGACGAGGACGAGATCGGGGCAGTGCTGCCCGCGACCCTTGCCGTCCTGGGAACATTCTTCGGCATTTGCGCGATATTGCTGATCGGCCTGCCGCCGTTCTCCGGCTTTATCGCCAAGTTCCTGATCCTTGCAGCCGTTTTCAACGGTGATGGTCCGACGCCGCAACTCGCAATGCCTGTCAGCCCGGCAAGCTGGGCACTGGTCACGCTCCTTCTGTTGTCCGGCCTTTCAGCGCTGATCGCGATGACACGTACCGGCATTCGCACTTTCTGGGCGTCCCTCGAAGGCAATGTGCCTCGCGTTCTGGTGCGGGAAGTCGTGCCAATTGCAGGGCTTCTGGCAATCTGTCTGGCGCTGACAATCGCTGCCGGTCCGGCCATGCGCTATATGGATGAAACGGCGCGTTCGCTGCATAATCCGGCGTCCTATATCAGTAGTGTCCTCAATGCGCCGCGCGCAGGCACCGAAACGGAGAGGGCACAGTGAAAAGAATCCTGCCTTATCCGCTTCTGTTCGCCTCGTTGCTCCTGTTCTGGCTGCTTTTGAACGGCTTCACACGGGCACAGCTCCTGCTTGGCGCGATCATCGCGCTCGTGGCGTGTCTCATCATGACGGCCTTGCAACCGCAGAAGAACCATATTCGTTCGATCCCGACGATGCTCTGGCTGTTCGGCACCATGAGTTATGACATCCTGCAATCCAATATCGCGGTGGCAGGCATCATTCTGTCACGCAAGCGTAAGCGGCGTCCGGGCTTCGTCGTTATTCAGCTCGATCTGGAAAACCGGACCGCGCTTGCCGTTCTCGCCTGCATCATCACTGCAACGCCGGGCACGGCGTGGGTGGACTACAACGCTGCAAGACGCGAACTGACCATCCACGTGCTCGATCTGGATGATGCGCAGGCGTGGCGGGACACGATCAAGGGAAGATATGAGCAACCGCTTATCAAGATATTTGGAGCGGCTGACATCATGGAAGAGGAGAAATCCGCATGAGCGCAGTTATCATCTTCTGGTCCCTGCTTGCTGCTCAGCTAATGCTTCTCGGTGCACTGGCTTGCGTGGTCTACAGGCTGCTTGTAGGCCCGCGTGCGCAGGATCGCATTCTCGCCGCCGATGCGCTTTACCTCAATGCACTGCTTCTCCTGATTACGTTCGGCATACGCACGGGCAGCATCATCTATTTCGAGACGGCGCTGATTATCGCTCTTCTTGGTTTCGTCGCCACTGTGGCGCTGTCCAAGTTCCTCATGCGCGGGGAGGTGATCGAATGATCAATGCAGGCGAACTTCCCGTATGGGCAGCTATAGTCATTGCTTTTTTTCTGGTCGCCGGTGCCTTCCTTACGCTCGTCGGGTGCATCGGGCTTGTCCGTTTCAAAAGCTTTTATGAACGCGTTCATGCGCCCACACTTGGCTCGTCCTTCGGAGCTGGCGGCATCCTGATCGCGTCGATAATATTTTTCTCCATCTTGCAATCGAAGCCGATTCTGCATGAAGTGCTTATTACCGTCTTTGTGGTCGTCACAACGCCGGTAACGCTCATGCTGCTCAGCCGCGCCGTGATCCATCGCGACAGAACGCAGGACAGCAAGGAGCTGCCTTCATCTTCCGACCCGCTATAGGTCTGTAGGTATCATGCTTGAGGGTGCGGAGAGGGCGGAAAGCCAGCGTTTTCCGCCGCACCAAATGGGGAAACTCGCTGCTCCGTCATGGACGCAGCGGCTGTCGCTTCCGGGCTGACCGGAGACCTGTTTTGGAGTTCGCTTCAAGACCGGCTATCCTGCCCACCGGAAACACCATCTGCCATTTGCCGAATCCCTGGCCTGATTGCCCACCGATTGCGGAGCGGAAGCAGCGGCCTATCGTCGTTTCGGACATTTGGAGGAGTGTCCCGGGGCTGCGGCCAATTGTCCATTCGGGCCTTTGCCAGGGACAAGCGGATTGAAGGATGAGGCCATTTGAATTATCTGAATTTCAGTAATTTCTGAAAATTCAGAATTTACGGGAGAGAGAATTTTGGAATTGTCGCCAATCGTTCAGTCGTTCGTGCTCCACTTCGG
>Ga0182737_1004129_pt1 | contig 10066 bp, 9 predicted proteins | sample eDN5th30CBELigOP_FD_128878 | JGI IMG/M metagenome (GOLD analysis project Ga0182737, IMG submission 128878) | Enriched Organic Plus compost microbial communities from Emeryville, California, USA - eDNA 5th pass 30_C BE-Lig OP (version 2) (version 2) ... | reverse complement strand
CGCTATCAGCAGGACAATGCCTGGACCTGGGAACATCTGGCGCTGACGCGGGCGCGCCCCATCTTCGGCTCGGCGGCGGGGCGTGGGGAGGTGCAGCGGGTGATCGACGACGTGCTCGCCATTCCGCGCGACCCGCGCGACCTTGCCCGGCAGGCGGTGAAGATGCGGGCGATGATTGCTGCCCACAAGCCCGCCGCCGGGGCGCTGGACGTGAAGCTGGCGAGCGGGGGCCTCGTCGATCTGGAATTTCTGGTGCAGGTGACGCAACTCGGCAACCAGACGGCGTTCGACCCGGACCTCGGGCGGTCGATCGAAATGCTGGCCGGGGCTGGATTGCTGGATCCCGGTCTCGGAGAGGCGCATGACCTGCTCACGCGCTATCTGGTGGTGTCGCGGCTGGTCTCGCCCGGTTCGGCCGAACCGCCGGAGGCCACGCGCGCGCTGGTCGCGGCGCGGTGCGGCGCGAAAGACTGGCAGAGCCTGCTTGCCATGCTGGACGAAGCGCGGCAAAGCGTCGCGGCGAGCTGGGGCGAGGTCGTCGCCAGCGTTCCGGCGGAGGAGGCAGGACATGCTTGAGACAGGTGACGCGATTCCCGAAGGGACGTTGATGGATGCCGATGGAGCATCCTTTCCCCTGTCGCGCTATCGCGGGCGGCCGCTGGTCGTCTATTTCTACCCCAAGGCCGACACGCCCGGTTGCACCAGCGAGGCGAAGGATTTCAGCGAACTGGCGGACCGGTTCGAGGAGGCCGGCGTGGCGGTGGTCGGCATATCGCGGGACAAGCCGGCGAAGCTCGCCAGATTCCGCGACAAATATGGGCTGAAGGTGTCGCTTGCCTCCGACGAGGATGGCGCGATGTGCGAGGCGTTCGGCACCTGGGTCGAAAAATCCCTCTACGGCCGCACCTATATGGGCATCGCCCGCGCGACCTTCCTGTTCGACGCGGCGGGGAAAGCCGTGCGCGTCTGGCCGAAGGTCAAGGTGAAGGGCCATGCCGCCGAGGTGCTGGAGGCCGCCCGGGCGCTGGATTGAGGGGCATGACGGAGGGTGACGATCCCGCGCGGGAGAGCATCGCCGCCGCCTGTCGCCGCGTGCTGCTGACCGCGCAGCCCCGGCAGAAGCTGATGGCGGCGCGGCAGGTCGCGCGCGACTGGCGGCTGGGCCGCGTCGCGCATCGGTTCGACGTGGCGATGCCGGATCGGCCCGACTGGCCGGACAAGCCCGAGTTGCTGCCGCCCAACCGCATGCCCAAGCGCGGCAAGGCCGGGTCGGAGCGGGCGCGCATCGCGATGCTGCATGCGCTCGCCCATATCGAGTTCATCGCCATCGATCTGGCGTTCGACATGGCGGCCCGCTTCGGCGACCGGTTTCCGCGCGGCTTCGTGGACGACTGGCTGCGCGTGGGGGCGGACGAGGCGATGCATTTCGCGCTGCTCGACCGGCGGCTGCGCCAGCTCGGCAGCCATTATGGCGCGCTGCCTGCCCATGGCGGCCTGTGGGAAGCGGCGGAGGAGACCGCGCATGATCCGCTCGCCCGCCTCGCCATCGTGCCGATGGTGCTGGAGGCGCGGGCGCTGGACATCACCCCGACGACGATCGCGCGCTTCACCGAGGCGGGCGATACCGCCTCCGCGAGGATGCTGGGAAGAATCATGCGGGATGAAATCCGCCATGTGCGTTTCGGGACGAAATGGTTCGAGGAAGGGGCGAAGCGTTTGGGCGTGTCCGCCCCAAATCATTACCAAAACCTTGTAAATCGGCACTTTAGGGGCCGTTTGAAACCGCCCTTCAACGACTCGGCGCGCGATCAGGCCGGTTTAACGCGGGAATATTATCTGCCGCTTGCTTAATAACGCCTGTCTGGCAGACAGGGTTCCCACGGGGCAGGGACGTTTCTGCTGACACAGAAGTTCAATCCGCCAGAAACATGGTTTCGGCGAACAGATAGGGTCGCAATGTCTAAAGCTGACTTCAACACCAACGGCCGCGGCCTTGATCGGTTCCGCTTCCTGTCCGGTTCCCGCAAGATTTTTTTCGCCCTGTTCGCGGCGGGTCTGTCGATCGCTGCGGCGCCTGCTCATGCCGATACCGTCAAGACCGGCGCAGCGGTGGTGGACAATGACGACGACCCCTATAGCGACGATCTGAGCCTTGCCGACAAGAAGGTGTTCCAGGGAGAGGATGCCACCTTCGCCAACCTGTTTTCCAGCTGGAAGCGGCTGGACAATGGCGGCATGCCCGCCGCGCGCGCCAGCGTCTACATCCCGACGGGCCGTCCGGTGGACAATCTGGCGCTGACCAGCAATTACGGCGCGCGCAACGATCCGTTCAATGGCCGCACCCGCATGCACAAGGGGATCGACATTCCCGGTCCGGTGGGCACCCCCATCTATGCGACCGCCGACGGCATCGTCAGCCGCGCGCAATGGGTGAACGGCTACGGCAATCTGGTCGAGATCGCTCATGGCAACGACACCGAAACCCGCTACGGCCATCTTTCCAAGCTGATCGCCGAACCCAATCAGCGCGTGCGCCGGGGCCAGCTTATCGGCCTGATGGGCTCGACCGGCCGCTCGACCGGCAGCCATCTGCATTATGAAATCCGCATCGCGGGCAACGCGATCAACCCGCTGCCCTTCGTCACCGGTTCCGAACGCGCGATGGCCCTCAACAGCCGGGGCGATGTCGCTATGGGCGGCCCGACCAGCCAGGAAGAAAAGCTGGCTTCCAAATAAGGAAGCCGCGACAGGAATCCGACAGAGGCGCCCCTGCGGCGCCTTTTTCCTTGCGGGGCGGCAGGGGGCTGACCGGGTTGGCGCGGCTTCGCCTGCACCTTGCTTCTTTTTCCCTCCGCGCCGCTCTGCTCTTTCCTTGCGGCGCCCCGGCGCCATCCCTATCTAGACAGCCATGAGCGACATCATCCTTACCCCTTCCGCCGCGGCGCGTGTCGCCTGGATCGCGCAGAAGCAATCGAAGCCCGCGATATTGCGGCTCGCCGTGGAAGGCGGGGGGTGCTCCGGTTTCCAGTATCGCTTCGGCCTTGCCGATGGGGTGGAGGCGGATGACCTGTCTGTCGAAACCGACGGGGTGACATTGGTGGTCGATTCCGTCAGCCTCGACCTCGTGCGCGGGGCGGCGGTGGATTATGTCGAGGATCTCGGCGGGGCCGCGTTCAAGGTGACGAACCCCAATGCGACCGCCGGGTGCGGTTGCGGCTCCAGCTTTTCCATTTAGGCGTATCCGGGCCTTGACGCGGGACGGCATTTCCGCTCCCTGAGGCGCATGCGTATCGCCAGCTTCAATATCAACGGCATCAAGGCCCGCCTGCCGCGTCTTCTCGAATGGCTGGAGGAAACCCGGCCCGACATCGCCTGTCTTCAGGAACTCAAGACGTCCGACGAAACCTTCCCCGCGCGGGAGATCGAGGCGGCGGGCTATGGCGCGCTCTGGCATGGGCAGAAGGGGTTCAACGGCGTCGCCATATTGGCGCGCGAAGGCCAGCCGCAAGAGGTGGCGCGCGGTCTCGACGGTGAGCCGGAGGACGAGCACAGCCGCTATCTGGAAGCCGATGTGCGGGGCCTGCGGGTGGCCAGCATCTATCTGCCCAACGGCAACCCCTGTCCGGGGCCGAAATTCGACTACAAGCTGCGCTGGATGCGGCGTCTGCGCGCGCGGGCGGCGGAAATCCGGGCGGAAGAGGTGCCCGCGATCCTTGCGGGCGACTATAATGTCATCCCCTATGATCGCGATGTCTGGTCAGTGAAGGCCATGGCTGACGACGCGCTGATGCAGCCGGAAAGCCGCTCCGCCTATCGCGCGCTAACGGGCGATGGCTGGACGGACGCGCTCGCCGCCATCCATCCGGCGGGCGGGGTGTGGACCTATTGGGATTATCAGGCGGGCGCGTGGCAGCGGGACGCCGGTTTTCGCATCGATCATCTGCTGCTGTCCCCGGCGGCGGCGGACCGCCTCGTCACCGCGCAGGTGGACAAGGCCTATCGTGGTCGTGAAAAGGCGAGCGACCATGCGCCCGTCTGGGCGGAACTGCGCGACTGAACAGGGTCGGGCCGTATAAGGTGAAAGCAGGAGGACGGGGGCTGATGCCTTCCGTCCTCCCTTTGCTATCGGCGCAATCGCCGGGTCAATATTGGTAGCGCAGCGTGAAGGTGACGTTGCGCGGCTCGCCAAAGGCAAGCTGGTCATAGAAACCGATCTGCGAATAATATTTCTTGTCGAACAGGTTATCGACGTTCACCTGCGCCGAAAGGCCCTTCAGGAACTCGTAGCGCGCCATCAGATTGACCAGCGCATAGCTTTCCACCTTCAGGCGCTCCGGTCTTTTGGTCGTCGGGTCGCCGGGAACGGTCAGCACCGGATTGGCGCTGTCGGTATAGCTCATGCCCTCCCAATTGACGCCGCCGCCAATCGACAGGCCCTCCAGCGTGCCCTTGAAATCATAGCTGGTGAACAGCCGCAGCAGCTTGTCGGGGAACAGGGTGTTGACCCCCTTCTTGTTGGCGTCCTTGGCGCTGAACTGCGTATAATTCACGCTGACCGACCAGTTGGGCAGGATCTCGCCATTGGCTTCGACCTCGAAGCCTTTGCTCCTCGCGCCCTTGGCGGCATAGGAAGCCTGGTCGATGGTGCCGGGGATGAGATGGCCGATGTCGGCCTGGGCGAGATTGTCCTGTTCGATCCGGAACACCGAAATGGCGGTGTTCAGCCTGCCGTCGAAGAAGCTGCTCTTGAGGCCTGCCTCATAATTGGCGCCGGTAATCGGCGGGAGATAGCCTCCGTTCCGGTCCCGCGCATCCTGCGGCTGGAAGATTTTCGTATAGCCGGCGTAGATCGTGTGATGGGGGACAATGTCGTACAGCACCCCGGCATAAGGCAGGAAGCGATTGCGGTCGCCATAATCGATCGCGCTGCCATAGGAGAGTCCCTTGCGCGTCCAGGAACTCAGCCGGCCGCCCAGAATGACCTTGAGCGGGTCGGCAATCGACAGGCGGGTGGCGGCGAAATAGCCCCATTGCCTGGTTTGCAGGTCGCGATCATGCGATTCCGCGCCCCATCGCGGTTCCGGAATGGAGCCGTCCCATGTCAGATAATTGCCGATGGTCAGCATATCCGCGGTGGGATAGCTGAAGAAATCATGGTCCTGCTTCGCGAAGCTGGCGCCGAACATCAGTTCATGGTCGCGGCCGAATAGCTGATAGGTTCCGTTGGCGCGGAAGCCGACATCGATCTGCTTCAGGTCGCCTTTGTAATTCGCGGCGAAGGCACCCATGCCAAGGCCGGTAGTCCTGTCCGGGCTTCCCGAAAGATAGAGCAACTGCATATCCGCCTTGTTGCGGGAGAAGTTGCCGTAGAGCTTCACCGACCAGCTCTCGCCGATCTTCTGGGTGAGGTTGGCGAACCAGGTCTGGTTGGTCGAACTCCAGTTCGTCCAGTCCGCGCCGATCGTCTTGGAACGCGGCCAATCGGTCCGGCTGCCGTCCGAATACCAGACCGGCAGGCCACCCCATTGCGTCCCGCGCGGGCTGTTATCCTGATAGCTGGCGCCGAAGCTGAGACGCGTATCGGGGGTCAGGTCTGCATCGACCACGCCATAGAGCACCAGCTTCTTGTTATGGAGCAGATCGACGAAGGAATCGCCCTCCTCATATTTGGCGACCACGCGGGCGCGCACGGCGCCGTTCGCGCTGAGCGGCGACTGCACGTCGCCCATCACGAAATAATTGCTCCAGCGGCTGACGGCGGCGGTGGCGACGGCGGAGAGAGTGTCGCTGTCCGCATGTTTGCGGATGAGGTTGATCGAGGCGGAGGGGTTGCCCGCGCCGGTCGTCAGGCCGGTTGCGCCGCGCACGATCTCCACCCGGTCATAGAGGGCGATATCGATCTCCGATTCGCCCGCGCTGTAGGCGGAGTCCCATTGCAGCGGCACGCCGTCGATCTGGTAATTGTCGATCTGGAACCCGCGCGCGGAGAAGCCGTTGCGGGCGCTGTCGAAGGATTTGGACGACACCCCCGCGGCATTGTTGATGACATCGCTCAGGGTGCGGATCGCCTGATCCTCCATGCGCTGGGCGGTCATCACCGTGACGGACTGCGGCGTTTCCTGAATGGTGAGGCCCAGGCCGGTCGCGGAATCGAGGCGCTCATTGGTGGTGTAGGAGGCGGTGACGACGATGCTTTCGTCCTTGTCCGTCCGGTCCCCGGCGGAGCGGGTTTGGGCGAGGGCCGGAGCGGAGAGAAGAAGCGCCAGCGGCGACGCGCCGCCGAGCAGGAACAGTAGGGGACGCATGGCTTTCATGGTGAAGCTCCCTGAATCAGCAAGTCATTATTGATAATGATAATCAGTGTTGATCGCATATTCTCGGCTCCATTTTCTGTCAATGGAGCGACCCCAAATTATATATACCCGGATTATATTGACATAATTATATCCGGGTATATATAGGCGCCAAAGGAGTGAACAGAATGGCGTATCTGACAGCATTTGACGGAGAAAAGCGGGTTGCGGGCGGCACGGAGGAGGAGATGCGCGTCGTGCTGCGTGCGATGGGGCCAAAGGCGGCGCAGGTGCTGCTGTTCGACGACGGCACCGGCCGTCAGGTCGATATCGACCCGCGAGACGAAGCGGAAAGGGCGGGGCAGGGGCGCGCGCGCGGCAGGCCCGCCCTCGGCGTGAAGGCGCGCGAGGTCACGCTGCTCCCGCGCCATTGGGAATGGCTCGCGCGTCAACCGGGCGGGGCATCCGTCACACTGCGCAAGCTGGTCGAGACGGCGAGCCGGACGGACGACGCGCGCGCGACGGCGCGGCGGGCGATGGACGCGGCCTATGCTTTCGCCACCGCGCTGGCGGGCAACAGCCCCGGCTACGAAGCGGCGATCCGCGCGCTCTATGCGGGCAATCAGGCCGGTTTCGAGGAGGCGACGGAGACATGGGCGCCGGACGTCCGCGATCATGCGCGCGGCCTCGCCGCCCCGGCCTTCACCCAGGAGTGAAGGCCGGGAGAGCCGGGGTCAGAGCATCTTTTCGTAGACGGTATAGACCTTGTTCACCCGGCTCTCGATCGCATCGGCGATGGCGTTCATCCCCTGATTGTCGTCGAGCACCCAGCCGATCTCGCCGCGCGTGGCGCCGAATTTGGCCACCGCGTCGCGGCGGATATATTCGATCATCATGAAGGCGAGCTGGCTCGCCATGCGCGATGCCTGAAGCCGTTTCACCACGCCCATCAGGGGCACCCGCATCGTGCGCACGCGCGGCTTGCGCAGCCACCAGAGCAGCCTCGCCCAGCCGAACGGCCAGAGCGAACCGTTCATCGGCGCGATCGCCTCGTTAAGGTCGGGCAGCGTCATCATGAAGGCGACCGGCTCGCCGTCCAGTTCGGCGATGCGGATCAGGTCCTCGAACACGATGGGCTTCAACTGCTTGCCGAAATGCGCGACCTCCGCGTCGGTGATCGGCACGAAGCCCCAATTGTCTCCCCACGCATCGTTGAGGATGGCGAGGATGATGGCCGCTTCCTCGTCGAACTTGCGTTTGTCGACGCGGCGGATGCGGATGCGGTCGCTCTTCTCGCCGGATTGCACGATGCGCTGGATCAGCGGCGGGAACTGCTGGGCGATGTCCAGTTCATAGGTGCGCAATTCCTTGACCGGCCGGTATCCTGCGGCCTTCACCCAGCCCTGATATTGAGGCAGGTGATGGCCCATCATCACCGTGGGGGCATGGTCATGGCCCAGCGTCAGCAGGCCGGGCTCTTCCCAGATGGAGAGCGAGATCGGGCCGAGCACGCGGGTCATGCCCCGCTCGCGCAGCCAGTTTTCCGCCGCCTCGATCAGCGCGAGGCCCGCTTCCTCGTCCAGTGCCTCGAAAAAGCCGAAATTGCCGGTGCCCGGTCCCATCCCCTGTTCCGGCGGCATGCCGAGCGCCAGCCGGTCGAAATGGGCGGAGATGCGCCCGACCACCTTGCCGTCGCGGCGGGCGAGGAAATAGCGCGCCTCGCCATGTTCGAACCACGGGTTTTTTTCCGGCAGGATGATGCCGTACACCTCGTCCTTCAGCGGCGGCACCCAGTTGGGATCGTTGCGATACACCTCCCACGCGAAATCCACGAACGCGCGAAGATCGGCCTTGCCGGAAACGGGGGAGATCACCAGATGGGAATGTGCCACGATCATGCCTTATGCTGCGAGGCGGTTAGCACTGCGTGTGCCTGATGCTTTTTGTCAAGTCGCCCGCGCCGCCGGATTGGTTTATGTCACGGTGCTGCCATGATCTGCGCGCAATTGGCTTTTAGGACGGCTGCATGACTGCTTTGAAGAAAATCGAGGTTCAGCCCGCCGATGCGGAGCGGGAAGAGGGCATGGCCGCCGCGCCTAGAGCCGCGATTCCCGACGATGTAGCGATGCTGCGCGCGGCCGCCGAACTGACGCGGGACATATCGAAGGCGCGGCCCGGCATTTACTGGCCCGACCTGCTCGCTTCGGCCGCCGTCGGCTATGCGGCGCTGGCGGGCGCGATACTGATCGGCAACTGGCCGGTCGCGCTGCTGTGCGGCGTGGTCGCGGTGATCGCGCTTTATCGGGCGCTGGGCTTCATCCATGAGCTGACCCATGTGCGCGACGGCGCCCTGCCGGGTTTCCGCTTCGGCTGGAACCTGCTGGTCGGCGTGCCGCTTTTGATCCCGTCCTTCCTCTATGAGGGCGTGCATACGCTGCACCATCAGCGCATCCGCTACGGCACGGTGGAAGACCCGGAATATCTGCCGCTGGCGTTGATGAAGCCGTGGTCGCTGCCGCTGTTCATCGTCGTGGCGCTGCTCGCGCCGGTCGGGGTGTTGCTGCGTTTCGGCGTGCTGACGCCGCTCGGCCTCGTCTTTCCGCCGCTGCGCCGCCGGGTGGCGGAGAAATATTCCGCTCTCTCTATCAATCCGGCTTTCCGCCGCCGCCCCGCCGAGGGCGACCTGCGGCGGCAATGGTTCTGGCAGGAAACGGGCGCGATGCTCTGGGCCTTCGCGCTGATGGCGAGCGTGCCGCTGCTGGGCTGGAAGCCGCTGCTGGTCTGGGCGGCGGTGCTGTCGGGCGTCGCGGTGCTGAACCAGTTGCGCACGCTGGTTGCCCATTTGTGGGAGAATGAAGGCGATGCGATGACGGTGACGGCGCAATATCTCGACTCGGTCAATGTGCCGCCGCCCGCGCTGCTCGCGCCGCTGTGGGCGCCGGTTGGCCTGCGTTATCATGCGCTGCATCACCTGCTGCCGAGCCTGCCCTATCATGCGCTGGGCGAGGCGCACCGCCGCCTGGTCAAGCGGCTGGGCGCGCAGTCCACCTATGGGCAGGCGAGCTATTCCGGGCTGTTCCTGCTGGTCGGGCGGCTGGCGCGCGCGACGATGGGGCCGCGCTGACTATTCCTCGGTGCGGATGAGCACCGCTTCACCCAGCAGCAGGAAGAGCATGAACGGCGCCCATGCCGCGAGGAAGGGCGGGTAAGCGCCCAGATTGCCCATCGCCAGCGCGAAATTATCCGCGACGAAATAGGCGAAGCCCAGCGCCATGCCGATCACCGCGCGCACGAAAAGCTGACCCGAACGAGCAAGGCCGAAGGCGGCGACGGAGCCCAGCAGCGGCATCAATATCGCCGATAGCGGCCCGGAAATCTTGTGCCAGAGGCTCGCTTCCAGAGAGGCGACGGGGCGGCCTGCGTCGCGCAGGTCGGCGATCGCGCGGCGCAACTCCGCGAAGGGCAGGCCATCGGGATCGACCTTGGCGAGCGTGAACTGTTCGGGACGGATGTCGGCCCCCGCGTGGAAGGTTCCCAGATCGCGCACCGTGCCCCGGTTCACGTCGAACATCCGGGCCTTTTGCAGCACCCAGTCCTTCGTCGCCGGGTCGTAGCGGCCAATATCCGCCCTCACAATGTTGATGAGCTGGTTGTCGAGCCGGTTGAACACCTCGATATTGCGCAGCGTCACATTATCGCCCCGCCCGGAGATGATGCCTGCGGTGACGAGGTTGTTGCCGTCGCGCACCCACACATCGGTCTTGACCCCGCTG
>Ga0182737_1004123_pt1 | contig 10076 bp, 8 predicted proteins | sample eDN5th30CBELigOP_FD_128878 | JGI IMG/M metagenome (GOLD analysis project Ga0182737, IMG submission 128878) | Enriched Organic Plus compost microbial communities from Emeryville, California, USA - eDNA 5th pass 30_C BE-Lig OP (version 2) (version 2) ... | reverse complement strand
TGTAGCGTTTCAGGATGGGTAAATTCAAACTGCAAAGCGCTGTCCTGGCCGGAAAGGCGAAGCTCTGCAAGATTGCGCAGGTGCGGAGTTTCGTCGTGTCCAGTTGTATGCAGTAACTGTCTGGCGGCCTCATGTGCGAGATCACTTAGATACAGGCGTAAGTCATCCTGAACATCAGCCAGCTTCTTGAGGATTTGTTTTTGGGCAAAGCGTTCCGGTTTGGCTTGCTGCAAACCAACAGCACTGAGAATTCCCGCATGATGCGGAGCCAGAATGGTTTTTATGTTCAGCAACTCAGCTATGTCACAAGCATGTTGTGGTCCGGCTCCGCCAAATGCCAGCAAGGCGTATCCTTCAGGTGCATAACCTTCCAGAACAGAGATTTTTCGAATAGCATCGGCCATGTGTTGATTGGCTATGGCCAGCAGGGTATGCAAAAGATCATCATCGCTCAATGTGCGTCCGCTCTGAGTTTGCACCTCATGACGTAACTCGTGAAGCTTCTGTCTGGATGCCTCCATCTGTAGCGGGATGGGGGCTTTGGCGGCATCAAACCGGCCAAGCAAAAGATTAACGTCCGTGACCGTGAGCGGTCCGCCTTTTCCATAACAGGCGGGTCCAGGATCTGAGCCTGCGCTGTGCGGGCCAACGGCGAGACCTGATGGAGTCCATGCACAGATACTGCCTCCGCCAGCAGCTACTGTTTCAATCGCTACAGCAGGGCTCATCAAAGTCAGGCCACTGATCGTCTGTTGAAAACGGTATCCTACCACGCCATCCAGTCGCGCCACGTCAGTGCTCGTGCCTCCCATGTCAAAGGTGATGACCTTGTGATATCCGAGGTCCTGTGCGGCATTGAGCGCGCCTAGAACGCCTGCGGCAGGGCCAGATAGGAGAAGATCTTTGGGATGAATGCCGCCTGCAGGTTCAAGTGAGGCAGAGCTTGTCATCATAAACAGCGGGGCATCACTTCCCAGGGGTGTTCTAACATCGGATAGAAATTTGTTAACCGGACCAGTGAGGTAGGCATTGGCCACGGTACTTTGGGCCCGAGGGAGAATCTTGATAAACGGCGCCAGTTCGCTGCTCAGGGAAACATGAGTAAAGCCTTCTTCGAGCAGAATACGCTGCGCAGTCTTTTCATGGGATGGGTTTAGATCACTGTGAAGAAATGAAACCGCCGCTGCGTGGATGCCTGCTGAAAGCGCGATTTGGGCGGTACGTCTCAGTTCTGCTTCGTCAAGAAAGCGCAAGGCAGCCCCTGTTGCATCCAGCCTTTCCCGAACCTCGTGAACCTGCTGATAATATATCTGGCGATCCTCATGTTGTAATGCAAAGAGATGCTTGCGGCGCTGATCGCCGATCCTTAGCAGGTCAGCAAATCCCTGGGTGATAAACAGCGCCACGGATGTGCCCTTGTTTTCAAGCAAGGCATTTGTTGCCCTTGTCGTTGCAAGACGAAATACCAGAGGCGGAAACGAACTTGCCAGAGAGGTGTGTGTAATCAAGCGGGCCGCCAGCACGGGGGCGGCTTCCTTTGACGAAAGCTCAATAAGAACAGAACCGTCATGCATATTTTCAAGTGCTCTGTCCAAGACCACGTTCATCTGCCCAGACATCTCTGGCTCCGAGCGAACAATCTGATATTCCTGATCATCCTCTTCCAAAACCCTTAACAGGAAGCCATCAAAAAAACCTTCGGGCTGTCCCCAGTCCTGTGACAGCTCCAGTGCCTTTGGATTGTCTTGAACCGGCATCGCCATCGCTCGTAAGCATCCGCTGGAGAGCACTTTGACTCTCATCTCAATCCCTTCGGGCGAGATGGCGTGACAATCCGTAAAAGTCCCGCCGGTATCAGCGGAAATGCGCCATGGATTTGTGGAACTCATACAGGTGCAAAAATTTTTTTTGGGAATTCGGGAATAAACGCAGGGGGTGCTTCTCTTACCTACGACTGTCCGCTTTAGCGAGCCAGTCAATCAAGCACAAATAGCACCATTCAAGCAAAGCAAACTCATACTTATGAACACAAGACATCTTATCGCTGGCGCCGCATTTGCAGGACTCCTATCAGGGGCTTACGCCGCACACACACAGCAACCCGTCAGCAGTGAAACTGCTGGAACGGCGATCGTGAAAATGGCCAACAAAGGCGAACATGCCTGCAAAGGCCAGAACGCCTGCAAAGGGCAGGGCGGTTGTAAAACCGGCGATAACGGCTGCAAAGGAAAGAACTCCTGCAAGGGCAAAGGCGGCTGCGCTTCCAAGAAGGAAAAGTAATCGCTCAAGGTCACTCTCTGCTATCCGCCAGAGCAGCAGGTGCTCTGGCGGTTTCTTCCACACAGTCAATTTTGCCAAATACATGCCAGCCAATCCATTTAACAGTTTCACGGACTACGGCATAGGCGTAGGACTTCGTGTCCCGCATTACCAGCATATCCTTGAAAAAAAACCCGTGGTGGACTGGTTCGAGATCATCTCGGAAAATTTCATGGTGGATGGTGGGCGACCTTTGCAGATCCTGGATCAGATTCTCGAACAGTACCGTGTCGTACAACATGGCGTCTCCATGTATTTCGGAAGCGCAGAGCCATTAAATCGTGAACATCTCAAGAAACTAAAACGGCTAGTGAAAAGAACAGGAACTCCCTGGCTTTCTGATCACTTATGCTGGGGAAGCGTGGACGGACGATATACGCACGACCTGTTACCCATGCCATACACCATGGCAGTCGCAAAACATACTGCGGAAAAAATACGGCAGGCCAGTGATTTTTTAGAGGTGCCCATCTGCGTTGAGAATGTAAGCAGCTATGCTGAATACCACCAGAGCAACATGACAGAGTGGGAGTTTCTCACAGAAGTCTCTGAGCACGCGGATTGTGGCATTCTGCTTGATGTGAACAATATCTATGTTTCAGCACAAAATCATGGGTTTGATCCCTTCGAGTACATCAGGGATGTGCCACATCACCGCGTCGGCCAGATCCACATCGCTGGACATTCCCGATTGGAAAAAGTCATCCTCGACACCCATGATCAGCCAGTACCGGATCCAGTCTGGGAGCTTTATGCAGATGCCATCAAACGCTGCGGCCATACTGCCACGCTGTTGGAATGGGATGATCGCATTCCAGGATTTGATGAAGTTCACGACGAGGCGCTAAAAGCCAATCAATTTCTACACGACCATGCATCACTGTCCCACCAATCTTGATTCCGTAGCTGATCTTGCCGTGTTGCAGAGTTTGATGGCTAAAGCCATCATGCGTCCGCTTGGTAGTGACGATGGGATGAACAAAAGCTGGATCAATGGAGAACCGGCGGAAGAGGTGATTAGCAAGTTCATCCGTCCCAATGACCGGATGAGTGAGTTTGAGCGCCTTGAAATTTACAACCGCCAGTACTGGTTCAGGCTTTTGGATTGTTTATATGATGACTATCCCGGGCTACGACATCTCTTAGGAGAAAAAAGCTTTCACAAACTGTGCACTGCCTATCTCGATCAATGCCCAAGCGAATCATTCACCCTGCGTAACCTCGGAGCCAGGCTGGAAAATTTCATAAGACAGCATCCACAGCTAACTGGGAGAAAGTTCGCAACTGCTATTGACATGGCTCGATTTGAGTGGGCGCAAACAGTCGCCTTCGATGAGGCCATGAATGAGCCTCTTCACATGGATGCTCTGCTAGGTGCGGACCCGCAGTTACTTAAACTAAACTTGCAACCTTATCTTGTCCTTCTGGATCTTGAATATGAAGTTGATGCTTTTTTTATGAGCGTTAGGCAGCACGAAGCGGGCATGCGAAAAGAGGCTAGCAATGCGATTGATGGAGATAGAAGAAAAAAAACCACCCGACGTATAAGCTCTCCAATCCAAAAGCAGATATGGATGGCAGTGCATCGTTCGGAGACCGAGATTTATTTTCTGCGATTGGATCGGGAAGCTTACCTTCTATTAAAAGCCCTGCAAATGGGCGGCACCCTAGCCGAAGCTTTGGATGCTGCGCTTGCTGATGCTGATAAGGACAACGACTGGACGCCCATCATTCGCAACTGGTTTGAACAATGGGCCTCCTTTGGCTGGTTCTGTTCTAACACCGAGACAACTGACTAAATTTAATAACTCTAACTTATCATGCAAAATACAAATCGGGCGGCCGCAATGTGGCAGTTAATAAATACAATGCTGGAGAATATTGCTCTGAAATCCAAGGATGTATTTCTTTTATCAATTAGGTTGTACTGGGGATGGCAATTTTTCCTGACAGGAAAGGGGAAATTGTTTCATCTGGATGATACGGCCTCGTTTTTTGCAGAACTAAATCTTCCGCTTCCCAAATTTCAGGCCCTTCTCGCAGGTGGTGTGGAATGTTTTGGCGGCTTGCTCTTGCTTGTCGGACTTGCTTCCAGGATGACCGCATTGCCTTTAATATTTACCATGCTTGTCGCGTATGCCACAGCGCACAGAGAGGAGCTTTCTGGACTGTTCACGGATTCGGATACCTTTGTGACCGCTGCCCCCTTTTTATTCCTGCTGGCCTCTGTAACCGTATTTGTGTTTGGTCCAGGAAGAATCTCCCTGGATCATTTATTATCTGGCAAAAAGACGAAATATTGAACGTGATCCATCATTCGAAACAGCCTGACCGCAATAAACAAAATTTCTTACCTGATGGAGTTTTCCATTGACCAGGCGCAGAGTGCATCCATCTCTGCTTCCAGCATGCCCCCGCTGGATTTTGATCAACTGGTACACAGCCATTATGCATCGCTGTATCGGTTCGCATTCAGCATGTGCAGAAGTGAACAGCTTGCTCAGGACCTGGTTCAACAGACATTTCTCTCATGGGCGCGCAAAGGACATCAACTCAAGGATTCTGCCAAAGCAAAGACCTGGCTCTTCACCGTCATTTACAGAGAGTGGCTGGCAGTCGCTAAAAAAGAAAGTCGCTACGAACAGTTGTCCGATGACCTGGAGCATGAAGAAACTGCTTTTGACGAGGATCATGATATGCCGGCTGTGGATGCAAATGCACTTCACCTGGCGTTAAATGAGCTTGATGCCACTTTTCGTGCTCCGCTGGTGCTTTTCTACCTTAAAGAACTTTCCTACAAAGAGATTGCCACCACATTGGACGTTCCCGTTGGGACCATCATGTCACGTTTGTCACGGGGTAAGAATCTGCTGCGAAAAATCCTGTTGAAACTTACTGAACCATACGATGCTTAATTGTTATCAAGAGCCGTATCCTAATCTATAATAAACTAGTTATCCGCAAAATGAAACCTGATGATATCAAAGCCCAGCTGGATGCCAGCACCTTGCGTCCCCAGGATGCAACGGAGGCGGCGCGCGCCAGGCTGGAACAGGATGGCTCTTTGCGTAGCTGGGTTGAAGATCGCCAGAAATTTGACGAAAAAGTGGCCGACGCCATGGCTGGAATTCCTGTTCCAGCGGGAGCACAGGCAATGTTGTTAAAAGCTGTGGCTGAGGAGAGGCATAAACATAAAGTACGCCGGACTGCACTCTTTATGGGCGGCGCTATTGCTGTTTCAACTCTAATGGTTGTGCTGGGGTTTTTCTTGTTGCAATCGAATGACGCTACAAAACCAGGACATTGGGAGAGCCAGGCGCTGGCAATGGTAAAGCAGATTGATCACGGACAGATGCGCCTGGATCATTTTTCTGGTGACATTCAACTGCTCAAAGATCAGTTGAGCCAGGCGGGGGCGCCAGTTCCAGGATTACTCCCTGAAAGCGTGAAAGCGTTACGCAGCCTGGGTTGCAAGACCATTACTCTTGCGGGCCTGCCAGCCTCAGTGATCTGCTTTGAACTTCGTCCTGGTATGGAGGCTCATCTTGTCATACAAGAATACACAGAGGTAGAGCAGGTAGATACTAAACCCGCATACAGGCAGTCAAATAATTGGAACCTTGCCGAATGGAAAGCTGACGGTCGCAGGTATCTCCTGGCCAGCAGGGCTTCCACAGAGGAACTGCGTCAGTTGTTCGCTTTGGCTCAGCGGCAGGTTAACAACGCTATTGCGCTGGTTTAAACTCCTCGGGAATGCCAAGGCTGTCGATCCAGCGGGCCTCGATTAGTGAATCCACATAAGGCACTGTCTGTTCTGCCCGCTTGAAAATCTGGGTGGCTTTGTTCGCCCAGGTATGTCCATCCAGCTTATCCCCTTTGTGAAAGGCAAAGGCTGCCTTAGCATAATAGTAAGCAGGCGTGTCATCCATAAAGGTGAAGTTCTTCATGGTTTCTTCAGCACCGCCATCATTCTTTTGTTTTAACTGGCACACCAGGATTTTGAAGAGCGTGATGTGGCGAATTTCAACACGCAATTTTGGATAGTCTTCCAGAAGTTTACGGAAACCTTCTTCGGCCTCTTTATATGCTCCTCGTACATAGCTCAGTTCTGTTAGATTGAACTGAGGTTCAAAGGCCCCCGGTTGCAATTCTCTGGCACTTTCAAATTGCACCTTCGCCTTGTCAAAATCGCGCATCGCTGTGTAAATGCTGCCGCGCATGTTGTGAAGAATGGCCGTATCAGGTCGGAGCTTTTCCGCTTCATTGATCTTTTCCATGGCATCCAGGAGTTTGCTTTCTGCCTGAAACTGTTGTGCCTCAGTGATCAACTGCGCGAATTTCTGATTGTCACTGCTGGATGTTTCTGCTGCTGGTGCTTGAGTTGCTGGCTCTTGCGCAAAGGCGGGCAAAATTGGGCATGCAAGCAGACCAAGTGCAAACAAGGAAGCGAATAGGCGGAGCGTCATAACAGCGTAAGTTAGCGGGGGGAAGCCTCTACACAATGAGAAAGTGATCGGCTGGATATGCTCGACTTTTCACCCCGAAATCACATATTTAATAGATGCCCCCGTTGAATGGCGATGACCTGCTGGATGCAGGCTGGTTACCTGGCCCCGTGATTGGACAGCTCCTGGAAGCTGCGCAAGCATACGAAGCACGTGGTGTCTCAGACCGTGCCTATCTGCTGAAGTTGTTGCGCAGAGATTATCCGCCTGTCGTCCCCAAGATGAAAATGCGCGACGAGCGCGCCCCGCTCGCCGAGGCGATTGAAGCGACAAATCAGGACGATGAGAAGAACATCAAGATGGTCCGGCGGCTGATGAATGAGCTGCTACAGTCGCCTGTGATCGAAAGGGGCGCTGTCATGCCGGATGCCTGCCCGGCAGGTGTCGCCCAGGCAACCATTCCCGTTGGCGGGGCCATTGCGGTAAAGAATGCCATCATCCCATCCGCGCATAGTGCAGACATCTGCTGCTCCATGTACGCCACCTTCTTTCGCGCTGATAAAGCTGTGTCTGTGTCTGAAATGATGGATGACCTGCTGGCATCCACCCGCTTTGGCGCTGGCGGCAGAAAACCCGAGAATCGCGTTTACCATCCCGTTTTGGATGAGGATGTGTGGGAGAACCCTTTTCTACAAGGATTGCAGGAAAGTGCAGAAATGCACATCGCAGATCAGGGGGATGGCAATCATTTTGCCTTTCTGGGGAAGGTGAATCTTTCTGAAAAAGCCCGGTCAAAATTAACACAGGCAGGGCATCAGCAGCATGCGCAGGCTGTAGGCGCTGAAGAGTGCTATGTTCTGGTCACGCATCACGGCTCTCGTGGACTGGGAGCCAAGGTCTATGTGCGCGGTCAGAAAGAGGCGATCGCCAGTACCAGGCGCATCGCTGAAGGCATACCTGCCGCTGCGGCCTGGCTGGATTATAATACCGACGAGGGCCGCGATTATTGGGAGGCTTTACAATATGTCTCACGCTGGACAAAGGCGAATCACCAGAGCATTCATGACCGTTTTCTGAGCAGGGCTGGCGCCACAAAACTCACCTCTTTTGGCAATGAACATAATTTTGTATGGAAGCGAGGTGATCTGTTTCTGCATGGGAAAGGGGCGACACCCGCCTGGAAAGATGAACTGAACCGTCCACTCCTGGGCTTGATTCCGCTGAATATGGCCAGCCCGATCCTGCTGGTGCTGGGAAAGGATAATGAGGACTATCTCTCGTTCTGTCCTCATGGAGCAGGACGTAACTTTTCACGCACAGCCATCATGAAACCATTCAGAGGCGAAGATGGCGAAATTGATGAAAAGCGTGTGGCTCAGTCACTAAAAGAAAGCACACAGGGGCTGGATGTGCGTTGGTTTTACGGCAAGCCTGATCTTTCTGAATCACCCATCGGTTACAAATCTGCCGTGCAGGTTCGTCAGCAGATACAGCAGTTTGGGCTTGCAGATGTTGTGGCAGAAATCTACCCGCTCGGTTCTATCATGGCAGGAGACAGTGGGCCTCCGCCATGGATTAGACGTAAACAGGAACTCTCACCAAAGCAATTAAGAGCCATTGAACATCGCGCTGATCGTCGCAAAGTACGTCAGCGTCTGCGAGAGCCGGACATGGAGGATGATGAATAGGTTAACGAACTTGTGACGTCGGCTAGTTGCCCAGCAGACTGTCCAGCAGGCTTTTTCCTGCGTTTTTCAGACTGTCAGCAATGTCACTGATGGCGGTGTCCAGACTTACATCGGGCTTGGAAAGTTTACCCTTGGAGCGGAAGGGAAGCACCAGCCTCTTTTCTTCATCCATCAATGTGGCTTGCACCGTAGCCTGCGCTAACGCAGCCATGGTCTCACCATACTTCTCCCCCAGTTTCTTCTCGGCGCCAGAGAGAATCTTATCACTCAGTTCGGAGCTGGCAGTCAGTTTACCATTCAACCGATGCTCATCTTCTGATGCATTAATCCAGCTCTTTTGGGCAAGCTGAATACGATAATCAGGAAAAACCAGGTCTGTATCTTTGCCAATGATCAGTTTGGAGCCCATGGCATGAATGCCAGTCACCAGATCCTCCTGCAAAATGCCGCCTATGGCCAGGCCGCTAAGATCAAGGCCGTAGTCCTTCATCTTCTTCATGTCCTTCTCCCTCATCTGGCTCTCCAAAGGATCGCCGCCGAGTTGGCTGTCTTTTTTTACCGTCACGTCCAGATGTAGATCTGGAAACCAAACGCCCGTTGCCGGATCAAAAGGGTTCCATGTCCCGCTGCCAAGCACGCGGAAATTTGCCATCACTTCGGGAGATTTAAGCTTGGTTACCTCAATACCTCCATCAAAGGCAATGTCACAGCGGTTTTGGGCAGAAAGGTTGGCTGGGTTGACATCAATATTGCTCAGGGTGAGCTGGACATTTGATAGGGTGACATGAGTGTCATTTTTGTGATCAACCATCTCCAGGGTCGCTTCATTGATACTGGCCTTCTTTACCTGAAGGGCCATGCCCAGATCACTGGCCTTGAATGGCTCATCGTCTTCCGATTCTTCCGTCTGTTCTTCTGATCCGGCATCCGCAGATTGCGTAACCTTCTTTTCCTTTTTCTTCTCCGCTTTGACGGGCGTCTCAGCCACATGCTCGCCTGTTTTCGGCGGTTCACTTCCAGCGGACCCACTGGTTGCCACCGGTTCCGGCTCAATGATATCAGGCGGCGAATCAAACATCAGATCCAGACTGCTGTCGCCTTCTTCATTGATGTCGGTGCGAACATTCAGTTTGGAGATCGCCAGTTCTTCAATGTTGTAACGTCGGCTGAGTAAATCTTGAAGCGTGACTGAAAGAGTTGCTTGATCTGCTGAAAATAAAACGGCTTGATCGGGAAAGGGACCGCGTTCGGCCAATGGCTTGGCTACATCCCCATCACGTGGAGCCAGTTTTAGCCCCTTGAGTTCCACGGTGGCGGGGGTGGTCAGTAGGTTAACTGTGCTGGAGTCCAGCGTAGCGCGGCAGTTCCACCAGATTTCCATCTGTGCTATCACCGCATCTTTCTCAAAACGACCTGCCAGCCAGCGATAGCCACTGAACAGGCCTGCTGCGGTGAGTACAACCAAACCAGAGAGGATAATGAGGAGTTTTTTCTTCATGTCGCGCAGGAAAAGAATAAATCAGGAGCGCCAATTGCAAAGCAAAGTCTTGAAATCGCAGATCGCAGGGGCTGCATACCATACGTACACCCGCTGCCAAAGAAAGCGCTTCCCGGTTGAATTCTC
>Ga0182737_1004122_pt1 | contig 10079 bp, 9 predicted proteins | sample eDN5th30CBELigOP_FD_128878 | JGI IMG/M metagenome (GOLD analysis project Ga0182737, IMG submission 128878) | Enriched Organic Plus compost microbial communities from Emeryville, California, USA - eDNA 5th pass 30_C BE-Lig OP (version 2) (version 2) ... | reverse complement strand
TTCCGCGCCTCCTGCACGAGCCTCATCGCTCGCTCCCGCAACTCCGGCGGATACTTCCTCGGTGCTGGCATGGTCATCATCCTCTCGGGAATTCAGACCCTCCACGACACCCGGGGCGATTCACCCAGCTGCCGATCACGTTGAACCAGGTGAATGCCGACGGGATGACGATGAGCCCGCACAGCACGATCACCGACATCACGTTGCTGGTGGCCCGGCGCAGATCGGCGCGGTACAGCTCCCAGATGCCCCTCACCGGTGCGCCTCCAGTTCCTCGATCTCGCGGCGTATCTCCGCCTCGGGCATCTTCCCCACCTCGTTGGAGAGCCGCAGGCTGTACCGGATGTATTCGAGCGTGATCAGCGCCGCGAACACGATCACGAGCCAGAGGATCCACAGACCGACGAACGTGGTCTTCTGGTCGGGGAAGATCATCGCCATCGCGGCGAGGAAGAAGATGCCGGCCAGACCGATCGTGATGACCGCGGCACGGACCTTCATGTACGAGCGGGCGAACGGCAGCGTCCGCTTCGCGAGCCGCTCGTTGTACCGGGCGCGGTCGGCGAATGCGCGCAGCAGGTGGCTGAGGCGGTAGCCGGGCCCGGACGGTGCACCCTCCTCGGAGGTGAACAGCTCGGTGGCGCCGACCTGCTGCGTGAACAAGCGGGTGAGGTTGGACACGGCGCGACGGAGCACCAGGCCGAGGAAGAACGCACCGGCGACGAACAGCAGCAGGGTGCCCAAGTAGCGCCAGTATGCGAACCCGTCGAAACCGCTGACCACCTCGCGCATCATGTCGATTCCGTAGGTGAACGGGAAGAACGGGTACATCGACTGGAAGAACGCCGGCATGAGCTGGATCGGGTAGATGCCCGAGGCACCGGGGATCTGCATGATGACGAGGATGACCGCGAGGCCCTTGCCGATGTACCCGAACGTCACCGAGAGCGCGTAGATGATGCTGAGGTAACTCAGGCCGATGAGGATCGGCGTCACGATGAACACGAACGGGTTCACGTGTTGGACCCCGATGATGAGGTTGCCGATGCTGAGGGTGACCGCCTGCAGCACCGCGATACACGCGAACAGCAGCCACCGGCCCATGTAGGCCTGCCGGTCGGTGAGGTCGGGGATCTCCTCCCGGTCGACCTCGAGCTTGAGGATCACGACGAGCACGAACGCGCCGATCCACAGCGACAGGTTGATGAACAGCGAACCCATGAGGGACCCGTAGGAGTCGGTCGGGAAGATCGTGTGCTGGTCCACCTCGACCGGAGTCGCCATGAACTCGGCGATCTGCTCAGGGTCGAGCGAGATCAGCGCCTCCAGTTCCTGCCAGGCGGCCGCGCTCCCGATCGTGCGCAGGTCGTTGATCGCGACGCCGATGTCGCCCTCGAGCGCCAGGAGGTTGCCGTCGAGCGCGCCGAGCGCATCCGAGGTCTGGCCGAGCTGCTGATCGAGGCCCTGCAGGAGTTCGCCCGCCTGCCCGAGGATCGTCACCTGGCCATTGACGGCGGCGGAGAGCGCCTCGGTCGCCGCGGTCACGCGGGCGATGGCCCCCAGCGCCGCGGCGGCCCCCTCGGCGACCTCGGCGGACCCGATGATGTGTCCCGTGGTCGCCGCACCCGCGAGACGTACGAGCTCGTCCTGCGCCCGCTGCGCCAGCCCCCTGGCCTCACCGAGCGTCCCCTGCACGTTCTGCAGCGCCCAGCTGACGTCTCCGACGGTGCTGATGTCGCGCGCGATGCCCTCACGGGTCTGCGCGATCCCCTGCTGCAGCTCGGACAGGTGCCAGCGCGTCTCGGCGATGACGCCGGCGGCCTCCTCCAGGTCGGCGATGATCCGGTCCTCGGCATCGACGAGGCCCTGCTCCGCAGTGCCCGCGCCCGACTTGATGGCGGTGGCCACCGCATCCGCCACCTGCTGGGCGAACGCATCGGTCATCTGGGTTTGGATGGTGGTGGCACCGGTGTCGGTGATCTCCGGTGCGACACCGTTGAGCTTCTCGTTGACGTAGTACTTCAGCTTCGGCTGCGTGAAGTCGCCGGTGGTGATGCTCAACAGGTTCTTCGTGAAGTCGGCGGGCACCACGAACGCCGCGTACGCCTCCCCGCTCTTGACCGCGTCCAACGCCGCGTCCTCGGAGAGGAACTCCCAGCCGAGATCGTCGTTGTCCTTCAGCTGCGCGACGAGTTGATCACCGACGTTGACGTCGCCGGTGACGGAGGTCGATCCGCCCTCGTCGAGGTTCACGACGGCGATGGCGAGGTGCTTCGTGTTGTCGAAGGGGTTCCAGAACGCGGCGATGTTGAACCACGCGTACAGCGACGGTGTGATGAGCGCGCCGCCGATGATCACCCACGCCAGCGGCACCCGTCCGAGGCGCTTCAGATCGCGGGTGAAGACGCGCCACACGTTTCGCATACTCCAGCCACCTCTCGCGAAGACCTGTCCGTGACCCGCCCGGTTGCGGTTCCGAGGACCGGCGGGCCGTCTCGGTCCCGCAGTTGCTCACGATAGCGGCGTGCCCGCGCGGTGCACGCGGGGTGAAGCGCGGCCGCTGGCGGGACGTGCCGGAACCCCCCGCGATCCCGCTCCACGACTGGGATCGCGGGGGCGGGTGAGGCCCGGGTGAGCGCCGGATGATTTTTGCCGGTCACCCGTGTCGACGGGCACCGCCGAACGCTCCGCTACACACGCCGATCGCGTTGCCGCGGATGCGGGCGACGCCCCGTCGCACGCGTGCACCGAGACACGTGGATGCGGGAACGGCGGCGTGGGCCCACCCAGGGGTTCTCGTCACTTCGCATGAAACGCATCAAGCCCCCGACGAGCGGGGGCTTGATGCGTTCTTGGTGGACCTGAGGGGATTCGAACCCCTGACCTCTTCATTGCGAACGAAGCGCGCTACCAACTGCGCCACAGGCCCTTGAACGACATCTAACTTAGCATGCCAGAAGGGGTGCTCTTGTCACCCCGCGGCGCGACGCTGGGTGAGCAGACGCCGCACGTGTGCCTCGATCTCGGCGTCGTCGACATAGCCCATCGACGCGAACGGAGACGCGGATGCCGCAGGCGACTGCTGCTCCTCCCGCTCGGCGCGGGCGACCGCGATCGACGGCGGTGCGACCCGGGCTGCACGGGCACGTTTCGCCTCCTCCAGCGCAGCCTCACGGAGCGCCTGACGCGCTGCCGCTCCGTCCAGGACCGCAGCGGCGCGCGAACCGGCCGAGGCGGTGAGCGGACGCGGGAGCGGGCGGGGCTGCCAGGTCTGCCGCACCGGCGCGACGGGAAGTTCGACGTCCTGCAGTTCTGCGACCCGGACGGTGCGCTCCACGGATGCGGAGGACACGCGGGCGGCGACCCTCGCCATCCGGTGCAGCACGACGGCGCCGAGGAGCATCAGCGGACCGCCGACCCAGAGCAGCGTCTGCGCGCCGGTGGTCAGCAGCATCCAGACACCCCCGGCCACGGCAACGAGCCCAGCCAGGAGCATGGCCGTGGCGACCAGGCGCACCCGGCGGCGGACACGGGCACGGCGGACCGCAGGCTGCGCGAGGGCAGCGGCGGCGGCGCGCTCGGCCTCCTCCCGCTCGGCTGCGGCCTGCGCCCGCGCTGCGGCGAGTTCCGCGCGGGCCTTCGCCAGCTCGGCCTGCTCCCGTTCGGCGAGGGACTGCTTGGCGAGGCGCTGCTGTGCGAGGGCGGTGCGGGCGTTCAGCTCGAGCCGGACCTCCTCCGGCGTCTCACTCGTCTCGGCGAGCACCCGCAGGGCCTGGTTCAGACGGACGGCGTTGCGCTCGGCGGCGTTGTACTGGTGCCTGCTGTGCCACGAGGGGAGCAGGTACAGCATCCACAGCGCGACGGCGACCAGAACGATCACACCGCCGCCCCAGATCTGCCCGCCCATGGGGTCCACGGTAGGGGACGCGACCGGGATCGGCCCAACCGGCGCGCGCGTGTCGCGCGCGGATTCCCCCGGAAGTGGCGCTACGGGGTTCCGGGGGACCTGTCCTCCTGCCCCGGCACATCCGCCGCGTGGGCGGGCGCGCGTCCGGTGACCCACCGTGCGAGCACGCCTTCGGGGACGTCTTCGCGCACCAGCGCGAACGCGTAGTGGTCCCGCCAATCGCCGTCGATGTGGATGTAGCGCCGGCGGAGTCCCTCGTACTGGAACCCGAGTTTCTGCACGACCCGCAGGCTCGCCCGGTTCTCCGGGCGGATGCAGATCTCCATCCGGTGCAGGCGCAGGTCGGTGAAGCACAGGTCGGTTGCGAGCGCCACCGCGGTCGGGGTGATGTCGCGCCCGGCGTACTCCTTCGCGATCCAGTAACCGATGGTCGCCGACGACAGCGAGCCGCGGGCGATCCCCCACACGTTCAGCTGGCCGACGACGGTGCCGTGGTACTCCATCACCATCGGCACGCCACCGCCGTCACGGTACTGCTGCAGCAGACGGCGGATGCCGACCCGCATGTCCAGCGACACCGGGCCGTCCGGGCTCGTCGCCTCCCACGGCCGCAACCAGGCGCGGTTGGCCATGAGGTGGTCCTTCAGCACGCGCGCGTCGCGGCTGCGGACCAGTCGGATGCCGACCGGTCCGTGCTCGCGCGGAACGCTGAGGTCCATGGCTCAGAGGCCGGCCGCGAAGTCCTTCAGCCAGGGGCGGAGCTCCGGACCGAGGTCGTCACGGTCGCTGGCGAGCTGCACGATCGCCTTGATGTAATCGAGCTTGTCGCCGGTGTCGTAGCGGCGGCCACGGAACACGACGCCGTAGACGCCCTTCTCCGGGTCGGCCGCGAGCTCCTGCAGCGCATCGGTCAACTGGATCTCGCCACCCTTGCCCGGCTCGGTGCGCTCGAGCACGGGGAACACGTCGGGGCCGAGCACGTAGCGGCCGATGATCGCGAGGTTCGACGGGGCGTCCTCGCGCTTGGGCTTCTCCACCAGCCCGGTGACCCTCACCACGCCGTCGGTGTCGGTCTGCTCGACCTCGGCGACGCCGTACATGTGGATGTGCTCGGGGTCGACCTCCATGAGCGCGATCACGGCGGCACCGCGCTTCTCGTACTCCTCGAGCATCCGGGACAGCAGCGGGTCGCGCTCGTCGATGAGGTCGTCACCGAGCAGCACGGCGAAGGGGTGGTCGCCCACGTGCGCCCGGGCACGCAACACCGCGTGCCCGAGGCCCTTGGGCTCGCCCTGACGCACCAGGTGCACGTCCGCCAGCTCGGTCGAGTGCTCGACCTTGGAGAGCTTGTCGTCGTCGCCCTTCTCCCGGAGCTTCTGCTCGAGCTCCGGCATGGCGTCGAAGTGGTTCGCGATGTTGTTCTTGTTCCGCCCCAGGATGATGAGCACGTCCTGGATGCCGGCCTTCGCGGCCTCCTCCACGACGTACTGGATCGCCGGCTTGTCGACGACCGGGAGCATCTCCTTCGGCATGGCCTTCGTGGCGGGCAGGAATCGGGTTCCGAGACCCGCAGCGGGGATCACGGCCTTGAACGGCTTCTGCGACATGACCCGATCCTATCGGCCACGGAAACTACAATCGTCCTCATGGCCGACCCAGTCGACGACGAGAAACGCGCGCTCCGGGCCGAATTACGGGAGCGGCGTGCGATGCTGCCGGGTCCCGCCCGTGAAGCGGCATCGGCCGGCCTGACCGAGCAACTGAACGCCCTGGTCGACCGGCACGGCGCACGCGCGGTCTCCTGCTACGTGTCGACCTCGACCGAGCCCAACACGCGCGAGTTCATCCGCGGCGCAGTGGGGCGCGGCATCCGCGTCCTCCTCCCCGTCACCCGGGTCGACGGGCTGCTCGACTGGGCGGTCGCGACCGCGGACGGCGATTTCGAAGAGGGCCTCCTCGGCGTCCCCGAACCGGTCGGCGAACTGCTCGGCCCCATCGCCGTGAACGACGTCGACCTCATGATCGTCCCCGCCGCCGCCGTCGACCGCACCGGGATGCGACTCGGGTGGGGCCGCGGATACTTCGACAAGACCATCGGTTCGATGGAGAACTGCCCGCCGGTGTACGCCGTCGTCTACGACACCGAGCTGCTCGACAACGTCCCCTCCGAACCCCACGATCAGCCGGTGTCCGGCGTCGTGACACCCACCCAGACGATCCCGCTCGCCCCGGCGACGCGCTGAACCCCACGGGAGCACCAATGCCCACCTACGCCTATGCCTGCAAGCAGTGCGCGCACCGCTTCGAGACCGTGCAGTCCTTCTCGGACCCCGCGCTCACCGAGTGCCCGGAGTGCAAGGGCCAGCTGCGCAAGGAGTACGGCTCGATCGGGGTGACCTTCAACGGGGCCGGCTTCTACCGCACCGACTCCCGCTCCGGCGCTGGCGCGAGCGGTGGTTCGGCGACATCATCGAAGAGCGAGACGGCGTCGACGGCGTCCTGAGCCGCCGACGCGCACCATCCCCTCAGAGAACAGGACCACGCACATGCTCAAGGGCTTCAAAGACTTCATCATGCGCGGCAACGTCATCGACCTTGCCGTCGCCGTGGTCATCGGCTCCGCGTTCACCGCGATCGTCACCGCCGTGGTGGACAGCATCATCACCCCGCTCATCGCGATCTTCTGGAAGGCGGATGCGGCCGGCATCCCCGGCATCCAGGTGCCGGACCTGTACGGCGGCACGGTGACCTTCCCGGTCGGCACGCTGATCAGCGCCGTGGTGAGCTTCTTCGCGGTCGCCGTCGTCGTGTACTTCGTGTTCGTGCTGCCGATGAACACCTGGAAGGCGCGGCAGGCGGCGAAGGCCGGCGTCGCCGAGCCCGAGGACGAGCCCATGCCCACGGAACAGGAGCTGCTCATCCAGATCCGCGATCTGCTCGAGAAGCAGCAGACGCCGCGGGCCTGACCCGCACGCGACGACGCCCGGCGCGATCCATCGGATCCGCCGGGCGTCGTCGCGGGTACGGCTGGTCAGTAGTGCGGCGGCTTCTCGCGCAGCATCCGGTCGTCGTTCGGGCCGTGGTCGACGGGGCCGGATGCGGGCTCGTCGCGGCCCGCGGGCGGCTCCGGGCTCACGTCGGTGCCGGGGACCGGGGTGAGCCGGGCCCGCCGGGAGCCGGGGACCTTCTCGACGTGCTGCCGCTCAGACATCGAGGGGCTGCGTGGTGACCTCGACGGTGGTGCCGCCGCTGACGCCGAGCATGCCGGCCACGCGCGCGGCGACCGCCGCCGGATCGCTGTACAGGTCGAAGGCGTGCACACGCAGGTAGTGCCAGCCGAGTCGGCGGAGGATCTGCGGACGCAGTCGCAGCGACTCGCGGAGCGACTCGTGCCGCGTCTCGGGGTCGCTCTCCACCACGATCGCCTTGCCCTCGTGGCGGGCGACGAGCGGGAGCAGCCCGCGGTAGTCGAGCTCGACCTCGATGCCGAGACGCCGCAGCTCGCGAGCGAGCGCGCGGGTGAGCGGATCGGAGAGATCCTCGAGTCGACGTTCCCGGCCGCGCGCCGCGACGCCGCCAAGGATGCCCATGAGGGTCGCGGCGCCGTGGGTGAGACGGCCGTCCTCGAACGCGGTTGGACGGATCGAGGAGACGATCACCATGGAGCGGCGGGCTCGGGTCATGCCGACCGTGAGCAGCCGCTCGCCGTCGGGCGTCGACAGGTCGCCGAAGTCGCTGAGCACACGACCGTGTTTGGTGAGGCCGAACCCGAGCGAGAAGATGACGCGATCGCGGCTCTCCGCGACGGACTCCTCCAGCGTCAGGACGGCGAACGGCTCCGCGGTGTCCCGCGAGATGAAGTCGGCGACGTCGGCGCGGCCGGCGAACGCGGCGCCGACGGCAGCCCGCACCCGCTCCGCGTGGCGCCGACTGGCGGTGACCACCATGAGCGACTCGGAACCGCGATTCACGGCGTGTTCGACGACGAGCGTGACCACCCGCTGGAGTTCGGCGTCGGGACTCTCGACGGCGCCCGTGACCGGGTCCGGGTTGCCGGTGCCGCCCTCCACGTAGTCCACGCTGAGGCTGCCGCGACCGAGGTATGAGCCGGCCCACGGGAGCGACACGATCTCCCCGCCGTAGAAGGCGTCGTTGACGAGCTGCGCGAGATCCTCGCCGCCGGCGCGATAGCTGCGGGTGAGGGTGCACACGTCGAGGAGGCCGCTGACCCGTTCGAACACGCTCGTCTCGTCGAACGGCTCGTCATACTCGTCATGCGCCGGGCTCGCGCCCGCCGCGACGGCGAACGGGGTGGGCCGCTGCGTCACCGGGTCGCCGAACAGCACGACCTGGCGTGCCCGGCGCATGGCCGGGGCAGCCTCGGCGACGCAGAGCGAACCGGCGTCGGCGATGATGACCACGTCGAATTCAGGCCACTCGGGGATGTCCGGCACCTCGTAGGGCGAGGCGATCCACACCGGCGCGAGCACCCCCATGAGGGTCGGTGCGGTGCGCAGCAACTGCTCGGGGTCCTCGATGCCCGCCCGCATGGCGCGTTTGAGGGCCTCGGACTCGTCGGGGTGGTCGACGATGCCGATCCGCCAGCGGGTCGCGAGCTCGTGCGCGAGCAGCGGGCCGGATGCGGCGGCGTGCGCCTCGTCGACGAGCCGGAAGTCACGCTCGAGCCGGTCCAGGACGGCCGTGTTCGCGCCGAGGAGGGCGCGGTCGGTGCGCAGCAGGTGCTCCAGCGCGGACTGCCACCAGGCGAACTCGAGCTCGGCCGCGACCTGCGACTCGGGCACGTGGCGCACGGAGAGGTCGGTCAGGAGCGATTCGAGCCCGAGCCCGGCGAGCTCCGCGCGCAGCTCCGTGCGCTCGACGAGGTTCTCGAAGTACGACGACTCGGCCGCGAGCGCGGCGAGGGTGCGCACGAGGGCCTGGATCGGCATGGCCGACAGGCGGCGGCTGTCGCTGCGGTGGAGCACGGCGTCGAGCTCGCCGAGGTCCGCGTGCACGCGCTGCCATGCCACGAGCACGTCGGCGAGGCCCACCGGGAGCTCGGGGATGACACCGACCTCGACGAGACGCTGCCAGTCGGTGCGCTGCTGGTGGATGCGCACGAGCGACTCGTACATGTCGGGCACGTGCACACCGGGGCGCACGTACTCGCGCGAGAGGCGCTTGAGCCGGCGCCGGTTCGCGGCGGACATGTTCCCCGCGTCCCGCTTGGGCGCATGCGCCTGGATGAGCTCGACGATGGGTCGTTCGAACACCGTCGGGCTGAACCGGTCGAGGGTCTCGCGGATACCCTGCAGCAGTCGCAGGTACTCCCCCAGCTCGTCGATGGTGCGGAAGGGCCGCATTCGGGTCTGCGCGATGAGTTCGTAGCCGCGCTCCAGCAGCCCCGGCACGTCCTGCTCGTTGAGGCGGCGGGCCAGTGAATGCGCGGCGCGCGCCGCATCCGTCGTCTCGAAAGCGACGCCGTACCAGGGCGAGTCGTCCGGACCGAAGCGGAACTCGCCGAGCCGGGCCGCGTCGACGAGGCGGCGGGCGGCGGCGGGGCGGCGGTCGCGCAGCACCTCGAGCGTCGCGATGTCGAAGCGTGCGGTGGTCGAGGGCGCCGGCGACTTCCCCGCGAGTTCGGTGAGGCGGCGGACGACGTCGAGCGCGGATGCGCCGAGCGTCGGATGCTGCACGGTCAGCGCGCCGCGGTAGTCGCGGAGCATGGTGCGCAGGCGCACGAGCGCATCGTCGATGTCGGCGACCTTCGGAGCGGTCGCCTTCTCGTTGCGGCCGATCGCGCGGATGAGGTCGCGGCGCAGGTGCCGCGGGGTCACCGCGAGCGAGTCGAGACCGATGCCGGCGAGCCGGTGGCGGATACCGTCGAGCGTGGAACGGCGCGCGCTCACGACGAGGACGCGCTTGCCGGCGCTGACCAGCGCACCGAGCGCGTTGATGACGGTCTGGGTGCCACCGGTGCCGGGCAGGGTGTGCACGGCGATCGAGTGCCCGGCGGCGATGCGGGCGAGCACCGCCTCCTGCTCCGCGTCGGCGTCGAGCAGCAGCGTGTCGGCTGCGGGCGTGCGGTCGTCCGGGCTGGTGACGGTCGGCAGGGCCGGCCGCACCGACACGCGTTCCCGGTCGGCCGGGTGCCCGGCGAGGGCGTTGAGGA
>Ga0182737_1004121_pt1 | contig 10080 bp, 11 predicted proteins | sample eDN5th30CBELigOP_FD_128878 | JGI IMG/M metagenome (GOLD analysis project Ga0182737, IMG submission 128878) | Enriched Organic Plus compost microbial communities from Emeryville, California, USA - eDNA 5th pass 30_C BE-Lig OP (version 2) (version 2) ... | reverse complement strand
GCCACGTTCAGCGCCTGACGCTCGGTGTCGACCTCGCCCATGTAGATGACGCAGTCCAGGCCCATGAGCGCGGCGGCGGTCGCGGTCGCGACGCCGTGCTGGCCGGCGCCGGTCTCGGCGATGACGCGGGTCTTGCCGAGGCGCTTGGTCAGCAGCGCCTGCCCGAGCACGTTGTTGATCTTGTGCGAGCCGGTGTGGTTGAGGTCCTCGCGCTTGAGGAACACCCGCGCACCTCCGGCGTGCTCGGCGAACCGGGGCACCTCGGTGAGCACCGACGGGCGCCCGGCGTAGGTGTGCAGCAGCTCGTTCAGCTCGGCGTGGAACGCCGGGTCGGCCATGGCCGCCTCGTACACCTCGGTGAGCTCGTCGATCGCCGCGATGAGCGATTCGGGCATGTAGCGCCCGCCGAACTCGCCGAAGAAGGGGCCCTTCGCGTCGCGAAGACTCATGTTCATGCTCCCAGGAAGGCGCGGAGGGTGACGACGGGGTCGCTGGTGACGAGGGCCTCGCCCACGAGCACCACGTCGGCGCCGTCCGCGCGGTAGTGCGCGACGTCGGCCGGGGTGAGCACCGCGGACTCGGCGACCTTGATCGCATCCGCGGGGAAGGCGTCGGCGAGACTGCCGAACAGGTCCCGGTCGAGCTCGAAGGTGGTGAGGTCGCGGGCGTTCACGCCGATGAGCCGGGCGCCGAGGTCCGCGGCGCGGGACAGCTCCTCCGCCGAGTGCGTCTCGACGAGCGGCGTCATCCCGAGTTGGAGGATGAGCTCGTGCAGCTCGGCGAGCACCGGCTGCTCCAGCGCGGCGACGATCAGGAGCACGACGTCGGCGCCGGCGGCGCGGGCCTCCATGACCTGGTACGGCGTGGCGATGAAGTCCTTGCGGAGCACGGGCACCTCGACCGCGGCGCGCACGGCGCGCAGGTCGTCGAGGCTGCCCTTGAACTTCCGCTCCTCGGTGAGCACCGAGATGGCGCTCGCGCCCCCGACCTCGTACTTGCGCGCCTGCGCGGCGGGATCGGGGATGGCGGCGAGGTCGCCGCGGCTCGGACTGGCGCGCTTGACCTCGGCGATGATCTTCACCCGGTCGGCGGGCGCCAGCGCCGCGAGCGCGTCGCGCGCGGCGGGCTGGGCGAGGGCACGACGTTCGACCTCGGCGAGCGGCAGCGTCTCGGCGCGCGTCTCAGCGTCCGCGACGGAGCCGGCCGTGAGGTCGGCCAGCATGCTCAATGCTCTTTGGGCGAGTACTTGGGACCGTTGACGCCGTACCCGGCCTTGGCCATGATCCAGCCGACGATCAGTCCGACCACGAGCAGCGCGGCGCTCGCCCACACGAGGACCGGCATGTCGAACCAGAAGAAGACGGTGCCGAGCGTGAACGCGACGAGCATGATGATCACGGCGGTCCATGCCGCCGGCGAGTGGCCGTGTCCGGGGTCACCGATGGGGTTGCTCATGTGTCTCCTTCGCATGCGGGCGCACGTGTCCGCGCCCCGTGGTCAGTCTAGCGGGCGTCGCCGCCCGACGTCGGATCGTCGCCGCGGCTGAGGTCGTCCCAGGAGTCGATCGCGTCGAGCGGTCGGCTGGGGTCGGCACCGGCGCTGCGCAGGCGGGGTGCGGACTCGTATTTGCGCCCGCCGCGGACCCAGCGCCGGGCGGTGGCCAGCACGAACACGCCTGCGAGCAGGAGGATCACGGCGGCGGCGACGGTGACGACCGGCCACACCGTGAGCCACCGCTCGGCGACGAGGGCTTCGACGGCCGCGTCGCCGCCGATGCCGGTGGCGTCGGTCACGGTCCGCGCATATGCGGACACGGGCGGACCGGCGAGGACGGCGAGCGTCGGCGTGCCGATCCCGACCGCCGCCGCGACCGCGAGCACGCCGAACACGTACCGGAGCACGGTGCCGACGATGCTCAGCGCGAGGCCGAGCGCGAGCACCGCGAGGCTCAGCGGGGCGAGCACGGGCACCGTGTCTGCGCCCGCGACGGTGAGGTCGGAGGCTGCGGTGTCCACCAGCGCGACGTGCACCCAGGTCTGGGTCGAGCCGATGAGGATGATGACTCCGGGCGCGAGCACGCCGAGGACGGCGATCAGGCGTGCCCGGCGGATCACGCCTGCACCGGGTCGAGGTCGTCGGCGTCGAAGCAGGTTCGGTCGCCGGTGTGGCAGGCGGCGCCGACCTGGTCGACGGTCACGAGGATCGTGTCGCCGTCGCAGTCCAGACGCGCACCCTTGACGAGCTGGATGTGGCCGGACGTGTCGCCCTTGCGCCAGTACTCCTGACGGGAGCGGGACCAGAACGTGACGCGGCCGGTGGTGAGCGTGCGGCGCAGGGCCTCGGCATCCATCCACCCGAGCATGAGCACGTCCTTCGTGTCCCACTGCTGGATCACGGCGGCGACGAGGCCGTCGGCGTTGAATCGGACGCGCGCGATGCGCTCCTCGACGGTCCCGCTCATCGGCGCACCGGGATCCCTTCCGCGGCCATGGCCGCCTTCACATCCCCCACGGTCAGCTGTCCCGAGTGGAACACGGATGCGGCGAGCACCGCGTCCGCGCCGGCGGAGATCGCCGGGGCGAAGTGCTCCGCCGCGCCCGCACCGCCGGAGGCGATCACCGGGACGCTGGAGACCTCGCGCATGCGCGAGACGAGTTCGAGGTCGAATCCGTCCTTCGTGCCGTCGGCGTCGATCGAATTGACCAGCAGCTCCCCCGCTCCGCGCTCGATGGCCTCGCGCGCCCAGGCGAGCGCGTCCAGGTCGGTGAGCGTACGGCCGCCGTGCGTGGTGACCGCGAACCCGGACGGGGTGTGGTCGGCACGCTTGACGTCGAGCGAGAGCACGAGCACCTGTGCGCCGAACCGGTCGGCGATCTCCCCGATGAGGTCGGGGCGGGCGATCGCGGCGGAGTTCACGCCGATCTTGTCGGCGCCCACGCCCTGCAGCCGCGCCACGTCCTCGACCGAGCGGATGCCGCCGCCGACCGTGAGCGGGATGAACACCTGCTCGGCGGTGCGACGGACCATGTCGTAGGTCGTCGCCCGCTCGTCGACGGTCGCGGTGACGTCGAGGAAGGTGATCTCGTCGGCGCCCTGCTCGTAGTAGTGGCGGGCGAGTTCGACCGGATCCCCCATGTCGCGCAGGTTCTCGAAGTTGACGCCCTTCACGACCCGGCCCGCCGCCACGTCGAGACACGGGATCACGCGGCACACCAGGCTCATGTCAGAGCCTCGCGTTGTGGATGGCCGACACCAGGATGGCGCGGGCGCCGATCGCGTACAGGTCGTCCATCACCTGGTTCACGGTGTTCCGCGGGGTCATGACGCGCACCGCGACCCAGGCGGGGTCGCGCAGCGGCGAGATCGTCGGCGACTCGATGCCGGGGGCGATCTTCACCGCCTCCTCCACGAGGTCCTCGGGCAGGTCGTAGTCCACGAGCACGTAGCGGCGCGCGACGAGCACACCCCGCAGGCGCCGCAGCAGCGTGTCCAGGCCCTCGGGCTCGTCCGGGCCGGTGATGAGCACCGCCTCGGACTCGAGGAGCTTCGGACCGAAGATCTCCAGGCCCGCCTGACGGAGGGTGGTGCCGGTGGAGACGACGTCGGCGACCGCGTCGGCGACGCCGAGCTGCACGGCCGACTCGACCGCACCGTCCAGCGGCACGAGGTCGACGGCGACGCCCTGCTCGTCGAGGAAGCGGTCGACCAGGCCCGGGTAGGCGGTGGCGACCCGCATCCCTTCGAGGTCGGTCACCTCGCGGAACCGGCCGGGGGTCGCGGCGAAGCGGAAGGTGGACGCGCCGAAGCCGAGGGCCTCGATCTCACGGGCGCCGGGCATGCGTGCGTCCAGCAGCAGGTCACGCCCGGTGATGCCCACGTCGAGGGCGCCGGAGCCCACGTAGGTGGCGATGTCCTTCGGGCGCAGGTAGAAGAACTCGACGTCGTTGACCGGGTCGGCGACGTAGAGGTCCTTCGAGTCGCGGCGGCCGGTGTATCCGGCCTCGGCGAGCATCTCGGCAGCGGTCTCGGAGAGCGAGCCCTTGTTCGGCACGGCGATTCGCAGCATGGTGCAGTTGCTTTCCAGGTGTTGAGCGGTCGGGGGAACGGCGCTCAGAGATGTCGGTAGACATCCTCCAGGCTCAGCCCCTTCGCGAGCATGAGCACCTGCAGGTGGTAGAGGAGCTGCGAGATCTCCTCGGCGGCAGCGTCGAGCGACTCGTACTCGGCGGCCATCCACACCTCTGCCGCCTCCTCGACGATCTTCTTGCCGATCGCGTGGACACCGGCGTCGAGCTCTGCCACGGTGCCGGAGCCGGCCGGCCGCGCGGCCGCCTTCTCGCTGAGTTCCGCGAACAGGGCTTCGAACGTCTTCACCATCCCAGGGTACCGAACGCCGGGACCCTCCCGGTGCACCGGAGGGGCGTCAGTGCCGGTGGTGGGCGGCGGCCCCGGCGCGGAGGGCCTCGATCGCGGCCTGCGGGTCGCCGGATCCGAACACGGCGGAGCCTGCGACGAAGGTGTCGGCGCCGGCCTCGGCGGCCTGCGCGATGGTGGACTCGGAGATGCCGCCGTCGACCTGCAGCCAGACCGCGGACCCGCGGCGACGGGCCTCGTCGGCCAGGCGACGGAGCTTCGGCATGGTCTCGGGCATGAACGACTGGCCGCCGAAGCCGGGCTCGACGGTCATGACGAGGATCTGATCGAACACGTCGAGCAGGTCGAACAGGCCGTCCACAGGCGTGGCGGGCTTCACCGCCACGCCGGCGCGGGCGCCGATGTCGCGCAGGCGGCGGGCGAGCACGACCGGCTCGTGGGCGGCCTCGAGGTGGAAGGTGACGGATGCGGCGCCGAGCTCGGCATAGCCGGGTGCCCAGCGGTCGGGGTCGTCGATCATGAGGTGCACGTCCAGCGGCACCGGACTCGTGGCCTGGATGCGCTCGACCATCTGCGGGCCGAAGGTGAGGTTGGGCACGAAGTGGTTGTCCATGACGTCCACGTGCACGAAGTCGGCCGCGGCGATGCGGGCGAGCTCCGACTGCATGTTCACGAAGTCGGCGGCCAGGACGGACGGGTTGATGCGGAAGCCGGTCATCCGCCCATTATCGCGGCCCCGCGACTCCCCCCTGTCGTCGTCGCTCGCCTGTCGCTTGGTGCGGCCGGCGGCGGCCGTTCGCGACAGGGGAACCAGAGACACCCGCGCTCAACTGTCGCCTGGTGCGGCTCGCGGCGACCGTTTGCGACAGGTGAGCGTCGGAGGCTGCGGCGACAGCCGACAGGCGACAGGCGGACAGGCGGGCGGGCTCAGCGCCGGCGCAGGAGCGAGATGGACATCGCGTCGGTGCCGTGGCGATGCGGCCACAGCTGCGCACGGCCGGATCCGTCCGCCTGTGCGGGCAGGTCGAGCGGCGAGCGTGCGACCCGCTGCAGCACGGCGCGGGCGTCGAGCTCCTCGACGCGATCGCCCCAGGCCCGCATGATCTCGGCGAGCACCCCGGCGGTCTCGGCGAGGTGCGGCGAGCAGGTGACGTAGGCGAGCACCCCACCGGGACGCAGCGCCGACAGGCCCGCATCCACCAGCTCGGTCTGCAGCGCGGTGAGTTCGGGCACGTCGGAGGGCTGCTTGCGCCAGCGCGCCTCGGGGCGGCGACGGAGCGCACCGAGCCCGGTGCACGGTGCGTCGACGAGGATGCGGTCGTAGCTGCCGCGGCCGGCGCGCTCGCGCCCGTCCTCCTCGCTGACCTCGACCTCGAGCGGGATGCCGGCGAGGGCCTTCCGCACGAGGCCCGACCGCGCCGGGACGACCTCGTTCGCCTCGAGGACCGCGCCGCCGGCGAGGGCCTCAGCCGCCAGCAACGCGGTCTTGCCCCCGGGCCCGGCGCAGAGGTCGAGCCATCGCTCCCCCGCCCGGACCGGCAGCGCACGGGTGAGCGCGAGTGCGGCGAGCTGGGAGCCCTCGTCCTGCACCCGGATCCGGCCTTCGGCGACGACCGCCTGCGGGTCACCGCCGGCCAGGCGGGCGCCGACCGGCGAGTACGGCGTGGGCGCGAGGTCGGCGGGGCACTCGGCGAGGCCGGGCAGCACCGCGAGGGTCACCCGCGGGGATTCGTTGTCGGCCTTCAGCAGCGCCTCGAGCTCGTCTGCACGGCCTTCCGCTGCGAGGGCGCGCCGCAGCGCCCTGATCACCCACACCGGATGGGACGCGGCGAGGCCGAGCCGCTCGTCGTCCGAGCGGGCATCGCGTTCGATACGGGCGAGCCACTCGCCGGGCGTGTCGCGGGCGATGCGCCGCAGCACGGCGTTGGCGAAGCCCGTCGCGCCGCGCCCCGCCTCACGGCGGACGAGCTCGACCGTCTCGTGCACGGCCGCGTGCGAGGCGATTCGGGTCGCGAGCAGCTGGTGCACGCCCAATCGCAGTGCGTCGAGCACCGCCGGATCGATCTTCGACACCTCGCGGTCGGCGGCGGCGCGGATGATCGCGTCGTAGGTGCCCTGGCGCCGGAGTGTGCCGTAGGCGAGCTCGGTCGCGAGGGCCGCGTCCTTCTCCCCCAGCCCCGCACGGGCGATCGCGGTGGGCAGCAGCAGGTTCGCGTACGCGTCGGACTCATGCACCGCACGGAGCACGTCGTAGGCGACGCGGCGGGCGCTCACGAGCCGACCACCGGGTCGGCGGTGCGGATGCCGCGGGCCCAGGCGGCCGCATCCATCGCCTGCTTCCCGGCGGGCTGCACCCGCTCGAGCACGATCGGCTCGTCGGCGGTGCCGACGTGCACGTCCTTCCCGACGAGACGGACGGCGCCAGGAGCCAGACGGTCGGCGCCGTCGGTGGCACGGGCGGAGAGCACCTTCACGCGGGCGCCGTCGAGGGTGGTGTGCGCCCCGGGCTCGGGGGTGGTGCCGCGGATGCGACCGAGCACTGCGGCCGCGGGCTCGTCCCAGCGGATGCGGCCGTCCTCCGCCGTGAGCTTGTGGGCGTAGGTGGGCTCGCCCACCTGGGGGACGGCGACCGCGGTCCCCGCGGCGATCGCGTCCACGACCCGTTCCAGCAGTTCCGCGCCGTCCGCCGAGAGGGTATCCAGCAGCTCGCCGGCGGTCGCGGTGACGGGCATCGGCATGCGGAGCTCGTCGTACACGTCGCCCTCGTCGAGCCCGGGTACGAGGCGGAACACCGCCGCGCCCGTCTCCACGTCGCCGGCGATGAGCGCGTGCTGCACCGGAGCGGCTCCGCGCCAGCGCGGGAGCAGCGAGAAGTGGAGGTTGATCCACCCGTGCGCGGGGGCGGACAGCAGCGGTTCACGCACGAGACCGCCGTAGGCGACGATCACGCCGAGGTCGGGTTCGAGTGCCGTGAGCGCGGCGGTCGTGGCGTCGTCGAGCCGGTCGGTGCGCAGCACCGGCAGCCCGAGGTCCTCGGCCGCCTGTGCGACCGGCGACGGCGTCAGCACGCGCTTGCGCCCGAGCGGCGCGTCGCGGCGGGTGACCACCGTGACGATCTCGTGGCCGGATGCGGCCAGCCGGCGCAGCGAGGGGACGGCCGCCGCGGGGGTTCCGGCGAAGACGAGACGCATGGGGCTCCTGGATCAGGGGGTCAGAGGTCGGGATCGGGCACGTCGACCCGCACTCTGAGTGTATTCCGGGCCGGTCCGCCGCGGCGGGGGCGACGTGCGCGCACGGCGTCGGCGACCAGGCTCGCCCGCAGGGACCGGGTGACCGCCGCGCCGGCGCCGTAGTCGAACCGCACGAGCGCACGCTCGACGACCCCGTCCGGCGTCGACTCGCGAACCGGGCCGAGCACGGCGTCCTCGGGGAGCCCGGGCACATCGGCGCGGAGGTTCGCGATCGCCTGCGCCATGGCGGGCGGCGGGCCGGCGAGCGAGGCCACCCGCACGGTGGGCGGCATCTTCAACGGTGCGCGCTCGGCGAGCTCCGTGCGGGCGTAGGCGGACTGGGTCCAGGTCGCGAGAGCACGGGCCGCGGGCCCGGTCACCCCCACCAGGTGCACGGGCGCCCCGGGTGCCGCCAGCGCGGCGGCGTTGGACCACCACCGCAGGCAGAATTCGCCGATGCGCAGGTCGTCGGCAAGCAGCATCCGCTCACCGTCGAGCAACAGCACCGCGCGGTACCCGCCGTCGGCGGGCGGCTCGGCACCGCGGGTGGCCACCACGAGCGCCGGTTTCGCGTCCACCTGGCGGACGGGGTGCTCCGCGTCGGCGACGATGACCCGGGTGTGCGGGAAGGCCCGGCCGAGCTCGTCCGCGGTGCGCTCGCTGCCGGCGGACGGCAGGCGCAGTCCGGTGCCCTCGCAGTGCGCGCAGCGCCAGCCGATCGAGGAGCGGCCGCACCACGCGCAGTCCGGCCGGGTCCGGGCGTTCCGAGCGCGCAGCGGACCGGTGCAGTGCGTGCAGCGGGCCGGGCGACGGCAGTCGGCGCAGACCACCACGGGGGCGTAGCCCGGGCGTGCCACCTGCACGAGCACGGGTCCTTCCTGCAGCGCGTCGCGCACGGCCGCGTAGGCCGACGACGGGATCCGGCCGGCAGACGGCGCGTCACCCGGCGGGCTCAGCACGACGCGTGGGCGGGGGCGGCGGGCGGCGGCCACCTCGCGAACCCAGCCGATGCCGACGAGCCGCTCGACCTCGGTGCTGCGGGTGTGTCCGGCGAACAGCAGCGCGCCGCCGTCCAGCTCGTGCCGCATGAGCGCCGCGTCGCGGGCGTGCACGCCGGGACTCAGCGGCTCCGCGAGGAGCGGATCCCCGTCGTCCCAGATCGCGACGAGCCCGGTGCGGGCCGCAGGGGCGTAGACGGCGGAGCGGTTGCCGATGACCACGCAGGGCGCATCGGCCAGGATGCGCAGATACGCCCCGTACCGCGCAGGGGCCGAGCGGCGTGCGTCGTCGCGGACGACGACCTCCGCGGGCAGATGTGCAGCGAGGGCGGCGGCGAGCTGGTCCTGGTCGCGGTGGTCGGGGACGACCAGCACCGCACTCCGGCCCGCCGCCAGGCTCGCGACGGCGGCCGCCGTGAACAGCACCGCCCAGGCGCCGACCACGGTGCCGTCGGACAGCGTCACGGTGCGCGGCGGCGCGTCGAGCGCGCACCGCGCATCCTCCGCGAGGGCGGCGGCCAGGCCCGGATACGCGCCCAGCACCTCCTGCGCCCACCGCACCTGCTCCTCGGGCACGGTCGGCGGCTCCGGCGGCGGCGCGGCAAGCCAGGTCTTCTCCGCGCGCACCATCCGGCGCGGGATCGCGAGTCGGAGGATGTCGCCCGCCGAGCCCGCAGCGCGGTCGGCGAGCCGCCGGGCGAGTGTGTACAGCCGTTCCGGCAGGAGCGGCACCGGCGAGACGACCTGATCGAGCGCGGACAGCGGACGGTCCGCGTCCGCCGCCTCGCCGAGCTCGACGAGGAAGCCCTCGATGACGCGGCCGGCGGTGCGCAGCGGGACCCTCACCCGTACGCCCGGTACCGCCGCGTCGGCGAGTTCGGGCGGGATCTCGTAGTCGAAGAGGCGGTCGAGCTGCGGCAACGGCGAATCCACGAGCACACGCGCGACGCGACGGGTGCTCATGGCGCGGTCAGAGCCCGGCGGCGACGCGCAGGTCGTCGACGCGGTCGAGACGCTCCCAGGTGAAGTCGGGCAGTTCGCGGCCGAAGTGCCCGTAGGCGGCGGTCTGCGCGTAGATCGGGCGCAGCAGGTCGAGGCTCTCGACGATCGCGGCCGGGCGCAGGTCGAACACGTCGAGGATCGCACGCGTGATCGTCTCATCCGGCACGTGACCGGTGCCGAAGGTCTCCACGTACAGGCCGACCGGCTTGGCCTTGCCGATCGCGTATGCGACCTGGACCTCCAGCCGGTCCGCGAGTCCCGCGGCGACCGCGTTCTTCGCGACCCAGCGCATCGCGTACGCGGCCGAGCGGTCGACCTTGGACGGGTCCTTGCCGCTGAACGCGCCGCCGCCGTGGCGTGCGGCGCCGCCGTAGGTGTCGATGATGATCTTGCGGCCGGTGAGGCCCGCGTCGCCCTTCGGACCGCCCGTCACGAACGGGCCCGCCGGGTTGATGAAGTACTCCACACCCGAGAGG
>Ga0182737_1004120_pt1 | contig 10083 bp, 4 predicted proteins | sample eDN5th30CBELigOP_FD_128878 | JGI IMG/M metagenome (GOLD analysis project Ga0182737, IMG submission 128878) | Enriched Organic Plus compost microbial communities from Emeryville, California, USA - eDNA 5th pass 30_C BE-Lig OP (version 2) (version 2) ... | reverse complement strand
TGGTACGTGCTGGTCTACGCCGCCACGATCGCGGGGCTTGTTCGGCTACGTGGTCGGTTGTGGTCGGCTGCGTGGCTCGGGGCGCTGTTGCTGTGCGTCGGATTCACGCTGATGCATCTCGTCTATTGGAGCAACCTGCGGATGCGCGCCCCGGTAACGCCAGTCGTCGCGCTCCTCGCCGGCGTCGGAGTCGCCTCGCTAGCAGGGCGGCAGAAGTTGCCGCTCTCGGGCAGCGATCGGCTAGACGGCTGACCGATCAAAGCCGACCGGGCCGACGACGCGAGCCGCAAGTCTTTACCCCAACGCCACTTAGCACCCCACGAATCCGGCGCAAGTTGCCTTGTGACGTTCGGCGGGGCTTCCTATAATCCGCCCCGCTTGTCGTAAAGCGTTTCCGGACAACGGTTAATCCAAACCGAGTCCGGCTTATGGCAAAGTCCTGTCTGGCAAGGATGCCGCAGCACTGAACCGCTCGTCACCCCAGCACCGCTCGACCGCCTGTAGCGCGCGCGAACGTTCGCGATTGCCCGCGCTCGCGGTGCGCCTCGGCGGCGCGACGCTCGCGCTGCTGACGGCTGTGCTGTTTTGCTCGGCGATCGCAGCTCCAGCCCGCGCGGGCGTCGAAATGCCGCTCGGCGAGACGGCAGCTCCGATTGCGATTCGCGGCGATAGCGCGACGCACATGACGCAGGGGCAATATCAGGTCTGGATTGTCCGCGGCAATGTCGAACTGCGGCAGGACGACATCGTGGCCAGCTCCAACGAAGCCGTCTTCTGGGTCGACCGCGCCGAAGCGTTCAGCGGCCGCCCGAGCAAAGTCATCGGCTACTTCGAAGGAAACGTAAAAGTCAATTTCGGCCGCCGGGGCAATCCTCACATTGTCACCGGCGTGGCCGCCAACACGCTCGAAGACAAAATCTGGCTCGGCCGGTTCCACACCACGGGCGGCATTGAGCTGCAAGCGCCGATCACGTCGACCGATCCGAACGTCGAGCCGGCGATCTTCCGCCGCGGCCTCGAAGCGCGCGACCCGCTCCGTCAAACGCCGGAAGGGAATCCGATTCCCATCGCCGCGCTGGAAGAAGACAACGGCGTGCAGCCGGCGCAAATGCTCCGCCAGGAAGTCGCTCCTCCGGCTGGCGGCCGGGCGGTGGTGGCTCCGGCGCCGGGACGGCGCGTGCGAATCTTCCCGCGCAGCGGCAGTCGCTACAACCTGCGAACATTCGAAGATCCCGACCGCCGCGAACAAGTGCTCATGGTGACGTCGGGCATTCAGATCATCATCGACGGCGTGCAACAGCTCGGCACGGTCAGCATCGAAACCGATCGCCTCGTGGCCTGGATTCCGCCGATCAACATCGCCGATCCCAACGCAGCCCAAAGCTTCAACACCGACGACGGCCCGGTCGAGTTCTACATGGAAGGCAATATTGTCTTCCGCCAGGGAGACCGGGTGATCTACGCCGACCGCATGTACTACAACGCGCGGCAGGAATATGGCGTCGTGCTGAACGCCGAAATGCTCACGCCAGTCCCCGAGTACAACGGGCTGGTTCGGTTGCGGGCCGAGGTGTTGCAGCAGATCAACGCGAACCAGTACCAGGGCTACAACGTCGCCGTCACGTCGAGCCGCATCGGCGTGCCGCGCTATTGGCTGCAGTCGGAGAACGTGAGCGTCGTCGACACTCCGACGCCGCTGGCCGATCCATTCACGGGTCAGCCACTGATCGATCCGGCCTCCGGCGAGCAACAGGTAGAGCACCAATACCTGGCCACGTCGCGCAACAACCTGATCTACGTCGGCGAAGTGCCAATTTTCTACTGGCCCTTCATCGCCACCGACCTGACGCGGCCGACGTTCTACGTCGACAGCATCAAGTTCAGCAGCGACCGCATCTTCGGTCAGCAGGTGTACATCGACTGGGACGTCCACCAGATTCTCGGCATCCGCAATCCGACGCCCGGCACGCGGTGGAGCCTGTCGACCGACTACCTGAGCGAACGTGGCGCGGCGCTGGGGACCAACTATCGCTACGCCGGCGACACGCTGCTCGGCTTCCCCGGCCCCTACCGGGGCTTCATCGACGCCTGGGGGCTGCCGTACGACTCGGGTCTCGACTCGCTCGGTCAGGGGCGCATGAACATGGTCCCCGAATCGCGCAACCGCGGCCGACTCCTCGCGCAGCATCGCCAACTGATTGGCGCCGATTGGCAATTCACGGGCGAATTGGGCCTGATTAGCGATCGCAACTTCCTCGAAATGTTCTACGAGAACGAGTGGGACACGTTCAAAGACGAAACCACCGGCGTAGAACTGAAGAAGTTCAACGACAACGCCACCTGGAGCCTGTCGTCGGACCTTCGCGTCAACGATTTCTTCACCGACACGTCGTGGCTGCCGCGACTCGACCATTTCACGATCGGTCAATCGCTGCTGTTCGACCGGCTAACGTGGTACGAGCACACGAGCATCGGCTACGCCGACCTGGGCGTGGCGACGACGCCGACCGCGCCGCAGGACGCCGCCACGTTCCAGCTCTTGCCGTGGGAACGGCATCGCGAAGGCTTGCGGGCAGTCACGCGGCACGAACTCGACGCGCCGTTTGAGGCGGGGCCCGTCAAAGTGGTTCCCTACGTCCTCGGCGAAGCCGGCTATTGGGGCGAAGTGCTCGACGGAGACGATCTGACCCGCTTCTATGGCCAAGGCGGCGTTCGCGCGAGCCTGCCGGTGTGGAGCGTCGATCCGACCGTAAAGAGCGAACTGCTCAATTTGAACGGCCTGGCGCACAAGATCACCTACGAAATCGACGCCTTCTACGCCGCAGCCGACGCGCGCGTCACCGAGTTTCCGCTGTACGACCCGGTCGACGACAACGCGCAAGAAGCGTTCCGCCGCCGGATGCTGTTCACCACGTTCGACCTCACGTTCGGCGACCAGATTCCGCTGAAGTACGACGAACGGTTGTTCGCCCTGCGCAGCAACATGCAGGGCTGGGTCACCGGTCAGAGCATGGAAATTGCCGACGACATGGCGCAGGTGCGCATGAGCGTCAATCAGCGCTGGCAGACCAAGCGCGGCCTGGCGGGCAAGGAGCGCATCATCGACTGGATCACGCTCGATGTCGACGCGGTCTTCTTCCCCAACGCCAACCGCGACAACTTCGGCGCCGACTTCGGCATGCTCGACTACGAATTCCGCTGGCACGTCGGCGACCGCCTGACGCTCCTCTCCGACGGCTACGCCGACTTCTTCGGCCAAGGCCTGCGGCAGGTGACGGTCGGCACGATCATCAATCGGCCGGAGAACGGCAGCCTGTTCATCGGCTTCCGCTCGACCGAAGGTCCGATCAGCAGCAACGTGCTGGCGGCTTCGGTGAACTATCGCCTGAGCGAGAAGTGGGTAGCGAACGCCGGCACGAGCATCGACTTCTCGTCGACCGGCAACATCGGCCAGTCGCTCGGCCTGGTGCGGATCGGCGAATCGTTCCTGATGAACTTCGGCTTCACCTACGACGCCAGTCGCGACAATTACGGCTTCCAGTTCGGCCTCGAACCTCGCTTCCTGCCCACCGGCCGCCTCGGCCTGATCGGCGGCGTCCAAGTGCCCCCGGCGGGAGTCAGAGGGCTGGAATAGTTTGCAGTGATCAGTTTTCAGTGGGGAGTAACCAGCAAACAGTACACAGTTCTTGGCAGCTAAGTCGGCTGCTGTTTGTCTTCCTGCCTGTCTACCGTGAACTGTTTGCTGTTTACTTGCGCCAGCAGGCGTTCCAGCCGGTCGGCTTCTTCCCGGGCTTGTTTCGTCAGCACTTGGAGCGCGACGAGCTTCGTGTCGATCTCGGCTTTCAGGTCGCGGGCCGTTTCGTGGAGTTCGACGTGCCAGCGAAGAACTTCGGGCGGGGCGTCGCGCAGGACCGTGTCGCGGCCTTCGTCGGCCAGCATCCGGCGGATCTCCTGCGGGTCGGCGGTCGCCCGCTGCGAACGGGCCCAGCGCGTACGAGCCCCACGCACGATCAGCCAACTGGCCAGCGCCACGCCAGCCGCCAGCAGCAGCGTCGTCGATCCGGCGGGAAGATCCATAAACGAGGAGTTTTCAGTTATCAGTTTTCAGTAGTCAGTAGATCGTACCGCAGCCGGTCTTACGACGCCGCGCCTGCCCGAACGGTTTACGGCGAACTGCCTGCTGTTTACTCCCCCCCATCCCCTGCGAGGGTCCGTCGGGGTTTGCTACAATCGCGGCGGTGGCGGGGCGTTCGTTTTAGGCCATTTTCGCCGGATTCTGGGCTATGCCCTATTGGGACCGCGTGGCGATCGTCGGTGTCGGACTGCTTGGAGGTTCGATCGGTCTGGCGCTGCGCGAGCGGAACCTGGCCCGGCATGTCGTCGGCGTCGGCCGACGGATGGAGTCGCTTCGCACTGCGGAAAACCGCGGCGCGATCACCGAGGCGAGCCTCGACCTGCCGTCAGCCGTTGCGGGCGCCCAATTGGTCATCATCGGCACCCCGGTGGAGACGGTCGTCGAGCAAGTCACGCGCGTCGCCGAGGCGGCCCAATCGGGCACGCTCGTCACCGACGTCGGCAGCACGAAGCAATCGATCGTCGAAGGGGTCGACCGCGCTTTGGCGGGACCGCTCGGCCTCTGGACCACCTTCGTCGGCAGCCATCCGCTCGCCGGCAGCCATCGGGCTGGGGTCGAGTTCGCCCGCGGAAACCTGTTCGACGGCAAAACGGTCGTCGTCACCCCTTCCGACGAGACGAAGCCCGACGCCGTCGCCGCGATTGAAAGCCTTTGGCGATCCGTCGGGGCGAACGTCGTCCGCATGTCCCCCGCCGAGCATGACCGCGCCGTCGCCGCGACCAGTCATGTGCCGCACGTCGTGGCCGCCGCGCTCGCCGCAGCCACGCCAACCGATTACTTGCCGCTCACCGCCGCCGGCTGGGCCGACACCACGCGCGTCGCCGCCGGCGATGTGGAACTGTGGCGGCAGATCCTGAGCGACAACCGCGAGCACACGCTCGCTCAGCTCCGCGAATTCGAAAAACTGATTGCCGCCTGGGTGGCCGCGCTCGAGCGCGGCGACGAGGCGCAGCTCGTCCATTTGCTTCAGCAAGGGAAACGCCAACGTGACGCTGTGGGAAGTTGACATTCATCCGTCGCCCGGCCAGCCCGATCTCCTCGGGCGCGCCATCACCAGCCAGGCCGCCGATCTGGGGCTCGGCAATCTGAAATTGCACGCAGCCCGCGGCTTCCTCGTGCAGGGCGATCTCGACGAGCGGCAAGTGCAGCAGATTTCGCACGAACTGCTCGCCGACCTGGTCGTCGAACAACCGGTGATCGGCCGCGTCGGCGACAGCGATCTGGCCAAACTCCCCGCCAACCGGCTCAACGGCGGAGCGCAGCAGTACGCGCAGCTCGTCCACGTCCTTCCCAAGCCGGGCGTCACCGATCCGGTCGCCGAGAGCGCGCTGCGGGCCATTGCCGACTTCGGCTTGAAAGCCGACGCGGTCGTCACGCTGCGGAAGTTCTGGTTCGACGAGCTGCCGAGCGATCGGCTCGACCTGCTCATCAAAAAACTGCTGGCCAACGACTCGATCGAGCATGCCATCGTCGGCCCGCTGACGATGAAGGAGCTGCACCTCGGCTCGCCGTATCGTTTCCAGCTGGAAGTGATCCCGCTCCGTCAGCTCAACGACGACGAGCTGCAGCGTCTCAGCCGCGAGCGGACGCTCAGCCTGACGCTCGTCGAAATGCAGACCATTCAGGAGCATTTCCGCCAGCTCGACCGCGATCCGACCGACGCGGAGCTGGAAACGATCGCCCAAACCTGGAGCGAGCACTGCAGCCACAAGACGCTCGCGGGCCAGGTGAACTATCGCGACGAGCGCGGCGAGCGGCAGTTCAAGAACATGCTCAAGGAGACGATCTTCGCCGCCACGCAGCAGATTCGCCGCGAGCTGGGGGAAAACGACTGGTGCGTGAGCGTGTTCCGCGACAACGCGGGGGTCGTCAAGTTCACCGACGACTACAACGTCGCCTTCAAGGTCGAAACGCATAACCGCCCGAGCGCGATCGAGCCTTACGGCGGCGCGAACACGGGCATCGGCGGCGTCATTCGCGATACGCTCGGCACCGGCATGGGCGCGCGGCCGGTGTGCAACACCGACGTCTTCTGCTTCGCCCCGCCCGACATACCCGCCGAAAAACTGCCACCCGGCGTGCTCCATCCGCGGCGGGTGATGCGCGGCGTGGTCAGCGGCGTGCGCGACTACGGCAACCGCATGGGCATTCCGACCGTCAACGGCGCGATCTACTTCGACGAGCGCTACGTCGGCAACCCGCTCGTCTTCTGCGGCGACGTCGGCGTGATTCCGCACGACAAGTCGTTCAAGGAAGTGAAGCCGAACGACTTGATTGTCTCGCTCGGCGGCCGCACGGGACGCGACGGCATTCACGGCGCCACGTTCAGCTCGGTCGAACTGACCAGCCAAAGCGAAAAAGTCTCGGGCGGCGCGGTGCAGATCGGCAACGCAATCACCGAGAAGATGGTGCTCGACGTGCTGCTGGCGGCCCGCGACCGCGGCTTGTATAGCGCCGTGACCGATTGCGGCGCCGGCGGGTTCTCGAGCGCCGTGGGGGAAATGGGCGGCGACATCGGCGCCGAAGTGTGGCTCGAACGCGCCCCGCTGAAGTACGAAGGACTCTCCTACACCGAAATCTGGATCAGCGAAGCGCAGGAGCGCATGGTCCTGGCTGTCCCCGAGGACAAATGGCCGGAGCTCGAGGCGCTCGCAAAGAGCGAGCATGTCGAAGCGACCGTGATCGGCAAGTTCACGCCGACTGGCCGGCTGACGCTGAAGTATCAAGGGACGGTCGTCGGCGACATGTCGATGGAGTTCCTGCACGAAGGCCGTCCGCGCGTGACGCGGCAGGCGACTTACGCCCCGCCGGCTGTGCAGCCGCTCAAGCCGGCTGACTTCGAGCAGGTCGACCATGGCCAGACGCTGCTGAAACTCCTCGGCTCGCTCAACATCGCCAGCAAGGAGTGGGTGATTCGTCAGTACGATCACGAGGTGCAAGGTGGCAGCGTGGTCAAGCCGCTCGTCGGCGTCGAGAACGACGGCCCGAGCGACGCCGCGGTGGTGCGGCCGGTCCTCTCGTCGCGACGAGGGCTTGTGATCGCCAACGGCATGAACCCGCGCTACGGCGATTTCGACACCTACGACATGGCTGCCAGCGCCATCGACGAAGCGGTGCGCAACTGCGTCGCCGTCGGCGCCGATCCGTCGCGAATCGCCGTGCTCGACAACTTCTGCTGGGGCTATACCGATCGGCCCGAGACGCTTGGCTCGCTCGTCCGGGCCGCGCTCGCCTGCCAGGACGTCGCGGTCGCCCTTGGCACGCCGTTCATCAGCGGCAAGGACAGCCTCAACAACGAGTACAGCTACGACGCCGACGGCGGCCGGCGGACCATTACGATTCCGCCGACGCTGCTCATCAGCGCCATGGGGCAGGTTGACGACGTGCGCCAGTGCGTGACGATGGACCTCAAGTCGCCGGGCAACCTGCTCTACGTCGTCGGCGTGACGCGCGACGAGCTGGGCGGCTCGCACTTCTGCCTGGTGAGCGGCCTGAGCGGTGGCGCGGCGCCGAAGCTCGACACCGAGCTCGCCAAGAAGCTCTATCCGGCTGTGCATGCCGCGATCAAGCAAGGCCTGGTCCGCGCCTGCCACGATCCGAGCGAAGGGGGCCTGGCGGTTGCCATCGCCGAAATGGCGTTCGCCGGCGGCTGCGGCGTGAAGGTTCAACTCGCCGACGTGCCGGTCGAGGTTGCCGGCGAAATTCCCCCGCAGCAGCTCGACGCGATTCGACTCTATGCCGAATCGAACACTCGCTTGCTCATGGAAGTGTCGCCCGAGAAGGCTAGCGAGTTCGAAAAGACGCTTGCCGGCGTGCCGTTTGCCAAGATTGGCGAAGTGACCAGTAGCGGCCGCGTGCAGATTGCCGGCTCGGCCGGCGCGCTGGTCGATTTGCCGATCGCGGAGCTGAAAGAAGCCTGGCAGAAACCGCTGCGGTGGTAGTCGGGCAAGGTTCTCCCCAAGGGCGCACTGCTGGCTCGTCCAGCAGTGCCAACCCGCAGGTGGACTCCAACAACTCCAAAGACCGTCGGCTAGTGAATTTCGCCGCTGCGCGGCTCGGGCAGGCAGACATCTATTCCTGCTGCAAGGCATACAGCAGCACGTTGGCCCCAATGCGGGCTGCGTCGGCTGGGATGTAGCCTTTGCACTCGATCGACGTTCCCTTTTCCAGGGCGCAGCTAATGTCGTAGGGCGAGAGAATCGCCACGATGCGGCCGTCGACTTCGAGCCCTTCGAGGAGCGGCGTGGTTTTGACCGGCTTGGCGCTGAGTGGGTCCCCCGCGTCGCGCACCTGCGGATCGCGGAGCGTGACGCTGCGGAGGTTGAAGCCGCCATAGTCGTCGGTGAAGATCGGATGGGTTGGCGGAATGCGGGCCCAGCGCGCGTCGGGATAGATCGCCCGCAGCTCGGAGCGGAACGAATCGGCAAACGGCCCGCTCGCGCAGATCGCGTCGGCGAAGATGAAGCCGCCGCGGTCGAGGTAGTCCTTAAGCGCTTGCCGCTGGGCGGGGGTCCAGGTGAACGACCGTCGACCGTGCGCGAAGAGCAACGGATAGTTGTAGAGCTTCTTGTCGTCGGGCGCGATCATCCGCCGCTGAAAGTCGACCGGCATCTGCAGCTCGTTCTGCATCACGGCCAATAGATTGTGCAGGGCGTTCGGCGCGTCGTCGCTGCCGCCGCCGTGGGTCAGCTTCGGCACGACGAGTGAACCGCGGGCCGGCTTTTCGCCGTCGTGGCTGATCGTGATCTGCGGCCGATCGAGTTTCTCTTTCAACTCGCGATTGGTCGCATAGGCGACGACGTTCGCGCCGATGCGCACGACGGCTTCAACCTGGTTGGCGATGTCCTTGGGATAGCTCGCTTCCCGATACGGCTGGCTTAACTCCCAGTAGCAGGAGAGGCTTTTGGGCGAATAGACGATGCTCGTCCGGCAGCAGGCGTCGAGTCCCCACAGCCAAAAATCGGGGTCCTTGGGCAGGTGTTCGGGGTTCACCGTTTCCTGCGCGTACCAAACGGCGTGATCGGGCGGGAGCCGGCGCAGCGCGCTTTCGGGGAACAGCTCGCGCACGACGTTGCGAAAGCTGCGATCGAACGCCTCGCCATCGCAGCCGGGGCCGTCGCACGCTTCGACGAACAGGAAACCTCCTTGTTCGACGTACTGCTTCAACCGCTGCTTCTCTTTGTCGCTCAGGTCGAAGCTTGAGACGCCGCTGATGAACAGCACGGGCGTTTCGAGCAGGTCTTCGACCGTCGCGCTGCCGAGATCGACCGTTTGCCACGAGAGATCGCGCCGCCACTGTTTTTCGATGCGCGACGTGAGATTCTGCACCGCCCGGCGATGGCGGTCCCATCCGTTGCTGTCGCCGAGCACGCCGGTCGAGTGGCGCGCCTTGGCGATGACGACCGGCCGCTTTCCTTTCGAAAGGAACAATAGCGCGAGTGGCGTGCCGATCGACGGATCGTTCTCCAGGCCAATTCCCTTCCAACTGCCGTTGAGCGTCGCCTTTTGCAGGCGGACCAGTTCGGCGGCCCCTTCGCGATACCAATCGTGCGGCGCCGGCTCGCCTCCTTTCGTGCGACCGACAAAGTAGCGCTGGCCCGACATGCGGCCGACGCGCTCAACGCCGTACAAGTAGTAAAGGAGCCACGGATAGGTCTTCGAATGCTCGTTCGGGTTGACCGTGACCGAGAAGTGATTGGCCAGCCACTGAATCGCCCGGTCGACTTCGCTGCTGTCGTTCTGGGGCAAGCAGCAGCGGACGTCCCCTTCCAGAATCGAGGCGTCGCCGGTTCGCAGCCGATCCTGGGCGATGATGACCGAGGCGATTCCGGCGCAGGTCATGCTGCCGGTCGAGGGATGACCTTTTTCGTACCCCCACGAGCCGTCGGCTTTCTGCATGCCGGGAGCGGTCCAGTAGTTGAGGGCCCGCTGCCAAACGTGGTCGGGCA
>Ga0182737_1004116_pt1 | contig 10093 bp, 8 predicted proteins | sample eDN5th30CBELigOP_FD_128878 | JGI IMG/M metagenome (GOLD analysis project Ga0182737, IMG submission 128878) | Enriched Organic Plus compost microbial communities from Emeryville, California, USA - eDNA 5th pass 30_C BE-Lig OP (version 2) (version 2) ... | reverse complement strand
CGGCGGCGTGGTCGAGGGTTGGGACGCGATCCTGGAACGGGCCGAGACCGCCCCGCAGACCATCGAACCCGGCCTCCTCGCCACCTCGATCCCGGGCGGTGCCGCCTACGTCGGCGACGCGACCAAGCTCCAGGAGACCGTCATTCCGGCGACGGACCGGCTCGGTTACGTCTCCTCGCTGGCCCTGGCCGACACGAGCGACACCGCGCAACGCGCGATCAAGCAGTCCCACCGCTACCGGCTGGTAGTCGTGGCGACCTCGCCCGGCCGCAACGGCCTGCGGGAGCTGCGGCAGATCCTGAGGCTGCGCCGTCCCGGCCAGCTCGTGATCGCGACCCAGACTCCGCCCCTCGCGCCGATCCTTCCCCTGCTGCCCATCGCCACCGCCGGGCTCGGGGAGAGCGCGGACGACCCGGCGGGCCGCGACGCGACCGGCCTCACCTCGGACACCACCAACCTGCCCAACCTGGTGGCGGGCATCGACATCGCCCCCACCATCCTCACCCACCTCGGGCTCGAGGTTCCGGACGAGATGACCGGCAAGCCGATCCACGCGGAGGGTGAGCGCGAGCCGGCGGAGCTGACCCCGTTCCGCGACCGGCTGGACGAGCTGGGGCCTCGGCGGAACGCCGCCCTCGCCTTCGTCTTCGTCGGCTGGCTGATCCTCTACCTCGCCGCCGCGGCGATCGCGGGCCGGGACCGGGTCGCCCGACGGGTGAGGCGGATCGGCGGCCTCTCGATCCTCTGGATCCCGACCGTGATCCTGGTCCCGGCGGCGCTCGGCAACCCGTCCCGGGAAGCGGAGTACGCGCTGATCGGGGGGCTGGCGCTCCTGCTCGGCTTCCTCTCCGACCGGTTCCTCCCGTGGCCGAGGGCGACGCTGCTCCCGGCGGCGGTGGGGCTCGGCGTGATCACGATCGATCTCGCCCTCGGGTCGCAGCTCATAACCCGGTCGATCCTCGGCCCGAACCCGGGCTACGGCTCCCGCTTCTACGGGGTCGGCAACGAACTGAAACCCGCCCTGATGGTGCTCCTCCTGGCCGGTCTCGCCTCCATCCTGACCGGCCGGCCGAAGTCGAACCGAAACGCCCTGATCGTGCTGGTCAGCGGATTGCTCCTGGGCGTCGTGCTGGGCTCCGGAAGGCTGGGCGCCGGGGTCGGCGCCGCGATCATCGTCGCCTCCGCCACCGCGGTCGCAGCCCTGATGATGCTGCCCGGAAGTCTGACCTGGAAGCGGATCGGCCTGATCGTCGCGGCCCCCGTCGTCGGGCTCGTCCTGCTCGCCGTCCTCGACCTCGCCACGGCCGGCGGCCAGGGGCACTACAGCAGCGTCCTGTCGGGGGGCGGCGACGGGCTGGCCCAGGACATCGAGCGGCGATCCACCCTCGCCTGGCAACAGCTCTGGAAGGGCAACATGCCGATCATCACGCTCACCTGCCTCCTCGCCGCCGCCTTCGCGATCCGCAACCGGGAGATGTTCAGGCCCTGGGCCGGACCGATCTGGCCCGCGGCGCTCGTCGGCGGACTCGCCGGCGGCCTGATCGGATCGGTGACCGAGGACTCGGGCCCGCTGCTGATCGTGGTCGCGACGATCACGCTGGTCGGCGTCTGCTCCTACCTCCTCGGACGGCCCGAAGGCCCCCGGATACCATCGGACTGAACCCGACGTCAGGAGAGAAAGTGGCTGTAACAGGAACCGACTTCGTCACCATCCCGATCACCGACTTCGATCGCTCCCGCAGCTTCTACCGGGACACCCTCGGGCTGGAGGAAGGCAAACGGTGGGGCGAGATGCCCGCGATGGAGTTCGAGACCGGCAACCTGACCATCGCGATCATGGAACCGACCGCGTTCGGACAGGAGTTCCGTAACGCCGGCGGGAGCAGCGTGGTGCTCCAGGTCGATGATTTCGACCAGGCCAAGGCGGACCTCGAATCGAAGGGCGTCCAGTTCGTGACCGACAAGATCGACAGCGGGGTCTGCTACCAGGCGTACTTCAGCGACCCCGACGGGAACGTGCTCGGGATCCACAGGCGATACGACGCCTGACCGGCATCCGAGGCGGGAAATCGCTAGCCTGCAGGGCCACCCCGGAGGGGTGCGAGAGTGGTTGAATCGGGCAGTCTCGAAAACTGTTGTGCGTTTCGGCGTACCGTGGGTTCGAATCCCACCCCCTCCGTTCAAAACCTTCGCTTGGGAAGCCCCGAGGGTCTCTCCTCAAGTAGGCTTCCCGTTCCCCGGAGAGGTGTCCGAGCGGCTTAAGGAGCGCGATTGGAAATCGCGTGGGCGGGATCTCTCGCCTCGTGGGTTCGAATCCCACCCTCTCCGTATCGTGGCTGTGGCCGCGCCCCGCCCAGAGGCCCTGAGCGGCGCGCTGGCGGCGTCGACGCTCGCGGGTTGGCGACGTACCAGAGTACGCCGCCTGCTCCCACTCGCTTACCCCTTGCCAGCCCCCGCTCACGGCCTCTGCGCTTGGGCGCCTGGATGGGTTCTTACGGGTCGGTGCCCCGAGGCTGGTTCGCCCGTAATTGACGCGGTCTAGCGGCGGGCCGCGAAGAAGTGTCTCAGCAGGTCCCCGCACTCTTTTTCCAGCAGTCCCGACTCGACCTCGGGGCGGTGGTTCAGGGCCGGGTCCCTCAGTACCTCGGCGATCGAGTCGACGGCGCCCGCCTTCGGGTCCGTCGCCCCGTAGACGACCCTCGGGACCCTGGCGAGGACGATCGCTCCCGCGCACATCGTGCAGGGTTCCAGCGTGACGTAGAGGGTCGTGCCCGGCAGGCGCCACCCACCCATCTTTGCCGCCGCCTCGCGGATCGCGAGCAACTCCGCGTGTGCGGTCGGGTCGCGGTCGGCCTCCCGGCGGTTGCCCGCCACCGCGATCGCCTCGCCGTCGAGCGCGACGACCGCGCCGATCGGCACGTCGCCGTGACCCTCCGCCGCGCGCGCGGCGGCGATGGCCTCTCGCATGAGGGCCTCGTCCCCGAGATGATGATCGGACGGCACCGGATCAGGGTAAGTCATGAGACGGGGCAAGAGCGGCCGTCAGCAACCCGAAGCCCCGGACGGTGTTCCATAACCAGCCGGTTCCGCCCGGCCACGCCTTGAACAGATCTGCCCACCTCAGCCTCCTCGCCTCCATCGCGCTCCTGGCCGCCATCGCCGCGGCGGCCGTGCTCCTGCCCGGAGCCGCTCCCGCCGACGTTCGCGGCCCGGACGCGACCGTGGCCGGCGAGCCCGTCACCACGACGGCCGGCGGCGAGGTGGCCGTGGCCGGCGAGGTCCTGGTCGCGTTCGAGGGCGAATCGGCACCCCGGGAGGTCCCGATCGCCCCGAACGCGGACCCGGCCACCGTCGCCGAGAACATCGAGGACTCGCGAGGGGTCCGTTACGCGATCCCCAACTACGTCGCCAGCACCTCCGGGTGGCTGCCGAACGATCCCGGGGTCCTGCCCCGGCGCAAGGGCCCCCGCGGGGGATGGCGCGACAAGCAGTGGAACTTCCTTCCGTGCCTCAGCCTCTGCTCGTCCGGGCTCTCCTCCACCAAACCCCAGTCGCGGGGAGGCATGAACGTGATCCGCGCCTGGCAGCACCTGCGGCGGGCGGGGCGCCCGGGAGCGGCGGGGGTCAAGGTCGCCGTGCTGGACACCGGCATCGCCTACCGCAGGCTCGGCCGCTCGTTCCGGCGCAGTCCCGACTTCGGTCCCCGGCGCTTCCTCCGCGGCTACGACTTCGTGTCGGACGACCCGATCCCGCTGGACCTGAACGGCCACGGCACCCACGTCGCCTCCACGATCGGGGAGCAGACGAACAACGGCCGGAGCCTCACGGGAATCGCCTATCGCTCGAAGCTCATGCCCGTCCGCGTGATGGACGCCAACGGGGACGGAAGCACCGCCGACATCGCGGCCGGGATCAGGTGGGCGGCGCGGCACGGCGCCCGGGTGATCTCGATGTCGCTGAACTTCGCCTGCGGCGTGAGCGTCCCGCCCGTCGAGGAGGCCCTCCGAGAGGCCTGGCGGCGCGGGGCGGTGCTGGTCGGCTCCTCGGGCAACCGCGGAAGCGAGACCTGCCCCTCGCTCCCGGCGACCTCCCCCAAGGTGATCTCCGTCGGCGGGACGACCGAGTCCGGCTGCGTCGCCTCCTACACGTTCAGGAGCGAGAAGATCGACATCGCCGCGCCGGGCGGCGGCCAGGACCTACCCGATTGCCCCTGGAGCTCGCGCAACCGCTCGATCTTTCAGCTCAGCCTCGTCGCCGGCGATCCCACCTGGTTCGGCATCGAGCGGGGCTGGGTCGGGACCTCGATGGCTGCGGCGCACGTGGCCGGGGCCGCGGCGGCCGTCATCGCATCCGGGGTCCTCGGCGCCAAGGCGGGACCGGGACGGGTTGCCGATCGGCTGAAGGAGACGGCCCGCCTCCCCGCGTGGTCGGGCTCCGACCCGGCGTCCGGCTTCGGCGCCGGGATCGTGGACCTGGGCCGCGCGACGAACCCGGCCGTGTCGACGGGATGATTCTGCGGAGGCGGCCCGCGCCTCGCCTCCGGTCAGGTGGTGCGGGCGATGTAGACGCTGCAGGGGGCGTGGTGCGAGACCTTGTTGGGCACCGACCCGAGCAGGAACCGCCGGGCTCCGGTCATGCCCTTGTTGCCGACCACGATCAAGTCCGCGTCCGTGTCCTCGGCGACGCCGAGGATCGCGTCGGCGGGATCGCCGTCCAGGGCATGCCGATGCACCTCGACCCCGAAGTCGGCGGCGATCGCCGCGGCCCCGTCCAGCGCGAAGTTCACGTCCTCGCGGGGGCCGAACTCGTGGGCCACGTCGCTCGGGGCGCCGCTCCGCTCCTCCTCGGTCCGGCGGGACGGCACCGGCTCGTACGCGCTCACGACCTCGAGGACCGCCCCCGACATCTGGGCCAGCGCAGCCGCCTGCCGGATCGCCTCCCGGGCCGAATCCGATCCATCGGTACCGACAACAATTCGCTTGAACAGGGACATTGGTCTCCGATCTTCGTGGACGGTCACCGGCATCCTACCCCGGCCTATCTGGGAAACTCCTGCCTTGGCAGTCCTTCGAATTCGGCACCGAAGATCTCGGTCGGAGTGGATGCCAGCTGAATCGCCCCGATCACCACCGAGGCGAACAGGAAGAGGCAGATGACGATCATGAGGATTCTCCAGTTGGCCGGCACGAATCGCAGCGTAGAAGAATGTTGCTCGACATGACAGCGGGAGCGGGTAGATGAACGACTCGGGAACTGTCCCGGAGGGCCTCGTCGAGGTCGCGGAGAACGTGTGGCTCCTGACGGGCGACATCAAGGGGGCGATGAACATCTACTTCGTCCGCGGGCCCGAGGGAGAGATCGTTCAGTTCGACGCCGGGACCAGCGCCATGACGAAGCGGTGCCGTCGGGTGATCGGGGAGTTCGGGGGCATCGACCGGTTGATCCTGGGCCACGCCCACGCCGACCACCGCGGGACCGCCCCCGGCCTCGGCGTGCCCGTGCACTGCCATGCCGACGAGGTCGCGGACGCTACCTCCGACGCGTCGATCGCCCCGTACATGCGCCTCAAGGAGCTCGAGTTCGCCCCGGTGCGGTGGCTCTACCCGACCCTGCTCCGGCGGTGGGACGGCGGCGCGGTCGAGATCGCGGGCACGGTCGAGGAAGGTGACCGGGTCGCCGGATTCGAGGTGGTCCACTTCCCCGGCCACGCGCCCGGCCTGATCGGACTGTGGCGGGAGGCCGACCGGGTCGCGCTGGTGAGCGACACGGTGTACCTGGTCGACTCGGCCCGGCTCCGTCCCCTGCCGGAAGGCGAGGCCTCCGTCCCCCACCCCGCCTGGGCCTGGGACCATCGGCGCGCGAAGGAGTCGCTCCGGAAGCTCGCCGCGATGAGGCCGAAGGTCGTGGCCGCGGGGCACGAACACCCCCTCCGCGGCGACGACCTCGAGGACGTGCTGCTCCGGGCGGCCGAGAAGCACTGATCGGAGGACGATGCTCGCGACCTGGATCATCTCCCTGACGATCGTCGCCGCCTCGGTGGCGGTCGGGCGTGCGATCACCAAGGTCTGCGGCCGGGAGAGTTGGAGCGGGATCGAGCCGGCGGTCGGCTACGCGGCGCTGATGACCGTGGAGGGGCTGCTCGCCCGGATCCCGGGCACCCGGGAGGCGCTGATCGCCGGGCTGGTCGCCCTGGCGGTCTTCACCGTCTGGGCCCTGCGCCGCCCCGGTCGGGCCGACCTGCCCGGCTCGCCGCTGGTCTGGGGCGCGGCGCTGGTCGCGGTCGCCCTGTGTTCGATCCCGTTCGCGGTGAGCGGCAAGTGGGGTCTCCTGGGGATGGGGTACAACAACGACCTCGGGCTCCACCTCGCCTGGGCGGAGTGGCTGCGGTCCGGGTTCGGGACGGAGCCGAGCGACGGGTACCCGCTCGGTCCGCACGGGCTCGCCGCGGCGCTTTCGTTTTTCCCCGGCGCGGGGCTGGGAACGGCCTTCATCGGGCAGGTGATGGCGATCGTCGCCCTCACCGTGATGACCGGCTACGCCGCGGTCGAGCGGCTGGGTCGCTGGCGCCGGCTGCTCGCCGCGGTGATCGTCGGCCTTCCGTACCTGATGGCGTCCTACTACGCCCAGGCCGCGTTCAAGGAGCTCGCCGCGGCCATGTTCCTGCTCGCCTTCGTGATCATGCTGCCCCGGATCGCCCCGCCGCCGGCGACCCGGCGCTGGTCGGCCGCCGCGCCCGCGATCGTGCTGATGGCCGGCATCGTCTTCACGTACAGCTTCCCCGGGCTGGCCTGGCCCCTGGCCGCCCTGGCGGCCTGGCTGATCGCCGACCCCGCCTTCCGCCACGCGGCCCGGCCCGCGGCGGTCTGGGCCCAGATCCGGCGGCCGGTCGTGGCGGTCTCCGTGCTCGGCTTCCTCGCGCTGCTCGCCGTCCTGGCCTTCCTCGGCCCCTTCGGCTTCGGCGACGCGTTCTCGGAGGTTGCGACGAGCGACGCGTTCGGCCCGGTCTCGGTGCTCGAGGGACTCGGCCTCTGGCTGACCTCGGACTATCGCCTGGCCGGCACCCAGGACACGCCGGTCCCGGCCCTGCTCGGGGCGATCTCCGTGCTCGCGCTGCTCGTCTCGCTCTGGTGGTGGCGCAAGCAGCCCCGCTCCCCGTATCCCCTCGCCTTCCTGGCGAGCGCGCTGATCTACCTGGTCTCCCTGCCCTGGGTCGGCGACTACTCGCTCGCCAAGGCCCTGGTGATCGCCTCCCCGGTAACCATGGTGGTGATCCTCACCGCCCTCCTGAGCGGCCCCGCCGGGGGCTGGAAGCCGAGCCAGGGCATGGACTTCGGGGCGTGGGTCACGCTCACCGCGCTCTTCGTGATCGGGGCCTTCGCCTCGAGCTTCCTGGTCCTCCGCGATGCCTCGGTCGCTCCCGAGGGGCACGCGCGCGAGCTGAGCGCGTTCCGCGAGATCCTCGACGGCAAGACGGTGCTCTACGCGGATCAGGACCGGTTCGCCCCGTACTACCTCGCCGGGGCGAGGGTGAGCGTCCCGCTCGCCGAGTTCCCAGACCCCAGGGTGCTCGAGAACCCCAAGAAGCCATTCCAGGGCGACGGCGGCCAGGGCGTGATCGACCTCGACTCGTTCGACGCGGAGACGCTCGGGCACCACGACTACGTGATCACCAACGCGGCCGCCTTCCGGAGCGGCGAGCCCCCGTTCCTCGAGGAGGTCGCACGCACCCGCTCGTACATCCTGTGGAAGCGGGTCGACGAGGCCGTGAACCGGCCGATCCTGAGCGAGCTCACGCTGCCGGCCCGGCTGGCGGACTGTTCCTACGGAGGCGGCAAATACTTCTCGACCGAGGTGGAGGGCACCGCCACGATCCTGCCGCCGACCATCCTCGCCCTGCGGGACGAGTGGTCCCCCGCGCCGGACCTCGCCCCGGGCGAGAGCGCCAGCCTCACGCTCGACCTCACCCCGGGGACGTGGCGACTATCGCTCCAGTACTTCACTCCCCAAGGGTTCGTGATGACCACCGACCAGGGATTCGAACACGGCTTCAGACCCGCGATCGACGGCCAGCGACTGGCCAACATGGACACGGGCGCCAACGGCCAGTTCTGGCCCGCCGGGGCGATCGAGGTGAAGCGGGCGGGGCCGGTGACCTTCACGGTCAAGGCGAACGAGCCGACCCGGCTCCAGCGACTCACCGGGTACTCGCGCAAGACGAAGCTCGGCCGGCTGGCCGTGACGAAGGCCGCGGGCCGGGAGAGGGTCGCGATGAACCAGATCTGCAACCAGTGGGTCGACTACTTCCGCCGGGTGCCCGTCTCCACCTTCCGGGGCAACGACACCCCTGCCAAGGCGAAGCGGCGCCAGCGCCAGGTGGCGGAGGGCAGGCGGTTCAACCGGGTGCAGGGCGACGGCGTAATCGGAAACGACTGATCCCGCGCACCTCCCGTCGTCGCGGCTCCACTCCGCGAAATCGTCCGGCCGGCGACCCGACCCGGGTAACTTGGGTCTTGCCATGCTCGAAACCGGACCCCAGGACGCCTCGCCCGAGACCCTCGTGCCGCCCGACCCCCACGTCGTGGTCCTCTTCGGTGCCACCGGCGATCTCTCCAAGCGGAAGCTGCTGCCCGGCCTGTTCCATCTCGACCGGGCCGGGCACCTTTCCGACTGCCGGGTCGTCGGCACCTCCCTGGAGTCGATCGACACCACGGCGTTCCGCAGGATGGCGCGACAGGCGTGCGAGGAGTTCGGCCGAGGCCAGGTCTCACCGGAGGAATGGCACGCCTTCGAGCGTCGGCTCTCGTACGTGCCGGGATCGGCCGGTCCCACGGGCCTGGCCGAAGCGGTCTCGGTGGCCGAGGACGAGATCGGGGAGCCCTCTCGCCTCCTCCACTACCTGAGCGTCCCGCCCAAGGCGGCGACCGGCGTCGTGCGGATGCTGGGGGACGCCGGTCTGGTCGAGCGGGCCCGGATCGTCATGGAGAAGCCGTTCGGGGTGGACCTCGCGTCCGCGCGGGAACTCAACGCCGAGGTCCACAAGGTGTTCGCGGAGGAGCAGATCTTCCGGATCGACCACTTCCTCGGCAAGGAGGCCGCGCTGAACATCCTCGCGCTCCGCTTCGCCAACGGTCTCTTCGAACCGATCTGGAGCCGGAACTTCATCGATCACATCCAGATCGACGTCCCGGAGACGCTGAGCATCGAGGGACGGGGCGGGTTCTACGACGAGACCGGTGCCTTCCGCGACATGGTCGTGACCCACCTCTTCCAGGTGCTGGCCTTCGTGGCGATGGAACCCCCGGTCGAGCTGGCCCCGACGGCGATCACCGTCGAGAAGAACAAGGTGTTCCGCTCGATGAAGGGGATCCGCCCCGAGGACGTGGTGCTGGGCCAGTACGCCGGCTACCGCGACGAGCCCGGCGTGGCCGCCGACTCGGAGACCGAGACCTTCATCGCCCTCAAGTGCCGGATCGACAACTGGCGCTGGTCCGGGGTGCCCTTCTACCTCCGCACCGGGAAGCAGATGGCCGAGGGGGGCCGCATCATCTCGATCGCGTTCCGGGAACCGCCGAAGAGCATGTTCCCCCAGGGCTCCGGCGTCGGCCGGAAGGGGCCGGATCACCTGACCTTCGACCTCGACGAGTCATCGCGGGTCTCGCTCTCCTACTACGGCAAGAGACCGGGCCCGGGCATGTTCCTGGACAAGCTCAGCATGCAGTTCTCGCTGAACGAGCTGGGCATCGCGGGCGACACCCTGGAGGCGTACGAGCGCCTGATCCGAGACGCGATGGGCGGCGATCACACGCTCTTCACGAACGCCGAAGGCATCGAGGAGCTCTGGAACACGTCGGCCCCGCTGCTCGAGGATCCCCCGGAGGTCTTGACCTACGAGCGCGGCTCGTGGGGCCCCGAGGAGATCCACGAGCTGATCAGGCCCAACCGCTGGCGCCTGCCCTTCCAGAGGCGGTGGCGCGACTGAAGATCGGCCCAATGGAGCGCCTCAGGATGACGGGGCGTCGAGGACGACGAGCGTCGAGCGCCCGTCCGGCCTGACCGGCTTCTCCTCCGTCGCGAGGTGGATCTTGGCCGGCAT
>Ga0182737_1004115_pt1 | contig 10094 bp, 3 predicted proteins | sample eDN5th30CBELigOP_FD_128878 | JGI IMG/M metagenome (GOLD analysis project Ga0182737, IMG submission 128878) | Enriched Organic Plus compost microbial communities from Emeryville, California, USA - eDNA 5th pass 30_C BE-Lig OP (version 2) (version 2) ... | reverse complement strand
TACATGAATAACAATGATTTTCGCTACGACATTACCGACACCACCCGCCCACAGGCTTACAATCCGCATAACTACACCACCCCTGGCGGCGTCAATGATGGCGAGGAACTGTGGCAGAAACTTGTGCGCAAGCACAACTTCGTCCTCACCGTTAACGGACACGTGCTTGGTGACGGCACAGGGTATCGTGTGGATGATAACGATGCAGGCGATCCTGTGCATCAGATGCTGGTGAACTACCAGTTTCGTGAGTTGGGCGGTCAGGGTTATCTACGCACCCTGGAGTTCCAGCCTGATGGTCACACCGTCGTTGTGAAATCCTACTCACCAATTCTAAATAATTATCTGCTCACCACAGATCAGGACTTCACCCTCGACATGCCGCTCAACGCGCCTGATCTAGATGGCGATGGCGTGCTTGACTATTATGATGAAGACTACGACAACGACGCTGACGGCCTAAACAACTACGATGAATTTGTCATCCATGGCACCTCATCCTCCACAGCCGACACTGATGGCGATGGCCTCACTGATGCGTTTGAATCCACCGCGGGCAGCAACCCGCTTTCTAATGAAAGTGCTTACATTAACCTCGTGCGTGACAACCGGGAACACTTCGGCCTCTACACCGAAAGTGAAATTGGTGAACTTCGCCCTGGCGGACTGCTGATCAAAGTGGAAGATGAAATGGTTGAGCTAGATCTACAACTGAAGCAAAGCTCTGATCTGCAAAACTGGCAGAATGCCGGGACAGCCGTTCAATGGCAGTTACCCGTTGATCCCGAGTACCGCTTCTTTCGCGTGAAGATAGACGACGGCAACGATTGATGGATCGTCCGTCACCTGTAATTTCTTTTCATCACATTGAATGTGCCCCCTGCCCAAGGCAGGATGGGGCGCTACCCGTCTGAGCAGCCAGTTGCAATCAAGGCTCTTCACAAATGATCAATCTCAGGAACTTACGATCATCCGTTCCAACAGGCACAGAGGCCGTAACAGTCGGCCCATCTCCCCCTTGATCCACGCCAACTGCGGACCATTCATTCAGATCATCTGAAGCGACCACAGTATAACTCAACGATGGCTGCGCCCGATGATATGTTAATGTCAGCCTGTCATTCTCAATTTGGATGCTATCGCCTACTGAAGCATCCCAGGTTACTGGTGATAGCCCACGTGCGAACTCTTCGAATAAGGAAATACCATCACCATCAGTGTCATCATCAGGAGAGGTGCCAACAGCAATGGCATTTAACTGCAACCATTCTTCAAAGGTGCCGGGTATCACTGCCCTGACTACGTTGGAATACTCACTTCCACCTGCTTCATTAAATGCTTGGATGCGGTATTGAAAGGTAGCTCCCGAATGTACCGATAAATCGGTGTACGATAATACTGAATCATTTCCTGCAAAAACAGGCTGCCAAAAATTGTCGTTGTCATCTGCTCTCTCCAAGACATAAGAACTCGCACGTGCTGATGAGGTCCATGTCACAGTTACATTTCTTCCTCCACTAGAACCAAGTGTAAGCACAACTACATCGGGTTGCGTGATGGCAGCATTAACACGCAGGAGAACAGTTGCCACCTTCTGTTTACCGGTGAAAGAAGTAAAACCGCCAGTTGCAAGCAAAACATCACTAAAAAAGTGAGTACCTACGACTCCTCCATTAACTGTGCCCACATCAAACATAGGGTCAAAAGTTCCATCTGGCGCTAATCTGGCGAGTCTCAGTGATCTCTCAGGAAAAAGTCCGCCAAGTGTACCGGTAACATAGTAGTCACCGGTCTGGCTTGATTTTGCAATATTGTTTATCGAACCGGTTAAAGAAGCTGGCCCGCTAAAGGTTGTATCAGAACCGCCGTTTTCATACAATCTTGCAATGCCACGATTTAACGTCCCGCCGATATTGGTGAAGGCACCTCCCACTGTCAGTCTACCATTGTCTTCCAGAAGGATTGATTGAACGGATCCATTGGCATTTGCATTAAATGACAAATCAGCAGTCGTGTTTGTATTAAGACGTGCAAGGTATGGACCAGAGCCCGCAATTGAGGTGAAGCTCCCCCCAACAAGCAGTCGGCCTGCGCTATCACGTCGTAGGACTGAAACAGTTCCGCTGGCACCACTTTGGCCAAAATCATCTAACAGCGCTCCCGTAGGAGCTAATCTTGCAATTCTGGAACGAGGCTCGCCAGACATGATTGTAAACGAACCCCCAAGGATCACACTGCCATCACTCTCGGGGAGCACAGCATTTACGATTCCACTGGTGGTGGTAGTGTCAGGTAAAAAGCTCTCGTCCAACGATCCATTGGCATGCAGTTTTGCAACTCGATACATGCTTCTTTCGCCAATTCGAGAAAAACCTCCTCCGATCCATATTTTGCCATCATGCCCTTCGGCAATGGTGTTAACTGTAGCCTCATGTCCACTCCCGACGTTAAAAGTGTTGTCCAGTGTCCCCTCTGGAGTTAGCTTCAAGATCCGATAAGCTGGTGTGCCAATGTCATCCGGGCCGCCAATTGAGGTAAAGCTCCCGGCCAAAATCACGCTTCCATCAGATAGTTGTTTAGTTGCAGACACACTGCCCGCACGTGAAAAACTGCCATAGAAAGCAGCATCAACACTGCCTGTATCACCAGAGTATTTGGCCATAGATTGACGACGCTGTTCGTTGGCAGAAGAAAATGCCCCACCCACCCAGCAGCCGCCCTGACCATCAGCCAAGCCTGTAGTACCATAAGGGGGATACAATTTCATCTCGGCATCCGCCAATGCTCCGTTCTGGTTTATCACCGCAAAGCCATCTTTCCTGATACCCTGATAACTCCAGAAAGTGCCGATCAAAGCTATCCTGTCGTTCCCCAAATTTACTATCTCCCTGACATTTCCTGAAGGACCTTCACCCACAGCAAATGATGAGTCCAAAGTCCCGTTTGCATTGAGACGAATCAACCGTGGAATGGATTGATTAAAAAAGTGAGTGAAATTTCCCGCAACAACAATTGTACTGCCAGGAAAGGTTTCAATTGATTCAATAGATGGCACAAAGTTACCTCCACTATTGTTTCTAAGTATTACCTGTGGCAGCGTGGAGTCGCGAGCTCCATCAGCATTATATCTTAGTATACTTGTTGAAACTTCGACACCTGAAGCTTTTATTTTGTATCCTGGAAAATCCCCAGCAATCACAAACTTGCCGTCGGCGGTATTTTTTATAATTCTAACAATGCCCATTGGTATGTCGACGAAAAAATCAGCATCTAGTTGTCCGTCTGAGGTAAGTCTTTCGAGGAAACTTGTATTGGCATTGAAACGGCCGCCCAACCAGATACCGCCGTTGTCATCCCTGACCATGCTGTAGACTACTCCAGACTGCAGCCCCACAGGATTAAAACTGGTATCCAGGGTGCCATTGGACAATAAACGAGCTATGCCGGGAGCTGGATGTCCTTCAACTTCGCTGAACGAGGCACCCAGAAGTATCTTCCCGTCTGGCAACACCAGCAAACTTAATGGCGTAGATACAATTGAAGGCGGCTGGAATGAAGCATCCAATGAACCATCCGCATTCAGGCGGGCTAGGTTACGGCGCATATTCCCATGAACTCTGGTAAAATTGCCACCTACAATAATTTTACCATCTTGCTGACGGGCGATGGCAGTAATATCACCGTGATTCCATAAATCAAGCGTATCACCTGGAAGCGGGGTGCCTGCGATTAATTCAGGCTCAGGAATAACAATCCGATTCGTTTCTACAGCTTCAGATTCTCCGCCATCGTTCCAGGCCACAACCCTATAAATGTACCCCATTCCAGGTGATACACTATTGTCCGTATATGAGCGCGCGTCTGCATCCAGACGACCTACCACTTCCCAGTTACTTGAGCCTTCCTCTTTTCTCCAGATAATGTATCCAACAGCACCGGATGTTTCCTGCCAAGTTGTTACAGTCTGCGTATGACCTATGTGTTGAACAACAAATTCCTTCGGTGACAGCGGGACTGGCTGCACTGCTCCGATTGGCATCATTTCCACCCGAGCAAGGCCGGTGCGTTGTATGCCGTTAAAAGATGTAAATTTCCCACCTACTAATAGTTTACCTGACGCATCAAGTGATATCGCACTGGGAGGCGCATCAGGACCAGGAAGCGGGTTAAAACCTGAACGCAGTTCTCCATCTGCGGAAAGTTGCGCAAGATGTTTGCGATACTGACCATTAAACAGGGTGAAATCTCCGGTCAGAATTAATTCACCGTCTGCGCGTCGGGTGATGTCGCGAACAAAAGCTGATGCACCGGTACCAATATTAAAGCTGGAATCCAACTGTCCATTCGGCAACAACCTAGCCACACGTCCAGCAAACTGACCGTTAACAGTGGTGAAATTTCCTGCAATAATAGTTCTGCCTCCGGGCAGCACTAGAAAAGAATAAACGGCACCATTTAATTGTGGAGATATAAAGTTGGCATCCATATCCCCGTTAAGATATAGCTTAACAAAATAATTATCCCCCGCCAGCAGCAGCTTGTTTTCTGGAAGCCACTGGATACGGCGTGCAACTGCCTGCTGTAGATAACTAAAATTTGTATTCAGCGAACCATCCGCATGATGTCTCTGAATAGTTAGGTCAGATGAAAACATCCCCCGCCCCGCCAGATAGAAGGATCCATCAGGTAATACTGCAATATCGTTAGGATAAAAGACTTCCGATTTCTCACCATGAAAATTCTCATCAAGGACACCAGAACTATTCACCTTAAAGACACCTGGTGAATACTTTGAACTATTGAGATTTGCGCCGAGAAGCAGATCACCATTCGAAAGCTCGGCTACTGCTTCCGTCCCATAAAAGAACCTGTCTCCCACATCATAGAATTTGAAACCTTTATTCAGTCCTCCTGCGCTATTTAGCAAGCCAAATCTATAAGCTGGCATTCTTTGTGAGTCAGACACCAAAGAACCAAATGTACCAAGCAATGCAGTTCCACCATTTTTTAAAGGCACAATGCGGCGAATCGTTTCATAAGTTGTACCATAGATATCCTCCGGGAATGAAACATCTCCGATCCAGTTCATATCTATTTCAAACTCTCTATTCAGCAGTGCGATGCCAATCCGTTGAATATCATTTAATCGATTAAAACTGCCCCCTATGAAAATTTTATCGTCGGATGTAATCTTCAGATCATGCACATTGGGTGGGAAGTCATTCTCATGTTGTGGCAGATAAGTTCCTGACTCACTCAGCACCGCATGACCTAATCTCTGATCGTTATCATTTATAATTCCTGTTACAAAGATCTTACCATCTGGCAATTCTCTGACAGTACTTACGGACCGGATGGAAACACCGCTGAGTGAAAAATTGAAGTTCTGGCTGCCAACGCTTGTCAATTTAACACAAAATGGCTGCCACACCCCTGAAACGGCATGAGAGCCAAAGACTAATGTCTGACCATCAGCCAGCGTTGTTATAGCGCTGGTTTTCGCATTCACGGGAAGCGCCGGGGCATACTGGGCATCAAATGTTCCATCTGCATTCAACCTGGCCAATCCAGGCCGGTCAATGCCGTTTACCTGAGTAAACCATCCTGAAATGAGAAGCCCACCATCAGTCTGCCTAACCATGCTGGTGACTCTATTGTTGGCTTGGACAGCAAACGTGGTGTCAACAATTCCATCGATACTCAAGCGTCCAAGATTATTATGTTCCTCGCCATCAATTTCAATGAAGCTGCCTGCAATAATCATTTTACCGTCATTCTGAAGCGTTATCGCAGAAATCAGTGCATCTGACATAAAGGGCTTCTTAAATGACACATTGTTAAAGCTGGTATCCAGACTGCCGTTCGCATGAAGGCAAATCAAATTCATAACTGTTTCGCCATTATAATTATCAAAAAATCCACCTGCTAGAATCTTGCCATCGGGTTGCACGCAAAAGGTGTGAATTCCTGTCATATTATAAGCCACTGTTATACCAGTGCCTGTCTGAAAGGACGTATCAACAGTTCCATCAGCATTATATCTCACCAGATTTCTCGCGTGAACATTATTTGCCTCGGTGAATGAGCCAGCCGCCAGCACCTTTCCATCGGGTAAAATTTCCAGTGTTCGAATCGATCCTTGCTTAAGCGGCATAACGTCAAATCCCTCATCCAGATCACCTGGAGCAGCGAGGATTGATATGACGGGACAACAGAGGAGTGACAGGCAGCATCCTGCCTTTTGTAAGGTGCTCATGCTTGAAGTTGGGGTTCCGGTTATCCTTGGCTAAATGAACCCTCCAAGCAAGACTATATTTTCTGGAATATCAGAGGCAAGGTGACATAAACATCACGATTTGTCGGTGGTTGTTCGGCACCTGTGATGCCCGCAGGCATACGGACAACTTTATTGTCAAATGTCACCATATAACCGTCAGAGACAGTTGCATCATCACCTAGGCAGCCCTACGTTTTTATTCACCACAAAGGTGCTGCCAGCACGACAGATCACGCCGACGGCGACTTCGAATTCAGTTTCAGAGCCAGTAATGTTTCGAGTGCTGATTGACGACAGATTGAAGGTGCTTCAGATCCTGCTCAGGAATAGCGCAGCCACGCTGATGCCAGAATGGGATATTCGTCTTTAAAGCATCGGTAGATCGTATCACAGCCGACAAGCAGTCAACATAAAACTGTAAAAATGAGAAACACTTTCATCATCTATGTCATAGGAAGAAACTTTTACGGCTCAACCTGATAAAGTGGAGACGATCCCGACGTTTAGTCTATTGGCTGAAGGAGCCTGGACGGGAGCCATTTATAGTCTCTCAAAGCTTGTTCAGCGTGGGATTTTACTGTTCATATATCCTGTGGCTCGACTCTCTGATCTCCTGACTGCTGATGACCTGGCGCAATTGAATGGGCTGCCGTTGTTTGCGCGCAGTGTCATGGAGGGCGTTTCCACCGGGTTGCATGCGTCTCCGCACAAGGGGTTCTCTGTCGAGTTCAGGCAGCACCGCCCTTACGTCCAGGGGGATGAGATCAAGCGCCTGGACTGGAAGATTTTTGGCCGCAGTGACCGCTTCTACATTCGGGAGTACGATGAAGAAACCAATCTGCGCGCGACCATCCTGCTGGATGCCAGCGGGTCCATGAGTTATCGTGGGACAAGGGGGCAGGTGAAGTTCGATCATGCCCGTAAACTGGCAGCCGCCCTGGCGTATGTGCTGACCGGGCAACAGGATGCAGTGGGGTTGATGACCTTTGACAACAAGGTGCGCGACCATATCCCCTGCCGTACCAAGACCAGCCACCTGCATTTTATTCTGGACGCGCTGCTGAAAACCAGCCCCGGGGCGGATACCTCACTGGGCGCAGTCTTAAAAGCCATTGCCTCAAACCTCAAACGTCGTGGCCTGCTGCTGCTGATCACCGATGGTTTTGATGAGATCGAACCTCTGCTGAAGGGCATCGGCATTCTGCGCCGCCAGGGTCATGAGGTGATTGTGTTTCAGGTGTGGGATCAGGATGAGATTGAATTCCCTTTTACCCGCTGGGCCAAATTTGAAAACCTGGAGAACGAGGCGGATCATCAGTTGATCGAACCTGCTGCCATCCGACAGCGCTATCTGGAGGTGCTGGGTGAATTCCGCACGGCCTTGCAGGAGGGGTTGCGGAAGCATGAGGTGGATCTGGTTCCGATTTTCACCCATGAACCAGTGAGCACGGCGGTGCGCAGCTATCTGGGGTTACGGGCCCGGTAAATTATCAAAATCTGTGGCTGTGTCTTAATATAGAGTCGGGATGGATCGTTAAATATTAAATCGCTGGTCGTCTGTTTCCGCCGCACTGATTCATGTCATTCTTAAACGCCATTCTCCTTACCGGAGCAGCAGCTTTCACTATTCCGCTGCTGATCCATCTGCTGAACCGGAGGCGTGTGCATGTGGTGCAGTGGGGGGCCATGCATTTGCTGCAAAAGGCGCTGCAACTGCGGCGCAGGAACCTGAACCTGGAGCAAAAGCTGCTGCTGGCCGTGCGGATTTCCATTCCCATCATCCTGGCGCTGTGTCTGGCACGTCCGGTTTTCAGCCTGCTGCGGCAGTTGCCAGGAATGAATAAATCCTCCCTGGTAGTGGTGCTGGATGACAGCGCCTCCATGAGCGCGCCGGGTGATGGAGGCAGCACGCGTGACCATGCGCTGGCCGCGCTACAGCGCATGTTTGATCAACTGCCGAAAGGCTCAGATGTCAGCGTAGTACTGGCAGGCAGCCCCCCTCGCCTGTTGCTGGATGGCCCCACCGCCTCGCTGGATCTGGTGGTGGAGAAGCTGAACACCACCGCCAGTCTGGCCGGCCCTGTGGTATTGAATGACGCGCTGCAACTGGCAGCCTCTGAACTGAAACGCATGCAGACCGCAGCACGGGAGCTGGTGATTGTTTCCGACTTCCAACGTCGTGACTGGGCAGATCTGCTGGCAGGCGGCAGCGTGCCAGCATTGGATGAAATCAAAAAGATGGAACAAGCCCCGGCCATGACGCTGTTCCAATGCGCCACCCAGTTGAAAGAAAACCTCTCGCTGGCGCAGGTGGATTCCTCCGCCTTCATCGCTGCCAAAGGCCAGCCGCTGGCCCTGCGTGCCAGGATCCAGAACCACGGCCAGCGTGATTACCAGGACATACCCGTGCATCTGGAGGCTGATGGCGTACGAATCCGCAGCACACGGGTCAGCGTGTCCCCTGGTGCAGAGTCCTCCTTCTCCCTCACGCATGCCTTTGACGCGGCGGGAGATCATGCACTGACGCTACGCCTGGAGGGTGATGCCTTTCCTGAGGACAACGCGCTGTCCATCATAACCCCCGTGCGTGATGAAGTGAAGACACTGCTGATCAAAGGCCGCAGCGGCGCCACTGCCATGACGGGCGCCACAGACTTTCTGGAGATTGCGTTGACCCCTCACCAGAGCGCGGCTTCATCGCTAAAAGATGTCATTGGCCCCACCGTGGTGGAGGAACAACGCTTCCGGGAAAAAGACCTGGAAGGCGTGGAAATCATCATCATGGCCAATGTTGAAAAGCTAAACGGAAACCAGCTTAAACACCTGCAGGAGCACATTGCCAATGGCGCAGGGCTGATCATCTTCAGCGGGCCGAACTGTGATGTCCGCTGGTATGAGCAGGAGATGTATAAAGACGGCAAGGGACTGCTGCCGGCACGCCCTGCGGGTTTTGGACATGTGGATGCCAGCCAGGCGCCCGCCCGTCTCATCAGCCAGCGTTTCACACATCCTGCGCTGGTCTATTTTAATGATGCCCGCGGCATGAACCTGCTGGATGCAGGCTTTAATCACTGGCAGCAGTTTGATAAAGTGGAAGGTTCTGCAAGGGTGCTGCTGAACTTGGATCGCGGTGACCCTCTGCTGATCGAAAAACCGTATGAGCAAGGCCGGGTGCTGCTGTTTGCCTCCAGCGCAAACGCCCAGTGGAACAGCATGCCGCTGCAGCCTGCCTTTGTGCCTCTGATGCAAAGGCTGGTGACGCATCTGGCCACACAGAACACGCCGCCCGCGTATCAAACTGCCGGCAGTGAGCTGGACATGGATGTTTCCAGAGAGGATGCTGAAGCGGCCCTGCAAATCATAGACCCACATCATCGCCCGCATGAGGTGAAAGCGGACAAGGTCAATGATGAAACCTACAAGCTGCGCTATGCAGACACCTTCCTGCCTGGGCTGTATGAACTGCGGCGTAAGGATGACGCGCACAGCAGCAATCCCTTGCGGCGCTTTGCCTTTAATCCTAACGCCCAGGAGTCCAATCTGGACACGCTCGGCAGTGATGAAGCCGCCGAACTGGCCGCCAAGGCAGGGGCCGCGTATGCGGGCGATTATGAATCCTTTCAGCGGCAGGATCGCACGCGCCGCTTCGGCTCAGAAATATGGCAGCCGCTGTTGCTGGTCATCCTTGTCTTGCTGTTTGCCGAGGTGTTTTTACAACAGCGCATTGCTCATGCGTGACGGCCTCCACTGACATTAGCATCATCCCTCTCACCGCCCTTTCCTTGACTCCCCAGACCTCACAGACACTGCTGCGTTT
>Ga0182737_1004114_pt1 | contig 10099 bp, 8 predicted proteins | sample eDN5th30CBELigOP_FD_128878 | JGI IMG/M metagenome (GOLD analysis project Ga0182737, IMG submission 128878) | Enriched Organic Plus compost microbial communities from Emeryville, California, USA - eDNA 5th pass 30_C BE-Lig OP (version 2) (version 2) ... | reverse complement strand
CGCCAAGATCACCGTCGCCGCCGGCTCCAGCTGGGGCCCCAGCCACGAACTGTGGATGGCCAACGAGACCAACAAGCTCGTCTGGCCGGCCGAGAACGGCATCGGCGTCATCGACGAGGGCGCCTGGGACAAGACCGTGGCCGGAGCACTGGCCGCCGTCAACGAACAGGGCCAGCACCTGATCACCGAGGCCCCGCCGGAGACCGCCTTCGACAACACCTACATCGAGAGGGCGATCGCCGAACTCGGTGACGACGTCGACACCACCGGTGCGTCGTACTCGCCGATCGAGGTCACCCTGGCCGAGGGCGGCAACTAGCCCCGATGGCCATCGATGTTCGTGGTGGGTCCGTCGACGACCGGCGGACCCACCCGGACTCAACCACCGAAGAAGGAGATCTGAGATGACCGCAGAGGTCGATCGAACCGCGCACGACCTGGACCGCGCGCACGTGTTCCATTCCTGGTCCGCGCAGGGTGCGCTCAACCCGATGGTCATCTCCGGTGGGCTGGGCACCCAGGTGTGGGACAGCTCGGGGAAGACCTACCTGGACTTCTCCAGCCAGCTGGTGAACGTCAACATCGGGCACCAGCACCCGGCGGTGATCGAGGCGATCACCAAGCAGGCCGCTGAGCTGGCCACCATCTCCCCGCCCACCGCCAACCTCGCCCGCGGGGAGGCGGCCAAGCGGATCGTGGCGCGTGCGCCCGAGGGCTTCCACAAGGTGTTCTTCACCAACGGCGGCGCCGACGCGAACGAGAACGCGATCCGGATGGCACGGCAGTTCACCGGCCGCGACAAGGTGCTCTCCACCTACCGCAGCTACCACGGCAACACCGGGGCCGCGGTGGTCGCCACCGGCGACTGGCGGCGCATCCCCAACCAGTACGCCCGCGCGCACGTGCACTTCTTCGGCCCGTTCGCCTACCGCAGCGAGTTCTGGTCGACCTCGCCGGAGCAGGAGAGCGAGCGCGCCCTGCAGCACTTGCGCCGGGTCGTGGAGAGCGAGGGGTCGGCCTCGATCGCCGCGCTGCTGCTGGAGACGATCCCCGGCACGGCCGGCGTCCTCATGCCCCCGCCCGGCTACCTGGAGGGCGTGCGCGACCTGTGCACCCAGCACGGCATCATGCTCATCCTCGACGAGGTGATGGCCGGCTTCGGGCGCACCGGCGAGTGGCTCGCGCTCGACGCCTACGACGTCGTCCCGGACCTGATCACCTTCGCCAAGGGCGTGAACTCCGGCTACGTGCCGCTCGGCGGCGTCGTCATCTCGGAGCGCATCGCGTCGCACTTCGACACCGTGTCGTTCCAGGGCGGGCTCACGTACTCGGGCCACCCGCTCGCGTGCGCGGCGGGCGTGGCGACGTTCGAGGTCTTCGAGCGCGACGGCATCCTCGAGCGCGTGCGCGACCTCGGCGCGCGCGTCGTCGAGCCGCGGCTGCGCGAGATGGCGGCCGCGCACCCGTCCGTGGGCGACGTGCGCGGGCTCGGCCTGTTCTGGGCGATCGAGCTCGTGCGCGACCGGGAGACCCGCGAGCCGCTGGTGCCGTTCAACGCGGCGGGCCCCGATGCGGCGCCGATGGCCGCGGTCGCGGCCGCGTGCAAGAAGGCCGGCCTGTGGCCGTTCATCCATTTCAACCGGATGCACGTCGCCCCGCCGCTGGTGATCACCGAGGCGGAGCTCGTCCGCGGCCTCGACATCATCGACGAGGCCCTCTCCGTCGCCGACGCCGCGATCGCCTGACCTCGGAGCGCGCACACCCTGCGCCCTCCCACCCCCACTCCTCGGCGCGCCCACCCCGCGCCGCCGAGTAAGACCGAAAGCGCCCGAGAGAGACCACATCCCGGTCTCACTCGGGCGCTTTCGTGCACACTCACGAACCGCTCCCCATCCCGCCGCACCACCCCACCCTGTCGCCCCCGGCGTGACCGCCCCACGTCTCTCCAAACTCGTTGCTCAGGAATTCCACAGAGACCCACGGCGTGACCGCCCCACGTCTCTCCAAACTCGTTGCTCAGGAATTCCACAGAGACCCCCGGCGTGTTGCACCGCGACGCGCCGCAGACCCGCCTGAACTTCCTGAGCAACGAATCGCGGCGGATAGCCTGTGAGCATGGACTCGCAGGGCACCACCGGCATGCCCCGGCGCGGATTCCTCGCCGCGGGGTTGGCGGGCGTGACCTCGGTCGTGCTCGCCGCGTGCACGGGTCCGCAGCAGCCCACACCGACGCCGACGCCTTCGGCGACCCCCACCCCGACGCCCACACCGACTCCCACGCCCCTGCCCCCCGGTGTGCCCGAGCCGACGGCCATGCGCCGCACGAAATGGGCAGAGGACCCGTTCGCGCGTGGCGCGTTCAGTTTCGACGCCATCGGCACGACCGCCGAGCGCCGCGAGCAGCTGGCCCGTCCGGTGCTCGACCGGGTCTTCCTCGCCGGCGAGGCGGTCTCCGTCGAGGCCCCCGGCACCGTCCACGGTGCGCTGGCGTCCGGGATCGCGGCGGCTCGCCGCGTGGCGGACGTCGCCGAACCGGGTGAGCGCATCGCCGTCATCGGCGCGGGCATCGCCGGCCTCGCGGCCGCGAACGAGCTCCGCCGGAACCGCGCCGAGCCGGCCGACGACCGCACCGATGAGCCCACCGAGCCCCCCTTCGACGTCGTGGTGATCGAGGCACGCGACCGCATCGGCGGCCGCATCCACTCCGTCCAGGACGACGCGTTCGGCGGCGACATCGAACTCGGCGCCCTGCTCCTGCCCGTCGTGCCCACCGGCCCCGACCCCGACGACGCCCCGGCGCCCGAGCGCGGCGCACGCGACGCACTCGACGCACTCGACGAGCTGCTCGACGAGGCATCCGTCGAGACCGAAGACCTGGAGCCGCCGACCGACGCGCGCACGATCGCGGGCACCTGGGCGCCGATCCAGCCGACCGGCGTCGAGGCGATCAGCACCGCCCGAGCGTGGGCGCAGAGCTGGCCGTTCGACGTCGGCCTGACCCGAGCCCTCCTCGGATCCGGAGCCGACGCCCTCTCGGCCGCGCCCGGCCCTGACGGCGTCTCCCCCGCCGACTGGCTCACCTACACGCTCGTGAGCGGCGTCCAACCCGTGACGGGCGCATCACCCTCGGAGGTATCCGCGCGCGCCTTCGACCCGACGGCGACCATCGCGCCGGCCCGCATCGTGCGCGGCCGGCTGGCCGACGTCGTCGACGGACTCGCGGCGTCGCTCGACATCGCCCTGTCGAGCGTGGTCACGCAGATCGCGTACGCGGAGGACCGGGTGAGCCTGCGGCTCGGGACCGGCGAGTCGCTGCGCGTCGACCGGGTCATCGTCACCGTGCCGCTCGGCGTTCTGCAGACCGACACCATCGACTTCGAGCCGAGGCTTCCGCGCCCGCATCAGCAGGCCATCGCAGTGCTCGGCATGGGGGCCGTCGATCTCGTCTGGTTGCGCTTCGAGGAGGCGTTCTGGCGGGCGGATGCTGCGCAGGGGGCGGATGCCTCCGGCGAGCCGCCGATCGACGGCACCGGCGGCACCGGCGGCCCCGACGCCCCGCCGGCTCAGGACGTGCTGACCGTGGTCGGAGGCCTGCCGACGGTCGCCGCGTGGATCGACGTGGGCCGGTCCGACGATGAACCGGTCCTGGTCGGCGTCATCGCCGCAGCGCAGGCGCGGCGACTCGAGGCGCTGTCGGATGAGGACTTCCGGGCTGAGGTGCTGGCAGATCTCGTGCCGTTCGCGCCCGAACCCACACCCACCGATTGAGCCACACCAGCGCTGCGGTGATGCTCAGGAAGATCGCGAGGCAGAGGGTGCAGTAGGCGGCCACACCGCCCCACCCGCCGACCTGCGTCTCATCGAGGAAGAAGTACGGGAACCAGCCCACTTCCTGCCCACGGACGAGGGTGTACCAGAGCCAGAACGACGGGTAGATCAGCACCCAGCCGATCGTCTGCCACGGCACCCGGGGGTTCACCGCCAGGATGCTGTCCGTCGTCCAGGCGATGAGGGCGAGCGCGGGCACGACGAAGTGCAGCAGGGTGTCCGACCACGGGACGTCGATGCGGTAGGCGCGCGTCGAAGCTTGCGTGACGATGAGCCCGAACACGATGCCCGAGATGACCACATAGACCGTGACCATGGTCCGAAGCACCCCGAGCCACGCGGGATCTCGGGTCGTGAGGAGGGCGAAGCATCCAGCGATGACGAGCGTGATGACGGCGAGGAACGCCGACTGGATCGTGAAGTAGCTGAAGAAGTTGGCGGTCTGAAAGAGCCGGAACCCGAGCACGTATTGGTAGTTGCCGACGATGGCGACGACTTCCAGCACCGCCACGAGGAGTCTGAACACGCCCAGCAGACGTCGCGCCCGGCGCACCTGGAGCGCGCGGGCGCCGGCGGTCGCTGGCGGGGGCATGCGTTCAACGCTACGCGGCGCGCGGCCGCCCGCGGCGCAGCTCAGTCGAACGGGCGCAGGATGCGGTCGAGGAACTGCCGCGTCCGCGCTTCCCGAGGTGCCGTGAACAGCTGTCCGGGTGCACCTCGCTCGACGATCACGCCGCCGTCGAGGAACACCACCTCGTCGGCGACCTGCCGCGCGAACGCCAGCTCGTGCGTGACGATCACCATGGTCCACCCCTCGTCGGCGAGCTCCTTGATGACCGTCAGCACCTCGCCGACGAGCTCGGGATCGAGCGCGCTCGTCGGCTCGTCGAAGAGCAGCAGGTCGGGCTCGAGGGCGAGCGCACGCACGATGCCGACGCGCTGCTGCTGGCCACCGGACAGCTCGAACGGGTACGCGTCCCGCTTCTCCGCGAGTCCGACCCGTGCGAGCAGCGCCTCGGCCTGCGCCACAGCCTTCGCCTTCGGCGTGCGCTGGACCTGTACAGGCCCCTCGATGACGTTCTCCAAGACGGTGAGGTGGGGGAACAGATTGTGCTGCTGGAAGACCATCGCCGACCGGTCACGAAGCGCGAACCGCGCACCTTTCGGCAGCCCGGCGGCGAAGTCGAGGGACGGCCCACCATCGAACTCGAGCGTTCCCGCGTCGGGGGTCTCGAGCCCGTTGAGCGAGCGCAGCACGGTCGTCTTGCCGGATCCACTCGGACCGATGAGCGCGACGACCTCGCCACGCCGGACCTCGAGGTCGACGCCGCGAAGCACCTCGTTCGCCCCGAACGACTTCCGGATGTTCGAAACGGTGAGCAAGACCGAGTCATCCGGTCGCGCGGCGGGGGCGAGCGCGTCGCCGCCGCCCGCAGCCCCCGGTCCGTCAGTGGGCGACATAGCGGTCCAACCTCCGTTCGAGGACGCCCTGCCCGGCGGAGAGCACGAGGCAGAAGAGCCAGTAGATGAGCGCGGCCTCGAGGTAGAGCAGCATGAACTGTTGGCTGAATGCGGCGATCTGCTGCGCCACCCGGAACAGCTCGGTCACGAGGATGAGCGACGCGAGCGAGGTGTCTTTGACGAGCGAGATGAACGTGTTCGACAGCGGCGGCACCGAGACGCGGGCGGCCTGGGGCAGGATGATCCGGCGGAGCGTCTTCGCGTTCGACATGCCGATGGTGTACCCGGCCTCCCACTGCCCCTTCGGCACCGAGAGGATCGCCGCACGGATGATCTCGGCCGCGTAGCCGCCGACGTTGAGCGAGAAGGCCACGATCGCGCTCGGCCACGGGTCGATGAGGAGGCCGAGCGCGGGCAGGCCGTAGAAGATGACGAAGAGTTGCACGAGCAGCGGTGTGCCGCGGATCACCGACACGTAGAACCGCCCGATCGCTGCGAGCACGCGGTTCTTCGACAACCTGAGCAGGGCGACGCCCAGGGCGAGCACGAGGCCCACGACGAACGAGATCAGGGCGAGCGGGATCGTCCCGCTGATGCCGCCCCACACGATCGGCCAGAACGAGTCGAGGAACAGCTGCAGGCTCTCGTTCATGCCGGCCTCACCGTCGGCAGGTCCTTCGCACGCATCCCACTACCTTCTCGCGGATGTCTCCGTTCGCGCACGGGGTTGCCGTTCCGCCGGACACACCGGGCGCGAACGGACACATCACAAGAGAGGGCTCGGCGACTACTGCGAGACGTCGGCGCCGAAGTACTTCTGGCCGAGTTCGGCGAGCACGCCCTCAGCACGCAGCTCCTCGAGGGCGCTGTCGATTGCGGCCTGCAGGGCCGCCTTGTCCTTGGTGAGTGCGAAGGCGCTCTCCGAGGCCTCGTCGGTCTCGGCCGCGACGGCCAGGCCGGAGGTCCCGTTCGACTTCACGTAGTCGAGGTAGGTGAGCTTGTCGTTCACGGTCGCGTCGACGCGGCCCCGCTCGAGCAGCGCGACGGCCTGCGCCCAGCCCTCGACGGCCTCGACGTTCGCGCCCGACTCCTGGGCGAGCGTGTACCAGTTGCTCGTGAGCGACTGCGCGGTGGTCTTGCCCGCGAGGTCGTCGAAGCCCGTGATCGAGTCGTCGCCCTCCTTCACCACGATCACGCCGGGCGACACCGTGTACGGCGTGCTGAAGAGGTAGCTCTTCTCCCGCTCGGGGTTGATCGAGACCTGGTTCGCGATGACGTCGAAGCGACCCGCATCCAGCCCGGCGAAGATCGCATCCCACTGCGTCTCCTGGAATGTGATGTCGAGACCGAGCTTCTCCGCGACGGCCTCCGCGACCTCGACGTCGTAGCCCACGAGGTCGCCGGATCCGTCGTCGTGATAGCTGAACGGCCGGTACGTGCCCTCGGTGGCGACGGTGAGCGTGCCGCTCGAGACCAGTCCGTACTCGTCGCCCCCGGCGCTCTCGCTCTCCCCGGTTCCACCCGAGCCCGACGAGCAGGCGGCGAGGGCGACGACGGCCGCCGAGGCCGCGGCGATACTAAGGATGGTGCGTGCGCGACGGGCACGGGTCATGGACTTGCTCCTTGCTGTGGTTCGGTTCGCCCGGGCTCTCACGCGAGCCGGCGGACGGTTCAGTCCACCATCGCGGGCACCCTCACCCCAACCAGATGACGCCGTGTGGCATTCCCGCCCCGGGGTCAGAACGCGTTGAGTCCCGTCAGCGCGCGACCGATGATCAGCTGGTGGATCTCGTCGGTGCCCTCGTAGGTGCGCACGGACTCCAGGTTCGCGGCGTGCCGCATGACCGGCCAGGCGTTCGTGATGCCGTCACCGGCGAGGATCGAGCGCGCCTCGTGGGCGATCTTCAGCGCTTCACGCACGCTGTTGAGCTTCCCGACGGAGATCTGCGCGGGCGTCAGCGCTCCGCGCTCCTTCAACCGGCCGAGGTGCAGCGCGAGCAGCACGCCCTTCTCGACCTCGAGGAGCATGTCGGCGAGTTTGGCCTGCGTGAGCTGGTTGGCGCCGATCGGCTTGCCGAAGACCTCGCGCGTGACGGACCGCTCGAGCGCGGCCTCGAGGCAGGCGCGCGCGGCACCCATGGCCCCCCACACGATGCCGTATCGCGCCTCGTTGAGGCAGCCGAAGGGGCCCGAGAGGCCGGATGCCCCGGGCAGCAGCGCGTCCGCGGGCACGCGCACCCCGTCGAACTCGATGTCGCACTGCACGGACGCACGCATCGAGAGCTTGCCGTCGATCGGGGTCGCAGTGAAGCCCGCGGTCGACGTCGGCACGAGGAATCCGCGCACGGCGCGCGCGCCCTCGCCGAACTCACCCGACGGGTCGTCGACCCGCGCCCAGACCACGGCGACGTCGGCGAGCGACGCGAGACCGATCCAGCGCTTCGCGCCGTCGATGACCCATTCGTCGCCGTCCCGGCGGGCGACCGTGGTCATCGCGGCGGGGTCGCTGCCGCCCTGCGGCTCGGTCAGCGCGAAGCACCCGATGAGCTCGCCCTTCGCCATGCCGGGCAGCCAGTGCTGTTTCTGTTCCTCCGAGCCGTACTTCGAGATCGCGCTCATCGCGAGCGAGCCCTGCACCGAGACGAACGTGCGCCAGCCTGAGTCGGCAGCCTCGAGCTCGAGGCAGACGAGGCCGTAGGACACCGCGCCGGCGCCGGCGCATCCGTAGCCCGTGATGTGCATGCCGAGGAACCCGAGCTCGCCGAGCTCGCGGACGAACTCACGGCGGAAGTGCTTCTGCTCGAAGTCCTCTTCGATGACCGGGCTGATGCGCTCCTGCGCGAACGCACGTGCCTTGTGCTGCCAGGCGCGCTCCTCGTCGGAGAGCAGCGCGTCGAAGTCGAACACCTGGTCGATGCGAGGGGCCGTGGTCATTCGGAGTCCTTTCGAGGGAACCAGTCGGCGCCGGCGTGCTCGTCGAGCGCGGGCGGCGCGGTGCGGTAGGCGGCGGGTGTGGTGGACAGACTGATGGGTGCGGCGATCGAGCGGCGGCCGTCGAGGTCGACGACGGCGTCGAGGCCGAGTGTGCCGGCGTAGTCGATGGCCTCGGCCACGTTGTGCACGAGGCCGGCCGGCACGCCGCCGTCGGCGAGGATGCCGGACCATTCGACCGCGCTGCGCGCGGCGAGCGCGGCCTCAAGCTCGGCGGTGAGCTCGTCGCGGTGCGCGACGCGCGCCGGGTTGGTCGCGAACCTCGGGTCGTCGCCGAGCGCTTCGCGCCCGATGAGACGGGCGAGCGTGCGGAACTGCCGGTCGTTGCCGACGGCGATGACGAGTTCCCGGTCTGCGGCGCGGAACACCGCGTACGGGGCGATGCTCGGGTGCTGATTGCCCATGCGGCCCGGGGGGCGGCCGGTCGCGAGCGTCGACGCGGCCTGGTTCGTGAGCGCCGAGAGCAGCCCGTGCATGAGGTTCACGTCGACGCGCTGGCCCGCGCCCGTGCGGTCGCGCTCGCGCAGCGCGAGCAGGATGCCGGTGACGGCGTTCTGTCCGGTGATCACGTCGACGAGCGCGACGCCCGCCTTCGCGGCGGGGCCCGTGGGCTCGCCCGTGATCGACATGAGCCCGCCGACGGCCTGGACCAGCAGGTCGTATCCGGGGAGGGTCGCGCCGGCGCCGTCACCGAAGCCCGTGATGGAGCAGTAGACGACACCGGGATTCTCGGCTCGCACGTCGTCGTAGTCGAGCCCGAACCGCGCCATGACGCCGGGTCGGAAGTTCTCGATCACGACATCCGCGGTGGTCGCGAGGCGTTTCGCCTCCACGAGGCCCGCCTTGGTGGTCAGGTCGAGGGCGACGGAGCGCTTGTTGCGGTTGACGCTCCCGAAGTAGGTCGCCTCGCCCGACGCATCCACGGGCGGCTTCCACTGCCGCGTGTCGTCGCCCGCGGGCGATTCGACCTTGATGATGTCGGCACCGAAGTCGGCGAGCAGCATGGTCGCGTACGGACCGGCCAACACGCGCGAGAAGTCGGCGACACGGATGCCTCGCAGCGCACCTTCAGGCAACGGACGTCCTCCTCGTTTCTCCCCGGCCACCCTACCCAGTGGGCGAGACGGCCCGGCGTGTACAGATCGTCCAAACGCGCGGCCTGATACGACATTCCGTCCAGTCGCGTCCGGCATTCCGGCACGTAGGCTGGTCTCAGGTGTGCACCGTCGTCACCATCCCGGTCGACCTGTCCCGTGCACCGTCGGAGAAGGAGCGCAATGAGCTACGCCGTGGTCAATCCGGCAACCGGAGAGACGCTGAAGACCTATCCCACGATCAGCGATGCGGATCTGCAGGGCGCGATCGCCGACGCCTCTGAGGCGTTCCGCACGTGGTCGAAGTCGACGACGGTCGAGGAGCGCGCCGCGCTCATCCGCCGGGTCGGCGAACTCCACGTCGAACGCCGCGAAGAACTCGCGGACATCATCGTCCGCGAGATGGGCAAGCCCACTGAGCAGGCCCTTGGCGAGGTCGATTTCGCGGGCGCGATCTACGAGTACTACGCCGATCACGCGACGGAGTTCCTGAAGGACGAGCAGATCGACCTGCTCGCCGGTGAGGGGTCGGCGGTCGTCCGCCGCTCGGCGCTGGGCGTCCTGCTCGGCATCATGCCGTGGAACTTCCCGTACTACCAGGTCGCCCGGTTCGCCGGCCCGAACCTGATCATCGGGAACACGATCCTCCTGAAGCACGCTGAGCAGTGCCCCGAGTCGGCCGCCGCGATGGAGCAGATCTTCCTCGACGCCGGCTTCCCGAAGGG
>Ga0182737_1004112_pt1 | contig 10105 bp, 10 predicted proteins | sample eDN5th30CBELigOP_FD_128878 | JGI IMG/M metagenome (GOLD analysis project Ga0182737, IMG submission 128878) | Enriched Organic Plus compost microbial communities from Emeryville, California, USA - eDNA 5th pass 30_C BE-Lig OP (version 2) (version 2) ... | reverse complement strand
TGGAACATGGCGGCGTTGTAGGCGGCCACGCCCGCCGCCGCGAACATGTAGCCGAGCTGGGAGCAGGTCGAATAGGCGATCACCCGCTTGATGTCATTCTGGAACAGGCCGACCGAGGCGGCGAAGAAGGCGGTGGTGGCGCCCACTACCGTCACGAACTCCAGCGCGAAGGGCGCAAGCTGGAACATGGGCGAGGCCCGGCAGACCAGGAACACGCCCGCCGTCACCATCGTGGCGGCATGGATCAGGGCCGAGACCGGCGTGGGGCCTTCCATCGCGTCGGGCAGCCAGGTGTGCAGGCCAAGCTGGGCCGACTTGCCCATCGCGCCCACGAACAGCAGCAGGCAGAGCGTGGTCAGAATGTCCACATTCTGGCCGGCGAATACAAAAGTCTTGCCCACCATGCCGGGGGCGGCGGCGAACACCGCCTCGAAATCCAGGGTGCCGAACACCGCCCAGATGCCGAAGATGCCCAGCGCGAAACCGAAATCGCCCACGCGATTGACGATGAAGGCCTTCATCGCGGCGGCATTGGCGGACGGCTTGGTGTACCAGAAGCCGATCAGCAGATAGGAGGCCAGGCCCACCCCTTCCCAGCCGAAGAAAAGCTGGAGGAAGTTGTTGGACGTCACCAGCATCAGCATGGCGAAGGTGAACAGCGACAGATAGCTGAAGAAGCGCGGCCGGTGCGGATCCTCGTGCATGTAGCCGATCGAATAGAGATGGACCAGGCTGGATACGCCCGTCACCACCACCAGCATCACCGCGGTGATGGTGTCCACCCGCACCGTCCAGTCCACCAGGAAGCTGCCGGAATGAATCCAGGGCAGCAGCGGAATGACATACTCATGCCCGCCCAGCGCCACATCGCAGAAGGCCAGCACCGACAGCGCGGCGGAGGCCATCAGCAGGCCGGTGGTGACCAGTTCCGACGGGCGGGCGCCGATGACGCGGCCCAGCAATCCCGCGATCAGCGAGCCCAGAAGCGGCAGGAAGACGATAGCGGCGTACATCGCCTAGCCTTTCATCAGGTTGACGTCCTCAACCGCGATGGTGCCGCGGTTGCGGAAATAGACGACCAGGATGGCCAGGCCGATGGCGGCCTCGGCGGCGGCCACGGTCAGCACGAACAGCGCGAAGACCTGGCCCACCAGGTCGCCCAGATAGGTGGAGAAAGCGACGAAGTTGATGTTCACCGCCAGCAGGATCAGTTCCACCGACATCAGGATGATGATGATGTTGCGGCGGTTCAGGAAAATGCCCAGCACCCCGATGGTGAACAGGATGGCGGCGACGGTCAGGTAGTGGCTGAGCCCGATCTCCATGTCAGCCTCCTTCCTTCTGGGCGGCCTGGCCCGGCTTGATGTCCACCATCTCCACCGCCATCGCGGCGGTGCGGGCGTTCTGCACCGCGATCACCTGGCGGCGCACACCGGGACGGCTGCGCAGGGTCAGCACGATGGCGCCGATCATCGCGACCAGCAGCACAAGGCCCGCGATCTGGAAGTAATAGACGTAATCGGTATAGAGGATGTGCCCCAGCGCCTGGGTGTTGGTGACGCCTTCGGGCGTGGCATGGGACAGCGCATTCTGCGCGGCGGGCTTCAGCATCCAGGCGCTTCCCGCCATCGCCAGTTCCGCCGCCAGGATCAACCCGATCAGCACGCCAAAGGGCAGATATTGCAGGGTGCCGCGCTTCAGTTCCGCGAAATCCACGTCCAGCATCATCACCACGAACAGGAACAGCACGGCGACGGCGCCGACATAGACGACGATCAGGATCATCGCCAGGAACTCCGCCCCCATCAGCACGAACAGCCCGGCGGCATTGAAGAAGGACAGGATCAGGAACAGGACCGAATGCACGGGGTTGCGCGCGGCAATCACCATGACCGCGCTTGCGATCAGGATGGCCGCGAAGAAGTAGAAGGCTATTGCCTCAAACATGCGTTTCCCTCAGGCCCTGACGGCCCACTCCCCTAGCGATACGGCGCGTCCAGTTCCAGGTTGCGGGCGATCTCGCGTTCCCAGCGGTCGCCATTCGCGAGCAGCCGGGACTTGTCGTAATAGAGTTCCTCGCGCGTCTCGGTGGAGAACTCGAAGTTCGGACCTTCCACGATCGCGTCCACTGGGCAGGCTTCCTGGCAGAAGCCGCAATAGATGCACTTCACCATGTCGATGTCGTACCGGGTGGTGCGGCGGCTGCCGTCGGCGCGCGGCTCGGCCTCGATGGTGATGGCCTGGGCCGGGCAGATCGCCTCGCACAGCTTGCAGGCGATGCAGCGTTCCTCGCCATTGGCATAGCGGCGCAGGGCATGCTCGCCCCGGAAGCGCGGCGACAGCGGACCCTTTTCGAAGGGATAGTTCAGGGTCGCCTTGGGGGCGAAGAAATAGCGCATGGACAGGATGAAGCTCTGGATGAATTCCCAGAAGAATATCTGCCGTGCGGTGCGGTCGAAACTCATGGCAACCCCTTAGAGATGCGGACGGACGAACAGGACCCAGCCCGCCGTCAGCACCACCCACAACAGCGACGTGGGCAGGAACACTTTCCAGCCCAGGCGCATCAACTGGTCATAGCGGTAGCGCGGCACCATCGCCTTCACCATCGCGAACAGGAAGAAGAAGAAGCAGATCTTGATCAGGAACCAGAAGATTCCCGGAATGGCGTTCAGCGGCCAGATGTCCAGCGGCGGCAGCCAACCGCCCAGGAACAGGATCGAGCACATCGCGCACATCAGCACGATGGACAGATATTCGCCCAGGAAGAACAGCAGGAAGGGCGTGGAGGAATATTCCACGAAGAAGCCGGCCACCAGCTCGCTTTCCGCCTCCACCAGGTCGAAGGGCGGGCGGTTGGTTTCCGCCAGGGCCGAGACGAAGAAGATCGGCAGCATGGGGAACAGCATGGAGAAGGCGAACCAGCCGTCCTTCTGCGCCCGCACGATCTCCGACAGGTTCAGCGACCCGGCGAACAGCAGCACCGTGATGATGACGAAGCCGATGGAGACTTCATAGGACACCATCTGGGCGGCGGCGCGCAGGGCCGAGAGGAAGGGATATTTGGAGTTCGAGGCCCAGCCCGCCATGATGATGCCGTACACGCCCAGCGACGACATGGCGAACAGGTACAGGATGCCGACATTGATGTCGGCCACCACCCAGCCGTCATCCAGCGGCACCACCGCCCAGCCGGCGAATGCCAGCGTCACGGTGATCAGCGGCGCGATCATGAAGATGACCTTGTTGGCGCCCGCCGGGATGATGACTTCCTTGAACAGGAACTTGAACAGGTCGGCGAAGGTCTGCAGCAGGCCGAAAGGTCCGACCACGTTGGGGCCGCGGCGCATCTGCACCGCCGCCCAGATCTTGCGGTCCGCCAGCAGCAGATAGGCGATCATCACCAGAAGGACGACGTCGAAGATCAGAATGGACAGGAACTGGCTGATGAACCATCCCAGCGAATGGTTCATGCCCAGGCTGGCGAAGAGATCGGTAAACAGCATTATTCCGCCGCCATCTTCGAATGCCCGTCCACGAATTCACGGCTGCACTGGGCCATGGTCTCGCTGGCGCGGGCCACCGGGTTGGTGAGGTAGAAATCGGCGATGCCATGCGCCACCGGCGTCGCGCCATCCAGCGGGCCGCTCTGGCCGATGCCGCCCCAGGTCGCGGACGCGGTGTCGGCATGCACCGGCGCTTCGTTCAGGCTGGCGAAATGGGTGACGTCGGCTTCCAGCGCCTTCAGCAGCGCGGCGCGGTCGTCATAGGGCAGCGTCACGCCCAGCACCTCGGACAGGGCGCGCAGGATCGCCCAGTCCTCCCGCGCCTCGCCCGGCGGGAAGGTGGCGCGGCGGCCGCGCTGCACCCTGCCCTCGAAATTCACATACAGGCCGTCCTTTTCGGTATAGGCCGCGCCCGGCAGGATCACATCGGCGTGATGGGCGCCCGCATCGCCGTGGCTGCCCTGATAGACCACGAAGGCCCGGCCCAGATGCGCGACGTCGAATTCGTCCGCGCCCAGCAGGTAGATGAAATCGATCTCGCCCTTCTGGGCACCATCCACGATGCCCGCCACATCGCGGCCACCATCCTTGGGAAGGAAACCCAGGTCCAGCGCGGCCACGCGGCTGGCGGCGGTGTGCAGGATGTTGAAGCCGTTCCAACCGCCTTCGGCATGGCTGCCCGCCGGGCCGATCATGCCGGTATCGCCCGCGATGCGCGCGGCCAGCGCCAGCACGGCGGCGCCGTCGGCGCGGGTCAGCGCGCCGGAGCCCAGCACGATCATCGGACGCCTGGCCTCGGTCAGCACCTTGGCGAAGGGATGACTGCCGTTCGCGATGGCGGCCAGCACGTTGATGTCGGTGCCCAGCTGTTCGGCGGGATAGGTCAGGTCCACCGCCGGGCCGATATTGGCAACCTTAAGGCCGGTGGCCAGCCAGGCCTTGCGGATGCGCGCATTCAGCACCGGCGCATCCCAGCGGGGATTGGCTCCTACCAGCAGGATCGCATCGGCGGCTTCCACGCCCGCGATGGTGGAATTGAACAGATAGGTCTGGCGCGGGCCGCCCAAGATTTTCGCACCGTCCTGGCGGCAGTCCAGGTTGGTCACGCCCAGACGCTCCATCAGGTCCTTCAGCGCCTTGATTTCCTCGGCGGCGGCCAGGTCGCCCACGATGGCGGCCATCTTGCCCGGCCCGGTAGTCTTCACCTTGGCGGCGATAGCGGCGAAGGCCTCGCTCCAGCTCGCGGGCTTCAGCTTGCCGCCCACGCGGACATAGGGGCGGTCGAGGCGCTGACGGGACAGGCCGTCACAGGCGTGACGGGTCTTATCGGAAATCCACTCCTCGTTCACGTCCTCGTTCAGGCGCGGCAGCACGCGCATCACCTGCGGCCCGCGCGTGTCCACGCGGATGTTGCAGCCCTGCGCGTCCATCACGTCCACGCTTTCGGTCTTGCGCAGCTCCCAGGGACGGGCATTGAAGGCATAGGGCTTGCTGGTCAGCGCACCGACCGGGCACAGGTCCACCACATTGCCCGACAATTCGCTGGCGAAAGCCTTTTCCAGATAGGTGGTGATCTCCACATCCTCGCCGCGCCCGGTGGCGCCCAGGTCTGGCACGCCCGCAACCTCGGTGGCGAAACGCACGCAGCGGGTGCAGGCGATGCAGCGGGTCATGATCGTCTTGACCAGCGGGCCCATATACTTGTCTTCGACGGCGCGCTTGTTCTCGTTGAAACGATGGAAGGCGGCGCGGCCATAGCCCATCGCCTGGTCCTGCAGGTCGCACTCGCCGCCCTGGTCGCAGATTGGGCAATCCAGCGGGTGGTTGATCAGCAGGAATTCCATCACCCCCTCGCGCGCCTTGCGGGCGTAGGGGCTGGTGGTGTTGATCCGCGCGGGCGTACCGTCCTTGTTGGGGAAGATGTCCTTGACCTGCAGCGCGCAGCTCGCCTGCGGCTTGGGCGCGCCCACCCACTCCACCAGGCACATGCGGCAGTTGCCCGCCACGCTCAGGCGCTCGTGATAGCAGAAGCGCGGAATCTCCGCGCCCGCCTGCTCGCAGGCCTGCAACAGGGTGATGGACTCGTCGGCCTCGATTTCCTTGCCGTCAACGATCAGTTTGCGGGTGGCCATGACTTACTCCGCCGCCATCTTGGAGAATTCGGCGATACGCTTTTCGATCTCCGGGCGGAAATGCCGGATCAGACCCTGGATCGGCCAGGCTGCGGCGTCGCCCAGGGCGCAGATGGTGTGCCCTTCGATCTGCTTGGTGACTTCCTGCAGCAGGTCGATCTCGGACTCCCGCGCATCGCCCTTCACCATGCGGGTCATCACCCGCCACATCCAGCCGGTGCCCTCGCGACAGGGCGTGCACTGGCCGCAGCTTTCATGCTTGTAGAAATAGGACAGGCGCTGGATCGCCTTGATCACGTCGGTGGACTTGTCCATCACGATCACGGCGGCAGTGCCGAGGCCCGTGCCGACCGCCTTCAGGCTGTCGAAATCCATCAGAATGTCGTCGCAGGTCGCCTTGGGCATCAGCGGCACCGATGCACCGCCAGGGATCACCGCCAGCAGGTTGTCCCAGCCGCCGCGCACACCGCCGCAATGCTTGTCGATCAGCTCGCGCAGCGGAATGCCCATTTCCTCTTCGACATTGCAGGGCTTGTTCACATGGCCCGAAATGCAGAACAGCTTGGTGCCGGTATTGTTGGGACGGCCCAGCCCGGCGAACCAGTCGGAACCACGACGCAGGATGGTCGGCGCGACGGCGATGGATTCGACATTGTTGACCGTGGTGGGGCAGCCATACAGGCCGACATTGGCCGGGAATGGCGGCTTCAGGCGCGGCTGGCCCTTCTTGCCTTCCAGCGATTCCAGCAGCGCGGTTTCCTCGCCGCAGATGTAAGCGCCCGCGCCATGATGGACATACAGGTCGAAGTCCCAGCCGTGGATGTTGTTCTTGCCGATCAGTTTGGCGGCATAGGCCTCGTCCACCGCGCGCTGCAACGCCTCGCGCTCGCGGATGAACTCGCCACGCACATAGATGTAACAGGCATGGGCGCGCATCGCGAAGGACGCTACCAGACACCCTTCGACCAGCGTGTGCGGATCGTGGCGCATGATGTCCCGGTCCTTGCAGGTGCCGGGTTCGGATTCGTCGGCATTCACCACCAGATAGTGCGGACGCTCCTTCACTTCCTTGGGCATGAAAGACCATTTCAGCCCGGTCGGGAAACCCGCGCCGCCGCGCCCGCGCAGGCCCGACTTCTTCATGATGTCGATGATGCCGTCGGGACCAAGCGCCAGGATGGCCTTGGTATCGTCCCACTGGCCACGCTTCTTCGCCGCTTCCAGACCGGGGTCCTGAAGGCCGTACAGGTTGGTGAAAATGCGATCCTTGTCGGCGAGCATCAGGTGGCCGCTCCCGGCGGTTTCTGTTTCGGCGATTCACGGTCCGAGGCGGCCTTGGTCGGCGCCTTGGCATCAGCATCGGTCAGCGCGGGCTGCGGCGCCTGCACTTTATATTTGCCAATAATGGAACCGTCATAGAGCGCGGTATCACTGAGGCTCAGCGCCCCGCCCTCCGGCTCGGACGATACGCGGCGGGTCTGCGGGCCTGCCTTTACCGGCTTGCCGTCGCGCAGGTTGGCGATCAGCGTTTCTGTCAGCGGGCCGTCCAGGTCTTCATAGAAGTCGCTGCCGATCTGCAGCATCGGTGCGTTCACGCAGGCGCCCAGGCATTCCACTTCCATCCAGGAAAACTTGCCGTCGGCCGACAGCGTCTTTTCGTTCGGATGGATATGCTTCTTGCAGGCGTCCACCACGGCTTCCGAACCACGCAGCCAGCAGGGCGTCGTGGTGCAGACCTGCACCAGCGTGCCCACCGGCTCAAGGTTGAACATGGTGTAGAAGGTCGCCACTTCCAGAACGCGGATGAAGGGCATATTCAGCATCCCAGCGATCACCTCGATCATCGGATGGGAGACCCAGCCTTCCTGCTCCTGCCCGCGCCACAGCAGCGAGATCACCGCGCTGGCCTGGCGGCCCTGCGGATATTTCGCGATGGTGGCCCTGGCCCATTCCGCATTCTGCGCGTTGAACGCGAAGCTGGCGGGCTGGACTTCCGGCGGGGCAAGGCGGCGCAGCGACATTCCGGTTCCTACTTCGCGAAATCCACGCGGCAGATCAGGCCGTCGCGGAAGCTGTAGATCGCGATGATCTCGAATTCCTCGCCGCCGGGCGCGCGCACCACGCGCTCATGGTCGACAACCGTGTTGCCCACCGCGATGCGGCTTTCCAGATAGGCCTTGTTGCGCGGAAAGGTCTCGAACGCCTTGGCGTAACGCGCCTTGATCGCCTCACGGCTGGTCTCGGTCGGCGTGCCGTTCAGGCCGGACACGATGCAGTCTTCCGTGAAATAGGAGACGTACCGGTCCAGGTCCTGCGCGTTATAGGCGTCAAGCTGCGCCTGGGCGACACTTGCGTTGGTTGAATTGGCGTTGCTCACCGGTCCACCTCTCCGAACACGATGTCGAGCGAACCCAGCACCGCGGAAACGTCGGCCAGCATGTGGCCCTTGCACATGTAATCCATCGCCTGGAGATGGACATAGGACGGCGCGCGGATCTTGCAGCGATACGGCTTGTTGCTGCCGTCGGCCACCAGATAGACGCCGAACTCGCCCTTGGGCGCTTCCACGGCGGCATAGGCCTCGCCCGCCGGAACATGGAACCCCTCGGTATAGAGCTTGAAGTGATGGATCAGCGCTTCCATCGAGGTCTTCATCTCGCCGCGGCGCGGCGGCACCACCTTGTGATCCGTCGAAACCACCGGACCGGCGGGCATCTTCTCGATGCACTGGCGCATGATCCTGGCCGCCTCGCGCATCTCCTCCATCCGCATCACATAGCGGTCGTAATTGTCGCCGTTCCTGCCGACCGGGATTTTGAAATCCAGCTCGTTGTAGCACTCATAGGGCTGGCTGCGGCGCAGGTCCCAGGCCACGCCGGTGGAACGCAGCATCACGCCCGACATGCCCCACATCTCGGCTTCGGCGCGCGTCACCACACCGATGTCCACGTTGCGCTGCTTGAAGATGCGGTTCTCGGTCAGCAGGCCTTCGATATCGTCCAGCACCGTGACGAAGTGATCGCAGAACTTCAGGATGTCCTCGGCCAGGCCGGGCGGCATGTCCTGGTGGACGCCGCCGGCGCGGAAGAAGGCCGCATGCATGCGGCTGCCGCTGATGCGCTCATAGAACACCATCAGCTTCTCGCGCTCTTCGAATCCCCAGAGCGGCGGGGTCAGCGCGCCCACATCCATCGCCTGCGTCGTGACATTGAGCAGGTGATTGAGGATGCGGCCGATCTCGGAATAGAGCACGCGGATATACTGGCCGCGCTTTGGCACTTCCAGGCCGATCAGCTTTTCGATGGCCAGGCAGAAGGCATGCTCCTGGTTCATCGGCGCGACGTAATCCAGGCGGTCGAAATAGGGGATCGCCTGCAGGTAGGTCTTGTGCTCGATCAGCTTTTCGGTGCCGCGATGCAGCAGGCCGATATGCGGGTCCACGCGGGTGACGATCTCGCCGTCCAGGTCCAGGATCAGACGCAACACGCCATGCGCCGCCGGATGCTGCGGACCGAAATTGATGGTCAGCTGCGGGTCGTCGGAGATATGGCCCTGCTTGGCGTCAAGCGTGACGGTTGTCATGGCGTCTTTCCCGGATTACCCGACGTCGCGCCCGGCGCCATCGCGGCCTTCTCGTCACCCGGCAGGATGTGCGGCGCGCCTTCCCAGGGACTCATGAAATCGAAGTCGCGGAATTCCTGGACAAGCTGCACCGGCTGATACACCACGCGCTTCAGTTCTTCGTCATAACGCAGCTCGACATAGCCGGTGAGCGGGAAGTCCTTGCGCAGCGGATAGCCGGAGAAACCGTAATCGGTGAGGATGCGGCGCAGGTCCGGATGCCCCTCGAAGGCGATGCCGTACATGTCGAAGGTTTCGCGCTCGAACCAGCCCGCCGCCGGATAGACCGGAATGATGGAGGCGATGCTCTCGCCCTCACCCACCTGCGCCTTCACGCGGATGCGCAGGTTCCGCGTCAACGACAGCAGGTGATAGACCACATCGAAGCGTTTGGGGCGCTGCGGCCAGTCGTTGCCGCAGGCATCCACCAGGATCTTGAAATCCTCCGGGCCGTGCAGATGCGCCATCACCTTGACGATATCGGCGCTTGCCACATCCAGGGTCAGTTCGCCCCGCGCCACCGCGACGCCGGTGACCGCGCCGCCGAGCGCCGACTGGATGCTTTCGCCAAGGGCCGCCAGATCGGTCATGTCAGCGCTCTATCGTTCCGGTGCGGCGGATCTTCCGCTGCAGCAGCAGGATGCCATAGACCAGCGCCTCGGCCGTGGGCGGGCAACCCGGCACATAGATGTCCACCGGCACGATGCGGTCGCAGCCGCGCACCACGGCATAGCTGTAATGGTAATAGCCGCCGCCATTGGCGCAGGAGCCCATCGAAATGACATAGCGCGGCTCCGGCATCTGGTCGTAAACCTTGCGCAGCGCCGGGGCCATCTTGTTGGTCAG
>Ga0182737_1004109_pt1 | contig 10109 bp, 6 predicted proteins | sample eDN5th30CBELigOP_FD_128878 | JGI IMG/M metagenome (GOLD analysis project Ga0182737, IMG submission 128878) | Enriched Organic Plus compost microbial communities from Emeryville, California, USA - eDNA 5th pass 30_C BE-Lig OP (version 2) (version 2) ... | reverse complement strand
TCGGCTTCGGCTCGATCGCGAAGCGGATGTCGTAGCCCTTGTCGGTCACGTACTGGCCGAGGAGGTTCACGGCCTCGCGGTAGCGCTCGAGGGCGGAGCGGATGTCCTTCGCCGCGTCGTACTCGGCGCCCTCGCGGCCGCCCCACATGACGAAGGTCTTCGCACCGAGCTCGGCGGCGAGGTCGATGTTGCGGAGCACCTTGCGGAGGGCGAAGCGGCGCACCTGCCGGTCGTTGGAGGTGAAGCCGCCGTCCTTGAACACCGGCGCGGAGAAGAGGTTGGTGGTCACCATCGGGACCTGCAGACCGGTGTCGGCCAGCGCGGTCTTCAGGCGATCGATCTGCGTCTGGCGCTCCGCATCCGTGGAGCCGAAGGCGAACAGGTCGTCGTCGTGGAAGGTGAGGCCGTAGACGCCGAGCTCGGTGAGCTTCTCGACGACGTGCACGACGTCGAGCGGGCGACGGGTCGGGCCGCCGAACGGGTCGGTGCCGTTGTAGCCGACGGTCCAGAGGCCGAACGTGAACTTGTCGGCGGGCGTGGGGGTGGGCATGGCGGTGTGGCTCCTTCGCACTTCGCGCAATTTGTTGTTGCGCCCAACATACTACGATGGCGGCATGGGCGCGAGAGCGAGCGACGACCGCGGCGGGATCCGGCAGCAGAACCTGTCGCGCATCCTCGGCCTCGTCCACCACGAGGGACCGCTGCCGCGCGCCGCGCTCACCGAACGCACCGGGCTGAACCGCTCGACGATCGCCGACCTCGTCGGCGAGCTCGAGCGCCTCGGGCTCGCGCAGCAGGCCGAACCCGACCCCGCGGGCCGGGTCGGCCGCCCCTCCCCGACCGTGCACGCCGCCGATGACGTCGTCGCGATCGCCGCGAACCCCGAGGTCGACGCGCTCACGGTCGCCGCGGTCGGCCTGGACCGCACGGTGCGGGTGCGCGCCCGCATCCCCTTCGACACCCCGCCGGATCCGCAGGCCGCGGTCGACGCGGTCGCCGCGCAGGTGCGGGCATGGCGCACCGGCACCCTCGCCGACGCGCGGATCACCGCGGTCGGCCTCGCCGTGCCGGGCCTCGTGCGGCAGACCGACGGCCTCGTCCGCGACGCGCCGCACCTGCGGTGGCGCGACATCCCACTGCGCGAGCTCGCCACCGCGGCGACCGGGCTGCCGGCCGCGGTCGGCAACGACGCGAGCCTCGGCGCCCGCGCCGAGCACCTGTTCGGCGCAGCGCGGGACGCCGCCGACGTCGTCTACCTCAACGGCGGCGCGAGCGGCATCGGCGGCGGGCTCATCGTCGGCGGGATGCCGGTGGGCGGCGCGGGCGGCTACGCCGGCGAGTTCGGCCAGAACCGGCCGGGCATCGAGGACGGCGCGGACCGGCGGGTGCCCGGCGGCGTGCTCGAGGACGAGGTCAACCGCACCCGGCTGCTGCGCGCGGTCGGGCTCACCGCCGCCGAGGACGACGACCTGGCGGCGGCGCTCGCGACGGCGACGGATGCGGCGGTGCACCAGGAGGTGGAGCGGCAGCGCCGCATCCTTGCCACCGCCCTCGCCAACGCGGTCAACGTACTGAACCCCTCGGTCGTGGTGCTCGGCGGGTTCCTCGCGACGCTCGCCGAGCGCGACCTCGACGGCCTCGTCGACGCGGTGCGGGCGCAGACGATGCCGGCGTGCGCCGAGGACCTGGCGATCCGCCCCGCATCCCTCGCCGCCGACCGACTGCTCGTGGGCGCCGCCGAGCTCGCCTTCGAGCCGCTCCTGGCAGACCCCGCCGGCGCCTGACCGGCCCTCGCCGCGTTCACAACGCAGGCAGAACGCCGCCCGGCACCGGTTCCACCCGGTCCGAGGGCCGCTTCCGCCTGCGTTGTGCGCACGTGTACTCGCCCCCTCAGCCGGTGACCGTGAGCTCCACCGCGTCGACGTCGACGGCGCCGTCGCCCACGGCGAAGGGCCCGACCCAGGCGCCGACGAACCCGCGCGGCGGGAGCGGGGCCAGCCCGCCGACGTCCGCCGTCGCGATCGGCGCACCGTCGACGACGGCGCGCACCTGCAGGTCCGCGATCTCCAGCCGCAGCGTGTGCGCGCCGGCGCCGACGGCGGCGGCCCCGACCTGCTCGCCGCGACCGTCGGCGGTGCGCACCGCCGCCGCCTCACCAGCCGCATCCACCGTCAGCGCGAACCACTGCGTCTCGGACACCCGGAGCAGCAGCCCCGCCCGCGCCGGCTCGTCGCCGGGCACCGGCTCGAGCACCGCCTCGACGACCGTGCGCTCGGACGGCAGCCGGCGGCCGAGGAACCCCGGTGCACCGCCGACGGTGCCGGGGTCGTCGCCGCCGCGCACCCGTACCGCTCCGGGCCGGGCGGCGAGGTCGGTGAACGCCTGCGGGTGGCGGCCGACGCCGTTCCATTCCCCGTCGAGCACCGGCGCGTCGAAGTCGTCGCGGATGCGGCCTGCCGCCGCCGGGCGGTCCGGCGCCCCGTCCGCGGTCATCTCGGTGTGCACCCGCCCGAGACCGGGGGCGAACAGCGGCCGCCCGTCCTCCCAGGCCACCGGGACGAGCCAGGTGCGACGGCCGAGGAGCCCGCGTCGCCCGCCGACCGGGTGCGTCGCGAGGCCGATCGCCCAGGTTCGCCCGTCGGCGGTGTCGACGAGGTCGGCGTGCCCGACGGCGGTGACCGCCGCGGACCCGCCGAGGTCACGGTGGGTGAGCCGCGGGTTGCCGGTGTCGCCCGTGTACGGCCCGGTGATCGCGTCCGCGTACGCGACGCACACCGCATGGTCGAGGTCAGTGCCGCCTTCGGCCGCCAGCAGCATCCACCCGCCGCCCGGCCGTGGCAGCACGTGCGGCCCCTCCGCCCACACGGCGCGGGCGTCGGCGCCGGTCCAGATCACCGCCGGTTCGCTCCGCAGCGCGCCGGTGTCGAGGTCGAGCTCGGCGAGCCACACCTCGGTCTGCCCGCGCCAGGCGGAGGGGGTCGTCTCGCGGGTGCCGCACAGCCACACGCGGTCACCGTCGACCGTGATGGACGGGTCGAAGCCGCCGACGCCGTCGATCCACACCGGGTCGGACCAGGGGCCCGCCGGATCGGTCGCGGTCACCAGGAAGTGCCCGGTCCGCCCGTCCCAGCCGCCGCCCTCCGGCCCCACGACCGTGCACACGACCACGAGCCGGTCGCCGACGACGCGGATCGTCGGCGCGTAGAGGCCGCTGGACGAGTCGAGGCCGGCGAGGTCGAGCTGCCCCTCGCGGTGGATCGCGTGCCCGGCGAGCTCCCAGGTGACGAGGTCGTCGGAGGCGTGGATCGGCAGCCCCGGCAGGTACTCGAACGTCGAGGTGACGAGCAGGTATCGGTCGCCGAAGCGGCAGACGCTCGGGTCGGGATGGCAGCCGGGCAGGATCGGGTTGCGGTAACGGCCCATGACACTCCTTCGGGTCGGGACGGTCGGCGCGCTCAGTGGACGCGGCGGGTGAGCGGATGCGGCGGGGGCGCGGTCGTGGCGCGGGGGACCAGTCGGGTGGGCAGCCGCACGTGCGTGGCCTCCGGCGTCTCGCCCCGCATGAACCGCAGGATGAGGGTCGCGGCGGCGCCGCCGAGGCGCTGCATGGGCTGCGCGACGGTGGTGAGCGCCGGCTCGGCGCGGGAAGCGTCGGGCACGTCGTCGAACCCGACGACGGACAGGTCGGCGGGCACCTCGAGGCCGAGGTCGCGGGCGACGCCGATGATCGAGAGCGCGGACAGGTCGTTCGCGGCGAAGATCGCGGTGGGCCGGTCCGGCAGGGTGAGCATGCGCCGCGCGGCCTCGCGCGCCACATCCTCCTCGTACCGGCCGACGCCGACGAGGTTCTGGTCGAACGGGATGCCGGCCTCGGCGAGCGCGGAGCGGTACCCCGCATCACGGGCGGCGGCCGAGCGCAGATCGGGCCGACCGGCGATGAAGCCGATGCGGCGGTGCCCGAGCTCGATGAGGTAGCGGACGGCCTGCTGCGCGCCGCCGAAGCTGTCGGATTCGACGGTCGGCAGGTCCCCCCCGCCGGTGTGCGGGTCCACCGCGACCAGCGGGACCTCGGCCGTGACGTTCACGACCGTCGGGGTGACCATGATCGCGGCGTCGATGAGCGTGCCCGACAGGCGGCTCAGCGAGCGCCGTTCCCAGCCGGCGCCGTGCTGATGTGCGCCGCTGTACGCCATGACGTCGTATCCGGTGTCGGCGAGTCCGCGGGCGACGCCCTTGAGCACCTCTGCGGAGAACGGCTCGAAGTCGGCCACGAGCACCCCGATCACCCCGGTGCTGCGCGAGCGCATGCTGCTGGCGACGAGGCTCGACTCGTAGCCGAGCATCTCGACCGCGGCCATGACCCGCGCGCTCGTCTCGGCGGACACCCCGTACCGTCCGTTGACCGCCTTCGACACCGTCGCGACGGAGACTCCGGCGGCTGCGGCGACGTCGTGGATGGTGGGACGGCGGGTCATGACGCCAGAGCATAGCCCCACGGAAAATGATTTCGAAAACGTTTGACACCGCTGTGGGCGGTTGCAACACTGCTGGCACCCGGACACGCACCGGAGCACGCGCACGACACCGAGTCGTCGAGGCAGAGGCGCCCGACCGTCGTGCTTCCACCGCAGCATCCCGCCCGGGATGCCCTCGATGAAGAGAACAGGTTGGACATCACATGAACAGCAAGACGATCCTCGCCGGGGCCGCCGTCCTCGCCGCCGGAGCGCTCGCGCTCACCGGCTGCGGCGGCGGCTCGGGCGACAGCGGTGACGGCGACGTCACGCTCACCTTCTGGCACAACTCGACCACCGGCGACGGCAAGGCCTACTGGGAGGAGACCGCGGCAGCCTTCGAGGAGAAGACCGGCGTCAAGGTCGAGATCCAGTCGATCCAGAACGAGGAGATGGACGGCAAGCTGCAGACGGCGTTGAACGCCGGCGACGCACCCGACGTCTTCATGGCGCGCGGCGGCGGCAAGCTCGCCGACATCGTCAAGGCCGGCCAGGCCATGGACATCAGCAGCGGCATCTCGCCCGAGGCCAAGAAGGCCGTCGGGGCGGCGCTGTCGGCGTTCGAGGTCGACGGCAAGAACTACGGCATGCCGGTCGCGATCCTCCCCTCGGGCATCTACTACTCCGAGGACCAGTTCACCGAGGCGGGCGTCGCCGACACCCCGGGCACGATCGACGAGCTCGTCGCGGTCGACCAGCAGCTGCGCGACGCCGGACTCGTGCCGTTCGCCGTCGGCGCGAAGGACGCCTGGCCCGCCGCCCACTGGTACTACAACTTCGCGCTGCGCGCCTGCTCGCAGGACGCCCTGAACAAGGCGGCCGAGACCCGCAGCTTCGACGACGAGTGCTGGCTCACCGCGGGTGAGAACCTGCAGGCGTTCCTCGAGACCAAGCCGTTCAACGAGGGCTTCCTCACCACGCCCGCGCAGGGCAGCGCCGGCTCCTCGGCCGGCCTGCTCGCGAACCACCAGGTCGCCATGGAGCTCATGGGCGCATGGAACCCCGGTGTGATCGCCGACCTCACGCCCGACAAGAAGCCGCTGCCCGACCTGAAGTGGTTCCCCTTCCCGGAGGTCCCCGGCGGCGCCGGCGCCCCGGGCGCCATGATGGGCGGCGTCGACGGCTACGCCTGCTGGGTCAACGCCCCGAAGGAGTGCGTCGACTTCCTGAACTTCATGGTCGAGAAGGCCAATCAGGAAGCGTACGCGGAGGCGTTCAAGACGCTGCCGGCCTCGACCGAGGCGCAGTCGGTCGTCACCGACCCGGCGCTGCAGGACATCCTCGCGGCCTACAACGACGCACCGTACGTGTCGGTGTGGCTCGACACCCTCTACGGCCAGAACATCGGCAACGCGCTCAACGTGGCGGTCGTCGACATGTTCGCCGGCAAGGGCACCCCGCAGGACATCGTCGACGCCGTGAACGCGGCCGCGGCCAAGTCCTGATCGGGAGGAACGGATGGCTTCCGTGCGCGAACTCGCCGACACCGAAGTGGACGTGACCGGGAGCCACACCCCGGCCGGGGACGGCGCTGCGCCGCCCCCGGCCGGGCCCGCCCGCACCCCCGGGCGCCGCCGCCGGAACTGGGGCATCCGCCTCGAGCTGCTCATCCTGCTGGGACCGGCGCTCGTCGTGTTCCTGGCCTTCGTGATCCTCCCGGTCATCCTGGCGGCCTACTACGGCTTCTTCAGCTGGTCCGGCTACGGCCCCCCGACCGACTTCGTCGGGCTGCGCAACTACATCACGATCCTCACCGACCCCGACTTCCACGAGGCGCTCGGCCACAACTTCTTCATCGTGGTCTTCTCGCTCGTCCTGCAGGGCCCGCTCGCCCTCGGGCTCGCGCTGCTGCTGAACCGCAAGCTGCGATTCCAGTCCGCGATCCGGGTGCTCATCTTCGTCCCCTACGTGATCTCCGAGGTCGTCGTCGGCCTCGGCTGGAGCCTCATGCTCCAGACCACCGGCGCCGTGAACGGACTGCTGGAGAAGATCGGGCTCGGGTTCCTCCGGGCCGACTGGCTCGCCGACCCGTCGGTCGCCATCTGGACGCTGATGCTCATCATCACGTGGAAGTACGTGGGCTTCGCCGTCATCCTCTTCCTCGCCGGCCTCCAGGGCATCCCGGAGGAGCTGTCCGAGGCGGCCGCGATCGACGGCGCGTCCTACTGGCAGATCCAGCGGCACATCGTGCTGCCGCTCATGGGTCCGACGATCCGCATCTGGGCGTTCCTGTCGATCATCGGCTCGCTGCAGCTGTTCGACCTGGTCTGGATCATCTGGGGCCAGTACGTGGCATCCACCGCCGGCACCTCGACCATGGCGACCTACATGGTCGCGAACGGCCGGAACGCCGGCAGCTTCGGCTACGGCAGCGCCGTCGCGGTCGTGATGTTCCTCATCTCGCTCGTCATCGCGCTGCTCTACCAGCGCTACATCCTGCGCCGCGACACCGCGGGCGCCATCACCGGAGGTGTGAAGTGACCGCGACCATGACGCTCGTCGCGCCCGGCCGCCGCCGTCCCGAGCGCCCCGCCGCCGGCCGCCGCCGCGGCCCCGACATCGCCGTGTACGTGGTCGCCGTGCTGCTCGTGGCGGCCATGCTCGCCCCGGTCGCGTACATCATCGTCGGCGGCTTCCGCACGAACTCGGAGATCACGGTCGACCCCTCGGGGCTGCCGACCCAGTGGCAGTGGCAGAACTACGTCGACGTGCTCACCAACCCCGCGTTCTGGCGGATGGCGGGCAACTCCGCGATCGCGGGACTGGCGACCACCGTGTTCGTCGTGGCGCTCGGACTCATGGCGGCGTTCGCACTGGCCCGCTACCGGTTCCGCGCCCGCGGGGTCGTGTACGCGGTGTTCACCGCCGGCCTCATGTTCCCCATGACGGTCGCGATCACGCCGCTGTACATCCTGGTGCGCGACCTCGGCCTGATGAACTCGCTCGCCGGCGTGATCGTGCCGCAGGTGGCGTTCGCCCTGCCGATGACGATCATCATCCTGGTGCCGTTCCTCGCGGCGCTGCCGAACGAGCTGCAGGAGGCGGCGTCCATCGACGGATGCAGCCGGCTCGGGTTCTTCTGGCGCATGGTGATCCCGCTGTCACTGCCGGCCGTCATCACGGTCGGGATCCTCGCGTTCGTCAACAGCTGGAACTCGTACATGCTGCCGCTGTTCATCCTCAACAACGAGGCGTCGTTCACGCTGCCGCTCGGCACGCAGGCGTTCGCCTCCCAGTACTCCGTCGACACCGCCAAGGTGCTCGCGTTCACCTCGCTGTCCATGATCCCCGCGCTCGTGTTCTTCAGCCTGTTCGAACGGCGCATCGTCGGCGGCCTGACCGGCGCCGTGAAGGGCTGATCCCGTGACCATCGACCAGCACGCACCGCACGCGGTGCCCGTCCTCTCCCCGCGCGTCGCCGACCTGCTCGGCCGGATGACCCTGGAGGAGAAGCTCGCGCAACTCGTCGGCTTCTGGGTCGACCAGGGCGGTGAGGTCGTCGCGCCCATGGCGGGCGAGATGGCGACCTCGACGAAGTTCGAGGATGCGGTCGCGCACGGCATCGGGCACCTGACCCGCGTCTACGGCACCCGCCCGGTCGACCCCGTCGAACGCGCCGCGTGGCTGTGGGCGCAGCAGCGCAGGCTCCGCGAGGAGACCCGGCTCGGCATCCCCGCGCTCGTGCACGAGGAGTGCCTCACCGGCCTCGCCGCGTGGCAAGCTGCGACCTTCCCCACCCCGCTGGCGTGGGGCGCGTCGTTCGACCCGGACCTCGTCGAGGAGGTGGGCCGCGCGATCGGCGAATCGATGCGCGAACTCGGCGTGCACCAGGGGCTGGCCCCGGTGCTCGACGTCGTCCGCGACCCCCGCTGGGGCCGGGTCGACGAGTGCATCGCCGAGGACCCCTACGTCGTCGGCACGATCGGCACCGCGTACGTGCGCGGGCTGCAGGATGCGGGCGTGCACGCCACGCTCAAGCACTTCGTCGGGTACTCCGCCTCGCAGGCGGGCCGCAACCACGCCCCCGCGCACATCGGCCGCCGCGAGCTGCAGGACGTGTTCCTGCCGCCGTTCGAGATGGCCGTCCGCGACGGCGGCGCCCGCTCGGTCATGAACTCCTACGCCGAGATCGACGGCGTGCCGGTGGCCGCCGCATCCGAGCTGCTCACCGAGCTGCTGCGCGAGACCTGGGGCTTCGACGGTGTCGTGGTCTCGGACTACTTCTCCGTCGCCTTCCTGCAGACGATGCACCGGATCGCCGCTGACCGCGGTGAGGCGGCGGCGATCGCGCTCGAGGCCGGGATCGACGTGGAACTGCCCGGCGCGGACGCCTATCCCGAGCTCGTCGGCCTGGTGCGCGACGGCACGGTGCCCGAGGCGCTCGTGGACCGCGCCGTCGCGCGCGTGCTCGCGCAGAAGGAGGAACTGGGCCTGCTCGACGAGGACTTCGCCGAGCCGCCGACCGCGATCGACCTCGACCCGCCGTCGCACCGCGCCCTCGCCCGCCGCCTCGCGGAGGAGTCGGTCGTGCTGCTGCGCAACGACGGCGTGCTGCCGCTGCGGGCTCCGGGCCGGATCGCGCTCATCGGTCCGAACGCCGACAGCGCCGAGGCGCTCATGGGCTGCTACTCGTTCGCGAACCACGTGCTCGCCCATCATCCGGGCACCCCGTTCGGGTTCGAGATCCCGTCGCTGCGTGAGGCGCTGACGGCGAGGTTCCCGGATGCGGCGATCGTGCACGAGGTCGGGTGCACGGCGGAGGGCGCGGACCGCTCCGGGTTCGACGCCGCCGTCGCGGCCGCCCGTGACGCGGAGGTCGCGGTGGTCGCGGTCGGCGACCGGGCAGGGCTCTTCGGCCGCGGGACGGTCGGCGAGGGCAACGACGTCGAGTCGCTGGAGCTGCCGGGGGTGCAGCGCGACCTCGTGGAGGCGATCGTGGCCACCGGCACCCCGGTGGTGCTGGTGCTGCTCACCGGCCGCCCGTATGCGATCGGCTGGGCCCTCGACGGCGCAGCCCCCGTGGCCGCCGCGCTGCAGTCGTTCTTCCCCGGCGAGGAGGGGGCCACTGCCTTGGCCGCGCTCCTCGCCGGGGATGCCTCCCCGTCTGGGCGGCTCCCGGTCTCGCTCCCCCGCTCCGCCGGCGCGCAGCCGTTCTCGTACCTGCACCCGGTGCTCGGCGGCGCGAGCGAGATCACCGACGCCGACAGCACGCCGGTGCGCCCGTTCGGCTTCGGGCTGACGTACACGACGTTCGCCCGAACCGGCCTCGAGGCGACGCCACAGGCCCTCGCCGGCGAGCCGGTCACGGCCCGGGTGCGGGTGCGCAACACCGGCGACCGCGCCGGCACCGACGTGGTGCAGCTCTATGCGCACGACGTGGTCGCATCGGTGACCCGTCCGGTCGCGCAGCTGCTCGGCTACGCGCGGGTGACGCTCGAACCGGGCGAGGAGCGGGAGGTCGTGTTCGAGGTGCCCGCGGAGCGGTTCGCCTTCACCGGCCGCGACCTGCGGCGCATCGTCGAGCCGGGCACGGTGGAACTGTGGGTCGGCCCCACGCCGGACGTGCGCGAGACCGAGACCGCGGTCGAGTTCACC
>Ga0182737_1004107_pt1 | contig 10112 bp, 5 predicted proteins | sample eDN5th30CBELigOP_FD_128878 | JGI IMG/M metagenome (GOLD analysis project Ga0182737, IMG submission 128878) | Enriched Organic Plus compost microbial communities from Emeryville, California, USA - eDNA 5th pass 30_C BE-Lig OP (version 2) (version 2) ... | reverse complement strand
TTCGGCGACCGATGACGGCAAGGTCGATGTCCGGCTCTCGACGCCCAGGGAAATGGGCGGCTCGGGCGGCGAGGGCACCAATCCCGAACAGCTCTTTGCCGCCGGCTATTCCGCCTGCTTCCTGGGCGCGATGAAATTCGTCGCCCGGCAGGACAAGATCACCCTGCCCGACGACGCCACCATAACCGCCGATGTGGGCATCGGCCAGCGCGACGACGGCGAAGGGTTCGGGCTCAAGGTGACGCTCACGGCCCATGTGCCGGGGCTCGAGGCCCAGACGGTCAAGGACCTGATGGACCGGGCCCATGTGGTCTGCCCCTATTCCCACGCCACGCGCGGCAATGTCGAGGTCAGCCTCAACATGGAATAGGCGGGGCTTCAGGGCTGCGCCGGCGGACGCGTCGGAATCGATGAATAGGTTGCCGCTGCCGCATATCGCAGCGGCAGGGCGCGAAGGCTCGTAGTCGCAATGCCGACGCGCGCTGGGTAGGCGATAGCGGGCCGGTGTCGTGCGGGTTGCCGGGACGGCTAACGCGCGCTCCCGGGCGGGGGCGAACAAAGTGCCGCGTGCGCGCCGATTGCAAAGCCGGAGCGGCGGGTTAGATTAGGGCTATCCTCGATCTTTACCGCCAAGGAGGTTGCGTGACGCTCGCGAGCGCCCCCGATCCGATCCGCCTATCCGGGCTGCAGGCCGCCCCCGCCCCCGAGGCTGAGCCGCTGGCGCGGCTGGGCACGCTGGAGGTGGGGCTGGCCGCGAACCGGGCCGAACGCGAGGCGAGCTTCGCCCTGCGCCACGCGGTGTTCGTGGCCGGACACGGCGAGATGGCTGGGGACGCGCGCGGGCTGGAAACCGACGCCCATGACCGGGGCGCGGTCCATCTTCTGGTGCGCGACACCGCCGCGCGCGATGGCTCGGGCGCGCCCGCGACCGTGGGCACCTGCAGGCTCGTCCTGCCGCAGCCGCAGGCGGAAGACGCCTTCGCGGCCGCGAGCCTGTTTGCGCTCGCTCCGCTGCTCGCCGCCCATCGCGATCTGGTCTTCTGCGAGGTCGGGCGCGCCTGCGTCGCGCCGAGCCACCGCAGGCACGGGGTGATCGAAGCGCTCTGGCGCGGGCTCTGGGTTTTCAGCCGGCGGCGGCACGTGGACGTGCTGTTCGGCGCCGCGAGCTTTCCCGGCGCCGATCCTCGGGCACACGCCGAAACCATCGCGGCGCTGACCGCCACCCCGCCGCCCCCGTCCTGGCGCGTGGCGCCCCGGCCCGAGGTCGCGGCGGACCTGCCCACGCCCGGTGCCGCGTTCGACCGCGACGCGGTGCTGCGCGCGCTGCCGCCCCTGATCCGGGGTTACCTCCATCTGGGGGCGCTGTTCTCGACCGGCGCGGCCATCGATCGGGATTTCGGCACCACCGATCTCCTGGTGATGACGCGGCTCGCCGCGACCCCCGCGCGCCATCGGGCCCATTTTGCCCGGGTAACCGGCGTCTGAGCCGGTTGCACTCGGCGCCCATTGCGATACGGTCGCCGCTTCACGCCGCATCTCTTTTTATCCAAGAGCTCCATGTCCCTATCCGCCGACCGAGATCCAGCCGGGCTTGAAGGCGCCGTCACCCCGATGATGGCGCAGTTCTTCGAGATCAAGGCGATCAATCCCGGCTATCTGCTGTTCTATCGGATGGGCGATTTCTATGAATTGTTCTTCGAGGACGCCGAGATCGCGTCCCGGGCGCTGGGCATCACGCTCACCAAGCGCGGCAAGCACCTGGGCGAGGACATCCCCATGTGCGGCGTGCCGATCCACGCCGCCAACGACTATCTCGCGCGCCTGATCCGGCTCGGCCACAAGGTCGCGATCTGCGAGCAGACCGAGGACCCGGCCGAAGCCCGGAAGCGCGGCGGGAAATCCGTGGTGCGGCGCGAGGTGGTGCGGCTGGTGACGCCCGGCACCCTGACCGAGGATGCGCACCTGCCCGCGCGCGCCCATAATTTCCTCGCCGCCGTCGCCATGCTGCACCACGGGGAAACCGATTTCGCCCTCGCCTGGGCCGATATCTCGACCGGGGAATGCTTCGTGTCCGACCTCGCCGCCGAGGCGGTCGGGGACGAGCTGGCCCGCATCGACCCGGCCGAGCTGATCCTCGCCCCCGCCACAAGGCAGGCGCTGGCCGGGCGCCACCTCCTGCCGCCGTCCCTGGCTGAAAGGATCACCGAGCGCGCGCCGGACGCCTTCGATTCCGAGGCCGGCGCCGAGCGGGTGCGCGACCATTTCGCGGGCGCGGCGGACCCCTCGGCCTGGTCGCGCGCCGTGCGCGCCGCCCTGGGCGCCCTGCTCGATTACGCCACCGAGACCCAGAAGGGCGCGCGCGTCGCCCTGCGCCCCCCGGTCAGCGAGACCGCGGCGCGGCATATGCAGATCGACGCGGCGACCCGGGCGTCGCTGGAGCTGCTCGTCACCCAGCGCGGCGAGACCCGCGGGGCGCTGCGCGCGACCATCGACATGACCATGACGCCGGCCGGCGCGCGGCTGCTGGCGGCGCGGCTGGCCGCGCCCCTGGTCGATGCGCGGGCGATCAACGACCGGCTCGACATGGTCGATGCCCTGATCGAGGACGCCATCGCCGCCACCCGGCTGCGCGGGGCGCTCAAATCTGCGCCCGATATCACGCGTGCTCTCTCAAGATTGGCGCTGGAACGGGGCGGCCCGCGCGACCTCAAGGCGATCGGCCGCGCGGTGACGCTTTCCGGCGAGCTGGCGGGCCATCTCGGCGGGCTGGCCCTGCCGCCGCCGGGGATCGCGCGGCTGAAGGCGGTGCTGGACGACGCGCCGCGGGCGCTCGGCGACCGCCTGACCCGCGCGCTGGCCGAAGAGCTGCCCCTGCTCGCCCGCGACGGCGGCTTCGTCGCCGAGGGCTTCGACGGCGAGCTCGACACCCAGCGCGCGCTTTCGGGCGAAAGCCGGCAGGTGATCGCGCGGCTCCAGGGCGAATTGTGCGAGGCGACCGGCATCCGCGCGCTGAAAATCAAACACAACAACATGCTGGGCTTTTTCGTCGAGGTGCCCTCGGCCCAGGGCGAGGCGCTGCTGCGCCCGCCCCACGCGGAGAGTTTCATCCACCGCCAGACCATGGCCAATGCCATGCGCTTCACCACCGGGCCCCTGGCCGACCTCGAAGGCCGGATCGCGCGGGCGCAGGAGACCGCGCTCGGGGTCGAGCTCGCGATCTTCGCGAATCTGCGCGAGGCCGCGCTCGCCGAGCGCACCCGGCTCGAAGCCCTGGCCGACGCGCTGGCCGAGCTCGACGTGACCGCCGCCTTGGCCCTGCTCGCGGCCGAGCGGGGCTATGTCCGGCCCGTGGTGGACGACAGCCTCGCCTTCAGGATCGAGGGCGGCCGCCATCCCGTGGTCGAGGCCATGCTGGCGCGCGACGGCGCGGGCTTCGTCGCCAATGATTGCGATCTCTCCGCGCCTATCGCCGGGGAAGGCGGCAAGCTCTGGCTGGTGACCGGGCCGAACATGGGCGGCAAGTCCACCTTCCTGCGGCAGAACGCCCTGATCGCCATTCTCGCCCAGATGGGGTCTTTCGTTCCCGCCGCCGCGGCCCATATAGGACTCGTGGACAAGGTGTTTTCACGCGTCGGGGCGTCCGACGACATCGCGCAGGGCCGCTCGACCTTCATGGTCGAGATGGTCGAGACCGCATCCATCCTCAACCGCGCGACCCAGCGCTCGCTGGTGATCCTCGACGAGATCGGGCGCGGCACCGCGACCTTCGACGGGCTCTCGATCGCCTGGGCGTGTGTCGAGGCGCTGCACGAGACCACGCGCTGCCGCGCCCTGTTCGCGACCCATTACCACGAGCTGACCGGGCTGCACCGGGTGCTCGCGCGGGTCTTCAACCACACGATGAAAGTGCGCGAGTATCGCGGCGACGTGGTCTTCCTGCACGAGGTGATGGAAGGCACGGCCGACCGGTCCTACGGGCTCCAGGTCGCCAAGCTGGCGGGGCTGCCCCCGGCGGTGCTCAAGCGCGCCCGGACCGTGCTCGACCAGCTCGAAAAGCGCGGCCAGGGCGGGCCGGTGGCGGTCGTTGACGACCTGCCGCTGTTTTCGCAGGCCAATTCGCAGGTCATGAGCGCGCCTCAACCGCTCGATAACCCTGTGCTCGATATGCTAGAGGCTGTCCGGCCCGACGACATGACGCCCAAACAGGCGCTCGAATGGATTTATCAGCTCAAAAAGGCAAGCAATGCTGACAGCGGACGCTGAGCACGCAGTCCGACGCAAGCGACCCGCCGCCGTCTCGGCAGAGGCCATCATCGCGACGGTGACGGCCGCCATAGGCGACGCGCCGCGCGACGGCGCCGCGGCCCGCGCCGCACTGCTCGATGCCTGCCGCGCCGCGCTGCGCGACGCGCGCATCCTGGCCGAGGAGGACCTGCTCGCCAGCCGCCGCGGCACGCGCTGCGCCCAGGCCCTGTCCGCAGCCCAGGACGAGGTGATCCGTGCGATCCACGCCTGGGCCATCCGCTTCGTCTACCCGCGCGAAAACCCCTCCGAGGCCGAGCAGCTCGCCATCGCGGCGGTGGGCGGCTATGGCCGCGGCACGCTGGCGCCGGGCTCGGACATCGATCTCCTCTTCATCCTGCCCTACAAGCAGACGCCCTGGGGCGAGAGCGTCACCGAATTCGTGCTCTACCTGCTCTGGGACCTTGGCGAGAAGGTCGGGCACGCCGTGCGCTCGGTGGACGACGCCATCCGTATGGCCAAGAGCGACATGACCGTGCGCACCGCGACGCTCGAGGCGCGGCATCTGGCCGGCAATATCGAGCTGTTCGACACCCTGCGCACCCGGTTCGACACCGATGTCGCGACCGGGACCGGGCCGGAATTCATCGCTGCCAAGATGGCCGAGCGTCAGGCCCGCCACAAGGCGCTGGGCAATACGCGCTACGTGGTCGAGCCCAACGTCAAGGACGGCAAGGGCGGGCTCAGAGACCTCAACACCCTCTACTGGATCGGCAAGTATTTCTACCGCGTCTCGACCCCGGCCGAGCTGGTGTCGCGCGACGTGTTTTCGCGCGCGGAGTTTCGGCTGTTCCAGCGCGCGGAGGATTTCCTCTGGGCCGTGCGCTGCAACCTGCATTTCATCGTCAAGCGCGCCGACGACCGGCTGACCTTCGACGTGCAGCAGCAATTGGCCGAGCGCATGGGCTATGCCGACCGCGCGGGCATGCTGGGGGTCGAGCGCTTCATGAAGCGCTATTTCCTCGTGGCCAAGGACGTGGGCGATCTGACCCGCATCTTCTGCACCTCGCTCGAATTCGAGCACGTCAAGAGCGTCGACAGCTTCGGGCGTGCCTTCCGCGCCTTCCGCAAGTCGCGCCAGCAGATCCGCGGCGAACCGGATTTCGTGCTGGAGCGCGGCCGCCTCACCCTCGCCGCGCCCGACGTGTTCGAGAACAATCCCATCAACCTCATCAAGATCTTCTGGGTTGCCGGGCGCGAGGGCGTGCTGTTCCATCCCGAGGCGCTCAAGGAGATCACGCGCTCCATGCGGCTCATCAATGCCGAGCTGCGCAACGACCCGCGGGCGAACGCCTATTTCCTCGACATCCTCACCAACCCCAAATTCGTCGAGCGCATGCTGCGCGCCATGAACGAATCCGGGGTGCTAGGCCGGTTCGTGCCCGAATTCGGCAAGATCGTCGCCCTGATGCAGTTCAACATGTACCACCATTACACGGTGGACGAGCACCTGATCCGCTCGGTCGGGATCATGGCCGAGATCGAGAATGGCGGGCTGCGGGACGAATTGCCCCTGACCCACGAGCTCCTGCCCCATCTTTCGGACGTGCGCCTGCTCTATGTGGCGCTGTTCCTGCACGATATCGCCAAGGGCCGGCCCGAGGACCATTCGCTGGCCGGCGAGCAGGTGGCGCGCAGGCTCTGCCCGCGCTTCGGGCTGTCCCCGGCCGATACCGAGACCGTGGCCTGGCTGGTGCGCCATCACCTGGTGATGAGCGAGGTGGCCCAGAGCCGCGACATCCAGGACCCCGAGACGGCGCAGAATTTCGCCGCCGTGGTGCAGAGCCCGCAACGGCTCGCCTTCCTCATGATCCTCACGGCCTGCGATATCCGCGCGGTGGGGCCCGGGGTCTGGACCGGCTGGAAGGGCACGCTGCTGCGCGCGCTCTACTACGCCACCGAGCCGATCCTTTCGGGCGGCCATTCCAAGGTCTCCCAGCACGACCGGGTCGCCGAGGCCAAGGAGGCGCTGCGGACCGCGCTTTCGGACTGGAAGCCGGGCGAGTTCGAGGCCTATGCCGCGCGCCATTATTCCAATTACTGGCTGCGCGTGGAGCGCGACCTCCAGGTCGATCACGCCAGGATGATCGCCAACGCGGCGCGCCAGGGCGCGGTCTTTGCCGGATCGAGCAAGATCAAGGCCTTCGAGGCCATCACCGAGGTGACCTTCTATACCCCGGACCACCCCAGGCTGCTGTCGCTGATCGCCGGGGCTTGCACCATGGCGGACGCTTCGATCATCGGGGCGCAGATCTTCAACACCCGCGACGGGCACGCGCTGGACACCTTCCGGCTGCGCCGGGCCTTCACCGCCGACGAGGACGAGAAGGTCCGCGCCGCGCGCATCGTCGAAACGGTCAAGGCGCTCCTGGAGGGCCGCAAATACCTGCCCGCGGACCTCGGGCGGGATTCGCGGCTCAACCGGCGCGTCAAGCCGTTCTCGGTGCCCACCGAAGTGTTCATCTCCAACGCGCTCTCGGACAAGTTCACGGTGATCGAATGTTCCGGGCTCGACCGCACGGGCCTGCTCTATCACCTGACCGGCGCCATAGCCGACCTCAACCTCACCATCGGCTCGGCCCATATCTCGACCTTCGGCGAGCGCATTGTCGACGTGTTCTACGTGACCGACCTGACGGGCGGCAAGATCGCCTCCAAATCGCGCCAGAAGCGCATCCAGGACGCGTTGACCGCCGTGTTCGAGGACGAGGCCGTCCGCAAGCAGGGCGCGGCGTGAACCTCTTCCGCAACGCGCTCTCGGTGGGCGGGCTGACGCTGGTGAGCCGCGTCTTCGGCTTCGTCCGCGACGCGCTGATCGCGGCCGTGCTCGGCATCGGCCCGGCCGCCGACGCCTTCCAGGCCGCGTTCCGCTTCCCCAACCTCTTTCGCCGGCTCTTTGCCGAGGGCGCGTTCAACACCGCCTTCGTGCCCATGTTTTCCGGCGCGCTGGAAACGCAAGGGGAAGAGGCCGCAAGGGCGCTGGCGGGCCGCATCCTGAGCTGGCTGGTGGCCGCCGTCCTGCTCGTGACCGTGCTGGCGGAAATCTTCATGGACCCGCTGATGCGGGTTTTCGTGCCCGGCTTCCTCGACGATCCCGAAAAGTTCGCGCTGACCGTCTTCCTGTCGCGCATCATGTTTCCCTATCTCGCCTGCATGAGCCTGATGGCCGCCTATGGCGCCATCCTCAATTCCCTGGGCAAGTTCTTCGCCGCCGCCTTCGCGCCGGTGCTGCTCAACATCGTCAACATCGCGGTGCTGGTGCCCTTGACCATCGTGACGCTGGAGAACCCGGCCGATATCGCGTTCTGGCTGGGCATCGCGGCCCTCGCGGGAGGGGTGGCCCAGCTCGCGCTGGTGTTCTTCGCCATCCGCCGCGCCGGGTTCCTGCCCGCCATAAGCTGGCCGCGCTATGCCGACGAGGTGAAGCGCTTCTGGCTGCTCGCGGTGCCCGCCATCGCCGCGGGCGGCATCGTCCAGATCAACGTTTTCGTCGGCACGGTGATCGCCTCCCAGGCGGACGCCGCCATCGCCATCATCGCCAATGCCGACCGGCTCTACCAGCTTCCCCTCGGCATCATCGGCATCGCCATCGGCACCGTGCTGCTGCCCGAGCTCTCGCGCCACCTGTCGGCGGGGCGGGAAAGCGAGGCGCGCGCCGGGCAGAGCCAGGCCCTGCTGCTCGCCATGGGGCTGACCCTGCCGGCGGCGGTGGCGCTCGCGGCAATGGGCGTGCCCATCGTGCGGGTGCTGTTCGAGCGCGGCGCGTTCGATGCGGCCGCGACCCTGGCGGTGTCGGAGGCCCTCGCCGCCTTCGCCCTCGGCCTGCCGGCCTTCGTGCTGGTGCGCGTGCTCCAGCCGGGCTTCTTCTCGCGCAAGGATACGCGCACCCCGACCGTCATCGCCGCGCTCTCGCTGGTGGTCAATGTCGGCGTCTCGCTCGCGCTCTTTCCCAGCCTCGAGCATATCGGCATCGCGCTCGCGACCTCGATCTCGGCCTGGGTCAACGTCCTGATGCTGGCGGTGCTCCTCGCCCGGCGCGGCCATTTCCGGCTGGAGCGCTTCGAGATGCTGCGCCTCACGGTGATGCTTGGCGTGGCCCTGGCCATGGGCGCCCTGCTCTGGGCGACGGTCGCCTGGGCCGGGCCGGTGTTCGAGAGCGGATATTTTTTCCCGCTTCAGGCCCTGGCGCTGCTGGCTGTCTGCGCCTTGGGGGCGGCGTTCTATTTCGCGCTGCTGCACATAACGGGCGTCCTGCCGCTGGGGCCGATCTTCGCGCGCTTGCGGCGCCGGGCCTGAGCGGCTACACCCCGGCGACCCCTTTCAGTCAGACCCGATATTTGCCATGGCCTTCACTCCGCGCGTCTTTTCCGGCATCCAGCCTTCCGGCGACCTGCATCTGGGCAATTACCTCGGCGCCATACGGCGCTTCGTGCCCCTGCAGGATACCCATGACTGCATCTATTGCGTCGTGGACATGCACGCGATCACGGTGTGGCAGGATCCCGACGCGCTGCGCCGCGCCACCCGCGAGGTCGCCGCGGCCTTCATCGCCGCCGGCATCGACCCGGCGCGCGCGGTGATCTTCAACCAGAGCCAGGTGGCCCAGCACGCCGAACTGGCCTGGGTGTTCAACTGCGTCGCGCGCATCGGCTGGATGAACCGCATGACCCAGTTCAAGGACAAGGCGGGCAAGAATTCCGAGAACGTCTCGCTGGGCCTTCTGGCCTATCCCTCGCTCATGGCCGCCGACATCCTCCTCTACAAGGCGACCCACGTGCCCGTGGGCGACGACCAGAAGCAGCACCTGGAGCTGACCCGCGATATCGCCGCCAAGTTCAACAATGATTACGCCGCCTCCATCGCGGCCCAGGGGCTCGATCCCGAATTCTTCCCCATCACCGAGCCGCTGATCGCCGGCCCGGCCACGCGCATCATGAGCCTGCGCGACGGGACGAAAAAGATGAGCAAGTCCGATCCCTCCGACGCCTCGCGCATCTCGCTGCTCGACGATGCCGATGCGATCGCCAAGAAGATCAAGAAGGCGACCACCGATCCCGAGCCCCTGCCCGAGACCGTCGAGGGGCTCGTGGGGCGCGCCGAGGCCGACAATCTCGTGGGCATCTACGCCGCGCTCAGCGACAGGACCAAGGCGGACGTGCTGGCCGAGTTCGGCGGCAAGGGCTGGGGCGCGTTCAAGCCGGCCCTGGCCGATCTGGCGGTGGACCAGCTCTCGCCCATGTCCGGGGAGATGCGGCGCCTGATCGCCGATCCCGCGACCATAGACGGCATCCTGCGCGAGGGCGCGGGCCGGGCACGCGCCATCGCCGAAAAGACGATGGAAGAGGTGCGCAACATCGTGGGTTTCGTGCATTAGGGCCAATCACCATTCGCGACCTTGGCCGGCTTCGCCTGGACCCCGGCAATGAATGCCGGGGTGACGTTTGGTGGGTTGTGCCGGATCAAAGCAAAAAACGCTGATGTCATTCCGGCTCGATGGACCGCGCCCCCTCATCCGTCTCGCCCTTCGGGCGAGCCACCTTCTCCCACGAGGGGAGAAGGGGATTTGGTGGCTTATCGACTCCCGTGCACCCCTCTCCCCTCGTGGGTTAGGCTGAGGCCGGGCGCGCTGGATGTGGATTAAGTCTACCCCGCTTGCCGATCTCGGTCGCGCTGTGGCAGCATGGCTCTCCCGTCATCGTCAGGAACGATCGCTCGCTTGGCCGACACCGAGGACGACTACAAACGGAAATTCCTCGTCATCGTGGACGAGACCGAGGAATGCGCCAAGGCCGTGACCTTTGCCGCGCTGC
>Ga0182737_1004106_pt1 | contig 10112 bp, 3 predicted proteins | sample eDN5th30CBELigOP_FD_128878 | JGI IMG/M metagenome (GOLD analysis project Ga0182737, IMG submission 128878) | Enriched Organic Plus compost microbial communities from Emeryville, California, USA - eDNA 5th pass 30_C BE-Lig OP (version 2) (version 2) ... | reverse complement strand
CTCCGGTGAGCTGGTCCAAAGCCTGGCATAGGCCTGTATCCATTTTGCCTCATGACTGGATACGCCACGTGTTGCAAGTGGCAGAATGTCCGCCTCTATCTGTTCTGTTTTTCCATTAGCCCACGCCTGCCAGCAAAGAAACTCCAAAGGTTCAGGCCGCCAGAATTCCTGACCACGTTGATCCCCCCAATGGCTGTTTTGTTGCACTCCCCTGAACCGCGAACCTTTTGATCTATCTTCCGCCGCTTTTTTCAGAATGTCATAAGCCACAGAAACCAGTTCCTTGACTTCCTTGTTTTGCACAATGGCCAATCCTGCCAGGGATCTAAATGCTTCAGAAGCTGTGCCTGAATCAAGCAGCATGGCACGACAGACTTTTTCATGCACCGCAAGGCGACGCTCCAGATGCTCCTTCTTTGCATTATCATAATAGGAGCTTCGGTTGCTGTATGCATTGGCGTATAACTGGGGGATACGGGCATTGTTATCATAACTGGCCGCGGCTTGCGGCAGGTCCATAAACCAGTCAAATGCGCCATAAGGTGGCTCATCACCGGTCTCATACTGCTTTTCCATAAATTCTGCCAGCGCTTCCATTAAATCCATTCGCGCTTCAAACTTGATACCGTCTCCCCTGCGCAATTTATACACGATGCCGTGACCGATCTGAGACGTGGCCAGTTGTTTCCATGATAATCCTTCAAGTAACTCCAAAGCTTTTTCAGTTTGGTCATTGGAAGCGTACAACAACAGCAGGTTTAGCAGGGCTGGTTCACTTGTGGGCCGCTTCTCGATTACACTCTCGAGAATCTTAATGGCAGATGCATTCTCCCCTACCATGCAGAGCAGGGCCGCACTTTCTGCAAGACGGGTCTCCCCGGCTCCATCTGGCGGCTGCAAAAGCGCCACCAGGCGTTCTTTGGCATTGCTGAAGGTAAGTTTGTTAACCAGTTCTTTGCCACGGCTGATAACATAGTCCTGATTATTTGCCCAGTATTGGCGCTGAAGACTTTGAAGCTCCTGTTGTACAGCCCTAAGCGCTGCATCTTCATTTCCCGCCGCGAGCAACTTTTCCAAACGACTGGCAGTTTGTGTCCTAGACTGGAACGATACTGAAGAGCGCGCTGAGGGGGCAACGGCTGCGAGCATGGCGCTCTGTTTCTTCAATTGATCCGCCTCATCTTTAAGGCCTAAAACGGCAAATGCCGTAACGAGTTCTTCGCTTTGCCCCTGGGCAAGCTTTGGTGAACGAAGACGGCGTGCGCCTTGTTTCGCAGCTTTGATCACATCGTCTGCAAGTTGCTTGCGCTGATCTTCATTTAGATTTGTCACCGCATGTATCAAGGCGGCATCCAGCTCCATGCGTCTACTGCCATTCATCGGCAGCGCGAGAGCTTTCATAAGAAGAGCCGCTGCATGAGCATGATTCTCCTGTTGACCAGCAAACCCAGCCGCAAACAAATAGTCATCCAAGCCAGGGGAAGGCTGACTCAAACGCTCATCAAGCATCTGTTTAACGATGTCCTGTTTGTCTGCCTTATGTGCAAGTATCATGCGCAGATCTGGATTTTCGACCTTATCCAAATGAGCTACCAGACCCGCAAACTCGGGTTCGGGCCCTGTCCTGGGTGGTTCTATGTGAGGATTCCAGGGATCAGCACGATGCATCATCACCACAAACAAATTGGGTAACGGGCCGTCCATATATGGGAACGGCAAAGGTTTTATCAAAGGTTCGGTCGAACTGGCGGCTGAAGCATACATGGACCACTGGCGCTGCCCTGGCAAGTTCCTGTCGCCGACATCTTTTTGTTTCTCCAACCACTTGTTCCAAAGCTCGGCATACTCCTTCCAGGCTCCGATGCTTCTAAAAGAGTTTACCGCATAAACTGTGGCAACGTCTGAGGTAACCGGCTTGTTACCTTTTTTCTCGGTGGCCAAGGCAGATCGTATAAGTTGCTGGCAAATCTTCTCGGTAAGTTGGGCAGGGAGTTCCACCCTGGTATCTGGCGTGACTTGCTGCCCCCCACCCAGCAAAGATGCCAGGCCATAACTTGCGTAATAAGAAGTCGTACTGTCCAGCGATTGGTCTGCCTCCATACGTTGCAGTGCATCCTCTAACAGAGGGCTTATTCTCTCCACATCTCCCCTGATTGCCTGAATCACGACCTGCGAAGCCAGGTAAATGTATTTTTCCTTGAGCCGATCATACACCTGCCTGCAAAGATCCGGGTCGATACTTTCCTGTCTTCGGTAGTACATTTTAGTAATCACCCACAGCCCACAGAAACGTTCATCGTTGATGTGCTGAAGCAACAGCTCGTCTGCGAGTGACGGCGACATTGAATTGCTGTCTAACTCAGTGGCGATCAGCAGATCTGCATGCGGCATTGAATCGTTCAGGGCTTTGTCCAGTTGAGGAATATCATCCTTGGACAGCATTTCTCTAAGATAGCGAAGCTGCAACTGGGTGTACTTATGCGCAAAATTCAGATCTGAAGGTACGCCGACCCCACTGGTATTGGTTGAGGTGCTAACATTGTTGCGACGGTTATAATCATAGCGCCGCGCATCATAGAAAGTCTGAAAGATGTTTTGCACATCCGTGGCGCCAGGCGGTTGAAGCTTTAGCATCCGGCGCTCCTGTTCCGCACGCGCGGTAGCATTTGCATCGGCTCTTGCTCTGGCTTTTTCCACTTCGGGCAGTTCCTTACTGAAGTTCAGAGTTTTGACAAACATTTGAAGTGCTTCGTCTGTTCTGCCGTCCTCCATATAGGCAACGCCGGCAATGTATGGCAATCGGTAGTCATCTGGATGCCTTGAAATCAGCGGCGTGAGAAATTCAGCAGCCGCTGCCCATTCCTGTCTGGCCATCATGGTGTCCGCTACTCGCAGGGCGTCCTTGGCAGACATTTGTTCGCCACCAAGCGTTTCAAGCAAGATGGCCCGCCCTTTCTCCTCTTCTCCCCACCGGAAGTGCAGCATGGCCATCATCTGGCGAGTGCGTTTCGTCTGGTCTGTGCGGCTGGCGCGATCAAGCGAGGAAAGAGCCTCCTGCCAGCGTCCCAAATCCTCCTGAACACCAGCAATCTGATGCAGCAGAGCAATGTCATTTTCGCGAGTAGCCAGGGCTGCTTGCAGAGCTTTTAGCCTTTCTTCCTGATTCTGTGCTGTTTCATGGATCACTGCCAGTGCAAGCCATGGGGCAGCATCCTGACGATTCATCATCTGACGTTCCTGAAAAGTCGTGGTCAGTTTGTTTAGTTCCCCGCGTGAATAGGCAGTTTTTGCCAGGGCTGTGATCCAGCGCAGCTTTTCTGTCAGTTCTTCAGCTCTTTCAAACAACCCTAGATAGAGTCGTTCAGTTTCAATATAGTTTCCATGGGTTGCATAGGCTTCTGCAAGTGCAGCGACAAAAGTGACATCATCATCAAAACGACGACAGGCAGCCTGCAACACTTTGATCTGGTCTTCTGGTTTGTTGAGAATTGCCAGCAGATTGGCCTCTTCCAGCCACGACTGCGGGGCACTTGGCGACAGGGCTCTCCATTCAGATATGAGTGCCAGTGAAGATTCTGGATCTCCTGAACTGGTACGCAACTGTACCAAACGCTGAAGATTTGCTGCGGTCTTTCCCCCGTTCATGGAAACCAGTTTTTCCATTTCCTGAGCGGCCCGAAACCAATCACGCCTCGCTTCAATGAGACGCACAAGCCTGGCCTGCGCGGCGAGTTGATCCCCTTCTGGCGCTTTTCTCAGGATGTCTTCAGCACCCAGAGAGTCTGAGCTTTCCTCCAGCAGAACTGCAAGCAGCGCCCGTTCCTGGAGCTTGAGATGATCATTCTTTGATAATTCATCTTTGATTTCAGCAATCGCCTCTGCCCCCGAAATGATCTGAAAACCCTGCCGCAAGGCATCATCCAGCGCCTCTGGATCGGTGGCGAGCATGATGCGTTTCCTGGCCCACGGCAGAGCTTTCTTGAATTCCTTAAGAGACAAGGCTGCTGCATTGAGGGTCGCCAGATAGCGGCTGTCATCTTGATGTTTCTCCACCTTCCTTAAAAGAATATCAAAGGCCGGAGCATTTTCTGCGCGCGCAATCAAAGTCTGCGCCACTGCAAGGACTTGATCTTTATCGCCTTTCTCTGCCAGTTTTGTCCAGAGGGCGATGGCCTCATCCTTTTTATTATTGCGATGAAGATGCTGAGCATACGCATCTTGCGCGCTAGGGCTGTTTGAAAAAATCTCCACTGTCTTTTGATAGGCGGAAAGAGCACTTTCACTCCTGCCCCATTGCTCATAGATTCTAGCGATGCGTAAATGATCGTACTCAGTGTTGTTAGTGACAAGGTACCTGTTCAGTTCTTCCTTTGCCGCCTCATTTTCATTTGCAAGATGATGAAAACCAGCCAGCCGAATCAACAACTCACCATCCCCTTTATTTTGTTCAATCAATAGTCGTGTCTGTTCAACAGCAGCGGGGTAAGACTGAATACGCTCCAGAAAATCGAGGTAACTTTCCCTAAGTTCACGATCACCGGGGGATTTTCCTAAAAGTGTTTTATATATGTCCTCTGCTTCTTTTGTCTTATCACTCTCTGCGTACACCGTTGCAAGCTGACGACTGATGGCCGCCCGCTGGGGATGGGCTTTAATCATTTCCTCAAGATGTTTGGCCAGCCCTGCGATATTGTCTTCTCGACGAAAGGTCTGTTCTATCCTTGCCAGCAGTTCACTTTCAATCCAGGAGCCCTGTCCGGCGGCTTCCAGAGCAAGTGCAAACTGCTTCAGCGCATCTTCTTTTTTTCCGATCTGAATGTAGATCTCACCCAGGCGAAGCTGGCGGGTCACTTTGCTATAAGCATCTCGAGTTTCGCCAATCAAACCCTGTAATTGAGAAGTGGCCTCATCGTACAGACCTTCATCCAGCAGCATTTCCACAAGTTCTTCCGCAAGGTCTTCATCTCCTGTATGACTCTGGAGCAATGCCTTCCACACATTTAACGCTTCCTCACTTTTACCGGTACGCAGCAGCAGGCGTCCTTTCAGTTTTTCCACTTCCAGCAGCGTCTTGTCTGGTATCTGGTCTTTGACGGATGCATTTGCCAGACTCTTCAACGCAGCATCAAACGCAAGCATGCGAGCCTCCAACTTCGCACGCTCCAGCCACAAGTTTATATTTTCCGGTTCGCGCCTCAATCCTTCATCAAAAGCTAATAAAGCTTCATCCTCCTGCCCCAGTCTGACTTTTACCAATGCCATCACCAGCCAGTCCCCAGCCGTTGAGTTTTGGGTTTTAGTACGTTCAGCCAGATAAGTGCCGAGTTCCTCCAGCGATTTCTCCTCAAGCCAGGCATCAATAAATCGATCAAAGACCACGCCATACTGTGGCCTTTTCAATAGCATCTGATAATAACGGTCAGCCTTCTCTGGAAGCGCTATGTCAGCAGCGTAAGAGTGGCCGAAAAAAAATATGACGGTAAGCAGAAAGACGCGATTCGCCCATTTCATGCGCGGATGCTACCCCATGAACCTCATTTTAGGCAATGATAGTTTGCGGAAGAGAACGGCCATCTGTTGGCCTACTCAATCCTACACCTGTTCTTTTAAACAGGGGGTGTAAAATATATCTTTGTCTGACGTGGCGCCATGATACAAAATAAGAATGGAAAAATCTACCCTACTCACGGACATAGCGCGAAACGCGCATTCGTTCGGCAATTAGCAGGGATTTGAATCTAGTATAGTCATTGTCATGAGCACCACTGACCAAAGCGTGATGATAGGTTTCCCAGTATTCCATTTCACCCAGGGCGTTTTGCATACGCAAGGCATGATGCTCTGGACTTTCAGAACCACGGCCAGATAGGCGTTTGTCCAGTTCCTCCACGCTTGGCGGAAGTATGAAAACATCTGTATAGCAGCGCTTGATGATTTCATCATCACATTTTCGAACCTGCATCGCGCCTTGCACGTCTATGTCCAGAAGTACGTCAACGCCTTGGAGTAACAGTTTTTCTACAGAGACTTTTAGTGTGCCATAAAGATTATTATGAACACGAGCCCATTCGAAAAACTCTCCGCCTTTAACTCGATCCAGAAACTCCTCCTCCTTTAAGAAGAAATAATCCTTACCGTGAGTCTCACCCGCTCTGGGCGCACGCGTGGTGCATGAAACGGAAAATACGGCCTCTCCCTCTGCGCAAAGGCGGCGGCAAAGTGTTGTCTTTCCTGAGCCAGATGGCCCAGAAACCACCAGTAAAACACCCAGTCGTGATATCGGAGGATTTACATCCATAATTTGCCCTGCTTCCATTATTCAAATTACCACCCTATTCATTTCACTGCTGAAGCCATGATGGGATTTGCGTAGTCCTCCCATAGACCTTCGAATCTAGCCTTGTCTGGCTTGCCATCCAAAATAACAAACCGGTACCGTGAAATATACTCCTCTCCTTGCTTGATCGCCCAGTCTCCCTGCTGGGAGGGAGCAATGCTAAGCTGCGGGTTTTTGGGGTTAAGCCGCAGTGGTTGTGGAAAACGAAAGTTTTGCGGATGTTCTAAAATCAAAATCCCAGTCTGTGCACCCTCTACCTGACCACCAATATAAACCCACCTGGCACTTTTGCCATCTCCAGTTTTGCGGTCGTCTCCTTCAGATGTCAGCATAATCACAGCATTTTCTGCATCCCAGGCGCGGTTGCCTCGCACCCCCAGGCCGCCGTAATGATATTGGGGAAGCATCAGAGGCTCTGTGCCGACTGTTTTCTGTACCGAAGTTAAATCGAATCTCCTAACTGCTTCAGGTGTTTTTTGGTCAGGGTATGTTTTTAACGTCCATTTTTCGTCGAGGACCTTTTTTTCCGCACCGCTGGTGTGATCTAAATGTAGATGTGTGCTGATGAAGCCAGCCTGCACAGGACCGCTCCACTGTTTTTGAAGTTCACCAAACCGGACTTCGCCTGTCAGCTTGCCGGATTTGTCCTTGCCCATATTCCAGAAGTCAGGCGATCTGCCCTCAAAATGGGTCTTTGTCCATGCCATCCAGATGCCGCGATGATGAGGATGATCTGGAGGATGATTCCCTGTCACCAAGCGCCCTGCAGGACTGTACACGGGATGGATGTGGGCTCCGTGGGAAAAGATGGGTGGCGTACCTTCTGGAACAGGGGCTGCCTTCATCTGGTAAGACAGCATGGGAGTCCCGGTATCAGCAGCGATGAAAGACAAGACATCCCCTTTAACCTGGGCCGTTACTTGATCCACAGCCGTAGCCAGCGATGCGGGGGTAATCTCATAAGTGCGACTTTCATTCATTCCCAGATCGTGCTCGATAAAGACGCCTCCGCCTGATTCATCTACTTGTAAAACCGCGTGATGATTGCCTGCAGTGAGATCATAATTTCCTACAGACAGTCCTTTGAGTTCAACAGTCACAATACTGCCTTTTCGTTCCAGGTTGCCGCCATTTACGATTATCTGACGCGGAGCAGATGGGTCAGCCGCAAGAACGGATGCAGGCCACAAAAAATGACTGCATGTGGCTACAGCGATTAGGCGAAAAATCATTCAATGTTTTGCACCTGTTCGCGGATTTTCTCAAGCTCAGTCTTTGAGCGTACGATCAATTGAGCCAGAGTCGCATGGTTAGCCTTGCTGCCTATGGTGTTAAGTTCTCTAAAGAGTTCCTGCGAGAGAAAATCCAAGGCTCTACCAACGGGTTCACCACTGTCCATGTAAGCGCGAAACTGCCCGATATGGCTTGTGGCGCGGGTGATTTCCTCAGTAATGTCACAGCGATCGGCGAAGAGGGCGATTTCCTTCAACAGCCGTTCGTCTTCAAGAGGAAGCGGCACCCCGGCTTGTTCAAGCCGCTGACGCAGAGCATCACGGAATTTCTCGACCACTTGAGGCGCGAGAAGTTCTGCTTGACCCAGTATTAGTTCAAGGTTCTTCAATCGAGCTTCGATATCCCGCTTTAAGTTTGCGCCTTCTGTGGCGCGCATGGCCAGCATCTGTTCCAGAGCCGATTCAAGGCTGGCCAGCAAAAGAGGTTCTGCCTGCTGGGCTGTGAGTTGTGATTGCTCAATTGTGAACACTCCAGGCCAGCGAATTGACTCAGAAATTGCGTAATCCGCACCCTTTTTAAGCTCAACAGAAAGCCGGGAAAACGCCTCATCATACTGACGCGCCAGTGCTTCATCCACCCGCAGTCGCACTGCTGAAGCACTTCCCCTGTCCGCGATAAAACTGGCTTGCACGCGTCCCCGGGAAAGCATTTCAGCAATACGATTACGCAGCAGAGCTTCCATCTCCGAAAGCTCTCGAGGCAGTTGCACAACAATCTCCAGTTGTTTGCGATTTACTGAACTCACCTCTGCTCGCCAGATTACACCATCTGCGATGGCTTCCCCGCGTCCAAATCCTGTCATGCTGTGCATGGCGCTATGTTGGAACAGGTTTTACAGCAGGCAACCGTTTCGTGACGCCACCTTGAAGGCTGCATGCCACTTTGGGTCCTAGCGTTTTATATGATCAGGAAAAATCTGCTGAATCGCCGAGGCAAGGCCACCAACGCTGACAGGTTTGACCAGGTGCGTTGCAAACCCTGCATTTTGCGAACGCTTCACATCTTCGTCCATACCAAATCCACTAAGTGCAATGGCAGGGATAAACTGCACTTCGCGAATCTGGCGCAACACGTCATAACCTGATCCATCTGGCAGGCTTAAGTCACTAATCAAAAGGTCAAATTCCGTCTGCTGACTGGCCTCCACGGCAGATCTTACAGTTTCTTGGGACTGCACCTTAAAACCTCTGCGAGTCAAAAGCATTGTAATCGCCTTCGCTGTGTCTCTGTGGTCTTCGACCAGGAGAATGCGCAATGACTGTCCGTCTGCAGACGGCAATGAGCCTTTACCAGAGCTGTTGCGTAGCGGCTGTTTTGTTGCTTTACCTTCGTTCTCAGTGTCACTTCTGGCTTCTGCGGTACTATTGATGTAAACCGGCAATGTAAGGGAAAAAGTGGCTCCTTTGTTCCTACCTTCACTGGAAGCTTGTAGTTTGCCCAGATGAGCTTCTGTAATGGCTTCACTGATGGCTAGTCCAAGGCCCAGTCCGCCATATTCCTGCGTCACTCTTCTGCTGCCCTGTTCAAACGCGTTGAAGATATTGGGCAGAACATCGGGTTCAATGCCAATCCCTGTATCTGTAATTTCAACAACAAAGTCCAGTCCATCATTCAAAGCTTCGGTGTTGTAGCAACGTATGGTGATTTTCCCATCTGCAGGAGTAAACTTGACCGCGTTGCGAAGTAAATTGCTCATCACCTGTGTTAAACGTGAGCCATCACCCCACACTTCGTAGCGATTTGCTTCGTACAAGACTTCCATTGGAATGGCCGCTGAATCTGAGGGTGCTGATATCGCAATCGAATCTTTGACCACCTGTTGCATGTTCACCACCTCGTGGCGTATCTCAAGCTTGCCACTCGTGATGCGGGTCACATCCAAAAGATCATCAATCAGTCGTGCTTCCAGTTCGATATTTCGACGAATCATGGATAATTCATCCCGCAGTTCTGCCGACAGGTGTGCGTCCTCAGAACGCATGGAAACTGTCGCCAGCACAGGTGTTAACGGTGTTCGAAGTTCATGGGAAAGCACGGCAAGAAACTTGTCCTTGGCTTCGTTTGCACGTTGAAGCGCACTTTGTGAAATACGAAGTTCTGCTGCGATTTTTTCAAGCTCTTCAACAATCTCTGCACGAGCCTCAGCGGCTTCTTTTGCAGCACGTTCCCTGACTGCCTCCAGCTCTTTCTGCCTTAGCTCATCAAGAATGCGACGATTTTCCTGCTCAAAAAATTTCCGTCGCAGAAGCGCCCGAATGCGTCCTTTCAGAATAGAAACGTCACTGGATTTGCCAACAAAATCATCCGCGCCCGCTTCGAGTGCACGGGTCTGATTTTCTTTACAATCCTTGCCTGTGAGAATAACCGTCACAGGAGAAAAGTCATCCCGCTTAGCCCTGGCATAGATTTGACGGCAGACTTCAAAACCATCCATCTTGGGCATGACCAGATCTATCAAGATAGCATCAAAAGTTTCTTCGAT
>Ga0182737_1004104_pt1 | contig 10115 bp, 8 predicted proteins | sample eDN5th30CBELigOP_FD_128878 | JGI IMG/M metagenome (GOLD analysis project Ga0182737, IMG submission 128878) | Enriched Organic Plus compost microbial communities from Emeryville, California, USA - eDNA 5th pass 30_C BE-Lig OP (version 2) (version 2) ... | reverse complement strand
GTTTTTCCACCGCCGGGGCATCGGCATTGTCGGCCACATCATCGGCGGCGCGCACGAAATGATAGAAGGCCATCACCGGCGGCCGGTGGCGCGGCGCGATCAGGACCGAAGCGACGGGAAAATTCTCGTCGCCCGCGCCCTTGCCCGATTGCAGGTCCGAAACGCTCATGTCTTCTCGCTTTCCACGGCGCTGGCCTGGGCACGGCCCTTCCACATGCCGCCCCGGCCCGTCCAGTGCAGGACGGCCGATTCCAGCGTGAAGGCGGCATAGAAAGCCCCGATCAGCGGCAGCGCGAAGCCCCAGAACGGCGACAGGCGATAGAAACGCAGCATGGGCTGGAACATCACCGCCATCACCAGCCAGGCCAGCCAGCCCGCCAGTTGCGAAATGCCCCAGGCGAACAGCGCCGTCATCACCGGAGCGATATAGACCAGGAACAGGCCCAGCAGGGTTCCAGCCAGCGCCAGCGGCGAATAGCCCAGCTGGGCATAGGCGCTGCGCGCCACCATGCGGCGGATATCGGCCAGATGCTCATAGGGCCTCAAGGACACCGCGCGGTCGGTCAGGCCCAGCCAGACCGGCCCCTGCGCCTTCATCGCCCGGCCCAGCGCGCAATCGTCGATGATGTTGTGGCGGATGGCGGCGATGCCGCCCGCCTTTTCCAGCGCGCCGCGCCGCGCCAGCATGCAGCCGCCCGCCGCCGCCGCCACGCGGCTGCCCGGATCGTTGACCGCGCCGAACGGAAACAGCATGTCGAAGAAGAAGACAAAGGCCGGGATCAGGAAATGCTCGGCAGGCGTCTTGCAGGACAGCCGCGCCATCAGCGACACCAGCGTGCGGCCCTCCTCCTGCGCGCGGGCGACCAGCAGGCGCAGATTGTCGGGACTGTGGGCGATGTCGGCATCGGTGAACCAGACGAATTCGGGATCGCGCGCGGCGGCTTCGACGCTGCCCTGCTGCATGGCCCAGAGCTTGCCGGTCCAGCCCGCGGGCCGTGCCGCGCCCGTCAGCACCGTCAGGCGGCCGGGCTTTTGCGCCGCAAGGCCCCGCGCCAGTTCGCCGGTGCCGTCATCGCTCTGGTCGTCCACCAGCACGATATGGAAGTCGCCGGGATAATCCTGCGCCAGCAGGCTTTCCAGGCTGCGGCGGATCACATCGGCCTCGTTGCGGGCGGGCACCACCGCCACCACGCCGGGCCACCGGTCCGGTTCCGCCACCGGCAGCGTGTCGCGCTCGCGCAGCCGCCAGAAGCCGTGATGGAACAGCAGCATATAAAGCCAGATCGCCAGCGGCACGAAGCCGAACAGAAAGCCCGCGATCATGCCCCGGCGCCCTTCGCCAGATAGCCATGACTGCCGAACCAGGCCAGCGCGTCTTCCAGCCCGGCGCGATAGGGACGCGCGCTGTAGCCCAGTTCGGCTTTGGCCTTGGCGGAACTGAAGAACATACGGTAGCGCGACATGCGCAGCGCATCGGCGGTGAGGAAGGGTTCCTTGCCGGTCAGGCGCGCCACCGCCTCGGCGCCCCAGGCCAGCGGGAACAGCGGCGCACGCGGCAGCTTGATGCGCGGCGCCTTGCGGCCCGTCAGCGCCGCGATATCGGCCAGCATGGTTTCCAGCGCCACATCGTCGCCGCCCAGGATGTAGTTCTCGCCGATGCGGCCGCGGTCCAGCGCCAGCAGGTGACCCGCCGCCACATCGTCCACATGCACCAGGTTCAAGCCGGTATCCACGAAAGCCGGGATTTTTCCCGTCGCGGCTTCCACAATGATGCGGCCCGTCGGCGTGGGCTTGATATCGCGCGGCCCGATGGGGGTGGAAGGCGAGACGATTACGGCGGGCAAATTCTTTTCCGCGACCAGCCGCTCCACTTCGCGCTCGGCCACCAGCTTGCTGCGCTTGTAGGCGCCGATCACGCTGTCCGCCGTGTGGCGGGCGCTTTCATCCACCGCAACCCCACTCTGCGCTCCATCGGCGGGCTTCAGCGCCGCCACCGAGGAGGTATAGACCACCCGCTCCACGCCGCAGCGCAGGGCCGCGCCCATCGTCGCCTGTGCGCCCAGCAGGTTGTTGCGCTCGATCTCGCCGGGATCGCGCGCCCACAGCCGGTAATCGGCCGCGACATGGAAGAACCAGCGCGCGCCCCGCATGGCGGCGGTCATGCTGTCTTCATCGCGCATGTCGCCCGCCACCGGCTCGACATCCAGCTTTTCGATATTGGCGCGGCTGGCGGTGGGCCGCATCAGCACCCGCACATGCAGCCCGCGCGCCACCAGCGCCCGCGCCACGGCGGAGCCGACGAAACCCGATGCTCCGGTGACCAGCGCGATGTCAGTCATTGGCAAGGCCCTGCCCGGCGAATGCCTTGCGCCCTTCCACACTCTGCCAATAGAGCAAGGCGGGCACGCCCAGCACGATCTCGCGCGCCCGTTTCAGCAGCGACACCGCCAGGCCCATTTCCGCCGGCAGGCCGAAATGGGTGGCCAGCATGGCGTAACCGGCTTCCTGCACACCCACCGCGGCGGGCACGAAGGTGGCGATGGAGCGCAGGGTGGACAGCATGGCTTCCAGCGCGATGGCTTCCAGCAGGGTGATTTCGCCGCCCATCAGGCGGAAGGAAAGGAAGGCGCCGCCGCCCGCGCCGATCCAGGCCAGCAGATGCAGCGATGCCGAGGCCGCCAACCGCTTTGGCGAGGCATAGATGGCATGGATCGCCTCGCTGAAGCCGATGCCGCTTCTGGCCTGGGGAAAGAAACGGGCGGCGATCTTTCCGGCGAAACCCACGCCACGCTTCTGCAGCAGGATCAGCCCCGCAATGCCCGGCACCGCCAGTAGCAGCATGCCCGCCATCACCGCCGTCAGCGTGCCGGTGCCGTCCATGCCCTGGAACACCGAAAGCCCCACCGCCAGGCCGAACGCCAGAAAGGCCACCTGCGCCATCGCCTCGGTGGTGGCGTCGGCGGCGACCGAGGCCGCGGCATAGCCGGGATTCATGCCTTTGAGGATCATCAGCCGCGCGGCGGCGACCATCCCGCCCACCGGCGAGAAGGGCGAAATCTCGGCGATGGAATCGCGCACCAGCCGGGCGACATAGAGATGGCGCAAGGGACGGAGCTGGCCGCGCGGCAAAAGACACTCCCAGGACAAGGCCAGCGGCACGAAGACCAGCAGCGCATAGAGGCAGAGCAGCAGCAGCCCGCTGAATCCGGCGCGCGCGACGGCGGCGAAGACATCGTCGAAGCCGATGGCCCAGACCAGCCAGACTGCCGCGACAAGACCCGCCAGCAGCGCGAGTGTGACACCCCATTTCATGGGGCGTCAGGCGGGCAGCGGCTTGGCGCGGAAGCTCCACAGGCGCATCGCGCCCAGCGCGGTTTCCGCCAGTTGCGGCAGGAAACTGGGGCGCAGCAGTTCGGCGTCGAACGCATCCATACGGCGGCGGTTCTCGGAATAACAGTCTTCCAGGAAGCGGCGGAAGGTGAAGCCGTCCAGGAAAACGCTGGCCTGGGTGGCGGAGAATTCCTTGCCGTCATTCTGTTCCGCGCCGCGCCGGGCGGTGCCGATCAGCCGCCCCAGGGCGCGCATGTAATAGCGGAAATCCGTCAGCGGCAGCATGGCGCGGGAAAGGAAACCCTTGCGCGCCTGGTGGTAGGCCATCCAGTTGACGAAGAAGACGATGTGGCGTGTCTCCTCGTACATCAGGGTCTCGAAGATCGCGAACATCTCCTTGGGCAGGAAATGCGACTGCATGGCGATCTTGAAGACGCCGAAACCCAGGAAGGAATCCATGCATTCGCCAAAGCCGAAATCCTTGAAGCGCGTCTCGACATTGTCGCTGACGTCCTCGACCGGGCGCTCGGCGGCGTCGATGCCGTATTTCTCGATCATCACGCGGATCAGCTTGGCGTGACGCGCCTCTTCCACGCCCTGAAGCTCGATGGCCTCGCGCAGCACCGGATCGGTCACCGTCTTGCTGAATTCCGCCACGATCGCGCCGGCGCGGCGCTCGGTATAGAAGACCTCTTCCCAGAAGGGCACCGATTTCAGGCGCTGCAACGCCTCGGCGTCCAGCTCCGGCCAGGGCAGCGTGTCGGGATCGAACTCCGTATAGGTCCGCATGAAATGGCTGCAGAAGGTGTCGCGGTGTTCCTGCGATCCGATTTTCATGTCAGGCGGCTTTCTTCTTTTTCGGACCGATGATGGTCAGGGCCAGGCGCGCCATGAAAGGCACGAAGCGCGGACGCTTGAGGCGGGGATCGAACGGCGCCAGGCGGCGGTCGTTCTCGGCCAGGCAGACGGCGACCAGCTCGCCGACATTCAGGTCCGAGCCCAGCGCCTCGGCGCCGTTGACGGTGAAGTTGGCGTCCTGCTCGCCATGCCCGACATCCTTGGCGATGCCGATGCGCTCATAGATCAGGAACAGCCAGACGGCCAGGACCTTGAGTTCGAAATACGGCCGGCGCCACCAGGGCATGTTGCGGCGGTGCCAGGCGATCCAGTTGACGAAGAACAAGATGTGGCGCGCTTCCTCATTCACCACCGGATCGAAGGTCTGCACCAGCTCCGGCGGGAAATAGCCGGTGTCCTTGGCCGCCTTGAACAGGCCGAAGGCGAAGAAGCTGTCGATGCATTCGCTATAGCCGGTGACCAGGAAGGCCCATTCGGGGTCTTTCGGCCGCGGCGGCACCGGCTCGGGCGCCAGCTTGACGCCATAGGCCTCGACCAGATTGGCCAGCACATGGCGGTGACGCCGCTCTTCGAAGCCGTTGAGTTCGATGGCCTTGCGCAGCAGCGGATCGGACACGCCCTCGGCATAGGTGCAGACATTCATGCCCGCCTTGTTCTCGGTCTGCACCGCGATGTCCCAGATCGGCAGGGAGGTGATGCGCTTTTCGGCTTCGGCATCCAGCCGGGGCCAGTCCAGCACCGCCGGGCGGTAGGGATCGAAGGTGTCCAGCAGGGTCTTGCAGAACAGCCGCTTGTGTTCGTCGCTGCCGAACCGGATCGGGCCGGGCTGCGGCCAGGTCCCGGTGTCGCGGGAAAGATCGGGCGGTATGGCGAAGGCCTGGCTCACGGGCGGGTCCTGGGCTTGAGGGGTTTCAGGGCCGCCATCCTGGGGCAGGCCTGCGGTCAACTCTTTGATTTTGCTCAATTACGCGTCAGCACCGCGCAGGCGCTATTGTACCGGAAAGTCCCCGAAGCCGCCAACCCGAATGTGCTCCTGCGAAATCAGGCCGGGCATGCGCGGATCGGTGAGCGCCGCCAGCTCCTCGGCATAGCGGTAGCCGGGGGCCGAGCCGGGGTAGGGCCCGGTGGCGGGGTGCATGTAGATTTCCGACAGGCCCTCGGGCAGGTGCCGGATCAGCCCCGCCAGCCGGTCGGGCGTCATCGCCCCGGACCAGGCCAGGCCGAACACCGAATCGGGCGCGGCGATCCCGGCGCGGCGGAACCGGCCCCGCAGGGCGCGGGCGAAGGGCGTGGTCAGCGCCACCACCCCGGACGGCCGGTGCGGCTCGATCCGCCCCAGTACGGCCTGCGGCTCCAGCGGCACCCGCGCGCCCCGCACCCGATGGGCCGCCCCGATCTTCACGATCAGCGCGGCGATGGTGGGATGCAGGTGGAAATGCTTGTGCGCATTGACATGATCCAGCGCCAGGCCGGTGGCGGCAAAGGCGGCGAACTGGGCCTCGATCTCGGCGGCAAGCTGGCGGCGCACATGCGGCAGGAAGAACATCGCCGCCCCGGCACGGGCCATGTCGGTGCGGAAAAAGCCGCGCGCATCCACCAGGTCGGGCACCACCCGCGCCGGCAGGACCGGGCGCCCCTCCACCAGCACCAGATGCAGTCCCACACGCAGCGACGGCAAGGCGCGGGCGCGGGCAACCGCATCGGCGGCGGCCTCGCCCGACACCATCAGGCTGGCGGCGGACAGGATGCCGTGACGATGGGCGCGTTCGACGCCGTCATTGACTTGTGGGGACGCGCCAAAGTCGTCCGCCGTGACGATGAGCCGTTTCAAGCCGGGTTTAGGCCGCCTGCTGGCGGTCGCGCAGGAACTGGAAGAACTCCACGCCCTCGCGCAGGCGGCGCTTCATCATGCCTTCCTGCGTGATCATCTCCTTGACGATCGCGCCGATCTTGCCGGGCCGGAAATAGAATTCCTTGTAGAACTTCTCCAGCGAATTGAAGATCTCGTCATGGCTGAGGTGCGGATAGTGCAGCGGCGCCACCTGGATGCCGTCCTCCGTCACCAGTTCGGCATTGGCGGCGTCCAGCCAGCCATTCTGCGTCGCCTGGTTGTAGAGGAAGGTGCCCGGATAGGGCGCGGCCAGCGACACCTGGATGGTGTGCGGGTTGATGCGCTTGGCATATTCCATCGTCTCGCGGATCGTCTCGCGGGTTTCGCCCGGCAGGCCCAGGATGAAGGTGCCGTGGATGCCGATGCCCAGCTCGTGGCAGTCGCGGGTGAACTTCTCGGCCACCTCGACGCGCAGGCCCTTCTTGATGTTGTGCAGGATCTGCTGGTTGCCGGATTCATAGCCGACCAGTAGCAGGCGCAGGCCGCCGTCCTTGAGCTTCTTCAGCGATTCATACGGCACATTGGCCTTGGCGTTGCACGACCAGGTGACGCCCAGCTTGCCCAGTTCCTTGGCGATCGCCTCGGCGCGCGGCAGGTCGTCGGTGAAGGTGTCGTCGTCGAAGAAGAATTCCTTGGTCTGCGGGAAGGCCTTCATCGCCCATTTGATCTCCTCGATCACATGGCCGACCGAACGGGTGCGGTAATTATGGCCGCCCACGGTCTGGGGCCACAGGCAGAAGGTGCAGCGCGACTTGCAGCCGCGGCCGGTATAGATCGAGATATAGGGGTGACGCAGATAGCCGATGAAGTAGTTCTCCATCACCAGGTCGCGCTTGTAGACCGGGGTGACGAAGGGCAGGCTGTCCATGTTCTCGATGATCGGGCGGTCGTCGTTATGGGTGATGACGCCCTGCCGGTTGCGGTAGGAGATGCCCTTGATGCCCGACCAGTCCTGATCGTCGGCGACATCCTTGATGGTGAAGTCGAACTCGTTGCGGGCGACGAAATCCACCGCCGGGGCCTCGCGCAGCGAGCCTTCCGCATTCACCGCCACCTTGGCGCCGATCAGGCCCGCCTTGAGGTTGGGATTGGCGGCCTTGAGCGCCTCGATCACCTTCACGTCCGACTTGAAGGACGGCACCGAAGTGTGCGCGACCACCAGGTCGAAATCCTTGGCCTGGGCCACCACCTCGGCCAGGGAGGTCTTGTGCGGCGGCGCGTCGATCAGCTTGGAATTCTCGACCAGCGCGGCGGGCTGGGCCAGCCAGGTGGGATACCAGAAGCTCTTGATCTCGCGCTTGGCCTGGTAGCGCGAACCGGCGCCGCCGTCGAAACCGTCAAAGGACGGGGCCTGCAGGAAAAGCGTCTTCATCGTCATCGCGATAGATCCTCAAGACTCATGACCGTGGCTCATGACCGTGATAGGGCGCCGGCCGGCCCGACGGAAAAGCGGTCGTCCCGCCAATGCACCGTCCCGCCGAACAGCGAGGTCACGAAAACCGCAAAACTCAGCACATCCCGTACCGGCACCAGCCAGCCGGGACCAGCATTGGTGCCGAAAATACCATCAATGCGGTATTTCAGAAACAGCCTCGCTGCAAGCGCGAAAGCCGCCACCCCCAGGCTGGCGGGGCTGAAACCCAGCAAAACCGCGGCAATCAGAGCCAGAGGGAACCCGTGGGTGACCAGACTGCCCAGATGCCCCCCCGGATTGACCGCCCGGATGGTCCGGGACCAGCGCAGTTCATGGCGCCAAAGCTGGGTGGCGCTGGCCTCGGCGGCGGTATGGCCCACCGCCAGGGCGGGAATCGCCAGTTCCAGCCCGGTCTCCCGGACGGCCCGGCCGATCTCGTAATCGTCGGCCAGCAGGTCGGCAAAGGCCTCAAAACCGCCGATCTTCTCCAGCGTGATGCGGCGCAGGGCGATGGTGGACCCGAAACAGGGCTTGGCCAGCCCCAGGCTGAACCCCAGAACGGCATTGGGCAGGAAGCCATAGGAGGTGCCCATCGCCGCCAGCATCGGCCAGAACCGGCGGGAAGCAGGTTCGCCGGTATAAAGACAGGTGACGATGCCGATGCCGGGGCGCGACAGCGCCTCGACCACCCGCGACAGCCATCGCGGCGGCGCGGCGATATCGCTGTCCGCCAGCACCAGCACATCATGGCGGGCATGGGGCATCATGTTGACGACATTGGAAATCTTGGCGTTCGCGCCCGCACGGGCAGGATTGGCGACGACAGCGATATCGGCTTGGGGATAGCGCGCCCGCAGCGCACGCACCGCCGCCAGGGCCGGATCGGCCTCGTCATGCACGCCGAACACCACCTGCACCGCGCCGGGATAGTCCTGGCGCAGCGCGGTTTCCAGATTTCGCAGCAGTCCCGGCTCGTCCCCATAGAGCGGCTTGAGGATGGTGACGCCCGGCGCGTCATCGGGGACCGGGGCCGCGGCGCGCACCCGCATGAAACGGTCCGCCAGCACCGCCGCCAGCAGCGCATAGACGCCACCGCACACCGCCAGGGCGGCCAGCACACAACCGGCATAGAAAAAAAGGGCAACCATGTCCCGCCTTCTTAGTTCAGGCCCGGTGCGGGAGCCAGACGGATAAGCGGCGGGCAAATTGCGCGCCGACAAATTGCGCCGGGCACAAATCCCCTAGCCTGTATTCTGGCCTGTATTATAGAAAGCCATGACTACCGCGCCCCATCCTTTTGAACAGATCCTGGCCCAGGCCGGCAGCCGCCTGCAGGCGGGCGACCTGGCGGGCATGGAAGCCGCGCTGGCCCCCTTCTTCGCGCCCGGCCAAATCACCCCTGCCCCGGCCCTGAACATGCTGGGCGTGGCGCGGCTCAAACAGGGCCGCTTCGTCGAGGCCGAAAACCTGTTCCTGAAAGCGCGGGCGGCGGTGCCCGGCGAACCGATGCTGGCGTTCAATGTGGGCCGCGCCCTGGCGGGCCAGGGCCGCGCCGCCGACGCCATCGCCGCCTTCCGCGCCGCGCTGAGCCTGCGGCCCGACTTTCCCGAAGCCCTGTACGAGATGGGATCGCTGCTGCACCAGCGCGGCCAGCTTGCGGAGGCCGAAGCCGCCTTTCGCCAGCTCCTGCAACACGCCCCCGGCCATGCGCCCGCCAGCCTGATGCTGGGCAATGTGCTGATCGACGCCGGACGACCCGCCGAGGCGGAAGCGCCGCTGCGCGCCGGGCTGGGCACGGCGCGCGAGCCCGGCCTGAAAGCGGTGCTGCATAGCAATCTGGGACTGGCGCTGCGCCGCCAGCGGCGCGACGCCGATGCGCTGGACCAGTATGACAGCGCCCGCGCGCTGAATCCCGCCCTGCCCGACATCGACCTGCACCGGGCCGAGACGTTGCAGAACCTCAAGCGCTATAACGAGGCGCTGGCGGTGTTCGAGAGCGCGATTGCGCGCGAGCCGCGCAATCCGGCGCTGCACCAGTATTACAACGACCTGCTCTATCGCCTGGACCGCAAGGATGACTTCCTCGCATCCTATGACCGTGCCCCGCCGACGCGCGAGCTGCAACTGGCCAAGGCCTGGTTCCTGGCCAGCGCCAAACGCGGCGAAGAGGCCCATGCCATCTACAGCGATCTTTTGAAGACCGATCCCGCCGACCGGATCGCCGCCACGGGCGCCGCCAACACCCTGACCATGATGAAACGCCACGGCGACGCCATGCAGGTTTTCGAGACGCTGCTGGCGCGGCATGGCGGCGATACCGAGATCATCGGTTCGGCGGCGGAAGCCGCGCTGCTGGCGGGCGATCCGGCGCGCGCGGTGACGCTGTGCGAACAGGGCCTGGCGCTGGACCCCGCCGACCAGATGTGCCTGGCGGCGATGGGCACCGCTTTCCGCCTGATGGAGGACGAGCGCGACGAGACACTCAACGGCTATGACACGCTGATCCAGAGCGTGGACCTGGACCCGCCGGAAGGATTTTCCGACATGGCGGATTTCAACGCGGCGCTGAACGCCTATCTCGACGGCCTGCATCCGCAGACCCGCGAATTCCTCAACCAGAGC
>Ga0182737_1004102_pt1 | contig 10123 bp, 3 predicted proteins | sample eDN5th30CBELigOP_FD_128878 | JGI IMG/M metagenome (GOLD analysis project Ga0182737, IMG submission 128878) | Enriched Organic Plus compost microbial communities from Emeryville, California, USA - eDNA 5th pass 30_C BE-Lig OP (version 2) (version 2) ... | reverse complement strand
TGAAAACCACGCTTTCATCTTCGTAGAGAGTGAGGCTCTTGATGTCACCATCAACAATGGGAGATAAGAACTCAGAATCTTGGTTGTATGAGCTGAAGTATAATAGGCAGGTCTGACCTGTAGCAGGTTGTGACTCATCAAAATCTAACGCCACCCAGAGGTGACCTCCATAAAATGATTCCTTTAATGCTGTAACAGGACGAGATATGTTTTGATGGTTAAAACGATGTGGGAATGAGCCATCGGGTTCAAAATACGCCAGATAATAATCCTGACCGCTGTATCGAATTATTCCACCCCCAGCAACGATGCCCTGTTCCAAGGTGGCCAGAACAGATACAGCTCCCGTAAATAAAATTTCTGGAGCAAACGCAGTATTTAGTTCTCCATCTGAATTTAATTGAGCAAGATGCGTGATTGCCGATTCTCGTATTTGAAAATCACCACCAATGTATATTTGACCACTATTGTTAGCTTCGATGCATTGAACACCTTCACTAATGACAGGTGGAGAAAAAGTAGTGTCGATATCTCCACCTTGAGCAAGTCTTAACACACCATTATACATCGGAGTATTTGTGTCCTGGCTTCCTACACAGGTAAAATCTCCAATCACAAGAATTTTCCCGTCATTCTGCTTCAGCGTAGCCCTAACTGAACCGGGCTGCAGCAGCCTCATGTTCAGTTTATTTGTCAACACTCCTGATCCTGCTTCTGTAGAAACGCTTGCCAGCCCTTCTCTTCTTTGCCCTGCCACATCCTTGAACTCACCTGCGATCAACATGTGAGTTGTATCCAATGGGATCATTTTGTTACCAGCTACTGGGAACAAAGGTGCATGGGCGGAGGTTTGCAAAGTCCCATTTTGATCAATGGCAGCAAACCCATTTTTAATGTTATTAGCATAACTAACAAAATTACCGGTAATAAAAATTTGATTCCCTCCAACCTCTTGGATGTCATTTACGGATCCAGAGCTGGCGCCATCTTGAGCAAACTGGGTTACTATATCCCCATTCGAAGTCAGCTTAACCAGGTTGCTCAAAGAAGTTTCGTTAATACTGGTAAACTTACCGCCGGCTAAAATGTGCCCATCAGACAAAACTGCCATTGTCTTGATTTCATTTGGTGATGGCAGAGTAATAGACTCTGATCCTGGTATGATTATCTGCCGTGAAAACCACAAGCTGTTAAAAGTGGCATCTACTATCCCGGTTTCATTTATCCTAATGATGGCGCGACTCCCCAAAGCACTATTTCCTCCGTTATTCATGGATTCCATGAATCCAGCGGCAAGAATTTTCCCATCTGGCAGTTTTATAAGGCTGTTTATTCTTCCTGCATAGTTGGTCAGTTCAAAAGCTCCATCCAGCATCCCATTACTAAAAAGTCTGATTAATCCAGAATCATTTGAGTTTGCAAATGGAGGAGCAAAAAAGGGAACGTAATCAGGATATAGGGTTGCCCATTTCTGACCTGCAACAAAGACCCTGTCCGTCGAATCTGTCATTACCGCAGTGACAGGCCCAAGGTTGGGAATGTTCTCAGAGAAATGCGGCTCCAGCATCCCATCTTCATACAGGCAGGCCAAATAATAAGCCGGGACACCATCAAAAGAAGTAAACTCCCCGCCTATGATAATTCTACCATCAGGTAACTGTGAGATAGCACTAATTTTGCCGTTTGGCCCCCCTTGTGAGTTGAAATACTGATCCACTGTTCCATCCGAATTCAGTCTTGCGATATTGCGCCGAGTCACTCCGTTCACCTGCGTGAATTTTCCAGCGATGATAACCTTCCCATTAGACTGTTTGCAAACGGCACTTATTGTTCCGTTTGTCCAAAGGTTTAGATCATGGAAACTATGCAGACTGCCAGCCATCGCTTGGGGCGGCTGCGTGCCAATCTCCACCAAATTCGGTTCTGATTCTCCTGCATCATTCCATGAACGCACACGATAAATGTAACTTGGCCCATAAGGTGCGTAAGCATCAGTAAACTGGCCATTGGCCCCATTTACAGTTCCAACAACCTGCCATGTATCTTCCCCCTCAATTCTTCTTTCAATGACATATCCACGTGCGGTAGGATCTGCCTCCCAGTGTAAGAGAATCTGGTTGCGAATGGTGTTGTGTATCTGCGGCGAAGGTGTTGCAGGCGGTGTTATAGGTTGGAGTGGTGCCAGTTGCACTTTTGCCAGGCCATACTGAAACACACCGTTGAAGTGCATGAAATCTCCCGCAACAATCATGCTTTCAGTCGTTTGCAAAGCTAATGCCCGGCACAATCCATCCGGCCCGCTATTTTCCCCAAACGTATTACGCAGTTCGCCACGAGAGCTCAATTGCGCCAGATATTTGCGAGGAGATGCTGCAAAGGTTTCGAACCTTCCTGCCACAAATATTTCTCCATCGGTGCGGACAGCAATATCACTTACAAGGTCATCAGCGCCAGTTCCCGGATTGAATGATCCATCCATACTGCCGTCTGGCTTTAGAACGGCAATCCTTCCTACTTGCTGACCGTTGATCTCTGTGAAGTCACCGCCAATCAAAAGCCGATCACCGGGCAGTTGTACTATGGCATAAACTGATCCGTTGATTTCAGGCTGAATAAAGTATGGAACCTTGCTTCCATCACTATTGAGCTTGCTGACGAATTGATATCCCCCAACAGCAATCTGCCCCTCCTTTAACTTTGTAATCCTATATGCAAGCCCTTTTTGTGAGGGTGAATAGTCGTACCTAGATTCGCCATGCTGATCTATCTTGAAGACGGATCCGATAAGAGATGTATTTGCACTCTTTACAACTATGCTTGAGCCGTCCACTTCCGTAAGCACATCATTTACCCCTGACAAACTCCTTCCAGTCATTCCACTGTAAGACTGAGTAAACCCTGATGATATAGATCCATTACCTCCTATTTTATATAGCACTGATTCCCGGTATAGAACACTTGTAGGCAACCCGCCAACAACCATTTCTGAATCTAAAGGCATTATATCCTCGCGAGCCCCGATGGAGATCAGCGCTAGAGGTTGATCTGCATGAGGTGCATGGATAAACTGCGTGTCGAGCTCTCCATTTGCTTCAAGCATCCCGATCCGGCTTGTCTCCAACAATAATGCCCCTGTTTTCAGTTTAGAAAACGATCCCAGCATCGCCACCCGTCCATCAGCAAGCTTTTGTAGTCTTTGTATGGCGCCATTAATCAGAGGTCCCACTCCAGGAGTTGGCAGTGATATCTCGCATTGGAATGATGCATCAGGTAAAAGACTCTCTGGTTCAAGTTTTAATATTCCGAGGCGGGATGTATTGGGAGTTTGTCCAGTCTGATACTGAAAAGCGCCTCCTACAAAAACATGCCCGCTAGACAGAGGCATAATGGATTTAATGTCTTCAGAAATTGAAGGGATGGATTCAGAAACGAGAGATCCGTCAACTGCCAGCTTAAAAAGCCTTTGTGGAGAAGATGGCAGTGATATAATGCCCGAATGACCAAATGTAGAAAGCAGTACAGTTCCATCATTCAGAGCAGCTAACGCATGTATATAAGGGTAGGAAGAATTGAAGGCAGATGTAATGACACCCTGGCTGTTAAGGCGATGTATATACGCATTTGAGATAGAAGGCGTAGGCGGATCGCCTGAAACATAAATGCTGTTATCTGCAGCAACTGAAATCAGCCTTACATTCCGTTCACTACGCCCCTCGTAAGGACGAAAATCTGTATCTATCAAATCATTTTCTAACAGCCTCGCGAGCTTGCGGATCTGCTGCCCTCCAATTTCTGTATACCCCCCCCAATCAACCAGCTAGTAGCAGATTCCTGCTCGATTGTGCGCACTTCGCTATTCGTTTGAGTAGTAAATGCATTGTCGAGCGCGCCATTGGCATCAAGCCTTGCCAGTCCCTGCTTCTGTATTCCGTTGATGGAACTAAAGTTTCCCCCAATCAATATTTTACCGCCAGGCTGGATAACTATGGCATTCACCGTCACACGAATTGTCGCGGGAACATTAAATGTGGGGATAATGAACGTCTCATCTACACTGCCATCCACATTCAGCCTAATCAGACTTCTCACTTCAGGTGTTGGCGAATAAAAATATCCGCCGACAAGAACCTTGCCATCATCCTGAACTGCGATGCGTTCGATCAGAGTTTCTGAGAAGCGCCAAGCGTTGTTTCGATTGGCGTCAAAGTTTTCATCTAATGTTCCGTCGCTATTCAATCGCGCGACGTAAGATCTTCTTTTGCCATTAACCATGTGGAAATCACCAGCAACGACAATCTTTCCATCAGGTTGTTCCACTGATGCTTTTATATCTCCTGGACGCAAAGGAACCACATCAAAATCTGGATCTAAATCACCAGGGGCGGCAAGCAGAGTCGGCGAAATACAGACAAGTAGAAGCCAGCGCAGTTTTTCGATCAGGGATTTCATCATGGGGTACTTGGCTTGAGGGTGCTCATAGATAAGAAAGCCTCCGCATTTCAGCAAGCGTAAGCTTGTATTAACTACCCTTTGATTGTTACAAAAAGAACAGATGAACACCATCCGGCATGCCTATTGAATAAATCCTCTAGCCAGACATGTTCATCTGGGCTATGGTGTGGCTCAGAAAAGAAACGGCGGGCAAGAGATCCTGCCTATTGTATATGGATATAAAGATAATGAAGCTCTTGGGGCGTAAAGGTTATGCCCCATCGAATGTACCCCAATTGATTGAGCAACTGAAGTTGCGTCCTGGCCAGCAGCAGGAGCTACAGGGGGTTCTTAAAGAACTGGAAACCGAGGGGAAAATTTTACGCACCAAGGGAAATCGCTACATCCTTGCAGACTCTGCGGATTTGATTCCAGGAGTGATTCAGATCAACCGTCAGGGCAAAGGCTTTTTGCAGCCGGATGAGCCTGGGTTAAAGGAAATCATCATCCCGGAAAACTCCACAGGCACCGCCATGCATGGCGACCGCGTGCTGGTGCGGAAAGATGTAAAAGTCAAAGGCCTGCGCCCCCCGAAAGATGAAGACGAACGCGGTGCCGTAGTTCGTATTCTGGAAAGAAAACGCCTGAAACTGGTCGGTACGCTGAAGAGCAACCGCCAGTTTTTGTATGTGATCCCAGATGATCCACGCATTCAGCAGAACGTGATCGTCCCGCCGCCCCGCGATGTAGGCCGCAAGGCCTATGAAGGTGACAAGGTGGTGGTGGAGTTGCATAACTGGGAGTCACGCCACACCAATCCCGAAGGTGAGATTGTCGAGGTGCTGGGCGCTCCCGATGAAGAAGGCGTGGACATGCTCAGCGTGCTTCGCCATTACGATTTGCCACTGAGTTTTCCCAAGGAAGTGCTCGATCAGGCAAACACCATTGCAAAAAGCCGGCCTGACAACCAGCCGTCAGCAGATGAAATCGCTGACCGTGTGGATTGCCGCGATCACATGGTGATCACCATTGACCCTGATGATGCGAAGGATTTTGATGATGCCATCTGCATTCGCCGGGCATCGCGAGATGTCTGGAAACTCTGGGTGCACATCGCAGATGTTTCCCACTACGTTAAACCGGGATCGCCACTGGATATCGAAGCGAAAAAGCGCGGCAATTCCACCTATCTGGTGGATCGTGTGATTCCCATGTTGCCTGAAGCATTGAGCAATGAACTGTGCTCATTAAAACCGGGCCTGGTTCGTCTGACCAAGTGCGTGGAGTTTGATCTCTCCAATAAAGGAGAGGTGATGAAAACCAGGTTCTATCCGGCAGTGATCCATTCGAAGCGACGCTTCACCTATGCTGAGGCCCTGGCCATCATCGAAAGAAAACCTGATGGCGACATTGAACGCATGCTGCACGATGCCCACCAGATGGCTCAGTTGATTCGCAAAGCGCGTTTCAAAGCCGGTTCGCTGGATCTGGATTTCCCTGAAAGCAAGATTCGTCTGGATGAGAAAGGCCGAGTGCTGCGCATAGAACGCACTGAAAACGATGTGTCTCATCAGTTAATTGAAGAATACATGCTGCTGGCAAACGAGGCGGTTGCAGAGCGGTTGATGAAAATGCGCCGTCCCGCTGTTTATCGTGTGCACGAATCCCCCAAGTCACAACGGCTGGATGCCTACCGTGATGAAGTGCTGGGGCATAAAGTTCCCTGCGGGGATTTAACCCTTCGCACAGAGATTCAGAAACTGTTTTTGCGATTGAAGGAATTGTCCATCGGCCAGGCCTTGAAGATCGGATTCCTCAAGTCATTGATGCGTGCCCGCTATGCCGTGGACCCATTGGGGCACTACGGACTTCACAAGGCTAAGTACACCCACTTTACCTCCCCCATCCGCCGTTACGCTGACCTGGTAGTGCACCGCGCCCTGTTTGAAAAGAACGGGGGCACCGTGGCGGGATTGAAAAAAATCTCTGACCACATCAGCACCACAGAAAGAAACTCCGCCGATGCCGAACGTGATAGCAGGGACGTAAAACTCTATGCTTATCTCAAAGCTCAGATGAAGTCCAATAACCGTCACATATATCATGCGCTGGTGACTGATGTGCGAAACTTCGGCTTCTTCATTGATGTGCCAAATCTCGCTATGGGTGGACTGGTCCACCTGTCTTCACTCCAGGACGATTTTTATGAATTTGATTCCACCCGCGGCCAGTTGCATGGACGTCATACAAGACGGCTGATCAAGCTGGGCGATGAAGTACGCGTCCAGGTGTATCGCGTGGATGAGTTCAAAAAGCAGGTGGACTTTGAACTCGCAGAAACAGGTGACGCTTCACAAAAGACAGCACCTGCCAGGCAAAAGAAACGCCAGGGAACCGACTTTCATTCAAGCGAGGGACTGAAACCCCGACACGGCAAGGGTAAGGTGCAGAGTAAAGGTGCTGGCGCCTCCTACAGCCCACGTGACCCAAAGAAAGAAAGCGGCCAGCGCCCTGCAAAGAAGCGTAACTTCCACTCTTACACACAGAAGAAAAAGAAAAAGACGGGGAATTAGCCGCTGCCTAGAAGCCAGGCGCACTTACGGTGCCCTGCTGTAATTCATCTCTCTGCCGACGGACAATACCGTCGGCGATTTCTTCGATCATCTGCTCCACTAAAAGGCGCAGATGACTTTGGGGGCGATAGTCGCTCGGCGCGATGTGTCTTACGCGATCTGCAAGCCCGCTCAACTGCCAGCACTTACGAAAGCTGGCGCGTGTTGCATCAGCAGGGTTGTACACAGCAATCGCATTGCCGCCGTATCGCTTCATCAAAGTAAAGCAGGGCACATCCGTGGGGCCATCCCCAATGTAAATCATGTTCTGAAAAGGAATCCGTCTCAAGTCCGAAGGCATGTGGTCATTCACATCTTCATGGGGCAGCAGCATGCCTTTGTTGATGCGAAAGAGGAATTGGGTTTTCGTGGTGTGGCTGATGACGCGCTTGGGAAAACTGATGCGGCCTTCGCGGTCTTCTGCAAACTCACTGCCAAACACCGCTTTCACATGAGGACGTAGCGCGCTGCCTTCCAGCAGCTCCTTTAATCCTGCGGAAACGATGTAGTGCTCCAGTCTGATGCCCAAAGCCCGGTGCTCATCCGTCAGCACTGACTCCAGTTCAGCAAACATCTCCGGCAGTCCAGGATAGAACTGCATTTTGCCTCCCAGCGCTCTCAACTCAGCATTGGATGGGCGGTCGGGTGAAAGATAGTCCAGCAGTGCCTTTAGATACGCCATCTCATTGTCATAGCCCTGCTGATCCACCAGTTCGTTAGACTTTTTCCAGAACTGCGGGCCATTGATGCCAAAGTGTGGAAACACAACTTCATCCGTCATGTAGCTGGGGCTAAGAGTCTGATCGTAATCATAAACCAGACCAATGATGGATTGCGTGACTGACATAGGATGAGGAAGGAAAACTAAGACACGGTAATGCAGACCTAAGCCTCGCGAAAGCGAATGTCTTGCCTGTTAAGCACAGATTTTAATCGTAAAGAAGATACGCCTGCCGCCTCGCTTTAAATGTTGCTAGATCAGGCTCCCATAATGCCTGGATGGATCGCCAGCTTTTGCCCTGTTTGATCGCCTTGCTGGTCTCTTCATGCAGCAATAAATTGTTCATGGCGGACAGATTGAACTCCTTGGGGTAAAGCTGCTGCAAAGTACAAGCAATAGCGATCCCCACCTCTACTGAACGCAAGATCTTGTGATCCGTGATGATCATTCTTACTCCGCCACATTCTCTGCCTTTAAACGTGCTGGCAGTTGGGGTGAAGCGCTCTGGCACAAAGCGAATCCCGCTCAGGCTGGCGTGATTCAATGCATGCGCAAGCTTTACGTCATCCACATACGGAGCCCCGATCAGTTCAAAGGGCGTGTCCGTTCCCCTGCCCACACTAATCGCGCTTTCCAATAATCCCACCCCCGGGTACAGCCATGCGGCGTTCATGGTGCGCATATTGGGTGAAGGCATTCGCCAGGGTAGCCCTGTATGCTCAAAGGTTACATGCCTCCGCCAGCCTTCCAGCGGAATGACCTTTAGATCACACTTTAGTTTTCTTTCCTCATTCATCATCAGCGCCAGTTCGCCGACTGTCATGCCATGCCGTAATGGGATCGGATGACAACCCACGAAGCTCTCCTTTGTCAACGTGGCAGGACCTTCCGTAACACCACCGCCAAGAGGATTGACGCGATCCAGAATGATGATTTTCTTCCCGGCGCTGGCAGCCGCTGACATGCAGTTCTGCATGGTGGAAATGTACGTGTAAAAACGACAGCCGATGTCCTGAATATCAAACACCAGTGCATCCAATGATGCGAGTTGCTCCAGAGATGGCATCCGACGCTCCCCGTACAGACTATGCACTACCAGGCCTGTACGCTCATCCCTGCCATCCTTGATCTCTTCATGATCCTGATTGCCACGAATGCCATGCTCGGGACTGAATAATGCGACCAGCTTGATACCTGGCGCTTCGTGCAGCAGGTCAATCGTTGCGCGTCGGCTGTTATCCATGCCGGTATGGTTGGTCACCAGCCCTACTTTTAGCCCCTGAATATCCGCAAACTGACGCCTCGCCAGTACATCAATGCCATTCAACACGGTAGGCGTTTCGTCCTTGTCCAGCCTCGGGGAGAATGCATGCCTTGCCTCACGCAGTCCATGATCTTTCAATGCCTCTGCCGCCATGGTGGCAAGGGTCTCCTGCAATGGGATCACATTCCCCTTTCCATCGGGATGCAGCCGGTTTGTCAGGACAATGACATAGCTGCGAGTTTGTGGCTCCAGCCACATGGAAGCGCCGGTGAAACCCGTATGACCGAATGTTCCCAGCGGAAACCCTTCGCCTCGTGTGCGGCTGAATGCAGAATCCAGATCCCAGCCGAGACCACGGCGGGCGCTTAAGGTGGGCCCGGTATGAATTTCTCGCATAAGCCTGACGGTTTTCTCCTCAAGAATCCGCCGTCCACCCAACTCCCCGCCACTCAATAACGCCTGTGCAAATCGGGCCAGATCACCGGCTGTAGAAAAGAGTCCTGCATGCCCTGTAACACCACCCATCAGCCTTGAGGTGGGATCATGCACCACGCCACGATACCAGCCGCCGGCCTCATCAGGTGCCGTAGGAGCTATGCGTGAACGCCAGGAATCCGGTGGAACATACGAGCTGGAGTCCATGCCCAGAGGCTTAAAAACCTCCTCTCTTGCATACACATCCAATGGCATGCCGCTGACACTTTCCACAATTTCCCCGAGCAGGATAAAATTCAGATCACTGTAACGAAACACCATGTCTGGGGCGTGATAGGGCCTGGCAGCCAGCGCCAGGGCTTTTCCCTGATCACGCCCTATCCATGCAGGCTCGCGTGAAATCCCAGCCGCCAGCCCAGAGGTGTGTACCAGCAGATGCCGCAGTCTTATGGCATCCCTGCCTTCTCCAGTAAACTTAGGCAGCCAGGTTTTCACTGGCGCATCCAGCTCCACTTTGTGCTGTTCCAGCAGCTTCAGAATACACGTGGTGGTAGCTACCACCTTGGTTAACGACGCCACATCAAAGACCGTATCGGCAGTCATGGCCTCCATCTCCGGCTTCAGGGCACGGTGTCCAAGTATAAAAGTCTCCTGCTTTTC
>Ga0182737_1004101_pt1 | contig 10124 bp, 10 predicted proteins | sample eDN5th30CBELigOP_FD_128878 | JGI IMG/M metagenome (GOLD analysis project Ga0182737, IMG submission 128878) | Enriched Organic Plus compost microbial communities from Emeryville, California, USA - eDNA 5th pass 30_C BE-Lig OP (version 2) (version 2) ... | reverse complement strand
CTCCACCGCGGCCGCCAACGCTCCGTCGTCGAACCGGTCGGTGCGCACCGTCGCCGTGAGGTACTTCACCGCCGTCACCGGGTCAGAGTCGCCCGGAAGATCCCGGCATCCACGGACCCATGCCTGCCAATCGAACGGGACAACGAGACACTCCCGGTGCAAGAACTCGACGGCACCTCGTGCCGCTGCGGGAAGCACCGGGTGTGCGAACCCGAGCACCTGGGTGGCGACCCCGTCGATGAGCTCGACCCGGGGCTCGGGTGCCTGCCACTCGACCGCCGATCCCGCTGCGGTGGCCAACGTGTCGACGAGGGCGTCGAGCTCCAGCCAGGAGCTGGCGGCCACCGCGTCGAGGCGTGCTCGGATGACGGCATCGAGCTCGTCTGGGGTGATCACCGCCGGCGGTTCCAGAGATCGTGAGCGGCCAGCTCGTCGAGACACGCCCGCTCCAGTGCGAGGGCCGAGCCTCGGTCCGAGGTCTGCGCCCACCGGACGTGCAGGTCCGCCCGCGCGAACGCCTCACGGCCCCAGTCGAGAGCGCGCCGAGGTGCTCCCTCCTGGACCTCGGCGAGCCGGGCTTCGAGCCATCGGGGGTCCGCCAGCGCCCGATCGAGGACAGCCTCGCCGAGCCCGGAGGCGAGCGCCTTGCCGCTCAAGTACACCCGGAGCCGGCCCCGCAACCCGGTCCCGCGGCGTTCTCCTGCCATGCCGACGTAGATGATCGGGCCGGTCGCCCCCTCGCGAGCGTTGTACACACCCGGCGCACGCGGTGCGGTCTCGAGCGCCTCCGCGAAAGGGATCCAGGGTGACCACTGCGCCTCAACCTCGAACGTCGTCTCCATCGCCGCCCATCTTGCCGGGTCGGGCGGTTCTGAGCGGTTGCCGAAACGACGAGGCCACGGCTACGTGGGCTGCCACGATGAAGGCGTGAGCAGCGAGAGCTTCTGGATCCGAAAGCGAGAGCGCCCATTACGCAGCAATGGCCGCAGCACCGTGAACGGCAAGACCGCAGCGGAGCTCATCGAAGAGCACGCCGAAGCGATCCGGAACATGACCCCCGAGGAGCTCGAGGCGCTCGCGGACGAGATGGTGGCTCAGGCCCGGGCGAGTCGGGCCGAGTGCGAAGAGGCTGCAGCGTGGCGGAGGGCCCAGCGCTACCGGATGAACTGAGCGCCCCGGTACCGGCACGCCGCGGCGCAGGGGCCGGTACCGTCGAGGGCAGCCACGCACCCGTGGGAGGCGAAGCATGACGCGCACAGGGCCTGAGCACCTCGACGAGAACTGTCGTTACGACGAGCTCACCCCCGATGAGCAGGAGGCCATGCAAGCCCGCTGGGTCGACCGCATCGCGGAACGTCGCGAGTGCCTCGACCTCGCGGCGGAGTTCGACACCGACGGCCGGCCGTACGCGACCCTCGCCGCCGACGGCTCCGTCGTCATCCACAACCCCGAGGCGCTGGAACGCCAGACCGGCTGACCAGTCGCCCCTCAGCTCCGGTTCCAGCTCAACACGCCCAGGGGCTCGCAGCCCGCGGTCGCCTGGTGAGCGACCTCCACCCGAGGCGAACGCCGACGTCGCGAGGACCCGTTCAGGTCGCGGGGTCGGCGTGCGCCCAGTCGTCCACGGCGAACCACTCCCGCCACAGAACGCGGCGGAACTCACTCGCCTGCCACCCGGGCTGGGCGAACAGATCCGCGTAGGTCTGGGCCGGGCTGGTGTACCCCTCCGCCCAAGACTGCAACGACCGGGCGTCGGCCACCAACACCAGCGCACCGCCGCCCTCCGGCAGGCCCGCGAGGTCGGTGTTCTCGGGCACGTAGAGGATCGCGGGCGCATGGGCGGCAATCGTGTTCGTCCCGCCAAGGTGGTGAACCGCGGCGCGGGTGCCTCCGACCGCGTAGACGTCCAGCTCCGGCAGCAGCGCCTGTGCCGCCTGCAGCTCGGTGCGCCGAGCCGAGCTCAGAGTTCGACGCGACGACAGGACCATGAGCAGCCGCTCCGGGTCGGTGATGCTGAACCCGCCGCCGCGGTGCCGGGTGATCGCGCCGATCTCGGCCACCCTCGCCGTCACCTTGTACGCGAGCTTCTCCCCGACACCGGCCTCGTGCGCGAGGTCAGCGACGCTGCTCCACGAGCGCCGGCCGGCCAGGGCCAGGTCGACCGCGGTGCGGAGCAGAACATCGGTCTCCTTCACGACGCACCCCCAAGCCGGGCCTCAACGACGAGCAGACCGCGATTCTACCGATGAGTAGAACTCACGTAGGCGGCGAGGGCGCCTGAGCACGATGGCCGCTCGTGCGTCTGAGGTATCCGCGCCCCACCACACCGCCGTCTCGTGCCGCCTGCTCCTCCGTGCCCGAGGAAGTCCCTCGCTGACGGTGAGAGGTCGCGCACTACCGTGATGTAATTCGAACCAGGAGGGGATCATGCGGCTCACGTCGATTCGGGTGGAGAGGTTCAGGAACGTGCTCGACTCGGGCGACGTGCCGATCGATCCCGACATCACGTGCCTCGTCGGCAAGAACGAGTCCGGCAAGACGAACGTGCTGCAGGCACTCCTCCGCCTGAACCCCGCCCAGGGAAGCCGCGACTTCGCACGGCTCGACTACCCCACGTGGCTGGAGAAGCGCCATCAGCGCAGCGGCGAGTTCGATGCTGCTCTGCCGATCTCGGCCAATTTCGAGCTCGAGCCGCACGACGTTGAGGCGGTGAGCGAGCGCTTCGGGGCCGGAGTGCTGACGGGGAGCTCGTTCACCGTGTCCAAGTCGTACTCGAACGAGCTGACTGCAGCAGTTGAGGTCAGCGAGGATGCAGCGGTCGCGGCGCTGGCTGACGGCACCGGAGAGGACCTCTCGGGCGCCACACTCGCCGAGGCCGCGGTCCGCCGCAAGGCTGCTGCGGGTGCCACGCGCACGGACGCCGACGGAACCGAGGCGCCGACCGACACGGCTGCCGCCGCTACTTCGGCTCGGGCCACCCTCGCCGAGCGCTACCCCGACGAGTCCGCAGAGGAGGCCGTCGGCGACTTCCTGTTGGACCGGGTCCCTCGGTTCTTCTACTTCGACGAGTACGCGGAGCTCGCGGGTCGGACGAGGATCGAGCCCCTCATCAAGGCGTTGAAGACAGGTGCGGAAGACGGCCTCGAGCCTGAGCACCGGACTGCGCTGTCGCTCCTGCAGCTCGGGTTCGCCAACGAGGACCTCACCTCCGCGGACTACGAGACGCGCGCAGGTGAGATGCAGTCGATCGCAGCTGACCTCACCCAGCGGATCCAGGAGTACTGGCGGCAGAACGAGTACCTGCGCCTCCAGATCGACGTCGAGCAGGTGGCCGCCAACAAGACGAACGGTGAGTCGATCATCGAGCGCTACCTCCAGCTGCGCGTCGTCGACGACCGCCACCACCACAGCAACAGCCTCGACGCCCGGTCGTCAGGGTTCCGGTGGTTCGTGTCCTTCCTCGCGGCGTTCACCGAGTTCGAGGAGGACGAGGACGTCATCATCCTCCTCGACGAACCGGCCCTGGCGCTTCACGCCAGAGCTCAGGCCGACTTCCTCCACTTCATCGAGACGACGCTCGCAGCGCACCACCAGGTCCTATACACGACGCACTCGCCGTTCATGGTCGACCCCGGACACCTCGAACGGGTGCGGGTCGTCGAGGACAGCGGTCCCGAAGTCGGCTCAGTCGTCCGCACCCAGCTCATGTCGCACGACCCGGACACGCTCTCGCCACTGCAGGGCGCACTCGGCTACGACATCGCACAGAACCTCTTCGTCGGCCCCGACAACCTCGTGGTCGAGGGCCTCTCGGACTACACGTACCTCACCGTGATGTCAGAGGTGCTCCGCGATCGAGGTCGAGCGCACCTAGACCCGCGGTGGCGTGTCCTGCCAGCGGGCGGGGCGGGCACGATGCCGGCCGTGGTGGCCCTGGTCGGCCAGGAGCTCGACGCGACCGTCGTAGTCGACGGCGGCAAGCGGCCGCCCCAGAAGCTCGCGAACCTCGTCGACGAGGGCCTTCTCGACGGCACGCGTGTCATCGTGCTGGGCGAGCTGACGGGCCTGAAGAAGGCCGACATCGAGGACCTGTTCCATGTCGACGACTACCTGCGCTTCTACAACGGGGCGCTTGGAGCGAAGGTCACCACGAGGCAGCTCGGCGACAGCGGCGACGGCATCGTCAGCCGCATCGAGCGGTCGGTGGCGAAGTACAACCACAACGACCCCGCGAACTGGCTTCTGGAACATCGCAGCGAGGTACTCCCATCGCTGAGCGACGAGACCCTCGCTGGGTTCGAGGAACTGTTCGAGAGGATCAACCGGACCCTGTCCACGGGCTGAGCTACGCCATGACTCCCCCCGGCCGGCCGCTCATCCACCCGCGGACTCGCAACGCGTTCCGCGAGGCCTGTGTCAGCTGGGCTGTCGTCCGCCAGATCGCGATGGCATTCGAGAACGAAGGGCTCGACGCGTCGCCCGACGACTCCGTCGAGTGGTACGCCCCTGGCCAACGGCGTGGGACGTTCGACCGGCACGTTGCCGGTGTCGACTGGTCGGACCCCAAGCACGTCCAGCATGTGCTGGGCGTCTTCGAACAGATCCTCGACTGGCTACCCGAAGGCTCGGATCGCGACGTGTTGGTCCGCCATCTCCAGCGGGACGGCTACAGCGTCGCAGCCGACGGCCGGATCCGCGGCCGCGCCGCAGAGATGCTGGCAGCGATCCCCCTCGAAGGGCTCACCGATGCCGCCGCCATCTACGAGCACCTCGAGCGAATCGCAGCCAGTACCGATACCGACCCAGGTGTCGCCATCTCGGGCGCCAAGGCCCTCATCGAGGCGACGACGAAGCTGGTGCTCGCGGAACTCGGCGAGCCCTACGACGAGCGCGCCGAGGTCCCACCGCTGGTCAAGGCGGCACAGAAGGCGCTCCTGCTGCACCCTGAGACGCTGGCGCCGACAAAGCCTGGAGCCGAGATCACCAAGCGCATCCTGTCGAACCTCTCTCAGGTCGCCGTGGGGATCGCTGAGCTGCGGAACCAGTACGGCCCCGACCACGGGCGCACGAAGGCCGTCGTCGGCCTCGGCCCCCGACATGCCCACCTCGCCGTAGGTGCTGCGTCGACCTACTGCCGAATGCTGCTCGAGACCCTCGAGACACGTCGCTCGAAGGGCGACAGCTCCAGCGATGGCGGTTGATCCTTCGTGGCGCCGATCGACCGCCTGAGCCAGCGACGTCCGAGCGCGGCCACTCAGGCGCCGGCGGCATCCACAGGGAACCGCCCGGCCGGCCGCGTGCAGCGTGCGCGACGATGGACGGTGAGGAGGCACCGTGACCGAGAGCGCCCGGTTCGACCTCTGCCTGGACGAACGCTGACGCCGGTCGGGCGGCTGGGCAGGTAGGCGGCCGCGAGCCGCGCCCCTGCGGTGAAACGGTCAACCTCCCAGCTCCGCGATGCGCTGCTGCAGGCGAACCATCTCGTGCTGGTGGTGGTCGAACTGCGTGCTTTCGTCGGCACTCAGACCCTCGTCGCGTAGCTGCTGGTCAAGCTGGTTCCGCCACGCCGAGTGGTACCCCAGCTCCTGACGCAGCTGAGTCAGCTCGTCGACGCCGGAGCTGGGGTCCTCGCCCGGTCCTACTGCTGCCCCGGAGCGCTCTCTGCGGTAGGTGGCCAGCGCAGCGACGACGTACCGCTCGATCGCAGCCTCATCGGCCCACGCCGGCCCGCCCTGTGCCGGGGCGTTGGCCGTCAGGGCTCGCTCCTTCATCCGGATCAGCTTCTCGGGAGGGAAGCGATCGGCCTCGGTGCCATCGATGACCGTGTGGTGGTTCGGGCACAGAAGGATGAGGTTCCAGAACTCGTGCCCGTCGTGATCGTGGGCCGGGTCCCATCGGGCGCTGCCCTGGTTCTCGCCGTAGATGTGGCAGATGTTGGCCATAACCCGCTTCCAGCTGGGGTCGGTCAGCTTCTGTTCGCAGGCGGGGTGCTGCCCGTCCTCGTCGAAGAACGCGCAGACGTTGCCGGACAGCGCGAACAGGGTCTTGATGTCCGTGACGCCGGGCTCCTTCATGGGCTGATCATGTCACTCTCGTCTTGACCGCCCGGAACGCCCGTCCCACCGACTTCCCGGCGCGAGGGTCCGCGCGCTACACGTTCCCTCGCGCGAGGTTGTCCGCCGAGCGCCTGCGCACCGGTGCTGCGACTGGCAGCGGTGGAATCTGGCGCTGGCAGCGATGCAACTTCCGCCGCCAGAGGTGAAGCGAGCGCCGGTGGCAGCAGTGAGATTCCACACCCCTCGCCCGGTTGTGGTGAGCCAGAAGCGCTCTACGTATGGAGCGGCGCTCCAACCCCGCTGTCCAATGTCGAGGCGGGGCAGGGCTGCGCGAGTGAAACCTCTGAGGCGTGCGCGAGTGAAAGCCGACACATGGGCACTTCGGACGCCGTGTCGGAGAGCTGGCACACGAACCGCAACCGGGTCAGGGCCGCACGAGCCGAGGCGGCGTGGATGGTCGTGAACCCCTTGACCCCGGAGGAGAGGGTGAGGAGGAGCGGCAGGGCCTCACGGTCGCGGACCTCTCCGACGATCGCGATGTCGGGGGCCATGCGGAGGAACCCGGCCACGAGCCGGCGGAGGTCCACCGCCGCTCGATCCACCCGGGCCGCACGGGTCTGCATCTGCGCGACGTTCGGGAGGGGCAGGTCCGCCTCGAACACCTCCTCCGCGACGACGACCCGGAGCGAGGGGTCGAGCTCTCCGGCGCAGCAGTTGAGCAGCGTGGTCTTGCCGCTCCCGGGCACACCTGCGAACACGATCGTCTGGCGGGCGGCGACGCAGGCCCGGAGGAACCGGGCGGCGTCGGCACCGAGCGTGCCCCGCTCCACGAGCTCGTCGAGCGACGTGATGCCGACGCCGGTGAACTTGCGGATGTTCACCATCAGGTGGCCGCCGCGGCTCAGGTCGCCGTGGACGATGTGGAGGCGGGCGCCGCTGTCGAGCTGGGCATCCTGGAGCCCCTCGGACGGGTCGAGCTTCCGGTGGGCGCCCGAGGAGCGGTCGAGGAGGCGGGTGAGGGTCCTCACCACGTGCTCGTCGTCGGTGAACCAGTCGTGGTGGTAGCCGCTCGGGCCGGAGTGCCGCTTCACGAAGATGTCGGTGGGGGAGTTGATCATCACCTCCCACACGTCGTCGTCCTCCAGCAGATCGGTCAGGGGCCCGAAGCGTGCGATGTCGTTGAACACCCGTGCTGCCACCGCGTCGGGACGGACGATCGGCGTCGGGTGCACCCCGCGCCGGTGGTCCTCCTCCCACCGGGCCACCTCCTCGGAGATCAGCTGCCGGAGCTGCTCCTCGCCGCTGGGCGAGTCGACGTCGAGCGCGAGGCGCTTCGCTGTGTCCTGAACGCGGCGCTCGATCATGGTGACGGGAGAATCGACAGTCGTCATGTCAGAGCTCCGATCTGGGAGTTGGTGGGATCATCCGTGCACCGCGCGATCGCGAGGACCGCCCGGCCCACCAGGCGGCACAGGGATGCCGGGAGCGGGTCGGCGCAGCGGAGGTGCGCCTCGAGGCGGCGGTGCGCAGGGAGGAACACGGGAGAGGCCTCGGGGGGCGTGGCGCACAGCGCTGCGAGTGCCTTCGCGAGCTCTGCGCGGCCGGCCCGGTCGCGTGGGGCGTGGGTCACGACGGGGACGATCCGGTCCGTCGGGACGCCGTGGGCGGTGAGGTCGTCGACGAGTCGGACGAGGTCACGGGTGCCCTTCACGCCGTCGCGTCCGACGGCCACCACGGTGTCCGCCGCCTCGACGGCCGTGCGGGCGAGGGCGTTCCGCTCCTCCACGTCGACCGAGCCGGTGAGTGCCTCGCCCTCGAAGTCGGCCGTGACGTCGGCGACGACGTGTCGGAACGCCGAGCGGAGGGAGCAGAGCGTCGCCTCGATCGCAGCGGGGTGCAGCGCGACCCAGTCGTGGGGACGTCGCAGCCCGAGCAGCAGCGAATAGCCCCGCCCGGGCACCTCGTGGAGCATCGACTCCACCGCCGATCTCGTCGCCGTCCCGTGGCGGTGCAGCTCGACCAGCTCCTGCAGCGCGGGCACGACGTCGGGTGCGTCGTGGTAGCAGCCCTGGTCACCGTTCCGGGTGAGATCGGCGAGCACCACGGAGCCCGAGTCGAGGTCGTCGCCGGCCAGGTGCTGCGCGAGTGCCATCGCGGTGACCGACGCCCCCGCCCCACCCCGCCCGCAGACGACGGTGAGCCGGCCGCGGTAGGTGGCGTCGACGGGATCGTCGGCCCGGTCCGTCAGCTCGCCCGCGTGCATGACCGTCCGCCAGCGGACCGGTCGGGCGACGGACTGCAGCGTGGCGAGCAGCTCCTCGACCCCGAAGGAAGGCGGGAGGACCGCGCCGTCGGCGTCCCTGTCCGTGGGGCCGCCATGGCGGGGGTCGCTCACCCTCAGGAGCGCGACGTCGCTCCGGTCGCAGCACGACGAGAGCTCGCGGTCGACGCCCGGGGTGGTCGCGTCGACGAGGACCGCCGACGCCCGTGCCCCACCCCTGAGGCGGCCGATCACCTCCGCCACGCTCACGCACCGGACGAACTCGATGGGGGCTGCGCCGCCGCTCGCCCAGCTGCCGACCTCGGTGAACCAGCGGGCGCGCGTGCCGGAGGTGCCGAGGATCACGAAGCGGCCGTCGTCGTTCACGAGGCCCCCATCCGGACGGGGCTCGCCATCACCAGCGTGACGCTGTGGTGCTCGGCGGCATCGATCAGCGCGGTCGCTGCGGCTTCGTCGGCGACCACCAGGGTCAGGCGCACCTTGCCGGCGCTGCCGATCCGGTCCCGGTCGGCACGGCCGACGGACTCGACGAGCGCCCCGTCGATGATGACCTCGGTGCTCCCTGCGTCCGCTCCGCTCGCGACGACGTCCACGACGTCGCCGCTGCGCAGCGTGCCGTCGAGCACTCGGGCCGCTTCCAGCTCGAGGGTGACCCGCCGGGCCGGCCCGTCCTCCCGGGGAGGCGCATCACCGAGGTGGTCGCGGTGGAGCAGCGACCGGGCCGGGATCGCCATCATCGCGATCCGCCCGACGGCGTCCTCCGCCCGGGTGAGGGACGTGCGCGCCAGGTCCTCCGCCAGCGCCGTGGTCACCCACCCGAGGTGCGACTCGGCGAGGCGTTCGCCGGGGGCCACGGGGGAGGTGACGACCAGGTAGCGGGTGGTCGGCTCGGCCGTCGCCGCCTCGTGAGCGGTGGCCAGCCCCAGTCCGCTCAGGGCGACGAGCAGGCCCCCGGCCATCGCCCGTCCGCTGGGCAACGTCGTCCGCCGGCGTAGCGTCCTGGTCCCGTCGTCACGTTCGTCGCCCTGCCCGCCCCGCCGAAGAGTGAACTGCACCTCATCCCCTTTCGAGCATTTCGGTGCATTTCAGTGAAGTTGGGGCGCGAACGCAAGCGATCGGGAGCTTTCACCCGATCAGCTGGGCATCCCAGGAACGGACTCGGTCAGGATCCGACGCGGATCAGGTCGCTTCCTGACGCGGTTCGGGGCAGACGTGAACGTCAGGTGCGCAGGAAGAAGGTGCAGCGCTCGAGGCCGCGGTTCGCACGCGCGGCGACGGGCACGGCGGTGAGCTCGACCTCGGTGTGGGCGACGCCGGCCTCGCCGAGGCGGTGGTAGAGCCCCGCACCCGTCGGGAGCACGCGGCCCCGTAGGCCGAGGACCCGCATCCCGCCGGCGAGGATCGGCGCGTCGCGCTCCTCGATCGGCTGGCCCGGCACGATGACGACCGAGCGCAGGTCCGGGCCGTCGGCGGGGCCCTCCACGCAGTAGACGATCGGCCCGCGGCGCAGGAACACCGATCCCCGACCGGCGGTCACCCGCGGGTCGGCCTCCCACCACTCGGGACGCACGAGCAGGCGCAGGCGGGGCGATGCGGTGATGTCGCGATGGCCCCGGCCGCCGGCCCAGCCGGGCACGCGGACGGCGATGCGGCCGCCCTCCGGTCCCTCGTGGACGACGAGGTCGACGTCTGCGTCCCACGGGTAGCCGGAGCGCACCTCGACGTCCCAGCCGCCGCCCACGATGCGAGCGGCGAGGGGCAGGTGGATCCGAAGGTGGCCGTCGGGG
>Ga0182737_1004088_pt1 | contig 10142 bp, 11 predicted proteins | sample eDN5th30CBELigOP_FD_128878 | JGI IMG/M metagenome (GOLD analysis project Ga0182737, IMG submission 128878) | Enriched Organic Plus compost microbial communities from Emeryville, California, USA - eDNA 5th pass 30_C BE-Lig OP (version 2) (version 2) ... | reverse complement strand
TGGGCCGATGTCGCCCGCCGCATCGCCCATGAGATCAAGAACCCGCTGACTCCCATCCAGCTTTCCGCCGAGCGCCTTAAGCGCAAATATGCCGCCGAGATCGTCACCGACCCGGAGGTGTTCCAGCAATGCACCGACACCATCGTGCGGCAGGTGGGCGATATCGGCCGGATGGTGGACGAATTCTCCTCCTTCGCGCGCATGCCAACGCCCGTCATGCGGCGGGAAAACGCCCAGGAACTGCTGCAACAGGCGCTGTTCCTGCAACGCGTCGCCAATCCCCAGATCACCTTCGTCACCGATACGCCCAAGGAGCCGGTCTATTTCGAAGGCGACGGCCGCCTGATCTCGCAGGCCCTGACCAATGTGCTGAAGAATGCGGGCGAGGGGATCGCGGCCCGCATCGCCAGGGGAGACGACGAACCGGGCCGCATCGCCATCGCGCTGGCGGCGGCCGACAAGTCCGAAGGCGGCACGGCCTTTTCCTATCGCATCACCGATAACGGCATCGGCCTGCCGCCGGAACACAAGCATCGCCTGACCGAGCCTTACGTCACCACCCGCGCCAAGGGCACCGGACTGGGCCTGGCGATCGTACGCAAGATCATGGAAGACCACGGCGGGGACATCACCCTCGCCGACGTGGAGAATGGAGAGGGGGCCCAGGTCACGCTCACTTTCCCCTTCGCGCAGAAAAATGTGAAAGGCATAGAGGATGAGCAAAAACGGATCGTCGATCGCGTCTGAGATCCTGATCGTGGACGATGAGGAGGATATCCGCGACCTGATCGCGGGCATCCTGCATGACGAGGGCTATACCACGCGCGTCGCGGGCGACTCCGAATCCGCCCTGGCGGCCTTGCGCGCCCGCCGTCCGCAGCTTCTGGTGCTGGACATCTGGCTGCAGGGCAGCAAGCTGGACGGCATCGAACTGCTGGATGTAGTCAAGCGCGAGCATCCCGACCTGCCGGTGGTGATGATCTCCGGCCACGGCACCATCGAAACCGCCGTGGCCTCGATCAAGAAGGGCGCCTATGACTTCGTGGAAAAGCCCTTCAAGGCCGACCGCCTGCTGCATGTGATGGAACGCGCCCTGGAATCGGCGCGGCTCAAGCGCGAGGTTCAGGAACTCAAGCTCAAGACCGGCGACGAGGGCGAACTGGTGGGCAATTCCTCCACCATCACCCAGCTGCGGGTGCTGATCGACAAGATCGCGCCCACCAACAGCCGGGTGCTGATCGCCGGTCCCGCCGGGTCGGGCAAGGAAGTCGCGGCGCGGCTGATCCATGCCCGTTCGCGCCGCGCCGGCAACGCCTTCGTGGCGGTGAACTGCGCCACGATGGAGCCGGACAGGCTGGAAGCCGAACTGTTCGGCGTGGAAAGCGACGGCACGCGCAAGACCGGCCTGTTCGAACTGGCGCATAACGGTACGCTGTATCTGGACGAGGTGGCGGACATGCCGCTGGAGACGCAGGGCAAGATCCTGCGCGTGCTGATCGACCAGACCTTCACCCGTGTCGGCGGCCAGGACCGCGTCCAGGTGGATGCCCGCGTCATCTGTTCCACCACCCGCGACCTGCGTGCCGAGACCGAGGGTGGGCGCTTCCGCGAGGATCTCTATCACCGCCTGAATGTGGTGCCGGTGCGGATTCCCTCGCTGGCCGAGCGGCGGGACGACATTCCCGTGCTGGTGGGCCATTTCATGAAGCGCCTGTCGGCGGCGGCGGGCCTGCCGATGCGCCAGATCGGCGACGATGCGATGGCGGTGCTGCAGACGCATGGCTGGCCGGGCAATGTGCGCCAGCTTCGCAATATCGTGGAGCGGCTGCTGATCCTGGCCAGCGACGATGTCACCGAGGCGGTGACCGCCGAACTGCTGCCCACCGATCTCAGTTCCGGGGTGGGCGGCGCCAAGACGGGCGACCTGGTGATCTCACTGCCGTTGCGCGAGGCGCGGGAAATCTTCGAACGCGATTACCTGATGGCGCAGATCAACCGCTTCGGCGGCAATATCAGCCGCACCGCCGCCTTCATCGGCATGGAGCGCTCGGCCCTGCACCGCAAGCTGAAGTCGCTGGGCGTCGGCCCGGCCCAGGGCGTGCCGAACTGATGAGCAGGTTTCCCAGCGGCTGGGATCGCCGTCCGGGTGTCAGGGCAGGGCGCGTGACCGCGCCTGCCGGGCGCATCGCCTATGTCAACGGCCGCTACCTGCCGCACGGCGAGGCGAGCGTGCATGTTGAGGACCGCGCCCTGCAACTGGGCGACGGCATCTATGAAGTCACCCTTGTCAGCGGCGGACGGCCGATGGACGAGGAGGGGCACCTGGACCGGATGGAACGCAGCTTGCGCGAACTGGGTATCGCCATGCCGATGGGCCGCGCCGCCCTGAAGCTGGTGATGCGCGAGGTGATCGCGCGCAACCGGATTCCCGACGGGCTGCTGTATCTTCAGGTGACGCGGGGCGCGGTGAAACGCGACCATGTTCCCCCCGCCGATCCGCCACGGCCCACCCTGATCCTCACCATGCGCGCGATGGACAAGGCCGTGCTGGCGGCACGGATGGAGGAGGGCATCGCCGTTTCCTCCCAGCCGGACATCCGCTGGGGGCGTTGCGACATCAAGACGGTGCAGCTGCTGCCCAATCTGATGGCCAAGCAGGCGGCCCAGAAGGCGGGTGGTTTCGAGGCCTGGCTGGTGGATGAAGACGGTTTCGTGACCGAAGGCGCCTCGACCAATGCCTGGATCGTGGATGCCGAAGGCCGGGTGATCACCCGCGACCTGTCGAACGCCATCCTGCCGGGCGTCACCCGCCGCGTCCTGCTGGAGGCGATGGCACTGGCGCAGATGCCGGTGGTGGAGCGCAAATTCACCCTGGCCGAAGCATTGGCGGCGAAGGAGGCCTTTATTTCATCGGCGACGGGGGCGGGCATCCCCGTGGTGCGGATTGATGGCCAGCCCGTGGGCGAGGGGCGGCCCGGCCCGGTGACCCGGCGTATCCAGGCGCTCTACCGCCACCAGGAGGGGCGCCAGTCTGGCGCCAAAAACACCTGAGAAAAACGCATGCGTCCGGATCATTTACCCCCTTTCGCAATTGCAGCATTCCGTTAGACTGATTCTCAAGGTGCCGCGTAAACCCCTGCGCGGCTGAAACAATGGGCGAACCCATGAGCGAAAAACAACAGAACCTGCAGGACACGTTCCTCAACGCCGTCCGCAAGAGCAAATCTTCCGTCACCGTCTTCCTGGTCAACGGCGTCAAGCTTCAGGGCAACATCACCTGGTTCGACAATTTCTGCGTGCTGCTGCGCCGCGACGGCCAGTCCCAGCTTGTCTACAAGCATGCCATCTCCACCGTGATGCCGATGGGTCCGATCCAGCTCCAGGACGAACCGGCCGAAATCTAAGTTGGGCAATCGCGCATTCGTCATTCATGTCGAGCCGAAGAACCGTCACGGCGCCGAACGGGCGCTGCGTGACGGGCAGGCGCGGCTGGAGGAGGCCGTCGGCCTGACGGCCGCCATCCATCTGGATGTGGTGGCGGCGCAGGTCGCGCCGCTGTCCCGGCCCACGCCCGCCACCCTGCTGGGCACTGGCAAGGTGGAAGAAATCGCCATCCTGGCGAAGGCCGAAGAGCCGGACGTCATCATCGTCAATGCGCACCTGACGCCGGTGCAGCAGCGCAACCTGGAAAAAGCCTGGGCCAGCAAGGTGCTGGACCGCACCGCAGTGATCCTGGAGATCTTCGGCGAGCGCGCCGCCACCCGCGAAGGCACCCTGCAGGTCGAACTGGCGCATCTGAACTATCAGCGCTCGCGGCTGGTGCGGTCCTGGACCCATCTGGAGCGGCAGCGTGGCGGCTTCGGCTTCCTGGGCGGTCCCGGCGAAAGCCAGATCGAAAGCGACCGCCGCCTGATCGCCGAACGCATCGTGCGGATCAAGGCAGAGCTGGAGAAGGTCAAGCGCACCCGCGGCCTGGGGCGGCAGGCGCGCAAGCGTGTGCCGTACCCGGTGGTGGCGCTGGTCGGTTACACCAATGCGGGCAAATCCACTTTGTTCAACCGGCTGACCGATTCCGGGGTGCTGGCCAAGGACCTGCTGTTCGCCACCCTGGACCCCACCATGCGGGCGGTGAAGCTGCCGCTGGGCACCCGCATCATCCTGTCCGATACGGTGGGCTTCATCGCCGACCTGCCCACCGAACTGGTGGCGGCCTTCCGTGCCACGCTGGAGGAGGTGCTGGAGGCCGATGTCATCGTCCATGTCCGCGATGCCGCCCATGACGAGACCCAGGCCCAGAAGGCCGATGTGCTGAAGGTTCTGGAAGAACTGGGTGTCCCGCCGGACCGGCCGATGCTGGAAGTGCTGAACAAGATCGACCTGCTGGAACCGGAACAGCGGGCAGGGCTGCTCGACCGCAACGGACGCTGGGTCGCAGACAGCGCCATCGCCGTCTCCGCGCTGGCCGGGGACGGAATTCCCGCTCTTCTGGCGGCTTTCGAAAGCAGCGTGACGCATGGCAACATTACCCTGTCTCTCAAACTGGATGCCGCGGATGGCGGTGCGCTGGCCTTTGCCTATCGCCACGCCCAGGTGTTGGAACGGCGGGAACGTGGCGGCACGATCACCCTGTCCTTGCGAATTCACCCGGACGATCTGGGCCGGTTCGAAAGCCGGTTTCCAAGAAAAACCAAGATAGAGCAGGGTGTTGCTGGGTAATGTTGAAGTAGAGTTGGAACACTTTGGCATTCCCGCGAAAGCGGGAATGACAAGAGGGGTAAAGCAGGCTCACCCTTCGACAAGCTCAGGGTGAGGAATTCCTCATGCTGAGCTTGTCGAAGCATGAGGCCGCAAAAAGTTGGATTCCCTTCCCTCGCATCGCCTGACGGCGCTGCTCGCCGGGAATGACAAATTGGGGCAACATCCTCAGGACGAGGCCGAAGCCTTCTCCAGCACCTTGGCCTCCTGCCAGAGCGCCTCCATCTCCGCCAGACCAGCATCGGCCAGCGCCACGCCACGCGCCGCAAGAACCGTCTCGATATGCCTGAAACGGCGGGTGAATTTGGCATTGGCGGCGCGCAAAGCGGCTTCGGGATCCACCTTGAGGTGCCGCGCCAGGTTGGCGACCACGAACAGCAGGTCGCCGACTTCTTCCTCGCGCTCGGCCTGCGTCCGGGCCTGCGCGACCTCGCGGGCTTCCTCGGCGATCTTCTCGACCACCAGATCGGTATTGTTCCAGTCAAAACCGACGCTTGAAGCCCGGCGCTGAAGTTTTTCCGCGCGCATCAGGGCGGGAAGGGCGCTGACAACATCGTCCAGCAGGCCTGTCTGGCCCTTGGCGGCGCGCTCGGCCTGCTTGAGCCGCTCCCAGGCATCCTTCTGGGCGGCGGCATCGGTCTGGGCCTGGGCGCCGCCGAAGATGTGCGGATGGCGGGCGATCATCTTGGCGGTCACGGCTTCGACCACATCGCCGAAGTCGAACAGTCCGGCTTCCTGGGCCATCCGGGCATGGAAGACCACCTGGAACAGCAGGTCGCCCAGTTCGCCGGGCAAGGCCTTCAGGTCGTGGTCCTGGATCGCGCCGGCGACCTCATAGGCTTCCTCGATGGTGTAAGGCGCGATGGTCGCGAAGCTCTGGTCGCGGTCCCAGGGACAGCCGCCGGGACCGCGCAGCCGCGCCATGATCTCCAGCAGCACGGCGATGTCGCGGGAGGGCCTGATGTCCTGGGTCATACCTGCCAGTTAGGCGAGGGCGCGGCGTGCGGGCAAGACCGCACGGGCGCTTCGCACAGCTATTTGGCCAGCCAATTGGCCGCTATTTGGACGGCGCGCTGAAATGCGCGATCGCCTTGTCCACAAAGGCGAAAATTTCCCGGTGCCGAGCCAGCCGGGCCGCCACCGCCGGGTCCGACATGGCGTCATTCCAGACGGCGCGGCCTTTGGCGCGCAGGTCGGGATCGTTACCGCCGAATTGTGTGTTCATCGCGATCCAGCGCCGTGCCAGATCCTGCGCCGCGGGCGAGGTGGCGGCATCGCCCGCCTCCATCAGCGCCTGGGCCTGCGCTATCAGGCCGCTGAAGAACGTGGCCACGTCGTCCTGGCTCATCGGGAGGCTGGCCTTGAGGGCTTTCTGTTCCTCGGCGGTGAAATGCTGATCGGCGAAGGGCTTGAGAGTCTGGCCCATTTCCTTGACGTCCATATTGGTCATGACGGTCTCCCGTGTGAGGTTGGCGAGGTCGTCAATGGAAAGCGCCTGTCCGGCGGCCAACTTGCCGCGCGCCGCCCGAACCAGCCCAAGGGCGCGGGCCAGGCGGGCGCTTTCGCGGTTCAGCACGTCTTCCTGCAACGCCAGCACCGATCCCAGCGCGTCCGGCCCAGCCAATATCTCGGCGATCCGCGCCAAGCTCAGGCCCAGGCGTTTCAAAGCCAGGATTTGGTGCAGGCGGGCGATCTGGTCCGGGCCGTAGGCCCGCCAAGCCGAACCCGTCGTGCCGTTGGTGGTGCGCGCTGGCTTCAGCAGGCCGCGCTGCTCATACAGGCGCAGCGCCTTGATGCTGACGCCGAAGCGGCGGGCGGTTTCGGATGGGCTGAGATGCATGTCCATCGGGTGCTTTCCACTGACGCGCCGATCCGGCGCGCCGACCCCAGGGGACGGGGCAAGCGCAAATTCGAGCCTAATCCCGCCTCAGTCCAATTCTTCGTATAAGTAATATTATGGGAAATTATATGGCGATTATATACTTAGAGCAGCAGCTCCAAATGCTTGATACCGGCGGGTTGCTGGGCCTACGGTGCCCACATGCAGCACTACATTCTCAAGCTCTACCGTCGCCGGCGTGCTGGGGAAACTCGCGGTTTTCTCGATGGGAAGATCGAGTTTGACGCCCCTGACCTCGAAACAGCCCGGCAAGAAGGCTACATAAAGCTGGCTGATCTGAGCTGGGAGACGCACTTTGCGGCACTCGAAGACGAAGACGGCCAGTCAGTCATCTTCTGGACCTCGGCCCCTTGATATGCCCACACCCAAGAAGCCCCAGCCCGATGATATTGAACTTCACCCCGATGCCTGGGCTCGGTTTGAGAGCTTTGTGAAGGCCAAGGTCCGCGCCGCCCCGCCCCCTCCCAAGAATCCCGCCCCCACCAAAACCGCACCCAAACGGAAGAAAGCCTGACCTATGGCGAATATCTGCCTTCCGAAGGACTATCTCCGGGACGTGGAGGACGCCATCAAGGACTGGCAGCGCGCCAGGAACCCAGAAGGTTTCCATTTCAGCAGTCTGGCCATGTCCGGGCCTGATCCTGCCGGTGACATCACCTTGATTGGTGTGCCAGACCCGGTTTTGCCCATTCTAAAGGGCCGCAATATCCCGTTCCGGGTCGCATAAGGCCCCCGTTGGCCTCTGGAACCATGCCCCGCTATAGTCCCGCACGGTAGCCCGCTCACGGGCTGCTGGGGCGTAGAAACCCCTCACGTAGCGGCTATTCAGTGCCGCCAAAGAGCACTCCTCAACCCTATGGTCGAGGAGGCATACGGGTATGTTCAGGGCGCAAGCCTAAAGCCGTATGCGACCTTGCTACGTGAGGTTTTCTAACTCCCCGATCGCCAGGGGAGATTGGGCATGCGCGCGATTTTGGTATTGGTCACGGGGCTGGCTTTTGCCACCCCGGCAGCGGCAGACGACTGGTGGCGTGTGAAGCCGGGCGAATCCTACGGCCCTGAAACATACTGCGCCTGGAACCGAACCGGGCTGCCATCTGCCCAGCAAGCTGTATGCTCTAAGCGCGATGCCGCAATCAGGGCCCGCAAGCCCACTCCCAGTATCAAGGCGTTTTTGGACGCTGCCGCGCCCGCCCAGCGAAACATAACTTTGGCCTCGTGGGCGGTTATGTGCAGCCTCCGTAGTGAAAGATGGCTCCACCCCATTACGGTTAGCTATCAACAATATATGCGCGAAACAGCCAATCGCTTCGGCATCGGCAATGAAGGGCTGGACGCCGCTGACGTGCAGTCTGAGACGATCACGCGGCAGCTTCGATCCAAGGTAACCTGCAAAACGCTCACCAACAGCGCGGTGATGGATGAGCTGGATGATATTCAGCGCAGGGCCACGGGCGGATACCGTTGACGACAGAATCGAACTGGATCAAGAATCGCATGGTGGAGCTAACGGGAATTGAACCCGTCAGTTCTGGGTGGGAAGCCTGTCTCCGGCAAACCTGCTAGCCCCACAGCGAAGCGATAAGGCCGGTCCTGAAAGGGATCGGTCTTCTTGCTTTCTTGCTTGTAGGATTGGTGCCGGAGCAGGTTTGGCGTGGGACACAGGCGGTCCCGGAAAACCGGGATAGCGCCGCTAACGCCTTATTTCGTGGCACGATTCTTTTGGCGGTGCCAAGCCTTCTTGCCCCAAAAGGGCCGCTTGCGCTTCTTCACAGGAAAGCCATTGGCCTTACGCCAACGAATGAAGGCATTAGCCTTCTGCGGGATGGTCTTGGGTTCCGCTAGTCCCGCGATAGGTCAGGCGCTTGCCGACGATTCCAGCCAGGGCCCTGGCAGCGCGCATCTCGTCATTCACGCCCACGCCAGCGCGGTTATTTTGGCGGAAATCGAACTCGGCCAGATAGCGGTCCAGATGCTGTTCACCCACATGCTGGTAGGTGCCAACCAAGCCCCGCTTAAACACGCTGAAATAGCCTTCCAGGGTGTTGGTGTGGACCTTGCCGCGCTTTCCTTTGCGGACGTATTCCTTGTTGTGATCCACGGTTTCGTGCTCGGCCACGCCGTGCATGAACTTGTAGTGCTGGGCACCGTCAGTATGGAGGGTAGAGTCGGGGTGGACGTTTTCCCGGAGGCGCGCGCCAATTTCAGCCTTAGTGGCGTCCTGGATGCGCATGGAGCGGATAGGTCCGCCACGTTCCACCAGGGCTAGAACTTTCATCTTGTGGCCCCAGCCGCCAGCGCCAGGATGCTTACGCTTGCCAGCGGCCCGCAACAGGTAGGTTTCATCCGCTTCAACCACCTTGCCGGGGCCGCCAATCGGGCCAGCTTCAGGGCCGGGTGTCACGGCTTCCCGGAGGCGGTGCATCATGAACCAGGCGGACTTGTAGGTGATGCCCAGGAGCCGGTGCATCTGATGGGCGGAAACGCCTTTCTTGGAGGCGCAGAACAGGAAGGTGGCCATCAGCCACTTGTTCAGCGGGATGTGGCTGCGCTCAAAGACCGTGCCCACGGTCACTGTGAACTGCTTGCGGCAGGCATTGCACTGGTAGGTGCCTGGACGGCTGGAAAGGGCGCGGGCCTGGTCAGTGGTGCCGCAATGGCCGCAGATCGGGCCATCAGGCCAGAGCATGGATTCTAGCCAAGCGCGGGCGGCATTGGCATCTTGAAACACGCGGTTATCAAACAGCTTTGGCATCTAAACCCCCGTGACACATCAATTATCTAGGGATTGGGCCGTGCTGTTACAAGTATATAATCGCCAATTATATCAGGGGGCAAAGGCCCGGATTGACCCTGAATTGTCCCTGGATTGACCCAGGCGCTCAGCTTTTGGCCGGGACGCGCGTGACGGTGAAGTATTTGAGCCGCTCGGTCGCCGGTGCGTAATCCGGTTCCAGTTCCAGCACCTTCTTGTAGTCGTAATAGGCCTCGCGGAACATGCCCATCATCTCATAGGCCACGGCACGGTCGAAATAGCCGATATGGGGAAAGGACATTCCCAGTTCCAGGCCCCGGTTGATGCTGTCCAGCGCCTCCTGGTGGCGGCCCTTGCGGATCAGCACCACACCCAGATTCACATGCGGATCGCCCAGGCTGGGGTCCAGCCGGATGCTCTCGTCAAAGTCCCGGCTGGCATTGTCCATCTGGCCCAGCGCGTTCAGCATCACGCCGCGATTGTCATGGGTGGCGGCCCGGTCCTTGACCGAGAGCATCTCGCGCTTGAGCGCCTCGTTGCAGACCCTGATGCCGTCGCGCGGCTGGTTGCCGGCCTTGGCATAGACGAAACAGTCATGCGCCAGGCCGACACCGCGCGACACGATGGTCTGGGCCCAAGCCGGATATGCCGCCGACACCAGGGCAGCGGTGACGATGAGCGCGCGAACCTTCATTCCGGTGTCTCCACGGCGAAAGTTGACAGCCGCAGGCT
>Ga0182737_1004085_pt1 | contig 10148 bp, 10 predicted proteins | sample eDN5th30CBELigOP_FD_128878 | JGI IMG/M metagenome (GOLD analysis project Ga0182737, IMG submission 128878) | Enriched Organic Plus compost microbial communities from Emeryville, California, USA - eDNA 5th pass 30_C BE-Lig OP (version 2) (version 2) ... | reverse complement strand
CGCGACGCCGGTCAGGGCATGACCCGCGCCGCCGAGCGCGGCCGCGAGCACCGCGCCGACCCGGCCGGCGCCGATCACGCCGACCCCGAGCCGGCCCGCACGGGAATCAGCCATCCGCGGCCCCCCAATGATGTGACGTGTCGAGCGCCGCGCGCTCGACGGCCTCCCTCGCGACGGCGTCGAACGCCGCCGTCGCACCGGCCTCGTCGATGACGGGCAGCGTCGCGGTGACGGGGCCCGTGACCGTGTGCAGGCGCAGCGACGAGAGGCGGAGCATCCGGCGCAGCGGCCCGCGCTGCACCGCGACCGACTGCAACCGTGCGAGCGGCACGAGCACCAGCCCGCGGACGAGCACGCCCCGCCGAATGGCGGCGATCCCGTCGCGCTCGAGCCAGCCGATGCGCCGCCAGGCGAAGGGGTGCAGCCACGCCGCCCGGCGTGGCGCCGGTTCGAATCCGCCGTCGGCACCGCGCCCGCCGAGACCGGCGTCCAGCGCGTCACCCAGGGCGGGCGCCGCACCCGGCAGCAAGAGGTCGAGCACCCGCCGCACGTCGTCGGCTGTGCCGACGGGCAGCACGATGGTGCGCTGCACGGACTCCCGGTTGGCCGAGAGCGAGTGGCCGGCGACGTTGATCCGCACGCTCCACCAGCCGAACGGCCGCCAGAGCAGCCACTGCGTCGCCTCCACGGCGTGCACGCGGCCGGGCGGGAGGGTCTGGTTCGCCGTCGAGAGCAGGCCGTGCCCGATCCGCACGCCGTCGGGGGTGCCGGCGATCGAGTAGCGGAGGGACTGGGTGATGCGCGACCACGAGTAGCTCGCGAGGCCGATGAGCGCCGGGATGAACGAGAACAGCATCCACCAGGTGCGTGTGGCCACGCCGACCGCCAGCACCGCGGCGAGCACGATCAGCCAGATCACCGCACCGCCGAGCGCGGTCGAGCCGATGACCCGACCCACCGGGATGTGCACCACCGATTCGGGCGGCGCGAGGTCCGGATCCAGCTCGGGGGCGAGGAACTCCCCCACGCGTCGAGTCACCAGCTCGCCCACGCGCCCGGCGACCGCGGCGGACGATTGCCCCGGCGTCTGCGAAGCGGCATCCGCCTCGCCCAGCGCGGTCTCGCCCGGCGCCGTCTCGCCCAGCACGGTCTCGCCCAGCGCGGTCTCGCCCGGCGCCGTCGCGCCCAGCGCCGCCTCCCCCTGCTCGGTCACGGGCACACCCGAGGGCGCGGCGCCGGCGGCCTTGGCCGCTCGGGCGCCGGACGCGAGGCGCAGGATATCGGCTCGGAGCCCGTCGGCGAGCGCCGACGCGAGGTACGACAACTGCACGTTGCCGGACTGCCCGGCCACCGAGACATCGAGCTTCGCGGCGCCGAACAGCCGCGCGAAAAGCGGCCGCGCCACGTTGATCCCCTGAATGCGGTCGAGCCGCGCGCTGCGGTGTGACCGGAACACGATGCCGCTGCGCACCTCGACCGCCTCGTCGGTGATCCGGAAGGTGTGCATGCGCCACGACAGCCAGAAGCCGAAGACGATGCCGATGATGACGACCGCGACTCCGGCGAGCGCCCAGCCGACGAGCCCGTTCATGACGATGCCGCCGATCGGGTCGGCGGCCCAATCGCCCTGCCACCGGCTGAACCGTTCGTCGAACTCATCGCCGAGATCGGGTGCGAACACGGGGATGAACACCTCGACGAGCCGCTCCCGCAGATTCGCGATCACGAATCCGAGGATCGCGATGAGGGCGAGTCCGCCGCGCAGCAGCGGACTCGCCGGGTGCAGCCGGTGCCACTGACCATCGGCGATGCCGGTGGTGGCACGGGCGCTGCCGGGCGGTCCGACGGTCACAGCCCCGCCCTGCGGGTCTCGGCCAGGGCGACGAGCTCGTCACGGAGCCGGTCGGCCTCTTCGGCGGGCAGGCCGGGCACCGTCACCGCGGTCGCGGCGGCCGCGGTGACGAACTTCAGATCGGCCAGCCCCAGTGCCCGGGCGACCGGCCCGCGCGTGATGTCGACCAGCTGCATGCGCCCGTACGGCACCGCCACCTGCCGCTGGAACATGATGCCGCGGCGGAAGACGAGGTCGTCGTCGCGGAGTCGGTACGCGATCGAGCGGACCCGGCGTGGCTCGAGGGCGATCGTGACGATCGCGATGACCGCGACCGCGATCGCCACCCAGAGCGCCCACTGCTGCGCGCCGAGGAAGTGGGCGATGAGCAACGCGGCGATCACGACGCCCGAGCCGATGATCGACCCGACGACCTCGACCACGACGTACTTCGGCGAGACGCGGCGCCAGTCGGCGTCGACGTGCGTGGGGACATCATGGGGCTCGGAGAGCTCAGGCATGCGCGTGCTCCTCGTGCTCGGCATCGGGGTCGTCGTCAGGGGGCAGGGTGCAGAACCATTCGGCGACCAGTCCGGCGGCCATCAGCAGTGCCGCGCCGATCGCCGTGGCGAGCGCGAGCCAGACCGTCGCGGCGCTCGGCAGGACGGCTCTGGTCACGAGGAAGAGAGTGATGCCGATGCCGAGACCGAGCACAAGTGCGCCCGCGAGACTGGACGCTTTCGCGAGCACCGCGATGCGCATGGCGCGGAAGGGGTCGATGCGGTGGCGCGATGCGCCGGTCACGGCTCGGCGCACCGGCCACGCCAGGAGGATGACCACGACGGCGACGCCGATGAGCGTGATCGGCAGCGACAGCGGCGGGACGACCGTCGACCGGCCCGTACTCACGAGGAGCAGGTCGCCGAGATAGCCGACGACGACGCCCGCGAGCGCACAGACGACGAGCGAGGAGGGATGGGTGCGCTTCACCGTCTGGTCACCTCGTCGGCGGCGCGCGCCCGCAGCGCGGCGATGGGACCGTGCCCCGCGAGCGTCGCGTCGGGTTCGAGGTCGAGCCACGGCTGCAGGACGAACGCGCGCTCCCATGCCCGCGGGTGGGGCAGCGTCAGCCGCTCGTCGGACACGACGAGCCCGTCGACGTCGATGAGGTCGAGGTCGATCGTGCGAGCGCCCCAGCGCACCTCACGCACGCGGCCGTGCGCCGCCTCGATCTCGTGGAGGCGGTTCAGGAGATCGTGCGGGTCGAGCTCGGTTTCGAGCGCGACGACCCCGTTGAGATAGCCCGGCGCGTCGCGGTCGACGCCGGCCTCGGTGATGGCGGCCGTCTCGTAGACCGGGGAGACGGCGACGAGTGCCACCCCTTCGGTGTCGGCCAGCGCACGGACCGCCTCGGCGATGGTCGCTTCCCGGTCGCCGAGGTTGGCGCCGAAGGCGACGATGGCGCGGCTCATGCCCGACCCCTCACGATCGTGACGGCGACGTCGCCGAACGGGACGGTGATGGGGGCTTCAGGCTTGTGCACGGTGACCTCCACCTCGTCGACCGCGGGATACTCGAGGGCGACGCCAGCGACGCGTTCGGCCACGGTCTCGATGAGATCGACGGGGTCGCGTTCGACGGCGGCGACGACCGCCTCGGCGAGTTCGCCGTAGTGCACGGTGCGGGCGAGGTCGTCGCCCGCCGCGGCCGAGGCGAGGTCGACGAAGACGGTGAGATCGATGATGAAGGGCTGGCCGTGCTCGCGTTCGGCGTCGTACACGCCGTGGTGGGCGTGCACGCGCAACCCGGTCAGGGTGATGCGGTCGCGACGATCAGGCACGTCGTCCACTCTGCCACGCACCGAGGACGCCGAGCGCGCGACGCGTGGACACGACGTCATGCACGCGCACGGCCCAGGCGCCGGCTTGCGCCGACAGCGCGCTGATGACGGCGGTCGGCAGGTCGCGTTCCTCGACGGATGCCCCGTCGGGCAGCAGCGCCCCGATGAAGCGTTTGCGGGATGCTCCCACGAGCACGGGGAAGCCGAGTGCGCGCAGCTCGTCGAGTCGTGCGAGCAGCTGCCAGTTGTGCTCGCCGCGCTTGGCGAACCCGAGGCCCGGGTCGAGGATGAGCCGTTCAGCGGGCACGCCAGCGGCGACGAGCGCGTCCACTCGCGCTGCGAGCTCGTCGCGCACCTCGCGTGCGACGTCGTCGTACTGCGCGAGCCGGTCCATGCGGTCGGAATGGCCGCGCCAGTGCATGGCGACGTATCGGGCGCCGGATGCGGCGGCGATGGCCGCCATCGCGTCGTCCGCGAGGCCGGCGGACACGTCGTTGATGATCTCTGCGCCGACCTCGACCGCGGCTGCCGCCGTCGCGGCGCGCATCGTGTCGACGCTCACCCGGACGCCTCGCGACGAGAGCTCACGGATCACCGGGATGACCCGGCGAAGCTCTTCCGCGGGCTCGACTCTCGCGGCGCCCGGCCTGGTCGACTCACCGCCGACGTCGACGAGGTCGGCGCCCTGTTCCACCAGCTGCAGGCCGTGCTGGACCGCGGCATCGGTGTCGAACCATCGGCCGCCGTCGCTGAAGGAGTCGGGCGTCACATTCACCACGCCCATCACGAGCGTCGGCACCAGCTCACTCACCGCGCAACCCTATCGGGCGGCGGGGTCGTCCCGCTCGGTCGTGGCGCCCTTGGCGCCGATAAGCGCGATGATCTCGGCGCGGGCGACGGGGTCCGCGAGCGCGCCGCGACTCGCGATCGTGACCGTCGAGCTGCGCTCCTGGCGCGAGCCGCGCGTGGTCACGCACCGGTGCTCGGCGTCCAGGACGACGAGGACGCCGCGGGGCGACAGTCCGGTCACGAGCGTGTCCGCGATCTCCTCGGTGAGCCGCTCCTGCAGCTGCGGCCGCCGGGCCAGCGTCTCCACGACGGCCGGGAGGCGGCCGAGCCCCACCACGCGGTCTCCGGGGAGGTAGGCGACGTGTGCGATGCCGACGAAGGGCAGGAGGTGGTGCTCGCAGACCGACCGGAACGCGAGGTCCCGGAGGATCACGGCGTCTCCGGTGGCCGGCGAGCCCGCGGTCGTCTCACCGATCGGCACCGTGTCGACCAGGTGGTCCAGCGGGTCGACCGCGAGACCGCCGAAGAAGTCGGCGTACGCCTCGGCGACCCGCTGCGGAGTCCGCTGCAGGCCCGGACGTTCCGGGTCCTCACCGATCGCGAGCAGGATCTCGTGGACGGCCCGCTCGATCCGGGCGGCATCGACCTCGGTCATGGCACCCTCCGTGCGCCCCGGCTACGCCGTGGCCGGCCGCGGGTTGGGGCGCGGCTTCCGGGTCGCGACGGGCTCGTCGATCGGGGTGTCGCCCGAGTCCACGCCCCCGTCGACCGCGCCCTGGTCGATGGGCATCTTCTCCTTGGGGAACGTGATCGGCGGCACGTCGGACACCGGTCGCTTGTCGCTCGAGAGCCAGAGTGGGCGCTCGGGGAGCTTGCGCACGTCTTTGAAGATCTCCGCGATCTGATGGTGATCGAGCGTCTCCTGGTCGAGCAGCTCCGCGGCCAGCCGGTCGAGGATGTCCCGGTTGTCGTTCAGGACCTGCCACGCCTCGTCGTGCGCCTGCTCGATGAGCGCGCGCACCTCGGCGTCGACCTTCTCGGCGATCTCCTCGGAGTAGTCGCGCTGGTGACCCATGTCGCGACCGAGGAACACCTCGCCCTGCGACTGCCCGAGCTTCACGGCACCGACGTTCGCGGACATGCCGTACTCGGTGACCATCTTGCGCGCCGTCGCCGTGGCCTTCTCGATGTCGTTCGACGCGCCGGTGGACGGGTCGTGGAACACGATCTCTTCGGCGACCCGACCGCCCATCGCGTACGTGAGCTGGTCGAGGAGCTCGTTGCGCGTGACGGAGTACTTGTCCTCGAGCGGCAGCACCATCGTGTACCCGAGCGCGCGGCCGCGCGGCAGGATCGTGATCTTGGTCACGGGGTCGGTGTAGTTCATCGCCGCGGCGGCGAGGGCGTGGCCGCCCTCGTGGTACGCGGTGATGAGCTTCTCCTTGTCTTTCATGACGCGGGTGCGGCGCTGCGGCCCGGCGATGACCCGGTCGACGGCCTCGTCGAGGGCACGGTTGTCGATGAGCTGCGCGTTCGAGCGCGCGGTGAGCAGCGCGGCCTCGTTCAGCACGTTGGCGAGGTCGGCACCGGTGAAGCCCGGCGTCTTCCGCGCGAGCACCTCAAGGTCGACGCCCTTCGCGAGCGGCTTGCCCTTCGCGTGCACCTCGAGGATCTTCTGCCGGCCCTTCAGATCGGGGGCGTCGACCCCGATCTGCCGGTCGAACCGGCCGGGACGCAGCAGGGCGGGGTCGAGGATGTCGGGCCGGTTGGTCGCCGCGATGAGGATGACGTTCGTCTTCGGGTCGAAGCCGTCCATCTCGACGAGGAGCTGGTTCAGCGTCTGCTCGCGCTCGTCGTGACCGCCGCCGAGCCCGGCGCCACGGTGCCGTCCGACGGCGTCGATCTCGTCGACGAAGATGATCGCCGGCGCATTCTGCTTCGCCTGTTCGAAGAGGTCGCGCACTCGGCTCGCCCCGACACCGACGAACATCTCGACGAAGTCGGAACCCGAGATCGAGTAGAAGGGCACACCGGCCTCGCCCGCGACGGCGCGCGCGAGCAGGGTCTTGCCGGTACCGGGAGGGCCGTAGAGGAGGACGCCCTTCGGGATGCGGGCGCCGACGGCCTGGAATTTCGCGGGCTCCTTGAGGAACTCCTTGATCTCGTGGAGTTCTTCGATCGCCTCGTCGGCGCCCGCGACGTCGTCGAACGTGACCTTCGGGCTCTCCTTCGAGACCATCTTGGCCTTGGACTTGCCGAACTGCATGACGCGGTTGCCGCCGCCCTGCATGCCGGAGAGCATGATCCAGAAGAAGAGGCCGATCAGCACGAGCGGCAGCAGGATGCCGAGCATCGAGAGGAACCAGTTCGGCTGCGGGACCTCGTCGTCGTACCCGTCGGACGGGTTCGCGGCGTCGACGGCGGCGACGACGTCTTCGCCTCGCGGCGTCACGTAGTAGAACTGCACCTGCGAGCCGAGCTTCTCGTCGGCCTCCTTGAGCGTGAGGTCGACCCGGTTCTCGCCGTCGACGATCTTGACGGAGGCGACCTTGCCCTTGTCGAGGAGCTCGAGGCCTTCCTGGGTGGAGACCTGCTGGAAGCCCGACGCGGTGATCAGGCTCGATCCGATCCACACGGCGACGATGGCGAGCAGGATGTAGATGATCGGCCCGCGCAGGATCTTCTTCATGTTCATGGTTACGCCAGGCTATCTGCCCGGCGCTGTGGGCGGGCCGTATGTTCGCTGAGGGCGCTTGGGTCGCAGGCCGAGCATGTACGGCACCCCCTTCCCGGCCGCTCTGAATGTGGCGCCGAGTCGGCCCCGCCAGGTCGGGCTGGGCAGTGGGGGCAGGTGGTCGCCAAGGTCGGTCACGTCGACGAAGTACGCCTGCACCGCCCCGAATCCTTCCAGCTCGGGCGAGATCTCGCGAGCGGCGACCGGCAGCGAGTGCGCGCCGGCCGCGTGAAGTTCGGAGGAGAGCAGGACGTATTCCGGCACGTCGACCGGGTTCTTCAGGAGTCGGTGCACGAGGATCACCTCGATCCCGACGAGCTTGGTCCGGTCGCGGATGACCTGGGTCGCGACGTCGCCGACATGGGCCACGAACTTGAGCCTGAGTCCGGCGGCCTGCTTGCACCCCGCGCAGGGGCACAGGTTCGCCGCCACATACTGCCGTTCGGCGTGGAACGCCCGGTGCATCGCGACCGCAGCCTGCAGGGTGCGTTCGATTACGGCGTCGTCCGCTCCGGCGTCCACCGGCCTGGCGAGGAAGGCCGCGTCGCCTTCGATCTCGACGAGGTCCCAATCCGGTGCGGCGTCGATCATCCGCCCCAGCATGCGCGCGGTGTTGACCTCCGCGTGCGCGAGGGTCATGCGGTGGGTGCTCATGTATTCGGTGTACCCACCGATGTCGGCGATGAGCAGCGCCATGCGGCCGGAGCGCATGCCTCACCATCCCACCGGGACGGCGGATTCTCAATGCTTCCGCCCAGCCCGATCCGTTTCGCCAGGCGTCATCCGTTTCCCGTCAGGCCGGATCCGCGGAGGGGTTCTCCGGCGAGTATCGGCCGAGCTCACCCTCGACGGTCACCTCGGCCGCCCGCGCGCTCGCGGTGTAGCCGAGCACGACGGGCAGGAACTGCGCGGCGCGCAGGGCTCGCAGGTGCAGCGGTGTGCGAGCGACGACGGTGGCGGTGCGGGGCGTGCGTCGAAGTAGCGCGATCTCCCCGAACCCCTCGCCCGGGCCGATCGCGGCGACCACCCGGCCGTCGCCGATCACGTCGGCGGTGCCGGATTCGATGACGAAGTACCGATCGCCGAACTCGCCCTGCGCGAACACGGTCGCGCCGGACGACACCGTGACGGTGTCGAGGCCGCGCGCGAGCTGTTCGATCGAGGGCAGCGGCAGCGCGCGCAGCATGGGCACGTTCCTGAGCAGCGCGATGTCGGCGTCCAGCTCGTGCACCGCGTGGTCCAGCCGGCGCAGCCGCCACCACGCGGCGGCGGCCAGCACCGGGCAGAGGAGTCCGACGATGATGAGCGCGGGCTGCAGGCCCACGGCCGCGGTGATCGCGGATGTGGCGACGGCCCCGATGCCGATGCACACGGCGACGAGGCTCTCGAGGACGCCGAAGACGCGTGCGAGCACCGCGTCGGGGGCGAGTCGGCCGAGCAGCGTGAATCCTGCGACGTCGATGAGCGCGTTCCCGACGCCCACGAACGCGAGCAGCACGAGCGCCGCGACCTGCTGCGGGACGACGCCGACGAGCGTGATCGGCAGCCCCCAGAGCGCGACCCCGATCGCGAACCACGTTCCGAGCCGACCGGTTCCGACGAGCAGCGACGCGAAGAGGGACGCGACCACGGCCCCGACCCCGACCGCCGTCATGATGGCGCCCGCGCCGGGCTCGCCGGTGCCCAGCAGCTCGATCGCCACGACCACCGAGAACACGGTCAACGCCCCTCGCGTGAACGCCTGCGCGCCCGCGAGCCCGACGATGATGGTCAGGTCGCGGTCCCTGGCGACCGCTCGGATGCCGTCGGCGGCCTCGCGCAGCAGATCCCGCCGGGGCGCGGGTGGTCGCGGCGGTGCGTCGTACCGCACGCGTGCGAGGAGCAGCGCGGCCCAGAGCGAGGCCGCCGCGGCGACGGCGAACACGAGCGAGACATCCGCGATCTGCAGCAGCACCGCGGCGAGGAGCGGGCCGACCAGGGTCGCCGCGGAGTCGAGCAGGCCGCGTACGACGTTCGCGCTCGCGAGCTCGTGCCCGGTGCTGCAGAGCGACGGCAGCAGCGCCGAATGCGCGGGCCGGAAGAGCGTGGCCGCGATCGTGGAGCAGACCGCGAGCGCGTAGACGATCGCGACGGGGCCCGAGACGGCCGCCACGAGCGCGGCCGCGGCGGTCGCGACGCCGCGCACGGTCGAGACCAGCACGAGGACCCGCTCGCGGCGTCCTCGGTCGGCGATGGGAGAGAGCAGCGGCGCGAGCACCGCGGCGGGCAGCATGCGGAGCAGACCCACGAGCCCGACCGCGACCGCACCGCCGTCTCGATAGGCGACGATGCCGAGCGCGACGGTGAAGGCCCATTCCGCGGTCCAGGCACCGAGGAAGCTGAGCTGCGCGCGCCGAAGGTTCGGGTTGACGGCGTTGCTCGTGAAGGCGGCGACCGCGTCGCCGACCCTGTTCCGGCGCTCGGGCACGCCCATGCGGAGACTCTAGGGGCCGTCGGCCCGGCGGTCGAGTACCGGGCGAGCTTACGAGTACACGTGCGGCGCGAGGATCGCTACGTCGCGGAGGTTGCGGTAGCGCTCGGCGAAGTCGAGTCCGTACCCGACGACGAACTGGTTCGGGATGTCGAAGCCGAGGTAGCGGACGTCGACGTCGACCTTGGCGGCGTCGGGCTTGCGCAGCAGCGCGCAGATCTCGACGCTCGCGGCGCCGCGCGATGCGAGGTTGGCGCGGAGCCAGCTGAGGGTCAGACCCGAGTCGATGATGTCTTCGACGATGAGCACGTGCTTGCCGCTGAGATCGGTGTCGAGGTCCTTCAGGATCTTCACGACGCCACTCGACTTGGTGCCGGCGCCGTAGCTGGACACCGCCATCCAATCCATGTTGACGTGCGCGCGCAGTTCGCGGGCGAGGTCGGCCATCACCATGACCGCACCTTTCAGGACGCCGACGAGCAGG
>Ga0182737_1004082_pt1 | contig 10155 bp, 5 predicted proteins | sample eDN5th30CBELigOP_FD_128878 | JGI IMG/M metagenome (GOLD analysis project Ga0182737, IMG submission 128878) | Enriched Organic Plus compost microbial communities from Emeryville, California, USA - eDNA 5th pass 30_C BE-Lig OP (version 2) (version 2) ... | reverse complement strand
CTGTCGTTCCCGGAGCTGGTGTTCTGGCGCATCAAGGCCGAGTATCTCCGCCGCAGCGAGCCCATCAACGATGGCAGCGCTTGGGAACTGGTGAAGGATCTGTTCAGCAAGAACATGTTCCCCAACGAACTGATCCTGGGCCAGAAGTGGAATCCCACGCAGGGCAGTGTCGACCGTCAGGAATACGCGCGGCAGCTCTACATGCTGGCCATGCTGATGCAGGACCTGCCCGATACCTTCAACGCCTCGGACTACGATTACCCGCTAGTCCAGCGAATCGCGCAGTGGTCGATCAACGTGGTCGACTTCGCCGACGACGACCGCAACATGTCGTGGTTCGAGTTCGACCGTACCCCGTACTACGACGACGGCTCGGCTGGCAGCACCTGGAATGTGGATAACACGCTAAACACCGCGGACGACAACCAGGGCTACCGCGGTATCGCCTGGGGTACCGAAAAACCCGAGCTGTTGATCACGGAAACCTTCGCCACCCACGACACGCGGACGGAAGACCTGGGCGACGAAGAGCAGGTCGATCCGATGCTCAAGGCCAAGGTCACGGACATTGACAATCCGGACAACGACTTCGACCAGAAGCGCCGTCCACAAGGCAGCGTGTTCCTGGAATTGTTCAACCCGAACCTGCTCACCACGATCGACCTGGGCGATTTGACAGGCGAAACGGGCGACGCCATCCGCAGCCCGGTCTGGCAGATTCTGCTGGTCCGCACGCAGCCGCCGATCCAGGCCAACCCGCAATTCGGTCATCTCGACCCGACCTGGCCGGGCCTGGCCGACGCGGAACGCGTGGTCTGGTTCACGACGGAGTCACGGCTCGGCGCTTCGTTTACCGATCCGGCGCATGTGGCCCTGGTGGGCAACAAACTCCGCTACACCAAGCTGCGTGAGTTCAATCCCGCCACCCACGATTACGAGGATCAGCTCGAACGCGGCATGATCGATTTCGATGCCCTGGCGCGCGACACGTTCTACGTGCGTCCCGGTGCCTTCACCGTGATCGGTCCCCGGGTGCGGACGCGGTTTGGTTACTCCGGACCGGGCGCCACCAAGAACAATCCGCACACGATCCGCCTGATGCATCAGACCGACGGCACGATGACGCCCGATGCCGTGGTGGCTTACGTGAGCGGCACCGGCCTGTCCACCGTGGATCCGGACGCATACTACGTCAACTATCCGCCGCAGGACTTCTCCAGCCGCGACGACGACCTGATCAAGCGGGTGCAGGGGATTGTGATCAATCACCCGCAGCCGCTGAACGTGACGGAGCCAATGGAGGGCTACTCCAAGACGCCCACCAGTTTGACGCCCGATCCCGATGACTCGGCCAATATCCAATACATGGATGCCTTTGGCGATGGCGACTATCCCGACGCGCCGTTCGACATCGAGGGCGGCTTCCCGCGCACGGTCGGCACGCACGAAATGGTGTTCGGCGTGTACCTGCAACGGATCGCCGACACGACCAAGCCGTTCCATCCCGTGACGAACCCGTACCTGACGGTCGATTACGCCCCGATGGACCTGCACGTGTTCAACGGCGAAACTGACTGGGATTACCTGATGGCGAACGATCCGGACCAGCAGGGCCGGTCGATCACCCTGAAATTCCAGACCCGCGAACGCTGGGATCCCAGCGGCCAGTTCAATATCTGGCGGCAAACGTTCGCGCCGCTGAGCCTGGTGGGCTCGGGCGATCCGATGATTCCGGACGCCGAACGCCGCCCGCACCAGTTCCGGCACAGCTTGGGCTTCATCGCAGGCTTCCGCAACAAGCCGCCGACGATGGACGATCCCAATCCGAACCGCCTGTTCGCCGAACGGGGGATCTGGCACGAAGGCCAGAACTACTCGGCGTTCGATATCCACTACACGGATTCGCTGGGTAACCCCGTCACGGTCCCTGTGAACCTGATGGGCTGGCCCAAGCCGCCGTTCGACGGCATGGGCAACCGCGATTACACATCGACAACGCCGTGGTTCTACCCGTGGTTCGGCTGGTTCAACCGGCCGTACGTGAACCCGATGGAGCTGTTGCAGGTTCCCACGTCGTCGCCCTCGCGGTTGCTGTACGAGTTCGACGTGAACTCCGAACGCGATTCGTACACGGGCCACAATCCGTTCATGGGCAACGATCCGCCGTTCCGGCACTTGCAGAACTTCTTCGAGACGCAACAGTCGAACAACCCGCTCAAGCCCTCGGGCCTGCATCGGATGTTCGACTTCGTGGAAACGCCATCGCGGTTCCACGGCTCGAAGCTGTTCGATGCCCAAGGCAATCCGCAGCCGCTGTTCCGCGATGCGGGCCGAGTGAACATCAACACCCTGTACGACGACGGCGATATCTGGGCCGCGCTGTTCAACCTGCCCGGCCGCAATACCCAGGTGGACGAACACTGGCGTTTGACCTGGCAGAGCCGGCAAGGTTTTGGCACCGGCACCACGGGCCAGTTGAAGCTCAACAACAACATCCCGACGTTCTTCAACCGGCCGTTCCGCGCGTTCAACCACGAGCGGCAGAAGCCGTACAGCGATCCTGAGCCGGAAGACGAACTGCACTCGACGATCTTCCGCAAGCATCCCTCGCCGGCGGGCGCGCCCGACCGTCCGCTGCTGGCGAGCAAGACACGGAAGGAAAGCACGGTCTCCATCTTCGATGCCGACGTGCCGTACTATGACGGCGACCGGCATCCGTTCTTCCGGTACCAGCCGCTGTCGCGTATCGCCAACAATTTCTCCACCACCAGCAACGTGTACGCGGTGTGGGTGACGGTGGGGTACTTCGAGGCGACGCCCGTCCCGCGGTCGACCGATCACCCCGACGGCTTCATGTACGGCCAGGAGCTGGGATCCGACACGGGCAACGTGGTTCGCCACCGTGGGTTCTTCATCTACGACCGTTCGATCCCGGTGGGCTTCCAGCGGGGCGAAGACCTGAACACCGAGCAGGGTGTACTGGTCAAGCGGATCATTGAGTAGCCGCGGCCGCGTGAACGCCTAGGTTGAATAACCAACAGAAGGCAGCGGGTAACGAGCTCGCTGCCTTCTGTTTTGCGCATATTGCTAGGGCCCGCTGTGCCCCGCTTCACCACCGCAACTTCGTTGCGTTGTCTGCGGCGAAGGGGTATCCTACCCCCCGGAGGGGCCTGGTGCCCGAACTTGTGGCGCACACTCCAGCCCTTGGGGGAGGGCTTTTCACTTCCGTGCAACGCACAACCAGTCTGCGACGATTCCGCCCATCAGCGGTGCCCGTTTTCCTTCCTCCGCGTGTTGCGGAGGCGGTTATTCGGCTTGCCCGACCATAGCGAGGTGCATCCCATGCCAAGCAGAGCAGTTCTCGTAGCCTTCGTCATGGCCATCCTCACGGTTGCAGGCTGCGGTGACGAGGGCGGCATCGGCAAACCGCTTCACCCGGTGAAAGGTACCGTGACGCGAGGCGGCCAACCCGTCGCGAACATTACCGTAGTGTTCAATGGCAGCGACGGCTACGGCCCCCGCGGCACCACCAATGCCGAAGGCGTGTACGAACTGAATACCGGTGGCGAGCCGGGCGCGCCGGCCGGCGAATACACCGTGACCTTCATCGGCGGCGACGTGCCCGAGCAGCTTCGCCGGACCAACACCTCGACCATCAAGAAGACGGTGCAGGAGGGCCCCAACACGATCGACCCGATCGAACTGCCCGCCAGGTAATCCACGCCCCGGCATCATGACACAGGCGGATCGGCCGACACCGGCCGATCCGCCTGTTTGTTTGCGCTTGCTTCGTTGTTGAGCCGCGCTGCCGCCGACCATTGAGAATGCCAGCGGGCAAAGGGCAGGGCGGTTCACACCCCGCCGGCGGTGAGCAGCCTGGCCAGCGATACCGCCAGCCGGTCCAATGCCGAGCGATCGGGGAAGGTAACCGTCAATTGCTGCCTGCCAGCGTCGTCTTCTTGCACGCAGGCGGCTAGTCGGTTTCGCAAGCTCTGCGTCAACTCCGCGGGCGGCTCGGTGTTGCGCGTGCCGTCCTCGATCAGCTCGCCCAGGAATTGGAACGCGGCTCCCAGCAGTTCGCCGCCAGCCGCGGCCACGCGCTGTTGATAAGCCACCCGTTGGGCGGCTTCCTGCTGCTGGCGCTGGAGGGTTTCTTCGCTGGGCGCGTCGGGCTTGGCTCCCAGCAGCACTTCCAGCCGGCGTTTGAGTTCCTCCATGCCGCTGGCCACGTCCACGCGGTCGATGCCCGACTCGACATCGAGCGCCGCCAGGGCCAGATCGTGTTTGCTCGAGAGCGTAGCGAGCAGCTTTTCTTCCAGGGTATCTTCCGTCACCAGCAGATACACCTGCACGGGCTGCAGTTGACCCATGCGGTGTGCCCGGGCGATTCGCTGCTCGAGCACCGCCGGGTTCCACGGCAAATCGACATTGATCACCGTGTTGGCCGATTGCAGGTTCAGCCCGGTGGAGCCGGCATTGGTGGTAATGAACAGCCGGCAATCCTCGTTGCTTTGGAACTCCTCGACCAGTTGCAGACGTTTCTTCTGGGGTACGGAGCCGTCGAGCCGCACGTAACCCAGGCCGCGCTGCACCAGCAGCGGCTCGATCAAATCGAGCATCCGCTTCCACTCGGAGAAGAGCACCACCTTGCGGCCTTCTTCGGCAAACAGGTTATCGATCAGCCGGGCCAGCTCTTCAAGTTTGCTGGAGGAACCGGGCTCCTCCTTATTCACCAGAATGGTGCTGTTGGCCGCCAGACGGCAATACAACAGATGCCGCTGAAGCCGCAGCAAGTCCATCTCGGTGAGGTACTTCTTGTTCGAGATGCTCAGCACAATCTGCATGTGCGAAGCATGCAGAACCTTCTGTTCCTCGGTAGGCGCCACACGGAGGATTTCCACGCTGCGTGGCGGCAGTTCGCTCAGGACCGAACCGCGCGTCCGCCGCAACAGGATGGGCTTGAGGTTCTCGCGCAGCTCGCCCAGGTTCTTGTAGCCCAGCACTTTGCCGCGCTCGTCGACGATGCGGTGTCGATGAAAAAACCGGAACGCGGGTGCCAGACGGCGATCGTCGATGAACTGCACCACTGAATAAAGCTCGTCCAGCCGGTTCTCCAGCGGCGTGCCCGACAGTGCCAGCGCAAAGGGCGACTTGAGTGCTTTGACCACCTGCGAGGTCTTGGCCTCCCAGTTTTTGATCCGCTGGGCTTCGTCCAAAATGATCAGATCCCACGATACCCGTTCGATCTCTTGGATGTCGCGGAGCACCTGCTCGTAATTGCAGATGGTAAAGAAGGCGTCGTTGCCATATTGGGCGCTGCGTTCATCGGCCTTCCCGAGGATCAACTGACAATCGCGGTCGGAGAACCGCTCGATTTCAGCCCGCCACTGGCTTTTCAGCGAGGCAGGACAGATCACCAGCACCTTACGGATCTCGGCCTCGCGAGCGAGCAGTTCGGCAACGCCGACGGCCTGGATCGTCTTGCCCAGCCCCATATCGTCGGCCAGGATCGCGCGGCCGGCCCCCACGGCGAACGCCACGCCGTCCAACTGATAGGGCAGCAGTTCCACCTTCAACAGGGTGCTGCGCAGCGGGTGGCTGGCCGGGTCGCGGCGGATCTCGGCAATCTTGGCCTCGATGCGCGCCTGGTACAGCCGCTGCTGGATGAACTCCTCGGCGTCCGGGTAGATCAGTACCTCGTGCCCCAGCTTCTGCAACCGCTGGATGCGGCGCATCAAATCGCCAAGATCGGTGATCGGCCGATTCCGGAGCGGCTCCACCACACCGCGAACTTCGTCGGACATCACGGCAGGACATTCCAGCCGCAGTTCGATTTGCGGCCCGTACTTCAGATGCAGCGCCAGGTGTGGGCTGAGGTACGGCTGCTGCAATTCCTCGGAGCTGAACCGCCGCTGGAGCTTTTCGATCGCGTGCAGCAGATGCTTGCACGTACCCAGCGTGTTGGTGCGGAAGTCGGGGCAACTGCAGTAGCTCTGGCCGCGCTGCAAGCCGCGGATCGCCACGCGGTAGGTCTTACCCGACTCGGGGTTGGAGATCGTGTAATCGGTCCACGGCGTGCTGGGGTCCGACGAACGCAGTATCATCTGTTCGTTGCGTGCCCGTTCCTCGCGCTCGCGAATCGCCCGCTCGACCAGTTCCTCCTCGCTGAGGTTTTCCAGCGGCACGTCGGAAGGCGGCGGGGCAGCCAGCCCTAGCAGCATTTTTTCTTCGAGGATCAGCGAAACGGCGGCGCCAATGTGCACGCACATGCCGTCGCACGCGGCGCAGTCGAAACGCAGCCGCTGCCGATCGGATGCCGATAAGGCAATGGTGACCACCGGATCCACCCGGCACGCCCAATCAGGCACCGTAATGCGCAGCACGTTGCCGGAAAAGCGAACGTGCTGGGTAACATCGAGCGAAAAGCCGCTGCCTTGCTGGATCAGCTGCCGGCCACGGTCGCCCAGCAATTGGCAGGCTTGCAGGAAGTTGAGCTGGCTGAGTCGGTCCTTCAAGGTGAGGCGGCTACTTGGCTTGGTCGCCATCCCAAGTCTCCATGCAATTCAAGCGATGTGCACATCCTCGCAGGCTCAGCCGCGAGCCGCTGGCCCGGGGCCAGGCGTCCATCCTTCGGCCGCGTGTGCTCTGCGATCGCCGTCTTTAGAGGGTGGGTCCGATGCTCCAGGGGGCGAACTCTTCTTCGCCGATGCCGTGCACCTCACTCTTGGTCTTGCGGCCGCTGGCAACTTCGAGAATCAGCTCGAAGATCTGGCGCCCCACTTCTTCAACCGGCGTGCCGGCCAGGATCACGCCGGCATCGATGTCCATGTCGTCGATCATCCGCTCGTACATCGGCGTGTTGGTGGCGATCTTGATCGACGGCACCGGCTTGCAGCCGTAGCAGCTTCCCCGGCCGGTGGTGAAGCACACGATGTTGGCCCCGCCGGCCACCATGCCGGTAATGCTCGCGGGGTCATAACCGGGCGTATCCATCACGACAAAGCCGCGGGTATCGACCGGCTCGGCGTAGCGATACACGCCCGACAGCGCGGCATTGCCGCCCTTGGCGACCGCCCCCAGCGACTTTTCGTAAATGGTGGTCAGGCCGCCGTCCTTGTTGCCGGGCGACGGATTGTTATCGATCTCGGCCCCGAACATGGCCGTGTACTTTTCCCACCAGCGGATGCGTTCGACCAGCTTCTCGCCGATCTCACGTGTCTTGGCCCGGCGGGTCAGCAGGTGCTCGGCCCCGTAAATCTCGGGCGTTTCCGAAAGGATGCTCGTTCCGCCGGCAGCCACCAACAGATCGCTGGCTACGCCCAAGGCCGGGTTGGCCGTGACGCCGGAGTTGCCGTCGGAACCGCCGCACTCCAGGCCCAGGATCAATTCGCTGGCCGGGATCGGCTCACGCTGCACGTCGTTGCAGCGAGGCAGCATCTCGGCGATGGCTTTCAAACCGGCTTCAATGGTGCGCTGCGTACCGCCGCACTCCTGCATGGAAAGCACAACGGCTGGCGGCGCGGTGCCCCCTTGGATCTGAACCAGGCCGCCTTCGTTCAGCAGATATTCCAGTGCGCCGGTTTCACATCCCAGGCCCACCAGCAGGTAACCAGCTACGTTGGGATGCTTGGCAAAACCGGCCAGCACCCGGGTGAGCTGCTGATGGTCTTCACCTGCGTACTGCATGCCGCAGCCGGCTTTGTGCGTCAGCGGCAGAACACCGTCGATGTTGGGATACTTGCGCAGCAGGTCGGCCGGAATCCGTTGGGACAGGTACTTGCTCACCGAAGCCGAGCAGTTCACCGACGAAATGATGGCGATGTAGTTGCGCGTGGCAATGCGGCCATTGGCCCGGCGATAGCCCATGAAGGTGCGACCAACGATCGGATCGGGGGCCGGCGGAACCGCCGTGGCGAACTCGTAATTCTGATGCAGCTCGCCGGCCGACAGGTTGTGCGTATGCACCCAGTCGCCGGGCTGGATGTCCCTCGTCGCGAAGCCGATGATCTGGCCGTACTTCAACACCGCTTCGCCACGCGGGATGGCACGCACGGCCATCTTGTGCCCTAGCCGCACGTCGTTGGCGGCCCGCACCGTGTACGGTCCGGCAGCCACTTCGCTGCCTGTGGGAATCAGCCGGGCAGCCACACAAATGTTATCGTCGGGATGCAGGAAAACGGCACTGACCTGGGCAGCGATCGACATAGAAGTACTGACCGGCGGGGTGAGACGGAGCGGAGATCGTGGGTCGAGCCACTCTCGCAGCTTATCCGTCAATGGGCCCAGTGTCTACGTACCGCCGATGATGCTCTGCCGGCCAGAAAAGTCGCTGCCGCCGGGCCGCTCAACCGACCGGGCAAGCTGGCTACCGCAGGCTAGCTCATTCGGCCAGTCGCAACTTCCAGCCGCGGTCGCACCAGGGGCAGAAGGCGCCGGCAATCGCGGCCAAGAGCGGCCGCACGGGCGGATAGGGAAATGCACGGCCACAGCCGGGGCAGGCTTGCACCGGCCAGCGCATCGTTGGTGCCGGCCGCAGGGGAGGGCAGGCGGCAACGATCATGGCTTGCCCCACCGTTTCGCCGCCAGCCGGCAAAACATTCCACAGTTCCAGAAACTGCTGGCGAGGCAGCCAGCGATTGGGACCGAACTGGGGATCGTGCAGGCAGATGGCGTCGTCGGCCACGGCCGTGACCACGGCAAAATGCCCCAACTTCGATTCGGGGGCCAGCCGAAAATTCACGATCGTGGGTAAGCCGGCTTCCATGGCCGCCTGCAGTGCCTGCCACGGCTCCGCGGCTTGCACGGCTGCCGCATCGAGCCCGGCGTGGCACAAGTCGGCCACCAGGCGATGGCAGCGGGCATACCTGCCGCCATTTCCATCGGCCGTGGCGATCCGCGCCCAAACCATGTGGCAGTCGAGCACGTCGCGCTGTGGCTGCGGCGGCGTGTGCGTTTGCGTTTGCAAATCAGTCGCGGCTGCCGCGTTCTCTTCGACTGGCTGCCGCGGGCACTCAGAACGCACGCCTGCCCAATAGCGATAGACCATCACCAAGGCGGCCGCGCCGCACATCCGCTGGTGCCGCACCTCGGGCTGCCGCACGTAGGGAATGGGCATCGGCTCGGTGGTTAGTGCGGGCATCACTCTACGGTTGGCTCGGCCAGGCGGCCAAAGAGGGATTCAATACCGGCCGCCATTATGCGGCGCCGGCAACGTGCAACGCCAGGGCTATGGCTAGTTCTTGCCCCAGTGGTCCCAATCCCAGTCTTCCCACACTTCGCGGATCGTTGGGTTGACGTTCTCGGTCTTGGGCCGGCCGAACCGGGTGAGCAGTTCCCGCCGCAGCCGAGCCCCCAGCATCGGGTCGACGGAAACCGGCTTGGGCGGCGCTGGAACCTTGGGGATCGGCGGCACAGCGGCCATCTGAGCCGCCTGTTCCTTCATCGCACCGAGGCGGGCCTTCTGTTGCTGTAATTTCTGGACGACCGCTTCCTGGCGTGCTTGCAGTTCGGCCCGCGCCTGGGGATAGACGTTCAGGGCCTCTTTGAACTGTTCGTCCATCACCTTGACGGCGTCGGCGAGCTGTTGCTTCATCGGGCTATCGCTGGCCTTCTGCAACACGTTGCCGACCATGGCGCGGAACTGCCGGAAGTCGCCGCAGAACTCCTCGAAGGATGGAGCAGGCATCGCACTAGTTTCCTTGCTGACTCTTTATGCGGGGAGGGCACCGTAGCCGAGGGATCGCCAAACCTACTCCGCCTGAATGGCGGCCAGGTCCCAGTGCATGGGTTCGGCGGCTACGTCGAGGCCCAACTTCACAAAGTACTGATACAACTCACGGCTACGATCAAACGGCTGGCTGTTGATGGCCAGGCTGAGCGTCGAAGCCAAGGTTTGCGACGAAAGGTCGGCCGGCGGCAACACCTCGGGCAGATTGGGCAGCGACATGCTGCCTTCGCTCCAGAAGGCGGCAAACGCCAGCGCGCCCACGGGATGCCGACGTCCCAAGGCGTCGCCCGCGGCACGGACGGCGCGGCGGTTCTCGTCGGTGGGATCTTCCACCCAGCGCACCAGGGCCGCCAACGTGGCATCGACCGCGGCGGGCGGCTCAGGCCGGTACACGTGCCACAGAGCCAGGCAGCCCCACCAGATGCGTT
>Ga0182737_1004081_pt1 | contig 10157 bp, 6 predicted proteins | sample eDN5th30CBELigOP_FD_128878 | JGI IMG/M metagenome (GOLD analysis project Ga0182737, IMG submission 128878) | Enriched Organic Plus compost microbial communities from Emeryville, California, USA - eDNA 5th pass 30_C BE-Lig OP (version 2) (version 2) ... | reverse complement strand
GCTCGCTGATAATGTTCTTCTGAATTTGTGCGGTGCCGCCGCCAATGATAAGGCCCAGCTCGAACATGAGCTGGTAAGGCCAGGCGCCCTTGTCGCGCAGATGCGGTCCCTTGCCGTAAAGAATGCCCAGCTCGCCCAGCGCGTCCATCGCCAGCGCCGCGATCTGATGCTTCAGCTCGCAGCCTTCCAGCTTCACGATCAGGCGGGCAATGCCCGGATCCTGCTTCTTGACCTGATGGGTCAGAAGCCTGAGATCATGGAACTGCATGGCAATGACGCCAGCCTGCAATTTCATCAGCCGATCGAGATAGAGCGGATGATCGATCAGCCGTTCGCCATTCAGCGTCTCGCGCTCCATCATATTGATGAGCGCAAGGAGCCTGTTCATGGTTTCGTTGGGATCCGCCAGGAAGCCGCGTTCATGCTTGAGCGTCCCGTTGGCCACCGTCCATCCCTGCCCGCGCGCGCCCACGATTTGACCCACAGGCAGGCGGACGTCGGTGAAAAAGACTTCGCAGAAGGAAGAAGCGCCGGTCATCGTCAGCAGCGGCCGCACATCGATCCCGGGCGTGGTCATCGGGATGAGCAGATAGCTGATGCCGTCATATTTCTTGGCGTCGGGTTCGGTGCGCACAAGACAGAACATCATGTCCGCGACCTGGGCGGAGCTTGTCCAGATTTTCTGGCCATTGATGACAAAGTCATTACCGTCGACGGCGGCTTTGGTGCGCAGACTCGCCAGATCGCTGCCGGCGCCGGGTTCCGAATACCCCTGACACCAGACCACTTCGCCGCGCAGCGTCGGTCCAATCCATTTGAGCTTCTGCTCTTCAGTGCCGTATTCCAGCAGAGTGGGCACAAGCATGGAGATGCCCTGGCCGCTGAGCCCCATCGGCACGCCCGCCTTGGCAAACTCCTCGGTGATAATCCTCGACTTGAGGATGTCCGGTTCGAGACCCGCGCCGCCATATTTTTTGGGGATCGTGCGCGCCGCGTAACCATGTTCGATGAGCAGGCGCTGCCATTCGAGACGACGCGGATCTTTCAGCTCGCGCACGCTCTTGTCCACGGACGTTGCGCCGTGGTTTTTTAGAAATTGCCTTACTTCCTCACGGAAGGCGGCGTATTCCGGTGTGAGTTCGAGGTCCATTGTTTCGCTTTCGCCAATATTGGATGGAGGCACAATAGGGGCCGCATCATGCGTGCTTCTAGTGCACTTGCGGACCGCTAAAATCCAAGCACAAGCAATCGCTTAAGCAGAAATTCAGCGAACGCGCAGCAGGCCGGCTCTAGTCGAACAGGCGCTTGGAAGCCACTTTCTGGGCATAGGTGGACATCACGCCTGCGAGAATGCCGCCATCGATATTGATGTCCGCGCCAGTGATCAGCCGCGCTTCCGGCCTGCACAGGAGAGAAATCGCGCTTGCCACATCGTCAGGCTCCATCCAGCTGCGCGCGTGCCTTGCAAGCTGTTCGGGCGTGGGCTGCGCCGTGGTACCCGCAGCCGTTTGCGCGATGGCGATTTCGGCCGCCTCGTTCATTTTCGATTTCACGCTGCCGAGAATGATGTTGTTGCAGCGGATGTTGTAGCGCGCGCCTTCTGTAGCGATCGTATGCCCCAGATGCACGACGGCCGCCTTGGATGCATTGTAGGAGGAGAACAGCGCGGTACCAAACACGGCGTTTACGGAGGCGATGTTTATAATGACGCCATCCTTCTGTTTCTTCATAGCGGGCAGCACATGCTTTGCCATGAAGAACGGTCCGAAGAGATTGATCTCCATGACCTTGCGCAGCGTGTCGGCTGAAACGTCTTCAATAGGCAGAAATGGCGGCACGCCGGTAATTGCAGCGTTGTTGATCAGAAAGTCAACGCGGCTATGTTTCTGCAGGCAGGTATCCACCAGTTTGCGGCAGTCCTCTTCCTGGGCGACATCGCCCTGCACAAAGCCGAAGCTGCCGGAGGCACTTTTTGTCTGCTCACGAAACTCCAGTTTCGATATGTCGCTTCGCGCCATGCCGACAACATGCATGCCGAGTCCGGAAAAAACACGCACGATGCCCGCGCCAAGACCTGCGCTGACGCCCGTCACAATGGCGACTTTTCCTTCTAACGACATGTTTGTTCCGTGTTTCGTTCTGATTACACAAAGTTCCCGGACCTTTGCCCGGAAAAAGAAGGCCCGCACTTGGAAGTGCGGGCCACAGGTTAGGAAGGGAGCCCTGACGAGAGGAGGGGAGGAATACCCGGCAAGGCTGGGATAATCCCTTCTTAGAACTCGTAACCCACCGTCAGCCCGAACGTGCGGGGCGGATTCGGAGCGTAGTAGGAGGAGAACGTGCTGACGTTCATGTAACCCTTGCTGTCCTTGTCCAGCAGATTCTTACCCCAGAGCTTGATATAGGTGCCTTCGGCCGCTGCCGGACGGAGGGTAATGCTGCCTGCGATATCCCAATATCCCTCCTGAACGCTCGGCGCCTGGTTGTCGGGCGTCGAATAGTACTTGGACGTGTAGAAGGCGTTGGCCGTGGTATTCAAGGAGCCCCAGTCACAGGACCACAGATGGTCAAAGCCAACATTCGCGGAGAACTTGCTGGCGTAAGGCAGACGGTTGCCAGACACATTCATGATCGACGATACGTTCGTGCCCGGTGGAAGCGAAGGATCGAGCATCGTGATCGCCGAGTAGTTCGGGAAGTTGGTGAAGGTCGGATCGAGGATCGTCAATGCACCAAAGATCGTCAGCTCTTCCGTCAGCAGCGCGCGGATATCAGCTTCGATACCTTTGATGCGCGCCTTGGCGGCGTTCTGCGTCTGGGTTGCGCCACCCGCGGCGGTGTTGATGATCTGCACCTGCATGTTCGAGTAGTCCTGCAGGAAGGCTGCGGCGGTATAAACCACGCGGCGATCGAACAGGTTGCCCTTGATACCGGCTTCGTAATTGATGATCTTTTCCGGCGATACGGGATTGGCGTTTGTCAGGTCGGTCGTGTTGAAATTACCGCTCTTGAAGCCGGTTCCCACCGTTGCATAGACCATGGCCGGCCCGAAGTCGTAATCAAGACCGGCGTGGTAGGTGAAGCTGTTCCAACGCGCATCCTTGCCCTGGTTCGGCGAAATCGTCCTGACGCCGCCAGCCAATCTCGACTGATGTGCAAGGGCGTCGCGTTCCGTGGTTTCACGCACACCCACCGTCAGCTTCAGGGCATCGGTAATTCTCACGCTGCTCTGGGCGAAGGCCGACCAGGATTCGCGATGAATTTTGGCGTCGATGGCGTAATTGACCGCAGGAACAGCGCCCGAGATCAGATTGAGGTGGGTGGACGGCATGTCGTTGTAGTAGAAGCCGCCGATCATCCAGGTGAAAGGCGCGTCTGCGTCATTGCTGGCCAGGCGCAGTTCCTGGGTGAAGACCTGATCGCGCGCGAAGTTTTGGTTGTAGTTGAACACATTCGCGTTGGTCTGGTCATTGTCCACTTTCGGGTGGAAGAGCGTATCCGAATACGCACTGATCGACGTCAGCGTCATATCGCCGAAATTGTGGTCGATCGTCAGAGCATAATTGTAACGGCTCAACGTCATCGTGTTCGGCAGATCGGCGTTCACGTCGAAGAAGCCCGTTGACGTCGTTCCACCCACGGCAAGACCGAACGGATTGGTCTGGACCGAACCAAAAGCCGTGCTGGAGTCATGACGGAACTGCGCGCCGACCGACAACAGGAATTTGGTATTTTCATTCGGCTTGTAGAGCAGCTTGCCGCGAACGTTGTAGGATTCCCAATCGGCAAGCTTATACGCTGTGGCAGGATTTGGGTTCACGTTGCGCTGGTAGGAATTGCGCTTCGATGCGCCGGCGGAAACGCTGACCGCCCACTGCTCGTTGATCGGGGTGCTGAAATAACCCTGGCCCGCAAAAAGACCCTTATTGCCGACCGTGCCTTCGATCTTGCCTTCCGGCGCGTCCAGCGAAGGTTCTTTGGTGATATAATTGATAACGCCGGCAGTCGCGTTACGGCCGTACAGCGTGCCCTGCGGACCTTTCAGGATTTCGACCGATTGTAGATCGAAGAAATCCTGCAAGCCGCCGTGAAGATTGTTCTGATAGACGCCGTCGATATAGACCGCGACGTCGGATTCCGCGCCGGGCGTCACGATGAAGTTGCCAACGCCGCGAATGGAGAGCAGCGCATAACCGATCTGGTTATTGATGCGCAGGCTGGGCGTCACCTTGGGAAGGTCTTCGGAGCGGTCAATCACAAGGCTCTTCAGCAAAGATTCGTCGAAAGCCGTAATGGACATCGGCACCTTCTCGACATTCTGAGAGCGCTTTTCGGCGGTCACAACGACTGTCTCGATGGTCATCGTGTTTGCCACAACGGCATTCTCCGGAGCGGTCTGCGCAATTGCCGACGTTGACGTCATGGCAAGAGCGGTCGTCAGATAGAGCCATTTTGTATTGTGATGGCGAACGAACATTCTCTCTCCCCCGTTTATCAGATCAACTGTCGCGTAACGCTGCATTTGTCGTGATGGACCAGACAGCGGTTGATCGACTGAATAGTTGACCGACTGAATATTTGTCAAAAACCTCCCGCCAGCACAACAGGCATAATCGCCTGTCCGCCAGCATCGCAACTATCCGTTAGCATCCGTAAAAATGGCGAACAACAGTCCATGGGTGCAGTTTTTGCAGTCCAATGGTGCAGTCAGAAACGCCTAAAATTGGTCGGTGGCGTGAAGTTCTCCCCTTCCGTCTTTTTGGCAGGACAACTTGCTGCTATGCATTGAACGGAGCAGTATCTTCTCGAACAAGACGAACGTCCGTCATGAGTAATTCCGCGAATAAAAACCGCCTGATTTTCAGACGCAGAATTCTAACCTGGTCAGAAAATGAAACGGCTTTCGCTGCGCTGGAAGACGATTATCACGAATTTCTCGCAAGCGTGCAGCATGACGGACAGATTGTCATTGCGGTTGAGGGCAAGGCGTTTCGCTATCCATGGACGACATGTCCTGCCGCGGCAGGATTGCTGGCACAGCTGCATGGGCAGCCTCTCGTCCCACTGCATGCGCGGCTGACCGAAAAACTCAACGCAGCGCACCATTGCACCCATCTGCTCGATCTTTCGAGGCTTGCAATGGCGCAAGCTGGGCGGAAAAAGGCCCGCCAATACGACATCTCCATCCCGGATGTATGCGACGAGAAGACTTCCGTTTCCATTCACCTCGACGGGCAACTGGTTTTCACATGGCACATCGAGGGCGACGAGATCATCGCGCCGGAGCCTTTTGCGGGCCATCACCTTTCAGGCGCAGCGCGCTGGAAGGAAAATGCCTTTGCTGATGACGACGAGCGGGAGGCGGGCATGTTGCTGCGGCGCGCATTGATGGTGGCGCTTCGCCGTCATACGCTGCCGGACCGGCCTCGTTACGCGAGGGAGTATAAAGCGCTTCTGGCCGTCTGCCACAGCTTCCAGCCCGAACATGCGGCGCATGCCGAAAGCATCGGAGAGTATTTTGATTTCACAAATCGTCCAGAAGATTTGCTAAAGCGGTTGAAGGCGTCGCAAATGGCTAAGGCCGTGAAATAATCACTCGTCAGCCAGTTTCAATGTGTCAGGGATACTGACCGGAATTTCCAGCAACATCTGCGCGAATGCCTTCCCCAGCGGGTCGTTCCGCAGCGACGAGACGCCGCCGCCCGCCAGGGCGTCAGGCAAAAGAAAATTCAGCGCATGAAAACCCGGCACATCGAAGCGTTGGACTTTGGCCTGCGCTCCCTCCCCCAAGCGGTGCGCCATCCAGACCGCTACGTTTTCCGGGCTCAGCGCTTTACGGATGTAGGGCAGGAATTCCGGCTTCCTGGCGATGACGCCAATATTGGAGAGTAAGCCCTTGTCGCCGGAACGCGCCCAGGCAAGCCTGACAAGCGGCACGCTTTTACTTGCGCCGCCCCAGTCATCTGCATCCTGGCCTGTCGCCCGCACCGTTTGACGGGGGTCATATCCCCCCTCTGCCGGCACGGCGACCTCAGTGCTTTGCGCATCCATATGCAGGCTTATGCGGATTTCCGACTTCGGCACCAGGGTGGAGAAGTGCCGGATCACCGGGGTGATCTTAGGCGGATAATTCACCATGCCGGTCGTACCTGGCGCGCCCGACGTCAGCAGCGAGGTAAATTCATGGATGAAGGATTGCAGCGCTTCGGGGCGTGCGTGACGGGCAGCCGCCTTCAATACGGCCTCGCGCGATCTGATCGCCTGCGCGTGCGGCCCGTAGGAATCTTCCTGCCCGAGCACTTCAAGATTGACATCCTCGAAAGGCCCAAGATTTTTGTCGCGCAAAAGTCGCTCGACACGACGCAGCGCGCCCTCTCCCGTCGCCCTTGCCTTCTCGCCCGCCTCCATGCCGCCAATCGTGACATAGACGCCTGTGCGCCAACCGTCGCGATAGGTGCAGGAGACCTTGTAGGTATCCGTCGGCGGGTAGCCCTTGCCGCCGCTTACACGCACATGATCCTTTTTGACGTCCGTCAGCGTGACGCCGGAGAAATCGCACACGACATCAGGCAGAAAATAGGCCTGTGGGTCGCTCACTTCGTAGAGAATTTGCTCGGACAGGGTGCCGCGGCTCACAAGCCCGGACGTTCCTTCCGGCTTGCTCACGACGAAGTCGCCCGAGCTTGAGCATTCGGCGATGGGATACCCTATGGAGCCATAGTCGCCGACCTCCCGCCAGTCCGTGAAGAGCGCACCGCAAGCCTGCGCACCGCATTCGAGAATATGGCCTGCGAGGCTTCCCATGGCGAGCTTGTCGTATTCTTCCGGCGTCCAGCTGAACTGGTGAATACAGGCCGCAAGCGTCAGCGCGGAATCGACAATACGCCCAGTGATGACGACATCGGCACCCTGCGCAAGCGCCTCTGCAATTGGAAAGGCGCCAAGATAGGCATTCATGCTGACAAGATTTTGAGGCAGCGGTGCGCCCGTAAACATTTCCTTCAAGCCGCGCAACCGCCAGCTTTCAAGCGCGGGCAAAAGATCGTCGCCTTCAATGTAAGCGACGCGCAGATCGACACCCTGCTCCTGCAGCGCCTTCTTTAGCCCCGTGGCGCAGGCGGACGGATTGACACCGCCGGCATTGGCAAGGATTTTCACGCCTCGCCGTTTGATCTCCTGCGCGAGAGGCGCCATGGTGCTGCGCACGAAATCCTTTGCATAGCCCGATTCGGGATCCTTTTGACGAACGCCTGCCAGAAGCGACATGGTCACCTCGGCGAGATAATCGAACACCAGATAATCGACATTGCCATTACGCAACAATTGCGGCGCGGCATCCAGACTATCGCCCAGGAAACCGCTCGCGCCGCCAATCCGTATCGTTTTCTTCATTGATCAGAACCACCTCAGGCGCCTGGCGTCAGAACGGCTTTCAAAACGCCGTCCAGTTTCTTGTCGAAAATCTCATAGGCCTTGATGCCTTCCGACAGCGGCATGCGATGCGTGATAAAGCGCTCCGGGTGCAGCCTGCCTTGCTGGATCAGCGGCACAAGGATCGGCCAGAAACACTGCATGGGGCAGGCGCCGATGCGGAAGGTGATGGATTTGAAAAAGGCCTGCCCCATCGGAAAAGGAAAGGACGGATTGAAATTGGCGCCGATAACCGAAATGTTGCCGCCAAAAGACACAAGGTCAAAGGCTGCCTTGACGGTGACGTCATGCCCCACAAGCTCGAGCACGCATTCGGCCATACGTCCCTTGGTCGCATCTGATATGATACTTTGCGCTTCGTCGGGCGTGAGCGCGGTCGCGCCCAACTCTTCTGCAAGCTGGCGTCGTTCGGGAACAAGATCGATCGCAAAGACGCGGCTTGCGCCCTGTACAAACGCCACCTCGACTGCCATCAGGCCGATGGGGCCCAGACCCAGGATGACGACCGTCTTGCCCGGTGCGATCTCGGCGTTGACGCAGGCATAATAGGCCGTGGCCTGCGCATCCGTGAGCATCAGGGCCTGATCGGTACTGATGCCATCGGGAATAATCGCGGAGTTGAAATCGCCCATGGGCACGCGAATGGCCTCCGCCTGACAGCCCTGCAAGCCGCGGCCGCCATAGCTCTGAAAACCGACCTCGCACAAATTGATCTGACCTGCCAGGCAGAAGCGGCATGTGCCGCAACCCACCGTGGCGGACATCATCACTTTGTCGCCCACCTTGCGGCGGCTGACGCCCTTGCCGATTTCCACAATCTCGCCGACCGCTTCGTGGCCGATGCAGAAACCCGATTCCGGGATATGCCCATGCAGATAATGCAGATCGCTGCCGCAGATCGCGCAGGACTGCACCTTCACGATCAAATCATTTTCGTTTTCAATTTTCGGATCGGGGATTGTTTCATAGCGCAGGTCGTTCTTGCCGTGGAGATAAAGCCCTTTCATCCGTTCCTCCCAAATTCTTGTTTATTGGGCAAACATCTTCGCTGCGACCTTACGCAGGGATGTAGCGCTGATGCGTCTGCTGTTGCAGAGCAGGTTATAAGCGGCCCGTGGGACGCGCTACGGTCTGACAGTACAGATGCAACGCATGAAGGGACTATTTTCCGCCACCATTCACCGTGATCTTTTCACCGTTCACATAGGGGTTCTGATCGGAGACAAGATAGGTCACCACGGAGGCCACATCTTCCGGCACGCTGACGCGGCCAAAAGGCGATTGCGCATCAAGTTCATGAATGTCTTTCACGCCCATCGCGGACTTTGACAGACGAATGCCCATTTCTGTCACAGTCAGACTCGGCGCCACGATATTGGTGCGGATGCCGTATTTGCGTTCTTCCTTGGCGAGGGTCAGCGCCAGCGCTTCCATCGCCGCCTTGGCCATGTTGTAGGGACCCCCATTTGCCGCCATGGTCAAAGTCGCGCCGCTTGAGATCATGATGATGTCGCCGCGCCCGAGCTTGCGCATATGCGGCAGCACCAGCTTGGTGAGATAAAATGGTGCGAAACAATGCACTGCCATAAGCCTGGCAGGCTCCAGCGGATCCGTGTCCGCAATGATCTTGCCGCGGCTCGCGATGCCTGCATTGTTGATGAGAATGCCGATTGAGCCGAAATCCGAGATGATCTGATCCACCATGCGGACATTGTCGTCCCATTGATCGACGGAGCAGACATAGGCCTTTGCCTTGCGGCCCAGCTTCCCGATTTCACTGATGGTTTCCTCGGCCGCGGCATGGTCCGAGCGGTAGTTGATGGCAATGTCGGCGCCAGCTTCCGCGAGCGCCAATGCAATAGCGTGCCCGATGCCCCGGCTGCCGCCTGTCACAAGCGCCACGCGCCCTTGAAGAGATATATGCATTGCCTGTCCTGTCCGCTCAGAGCCGTTCGATGATGGTGACATTGGCCTGGCCGCCCGCCTCGCACATGGTCTGCAGGCCATAGCGGCCGCCGCTGCGCTCAAGCTCATGCAGAAGCGTCGTCATCAGACGCGCGCCGGTCGCGCCAAGCGGATGGCCCAGCGCAATGGCGCCGCCATTGACGTTTACCTTTGCGGGATCTGCCTTGAGATCGCGCATCCAGGCAATGGGTACGGGCGCAAAAGCCTCATTGATTTCGACGCGATCGATCTCGCTCATCGACATGCCCGTCTTCTTCAAGGCGTGCTGCGTGGCGGGAATGGGCGCGGTCAGGACCATGACTGGATCGTCGGCCAGCACCGACATATGATGAATGCGGGCGCGCGGCGTCAGGTTATGGCGCTTCAGCACTTCTTCGGACACGATCACCAGAGCCGCAGCGCCATCCGCAATCTGGCTTGCGGCGGCGGCCGTCACACGGCCGCCGGGCCTGATGGTCTTGAGCGTGGCCATTTTTTCAAGCGTGGTGCCGGCGCGCGGGGTTTCATCCATCACGAAACCGCCGACAGGCGTGATTTCCTTCTCAAACACCCCGTCTGTAATCGCCTTCAGCGCGCGTTCATTGCTCTCCAGCGCATAGGCTTCCATCTCCTCGCGGGAGATATTCCACTTCTCGGCCATCAGCTCCGCGCCGCGGAATTGATTGACCTCTTGATTGCCGTAGCGCCGCTGCCAGCCCTCGCAGCGCACATACTGGTTCTCAAACCCCAGCGCCTCGCCTGCAACAAGGCTCGCGTTCATC
>Ga0182737_1004079_pt1 | contig 10158 bp, 7 predicted proteins | sample eDN5th30CBELigOP_FD_128878 | JGI IMG/M metagenome (GOLD analysis project Ga0182737, IMG submission 128878) | Enriched Organic Plus compost microbial communities from Emeryville, California, USA - eDNA 5th pass 30_C BE-Lig OP (version 2) (version 2) ... | reverse complement strand
CTCCAGCACACCGACGACCACGTCACCGTGCTCGACAAGCTCACGTACGCCGGCAACCTCGCATCGCTCGAAGGCCTGCCGGAGAACCGGGTGCGGTTCGTCCGCGGTGACATCGCGGACGCCGATCTGGTCGATGAACTGTTCGGTCAGGTGGATGCCGTCGTGCACTACGCAGCCGAGTCGCACAACGACAACAGCCTCCACGATCCCCGTCCGTTCCTGGACACGAACATCATCGGGACCTACACGCTGCTGGAGGCCGCACGTCGGCACGGCCGTCGGTTCCACCACATCTCCACCGACGAGGTGTACGGCGATCTCGAGCTGGACGACCCGGCCCGGTTCACCGAGACGACGCCGTACAACCCCTCCTCCCCGTACAGCTCGACCAAAGCCGGCTCCGACCTGCTCGTGCGTGCATGGGTCCGCTCATTCGGTGTGCAGGCGACGATCTCAAACTGCTCCAACAATTACGGTCCGTACCAGCACGTGGAGAAGTTCATCCCGCGGCAGATCACGAATGTGCTCCGCGGCATCCGCCCCAAGCTCTACGGTGCCGGGCAGAACGTGCGCGACTGGATCCATGCCGACGACCACTCCTCGGCCGTACTCACGATCCTCGACAAGGGCGAGATCGGGCAGACCTACCTCATCGGCGCGGACGGCGAACGGAACAACAAGGACGTGGTCGAGCTCATCCTCACGCTCATGGGTCAGCCCGCGGACGCCTACGACCATGTGAACGACCGGCCGGGACACGACCTGCGGTACGCGATCGATTCCACCCGACTGCGCACCGAGCTCGGCTGGGAGCCGCGTTTCCGCGACTTCGAGCAGGGCCTGGCCGACACGATCGAGTGGTACCGGGCCAATGAGGCGTGGTGGGCACCGGTCAAGGACGGCGTGGAGGCGTTCTACGCCGCCAAGGGGCAATGACCCCGGTGACCAAGTTCGGCAAGCAGCTCACCCGCACCGAGACGCCGATCCCCGGCCTCGTGGTCTTCGACCTGCCGGTGCACGGCGATTCCCGAGGCTGGTTCAAGGAGAACTGGCAACGGGAGAAGATGGTCGCCGCTGGCCTGCCGGATTTCGGCCCCGTGCAGAACAACATCTCGTTCAACGACCGTGTCGGCACCACACGTGGGATCCACGCGGAGCCCTGGGACAAATGGGTCTCGGTCGCGACCGGTCGGGTGTTCGGCGCGTGGGTCGATCTGCGCGAGGGCCCCACGTTCGGCACGGTGTACACGACGGAGCTCGACCCGTCGCGGGCGATCTTCGTGCCCCGGGGCGTCGGCAACTCCTATCAGACCCTTGAGCCGGACACGGCCTACACCTACCTCGTCAACGACCACTGGTCCCCGAGCGCGGAGTACTGCTTCCTCAACCTCGCCGACGAGACCGCAGCGATCGATTGGCCCATCCCGCTCGCGGATGTCGAGATCAGCGACAAGGACCGCGCGCACCCCCGCCTGGCCGACGTCGTCCCGGTGCAGCCGCGCAAGACCCTGGTCGTCGGGGCGAACGGGCAGCTCGGCCGGGCGCTGCGCGCCCGGCTCGGCGACCACCCCTGGATCGAGTACGCGACACGGGACACCCTCGACCTCGCGACGCCGGATCTGTCCACCGCCCGTCACTGGCGTGACTACGACGTGATCGTCAACGCCGCCGCCTACACGGCCGTGGACCGCGCGGAGACGCCCGAGGGACGCGCGGCCGCCTGGGCGGTGAACGTCGCAGGCGTGACCGCGCTCGCCCGCGTGGCCGCCGCCAACGGTCTCACCCTGGTCCACGTCTCCAGCGACTACGTCTTCGACGGCACGAAGCCCGCCCCCTACACCGAGGCCGATCCGCTGACCCCGCTCGGTGTCTACGCGCAGACCAAGGCCGCGGCAGACGCGGTGGTCGCGACGGTCCCCCGCCACTACATCGTCCGCACCAGCTGGGTCATCGGCGAGGGCACGAACTTCGTCCGCACGATGGCCTCGCTCGCCGATCGCGGTGTCAACCCGAGGGTCGTGGCCGACCAGACGGGGCGGCTCACCTTCACGGACACGTTGGCGGGTGCGATCGAGCATCTCCTGATCACGCGCGCCCCGTACGGCGTGTACAACGTCACCGGCTCCGGCACGCCGGCCACCTGGTACGAGATCGCACGCGAGGTGTTCCGCCTCACCGGTCACGACCCGGCCCGTGTCACACCCGTCTCGACCGCGGAGTACTTCGCCGGGGCGACCGCCCCGGTCGCCCCGCGTCCCGCGAACAGCGTGCTGGACCTCTCCCGCGCCGAAGCCGTCGGCATCCCCCTCCCCGACGCCGCGGCACAACTGCGGGAGCACCTGGCGCGCTGAGCGCACCTCAGCGGCGGGAGGCCGCCTCCGGGTATTCGATCCGCGGGTTGAAGCGGACACCGGCGAACAGCTTGGAGAGCAGACGCAGGCGCAGCCGCATCGGCACCCGTCCCCGGTGGAGGCTCACGAACAGCCGCGCGGCGAACTCGACGAAATAAAGGAACCCGCGGTGGTGCAGCAGGTACGAGGCTTCGTTGCGCACACCGTACGCGAATTTCCACGCGCTCTTCGCGTCGACCATGCTGAAGTTGACGCCGCGGTTCTCCCCCATGTCATGGATGACGGTGCTGTCCAGCACCTGCACCCCGGGGCAGCGACGTGTCAGCCGAAGCGTGTACTCGCGGTCGTCGAACCAGATGAAGTAGTCGCGGTAGGGCAGGCCGTACTCGGCGATCGCCCACCGCGGGATCAGCACGGACACGAAGGAGCAGGCGGTCACCATGACCGACTGCTGCCCCTTCACCAGGAGGCGCCCCCAGTCCCAGGTGGGCACCGGGTTGTTCATCTCGCAGATGGACCCGTCGGTGAACTCCACGACGGAGCAGGCGAAGGGGACGTCACCGCCGAGTTCGGTCACCGCGGCGTCGAACCCCGCCACGAGCCGCTCGAGCGCCTCGGGCTCCGGATAACAGTCGTCGTCCATGATCCACACGTGGTCGGCGCCCGACGCATACCCGCGGAGCATGCCCTCGGCGAAGCCACCGGCTCCCCCGGTGTTCGTCGCCATCGTGATGACTTCGGTGGGGCGCGACGCCGTGCGGGCGGCCAGGTACTCCCCGGTGCCGTCGGTCGATGCGTTGTCGATGACGAGGATGTGCAGGTCGGGGTGCGTCTGCGCCTCGACCGAGGCGAGGACCCGCTTAAGCTTCTCCAGCCGGTTGAAGGTGACGATGACGGCGGCGACGCTCACCATTCGGCCACGACCCCACTCAGCCACTCGGTGGCGGACACGCCGTCCAGCAGTTCCCGGACCATCGTCTTCTCCGTTTCCCAAAGATTCCTGCGCGCGGACTCGTCCGCGCGCAGGGCAGCGACCATCTCCGCGGCCTCGCGCGCGCCCCGCACGGGGTGCGTCGAGAACAGCGCCTCACGCGGGATGACGTCGGACTGCGCACCGACGTCGGTCGAGATCACCGGCACGCCGTGGGCCACCGCCTCGAGCGTGGTGAGGGTGAGACCCTCGTTGTGGCTCGTGACCGCGAGCAGATCCGCCTCCTCGAAGGTGCGCGCGACCGGGTCGGACGAGGTCCGACGGACCACCGACGCGTCGTGACCGAGCCCTGCCAGCAGATCGTCGACCCATTCGTCGAGCTCGCCGTCTCCGTGCATGATGAACCGGACCCGCTCCCCGCGCGCGCGGAGGGCGGCGGCCATCGCGACGAACACTTCCGGCGACTTCTGCCGTGACATGCGCCCGACGAATGCGACGGTCAGTTCGCCCTCGACCCGCCGAGGTGAGTACTGCACGTTGCTCCGGTCGACGGTCAGACCGCCCAGTGGCGCCATGACCACCTTCGCCGGGTCCACCCGCTGGGTCTCGACCATCCAGCGGCCGAGGGACGGCGAGATGACGTGGTGGACGTCGATCGAGCGGTCGGCGCGCACCGAGCTCATGGGATACCCGCCACCGCGGTACTCGATGATGTGCGTCGAGTCCAACACGGGGACGCCCGGGCGCGACAGTCGGATCCACGGCAGGCGGTCGTAGAGCCACTGGTTGTGGTGGACGATGACGCCTCGCACGTCGTACTCGGCCAGCAGCGAGCGAAGGAACGGCTCCGCGCCGGGGTCCTGGGTGACATGGGTCGGCTCCGACATCGGGATGACCATGGCGCCCTCGAGCTCGGGGCGGCAGATGAACGGATGCTGAGAGTCGACGTTGGACACGACGATCGGGAGGAGGCCTGCTTCGCGGGAGATGCGGACGGTCTCCAGCGCCCATCGCTCCGCCCCGCCGAGCTCGAACCAGTGCATCCCGATGAGGACCGCCTTCGCAGCACCCTCGCGGACGGGAGGAGCCGGCTCGATGCGCGCGTCGTCGTGCGGGCCGCCGGGCGCGAACTCCGACTCGTAGTCGCGACGCTCGGCCGGCGTCCGCAGGGCACGGCGGAACCGGAGCAGCTCCAGGTCGCGGGCCTGGTCGTACACGAGTGGCCACCGCGTCCGCACGGCGCGCAGGGCGCGTCGCACCGGATCAGTGGGCTGCCATCGACGCGGCGGGACCTCGAGCACGGCGTCGGGTGTGATCAACACGTGGCGCGTCGGCAGCGCGATGAGGCGCGCACCCTCGGAATCGCGCACGACGGCGTTCGCCGCAGGCACCCGCGAGGCGATGACGAGGCGCCCGGCGCGGTGGCGGAAGACACGGCTGAGTCCGTCGAACGTGCGGTCGTCGCTCGTCCTCGGCGTGAAGTCTTCGTCACCACGGTAGAGCAGGAGCTCGAGCGTGCGACCGGGCACGCAGAAGGCATGGAAGTTGGCCGCGCCGACGAGGATCCGAGCCTCGCGCGGGCTCATCGAACCGAGAGTCTCACCGCCCTCGATGACGTCGAACACGGCCGGGTAGCCGGCAACGGCATGGAAGGAGGATGTGGTCTGATTCACGGTGTTCCGGCTGAAGGTGTGCAGGGGGATCCAGCATCCCGAGCCTAACATCGGCGCGGCGCGCGGCCCTGGGATCAGGTTGTGAACAGCAAGGCCCACGTAGGATGGTGAGGTTCTCCAACCCGCACGACAAGGACGGCGATGCCCGCACATGCCTCGACCGCGCCGCTGACGCCGCCCGGCAGGACCCACGGCGTCCTCGACGTCTTCCAGCACCGCTACCTGCTGGCCCTCCTGGTGCGCAAGGAGGTACAGATCCGCTATCGCGGCTCACTGCTCGGTTGGCTCTGGTCCTACGTCAAGCCGCTCGTGCAGTTCGTCGTCTTCTTCGTCGCGATCGGTGTGTTCCTCGGCATGAACGGCCGGGTCGAGTTCTTCCCGGTGTACCTGCTGGCCGGCACGACGATCGTCACGTTCTTCAACGAGGCGTTCACGAACGGCACGCGCTCGTTCCTGGACAACGCCGCGCTCATCAAGAAGATCTACCTGCCGCGGGAGATGTTCCCCATCGCGAGCATGCTCGTCGCCGCGGTCAACACGCTGCCGCAGATCGTGGTCATCGTCGCGATCGCGCTCGTCATCGGCTGGTCCCCCAGCATGCTCAGCATCGGTGCGATCCTGCTTGCGCTGCTCATCGTCGCACTGCTGGCGACCGGTCTGGGGCTGCTGTTCGGCTCGATCAACGTGACGTTCCGCGACGCACAGAGCTTCGTGGAGATCATCACCATGTGCGCCGTGTGGGCCTCGCCCGTGATGTACCAGTGGCAGATGGTCGCGGGCGCCGTCCCCGAGTGGTTGTTCACGCTGTACCGTCTCAACCCGCTGACCGTCGCGGTCGAGCTCTTCCACATCGGCATCTGGGCGCCGCTGGGCCCCGCGGACGTCGAACCCCTCCCGAGCCTGTGGACCTTCGCCGGGATCGCGCTCGGGGTCGCCGTGGTGATCCTGCTGCTGGGACAACTCGTCTTCCGTCGCCTGGAGGGGCGCTTTGCACAAGACCTCTGACACCACGAGCATCGTCGTCGACGGCGTCCACAAGACGTTCCGCCTCCACCACACCCACTCCTTCAAGGAGACGGTGGTCGCCGCGTTCAAGCGCAAGAAGCTGACCACCGAGTTCAGGGCGCTGGACGGTGTCGGTTTCGAGGTCCACCAGGGCGAATCGGTGGCGCTGCTCGGCTTCAACGGTTCCGGCAAGTCCACGACCCTGAAGATGATCTCCGGTGTGCTCCGACCCGACTCCGGCCGGGTGCTCACCCGCGGCCGTGTCGCCGGCCTCATCGAGGTCGGTGCCGGCTTCCACCCCGATCTCTCCGGACGCGAGAACATCTACCTCAACGCCGCGATCCTGGGCATGACGAAGAAGGAGACCGAAGCCCGGTTCGACGACATCGTCGCCTTCAGCGAGATCGAGCGCTTCATCGACACCGAGGTGAAGCACTACTCGTCCGGGATGTTCCTCCGTCTGGCGTTCTCGGTCGCGATCCACACCGAGGTCGACATCCTGCTCATCGACGAGATCCTCTCGGTGGGTGACGAGCCGTTCCAGCGCAAGTGCATCGCCCGCATCCGTGAGCTCCATGCCGCCGGCAAGACCCTCGTCGTCGTCTCCCACGACCTCGACATGGTGTCCCGCCTGTGCGAACGCGGGATCCTCCTGCAAGACGGAAAGGTTCGCTTCGACGGCCCCTCCGGCGACGCCGTCGCACTCATGCGAAGCGGCCACTGAGGCGGTTCCACTCGGTGCGGCGCTCCCTCCAATACAGTGGGGGGATGGCACCCCGAAGCCCCATGCGCGCGCTCCGCAGTGCCGTCGAGCGCTTCCGTCTGATGAGCGACCGGATCGCGGAGCTCACCGATGCGACTCGTGCGTTTCGGTCGGAGGTGCGCGCGCACGCCGCCGAGCTGCACGCGCGCCTCGACGCCGTGGAGCGCGCCGGGGCCGAGACTCGCACGACCGCGGAACACACTCGGTCGGATGTCGCCCGGCTCTCCCGCCACTCGGCGTTCACGCATCACCCCACGCGGGTGCTGTTCCTCGTGCACAATCCCGCGGTCCTCGACGCGGTCGCGAGGGTCATCGAGCTCATGCGGGAGGCGGACGACTTCGACCCCTTCGTCCTGGCCATCCCGCACACCTTCAGCGGGGACGGCGCCCCACGCGGCGAGGCGGTGACCCACGCCGCCCTCGAGGCACGCGGGATCCCCCACCTCCGGCTGCGCGATGAGCACGTGGGCGCGGCCGCCGAAGTCCTCGGGGCGATCGACCCCGACCTCGTGTTCCGGCAGAGTCAGTGGGATGCGGACGTCCCGCCCGCGTTCTCGACGGCGGCGCTCCGCGGTCGCCGGGTGTGTCTCATCCCGTACGAGACGGTGAATCCGACCGTCAACGCGCCGTGGGGCGAGCCCCCCGTCAACAGCGCCGTCGACCAGCCGCTCCACCGGAGCGCCTGGCGGGTCTACATCGCGAACGAGATCGCTCTCACCATCGCACAGACCGACTCGATCCTCGCCGCACGCCAGTTCCGCGCCCTGGGACACCCGAAGGCGGATGCGCTCCGCGCGGCTCCGGCGAACTGGCCGTTCCCGCCCGCTGCCGGCGCGCGACCGAGGCGGGTGCTGTGGGCGGCGCACCATTCGATCCTCAACGGGTGGAACGACTTCGGCCTGTTCCCCGCCGTATGCGAGGAGATGCTGGCCTGGGCCCGCTCGGCACCCGAAGTGGAGTTCGTCTTCATGCACCATCCGCTGCTGCCGGAGACGATCGCCCGCGGCGAGCACGCGTTCACCTCGGACGATTACGCCGCATGGCTCGACGGCTGGCGGAGCCTGCCCAATGCCGTTGCCTGGGAAGCGCCGGAGTACGCGGGGCTGCTGCAGGCTGCGGACGTCCTGGTGACGGACGGCCCGAGTATGATCACGGAGTCCCAGATCGTGCAGCTTCCGACCGTGTTCCTCGAACGCGTCGACCACATCCCCTTCAACGCCTCGGGCGAGCGCATCGTCTCGGGCGTGCACCGCGTACCCGACGTCGCCGGCGCGAGAACCGCGGTGGCCGCGCTCCTGGCGGGGCAGGACCCGCTCCAGGAGCGGCAACGGGAGAACACGGACGTCCTGTTCGGCGCACCCGGGGCGGCCGAGCGCATCCTCGCGGACCTCCGCGACGGCATCGCCGCCGAACGCGCGCACGCGTAGCGCCCGCGGGTCCCCGAGGCGCGCCGCGCCTTAGAGTTCTCCGTGCAGCGCCCAGACCCGCTCCGCGTGGTCGCGCCAGGAGTAGGCCTTCGACCGGTCGAGCGCGGCGACCGACGCGCGCCGGCGGTCCGCCTCACCGGTCACGAGCGCACGCAGCGCCTCGCCCAGTTCCGCGGCCGGCGCGTAGACGCCGCCGTCCACGAGCACCTCGTCGTGCACGGCCGAGGTCGCGGCGACGACCGGGACCCCGAGCGCGAGCGCCTCGACGACGCGCCAGCAGAAGGCCGAGGTGCCCGACGGGGCGAGCAGTGCGAGCGCGTCCGCCAGGACGGCGGCGCGGTCGGTGGCCTCCAGCGGGGCGGTCACGCGGAGCCTGCCCTGCGGGACGCCCGCCGCCGTGGCGAGTTCGCGCACCCGGGCCGCACGTGCGTCGGGCACGTCGAGGACGACGAGGTCGGCGCCGGTCTCCCCCGTCGCGGCGGCGACGGCGGCGAACCCCGCCGAGAGCGCCTCGTCCTCGCACCCGGCCGCGGCGAGCACGATCGCGCCCTCCGGCACGCGGAGTTCCCGTCGGCGCCCGACCGCGTCGGTGGGCGCGGCGAAGCCGGCGGGTGCGGCACCCGCGATGACGCGGATCCGCCCCCCGAACCGGCCGAGCCCGGCGAGCCGCTCCGCCATGGAGTGCGTCGGGACCACGAGGGCGTCGGCGTGCTTCTCGGCGCGTTTGAGGAGGGTGCGCTGTGCCATGACCGCGGTCTTCGGGAGCAGTCCCGGGTGCTCCCACGCCGTGAGGTCCCACACCGTGACGACGGTCTGGTCGTTCTCGTTCACGCGGTCGTGGCGCACCAGCGGCGCGAACAGGGACGGTGCGTGGATGAGGCCGGCACCGGCCCCCGCGCTCACGCCCACCTGCCACGCGGCGGAGAGCCGTGCACGGCTCAGCGAGGTGCGTGTGACACCGATGAGGCCGGGGACGGCCGACTCGGCCACCGCCTCGTCACCGGCGGGGACGACGGCTTCGACGGCGCAGCCGCGGGGCGCGGTCGCGACGAGGGCTGCGGCGACCTCGCGTTCGGCCGCCGCGATGTCCGGGTCGACGACCTGGGAGAGCTGGTCCAGGACGACGCGAAGCGAGACAACCATGGGATCGAGCCTAACTTTCGCAGGATGCGGCCGGGGGTCCGGTCCGGCTCAGGGCACGGGGGTCTCGGTCGGCTGCGGCGGGTGGAGCAGGGACTGCACGAGCTCGTGGATGTACGCGAAGTCGGGGTCGCGGTCGTCGATGCCGTTCTGCGGGATGAGATCCAGGGTCGTGACCGGGTGCTCCTTGGCCTTGATGCCGAGCTCCACGAACTCGCCGAGCATCGACTGCGGGATGTCGGTCTGTACCAGGTGGGTGCCGGCGGTGGCGATCTCCTGGAACCGCGAGAGTACGTTCGCGGGGTTGAACTGCGCGAGGATCGCCTCCTGCAGCTGGCGCTGCCGCTGCATGCGGTCCCAGTCGTTCGTGGTGTAACGGGAGCGGGCGTACCACTGGGCGGTGTCGCCGTCCATGTGCTGCGGGCCGACCTCGATCCAGCCGATGGCCCACTCTTCGGCGGGCTGGCCGTCGTAGGTGGGACCCCACCCCTCGGGAAGCCGCTCGCTGACCTCGATGTCGACGCCGCCGAGCGCGTCGATGAGGGCGGCGAAGCCGTTCATGTCGATGAAGACGTAGAAGGGGATCTCGATGCCGAGCACGCCCTCGGCCGCCTCGCGCGTGGCCTCGATCCCGGGGTCGGAACCGGCGGCGACCGCATCCGGGTACAGGGCGCTGCCGTCGCGGCAGACGACGACCTCGGTGCGGATCTGGTTGATCCCGCTCCCCCACCCGCAGGTCTCGTCGGCGTGGCTGGTGTGGCCGTCGGGGTAGAGGTCCTGCATCGGTCCGGGCGAGAACGGCACGTTCGGCATGTCCCGGGGGATGCCGAAGATCGTCACGGCGCCGGTCTCGGCGTTGACCGAGACG
>Ga0182737_1004076_pt1 | contig 10164 bp, 11 predicted proteins | sample eDN5th30CBELigOP_FD_128878 | JGI IMG/M metagenome (GOLD analysis project Ga0182737, IMG submission 128878) | Enriched Organic Plus compost microbial communities from Emeryville, California, USA - eDNA 5th pass 30_C BE-Lig OP (version 2) (version 2) ... | reverse complement strand
GAGTTTTGCATCTGGCTGATGCTGGCCACGTTAGGAAGCTGCGGTTGTCTGCAGATTGCCACGAATTTTTTTAATGATGCGGTGGACGGGCTGAAAGGAAGCGATACCGAGAAGCGGCTGGGTCCCAAACGGATCACGGCTTCAGGGTTGGTGTCTGCGAGAGCCGTGCTGTGTGCGGCGGGGATCACGCTGCTGCTGGCGGTATTGCTGGCGGCGCCGCTCATCTGGTATCGGGGATGGCCCATCATTTTGATTGGCGTTCCCTCGCTATGGTTTTGCTATGGTTATACTGGCGGCCCGATGCCGCTGGCGTATCGTGGGCTGGGGGAGTTGTTTGTGATTCTGTTCTTTGGATTGATCGCTGTGACGGGTTCTGCTTTTGTGCAAAGTGGGGCATGGCATTTTGAGGCCATCATTCTGGGGCTTCAGATTGGTCTGCTGTCCACGGTATTGATTGCCATCAATAATCTGCGTGATGTGGAGGAGGATACGCTGTCGAATAAACGGACGCTGGCGGTGAGGTTTGGCAAACAGTTTGGGCGCTGGGAAATATGGAGCCTGCATGTGGTGACCCTTTTGTTGGGTGTGTACTGGTGGTGGGCGCATGACTGGCGGCTGGTGATGGCGCTGTCCTCTGTGCCGGTGTTGATCTTTGGAGAGCGGATCAATCGTGGAGTTTTTGAGAAGGAGCCTTCTGCAGGTTACAACAAGTTTCTGGCCATGGCTGGAGGCAATCTGATGCTGTTTTCCATGGCGTGGGGTTATAGTGTGTGGAGGGCGTGAGGGATGCTGCCGTGAAATACTTTGAATACAGCCTGTACTCGCGTGGTTCACTGAATGCTGTTTCAACACGCAGAGAGTTTCGCGGGGCATTGATCCTGACTGAGGGAGGGGTGGGGTGCCTGCATCCCTGGCCGGAGTTTGGCGATGAGCCCATTGAGGGCCAGCTCGAGCTGCTGCGTGTGGGAAAATCCAGCAAGGTGATAGAACGTGCGCTGTGCATGGCGCAAGTGGATGGTGAAGCCAGGAAGAGGGGCGTGAGTTTGTTTCAGGGGCTGGAGATTCCGCGCTGTCACTATTCTTGGGATCAGAATCAATCCTTTGAATCGCAGGTGCAGCGTGTTGTTGCAGAAGGCTGGCACGCTGTGAAGACCAAGGGGAGTGGTGACATCAAGCGCAGTCTAAAGTGGCTGGGTGACTTCAGCGAAGCTGCGCCCTACGTGAAGGTTCGCATGGACTTTAACTCCTGCCTGACTGAGGATGAGTTTAGCGCGTTTCTTGCCATGGTTTCAGAGCAGATTCTGGCGCAGGTGGATTTCTTTGAAGACCCGTTTCCGTACAGTCCGGAAAAGTGGATCAGGGTAAGGGAAGGGTGGCCGGTTCGGCTGGCGCTGGACAAGCAATTACGAGGGGCGGTGCATGGCTATGATGTCGCTGTCTTGAAGCCTGGCCGAAGAGACTGGCGGGTGATGGTGGCTGAGATGCCTGCACAGATGCCTGTGGTGATGACATCCGCCATGGATCATGCCATTGGACAAAGTTTTGCTGCATGGGAGGCAGCGGAGGCGAGGCATGAACTAGGGCCGCGGCTGGATTTATGTGGGCTGTGTACGGAGCATCTTTTTGCTGCTGATCCGTTCTTTGATTGTCTTGAGTCCAGAGGGGGCGTGCTGTGTGTGGATCGGAAGGGAACGGGGCTGGGCTTTGATGAGGTGCTTGAGGCCGTGCCCTGGCGTGAGTTGTGAGGAGGGAACGGGTCGCGGTTTGGGTCAGTCGTCTGACGGTGCAAACAGCGACTGATAGATGGCATGAAAGAAGTCAGCGTCTTCAGGCCTGACAAAGATATGCACCACGGAGCCGTCTCCCGCCTCGCCGCCATCTGCATCGCCCTGATCCATGAGGGGATGGGTGGCCGTCTTGATTTCGAAACGAATGTTGCGTAGTTCCAGTGCGCGTAGAAGGCGGGCGCTTTGGTGAACGGGGAACTCCCCGATGTTCTCCAGTAGGGTTACGTCGTTGTCGTGGTCGTGGTCGCTTTCCATTATGTAAGAATCGCGACGCTGGGATTCGCTAGCTGCCTGAAGCTCCTGAAACGACGCTTACCGCCATGACTCCCTCCTCAGGCCACCAGCCTGCGACGCGAACCTGCATGGGTTTGCCGCCTTCGGTTCCCTCAGCGAGCTGAGCTTTGACGGTTTCGAGAATGGCTTTTTCGCTCTCTGGGGTAAGGGGTGCGCCGAAGAAGGATTCAACACTTTTGGCAACCTCTGCATCAGACAGGCCGAGCAGCACGACCTTTTGATTGTTTTGCGATTCAACGGGGGGTTTGGCTGCACGGCTTACTGAGGCATCCATGGGGCCATTGAGGACAATTAAACGCTTGAGCTGGCTGGCGTCTCCCTGTTGATGGGCTGCGGCAATCTGTCTACGCACCTGTTGCTCGACCAACTGGCGTTCGAGTTCGAGGATGGCGAGTTCCTGCTGCCGCTGGGCGTCATTGGCTGGTACTTGAATGGGGCCGGAACCGGGCGGCTTGATCACCATGGTTGGCTTCAGTGTTCCGTCGCTTTCATACACGGGGTAGGCGTACGGGTCTGCCACGGGCAGGGGCAAATCCTGCGCCGCCAGAGGCAGCGCGCCGGAGATAACAAAGCCCAGTAGAAGTCGCTGTAATTTCACAGAATGATCAAGGAAAATTGATTTTATGACAGGTTTCCCTGATTCTGGCAAGAGTCTTTCTTTTGTGCTGAACAACTGTCGTTTATTTCCATGGCTGACGAAATTAAAATCACCCGTAAAAAAGCATTTCTCAGCATCAGTGATGAACTCGGCGGTTATCTTCGGCACTATGGGCGCATGGCTCCGCTGCCTGCGACCTATCGAGATTTACAGAGTTTTTCCAACAGCTATCCGCTGATGGACAAGCATGGGGAATCCACGCTGTGGGACACGGTTGTTTACGAGCGCAGCTACATGGAAGATCTGTGGCCCAGATTGACCAGCATTTATTCACTTTTGAAAACGGGCGATCTACAGGCGGTGCCGCATTTGTACATTGAGCGCGTTGACTTCTGCGGTTTTGGCAACAGCAAGCCTTTTCGCATTCGGGTGGTGAACCAGTATAACGACAACTACGATCATTTTTACATCAAGGTGGCAGATGCCTCGCGGGTGTACGGGCTGGAGCTGGAGCATTTGCTATCGCCCAACAGCATTACGTACCTCTGTCATGACAACACCTTGATTGAGGAGCACATCGCGGGCATTCCCGGCGATGTGTTTATCAAGAATTTCTTTGAGCGTGAGGATGTTAACCGGGTGAGGGTGGCCAAGGAGTTTGTGAAATTCAGCGAGCGTTGTTTCATCCGGCTGCTGGGGGACATGCGCAGTTACAACTACATTGTGGATATGACCCCGGACTTTGAGGAGACGCAGTATCGCGTGCGAGCCATTGACTTTGACCAGCAGAGTTACGAGGGGGCTAAAAGCATCTATCTGCCGCAGTTTTACAAGGAAAACCTGCCGGTGGTGAGGCTGTGCACAGAGGTGCTGAACTACGCGACGATGCAGCAGTATCAGCAGGAGGAGCGGACGCTGATCGCCCGCCGTTACATCGCAGAACGGGGGCGTCTGAAAGCGTTGTTTCGCTGTATGAAAAACCATCCGGTAGAGCCGCCGGAAAAGGTGACTCAGTTAAAGACAGAGCTGGGCGACTATCATCAAACAGACCACTTTGCCAGATGTTCTTCCATGGGGGAGTTGGTGGAGAAGCACATTGAATTTACGCTGAGCAAGCTGCTTTCACCCACGAGTTCAACTTTGGAATAGGGGCTTTTTGCAGAGGATTGACGAAGGAACCTGGTTGCAAAAAGGAGCGGGCGGCGTCACATCACCGTTGTTTCGTACCAACCTAGTGCATCACCAGAACCATGAAAATACCTAACATTTTCGAAGTAGGCACTCCGCCTGTTCAATACAAAGCCGGGGAGGTTATCTTTGCGGTGGGGGACGAGGGGGCGGACATGTATGTCATTCAGGCGGGTGAGGTGGATCTTCAGGTGCGTGAAAAGCTGGTTGAGACGGTGGGGGAAGGCGGATTTTTTGGTGAGATGGCCTTGATCGAAGCGGGGCCGCGTACGGCTACTGCGATTGCCAGAACCGATTGCCAGCTTGTGCCGATCAACCGCAGTCGCTTTGAGTTTATGGTTCACGAGGTCCCGGCCTTTGCTGTCGAGGTGATGCGGGCGCTGAGCAGGAGGCTGCGGAAGCTGAACGAACTGGCTTAACGGTTGAGGTTATGCGGTATTAAGGAATGAAGGCACTTCTTGAGACGTTAAATAGCGGCGCAGATTATCTGGCCAAGCGCCAGATTGAAGATTCGCGTCTGAACATGGAGCATTTGCTGGCGCATGTGCTTGGGTGCCGTCGGCTGGATCTGTATTTGCGTTTTGACCAGGTGCTTGATGAAGGCCAGTTACAGCCCTTGAGAAGCCTGCTGAAGAGACGCGGGGAAGGGGTGCCGCTTCAGCATCTGCTGGGGTCGGTGCCGTTTCACGGACATGAATTTGTGAGCGATTCCCGCGCGCTGATACCCCGGCCGGAGACGGAGCATCTGGTTCATTTGCTGGCAGATAAAAGGCTCAAAAATCAGTCTCCTGCTAGGGCATTGGATGTGGGCGCGGGTTCTGGCTGCATCGGCCTGTCGCTGGCAAAACAGTGGCCCCAATGCAGAGTGACGCTGGTGGATGTCTCTGAAGATGCACTGGAGCTGGCGCGGTTGAATGCGCATCGTCTTGGACTTGAAGGGGCGAATGTTAGTTTTTTCCGCAGTGATCTTTTTGAAGAACTGGGCGGCGAGCGGTTTGATCTAGTGGTCGCCAATCTGCCTTACATTCCCACGGCTGAGATGAATGAGTTGAGTCGTGAGGTGTTGCATGATCCACACCTTGCGCTGGATGGGGGGGCAGACGGCCTGGACATTATTCGCAGGCTTATTGACGGGGCCCCTGGGCACATGAATTCGCATGCCTTGATGGCGCTGGAATTGCATCACGATCAGGCCGGAGCCGTTGCAAATCTCTTGCAAGCGGCGGGATTTACCGACATACAACGCGCACAGGATCTTTCTGGAATCGAACGCTTTGTGTTCGCGCAGGCGCCTGAGGTTGTTGAAACGCCTCCGGCTGATGTAACAGAAGCTGACTGACCTTTTGTTACCCCCTCTCATTTTTCCCCATACCCATGCAAAAACTTATTGTTCACGGCGGCACGCGGCTTCGCGGCAAGGTTGTCATTAGCGGTTCCAAAAACTCATCCTTGCCAATCCTGGCGGCGACATTGCTGACCAAGGATGAGTGTGTGATTCATCGTGTGCCAGACCTTAGTGACACGAATTACATGTTGCAGATTTTGCGTGAGCTTGGCGCTGAGATTGAACGCGCCAGCGGCACCATGAGGATCAAGGCGGAAAAGATTGTGCCAGACACGCCTTATGATCTGGTGGTGAAAATGCGTGCTTCCATCTGTGTGATGGGGCCGCTGACCGGACGCCTCCACAAAGCGGTGGTGTCCATGCCTGGCGGTTGCGTTATTGGGGATCGTCCGGTCGATCTGCATTTGAAAGGGATTGAGATGCTGGGTGCAGATGTTCAGGTGGATGGCGGCAATATCCACATTGAGGCAAGGCAACCGCTCAAGGGTTGCAAAATGAACCTGACAGGAAAATTTGGTTCCACCGTTTTAGGAACAGACAACGTGATGATGGCGGCTGTATTGACCAAAGGCACGACCATCATTGAGGGTGCCGCCGCAGAGCCTGAGGTAGAAGACCTGGCGAATTTTCTCATCAAGATGGGTGCTAAAATTGAAGGTGCGGGCACGACTCGAATTGTTATTGAAGGCGTGGATGAGCTGCATGGGGCTGAACATACGGTGATTCCTGATCGCATCGAAGCCGGGACTTTTCTGGTGGCAGGTGCGATTTGCGGCGATGGTGTGATGGTGCGGAAAGTGGTGCCTGAGCACCTGCAGACCACCATTGAGCTCCTGCAATCTTCCGGCTACGACATTACCTGTACGGATGACACTGTGACCATCATGCCGGCGTCCAATCCAAAAGGATTTCACCTGACCACGCGTCCTTATCCGGGCTTCCCCACCGATATGCAGGCTCAGTTCTGTGCGCTGGCCTGTACCATTCCAGGCCTCAGCAGCATCAAGGAAACCATTTTTCAGAACCGTTTCATGCATGTTTCAGAGCTGAAGCGCATGGGGGCCAACATCCAGCTTGATGGTGATACGGCCCGCATTACGGGTGTGCCGAACTTGAGCGGAGCGCCGGTGATGGCAAGTGATTTGAGGGCGTCCGCTGCTCTTGTGCTGGCGGCGATAAATGCCAAAGGATCTACAAAGATTGACCGCCTTTATCATATTGATCGCGGGTACGAGCATTTGGATGACAAGCTCAGCGGCCTTGGAGCGGTGACGGAGCGTATTAAAGAATAACGGCTAAAGCATATTGACATTAAAGTCCGTGCTAGATGTTCTCTTTGAACGAGCTAGGGGCAGTTGGTGTCTTATTATTTTAGTAAGTACATCTTAATCTCATTTTTGATAGAATTCTCAAATTTCGATTGAATGCGTTATTTATTCCCTTCATAATGGGAGTGCTATTTGTAAATGGTATGGTTTTTATCATTTAAGCAGATAGTCATACCCCATTGTATAAAATTACTTATTACTGCTTATTATGGCTGACCTGACACCTGAGTTGATGACAGTGAAGGAAACTGCGGAGTATCTTCGCATCCCGCTGCCAACTGTTTATTATCTGGTGCAACGCGGTCAATTGCCTGCGGTACAGATTGGGGGGCGCTGGCGTATCAAGCGTAGCCTGCTGGATCGCGATGTTTTGCGAAAGGATGATGAAAGCGGGCAGCCGACAGTGCTGGTGGTGGATGATGATCCGGCGCTTCAGGCCCTGTTTAAGCAGTTCCTCAAGAAGGCCAACCTTGCGCGCATGGTGGTAGGTTCTGGTGCGGAAGCGATCAATCTTGCGAAAAAGCAGCGTTTTGATTTTGTTTTTCTGGATCTGAAGCTACCAGACATTCCTGGGGATGAGGTTTATGTGCAGCTTAAAAGCATGCATCCCGATCTGCCGATTGTGGTGATTACCGGTTATCCTGACAGCGAGATTTTAAGCAAGATACTTTCAACGGGACCGGTGACAGTTATCAAGAAACCGATTGAATTTGAACAGCTTAATAAAGCGGTGAAACAGCTTGGGCACAAAGGTACAGAGATACTGGCCTAGCGGCGCAAAGAAAGGGAAGGGGAACAGCTTAATTGAAGGTGAAGTTCAATGAACTTTGCGGCTTCGAGTTTTGACGGAGAATATCCGGCTTTTTTTCCGATTCAGGGGCTGACTTGTGGGTGCTGTTCGTTATTATCTAAGTAATGTCAGAATTTCTTGAGGATCAGAATCACACCGTGGGAAGCAGCTTTGCCATGAAGGGCGGCAAGGCTCTGATTACGGTGGCCTGTCTGGTGATTTTAGTTGCGGGATTAAAAGCTGCCGCCAGTTTTTTTGTACCCGTGATGGTGGCAGTTTTCCTTGCGGTGCTGAGCTTTCCGCTGATGAACTGGCTTATCCGCCGTCATGTTCCCCACTGGCTGGCGCTTGCTCTCACTGTACTGGTTATCATCTCTGCTGTAGCGCCGCTGATTTATGGCAGTGGTGTGTTAATCAGCAGTTTCTGGCGAGATATTCCCGCGTATGCCTTGAAGGTGAAGGATATGGTTGATGCTGGCGCTGGCTGGCTGGAGGAAAAAGGTGTGACGGATGCCCGTGTGATGGCCGGGCAAATTTATGATGCGCAAGGGATTGTGGATTTTGCGACCAAGCAGGATGTGATGAACCGGCTTGCTTCCATGGTGGGGGCGACATTTGGAACGGTGGCGGCTTTGACTGCCTCTTGTGTGGTGGCCGCCTTATTGACCCTGTTCATCCTTATGGAGGCTCCCGGCACGACAGAGCGTTTTGAGGCGGTGAAGCTGGCTGGCGGGCCTGATCTGAATGTCATGGTTCAGTCTGCCTATGACATTCAAAAATTCCTTGGGGTGAAAACTCTTATTAGCATAGCAACAGGCCTGCTGGTTTTTCTGTGGTGCATGCTTTTTGATCTGCGTTATCCGCTGCTATGGGGCATCCTGGCATTTCTGTTTAACTTTATTCCTGCTGTAGGTTCCACGGTGGCGGGGCTGCCTGCCATCATTGAGGCACTGGTGGTGCATGGTGTTGGAGCCGCCGTTGGCGTGGCTGTGGGCTATGCATTGATCAACTTCTTTCTGGATAGCATTATTCAGCCGATTTTCATGGGGCGCAGGTTTGGGATTTCTGGTCTTGTTGTTGTTCTTTCCGTGATCTTCTGGGGGTGGCTATGGGGGCCGGTGGGGATGTTCCTGGCGGTTCCTTTGACCATGATGATCAAGGTGCTGCTGGAGAATACTGAAGAGTTTCGCTGGATCTCGGTGGCCATGGCCAAGAAAAAGATCAAGCGGTCTGGGGTAATACTTGAGACAACGGATCACGACGACCATATACTTGGGGGTGGCGCCACAACGGAACCGCCCCGCTGAGGTTGTCAGGCGACGAGATGCTGGCCTGAAGTTTTGGAAAGATGTCACTAACCTCATCGTATCGTTTCACTAACATATCTCCTAACGTAGTTTGCCGACCTCACCATGAAACGTCTGTTCATTGTTGGATCGTTTTTAGTCCTGCCCATTATCATTTCCACGGGCCTGTCGCAGGAGCCTGCTCCAGCTCAAACGACTGAGCCTGTCAAGAAAGAGCAGCCTGCTCCAGCCGCACCTACACCTGCTGCTGCCAAGCCTGAAGAAAACAAGCCAGCTTCAACTGCCGCTGCCCCGGCAAAACCGGCAGAGAACAAACCAGCGCCGCCGCCAGCCAAACCTGAGGACAAGAAGCCAGCGCCGCCGCCAGCCAAACCTGAGGACAAGAAGCCAGCGCCGCCGCCAGCCAAACCTGAGGATAAGAAGCCAGCGCCAGCACCAGCTAAACCTGAAGATAAGAAACCGGCTGCTGCGGCCCCCAAACCCGACCCAGAGAAAAAACCAGCGCCAGCCAAAGCGGACGAGAAAAAACCTGCCCCAGCTCCGGCCAAGCCCAAGGATGAGCCCAAGGATGAGCCCAAGCCTGCGCCGCCTGCTCCTGCACCGTTGTTCAAGGATAAAAACCTTGAGGCGGCTATAAGAAGGCAGGTTTTTGCAAAGCGGGATAATAAAGAGCCCATTACGGCATCTGATGTGGAGAGCATTTCTATTATTCGAGGGGTGGATATGCAAATTCAGGATCTCTCTGGTCTGGAAAAGTGCGTGTCGCTGGCGCAGATTGAACTGGCGGGGAATTCGATCAAAGACCTGACTCCGCTAAAAGGGTTAAAGCGTCTTCAATATGTGGATATGGCGCGCAATCAGGTTCAGGACATCTCTCCTCTTGGTACTCTGCCTTCCCTGCAATATCTTGATCTGAACAAGAACAAGGTGCAAAACATCAAGCCGCTTGAGGGGGCATCTGCGCTGACATCTGCCTATTTATCAGAAAACCAGATCAAGGATGCTTCGCCGCTGTTCAAGCTGCCGAAATTATCCTCCCTTTACCTTGAGAAGAATCAACTTACGAGTGTCAGCGGGATTGGTCAGTTGAAATGGCTGGGCATGCTATCGCTGAAAGGGAATCAGTTAACGGATTTGAGTCCACTGGAGCCATTGAATGCATTGCGGTTTTTATTTATCGAGGACAACAAGGTGGTAGATTTCACTTCGCTACATGCCCAGTTTAAGAAAGATCTGGATGGGGAGCGCAAATTTGCGCCGTATGTGAGCGTGTACCTTGGCGGAAATCCCTGGAATGAAAACTCGAAGAAGCTCATTGAGGAGTTGAAGGCAGTCGGGATGCGGATTTTCTGATTTGAGGTGCTCCTGCCCGGGATCTCTGGGCAGATAGCCCTTGAGTTTTTGCCATAAAAGTGTAGAAAGTTGCCACCCCTAACTTCCTGCATGAAAAGTTCTCTCAATGCCTTTGGTGCGCAATTTCTGAGTGCCGGGACGGCTCTTGTCACTCTGTTTTTTCTGGCCTCTTGT